>Ga0193953_1000058_pt1 | contig 59218 bp, 58 predicted proteins | sample BB_4_MG_FD_140325 | JGI IMG/M metagenome (GOLD analysis project Ga0193953, IMG submission 140325) | Microbial mat bacterial communities from the Broadkill River, Lewes, Delaware, United States - BB_4_MG | ecosystem: Environmental > Aquatic > Freshwater > River > Microbial mats | place: USA...
AAATAAAATTTATTGCTAGCCCATATATAAAACACTCCAAAAGCTTTTGAAAATCTGTCTGCTAAATCGTTTTCCTTCTTATAAAAGATATATGCTAAAATAATTCCTATTGCTCCTACTGTTATAGCTATTGCAGCCATATCCCAGTGAATTGCTTCAAGTGAAGTTAAGAAACTCATATGACCGTGAATACCAGCTCCATCAGCAGTAACTAACTCGCTAAAAGGTATGAAACCAGCAGTAATAGTGAAGAACGCTAAAATCATTAAAGGAAAAGTCATTGATAGTGGAGATTCGTGTGGAGTATGATTGTATTTAGTATCTTTTCCCCAAAATATTCCAAAGTATAATCTAAACATATAAAAAGCAGTTAATCCAGCAACTAAAATTCCAACTCCATAAATTAATTTATTATGTTCAAATGCTGCCACTAAAATTTCATCTTTACTAAAGAAACCTGCAAATGGCGGTACACCTGCAATTGCTAATGCAGCAATTAAAAAAGTGATATTAGTAATAGGCATATACTTACGTAAACCACCCATATCTTTTAAGTAATTACTATGTACTGCATGTATTACTGATCCAGCTCCTAAGAATAACAATGCTTTAAACATTGCGTGTGTAAATAAATGGAACATAGAAGCCATATAACCTAATCCTTCATGTCCATCATATCCAGAAACACCTAATGATAGCATCATATATCCTAACTGAGACATAGTTGAGAATGCTAACACACGTTTTATATCTGTTTGTGTAATTGCAATTACTGCAGCAAATAATGATGAAAAAGCACCAACGTATGCTACAATATTTAAGGCAAACCCATCTTCAACAAAATAATACATAGGGAAGAGTCGTGCTACAAGGTAAACACCTGCAACTACCATGGTTGCAGCATGAATTAATGCAGAAACAGGAGTTGGACCTTCCATTGCGTCTGGTAACCAAATATGTAATGGGAACATAGCAGATTTTCCTGCTCCTCCCATAAAAATCAAAATTAGTGCCCAGGTAATAACAGATAATCCCATAAACGAACTAGAAGCCCAATTCATTATAGCAGAACCTTCAGGATTATTTAATGTTACAAAATCAAATGTACCTGTGTAATATCCAATAATTAAGATTCCAATTAAGAAACCTAAATCGGCAAAACGAGTAACAATAAATGCTTTTTTTGCAGCTGCTACAGCTGACGTTTTTGTGTAATAGTATCCAATTAATAAATAAGAGGATACCCCAACCAATTCCCAAAAAATATAAATCTGGAATAAATTAGTTGCTAAAACCAATCCAAATATTGAGAAGGAGAATAATCCTAAGAAGGCGAAGAATTTAGTATATCCTTCATCACCTTTCATATACCCTCTACTATAAATATGTACCATTAACGATACAATTGAAACTACAATTAGCATCATTACAGAGATAGGGTCAATTAAAATTCCCATATCAATAGCTAAGGTATCAGTAAAGTTCATCCAAACTGTTTTTTGAACAAATGTTTGATAAACTCCATCAACTTTTCCATATACAAAGAAATATTGATAAGCAGTATAAACAGATAATATACCTGATGCAACTAGCCCTCCAACACCTATATACCCTGATACGGCTGGTTTAATTTTTTTATTAAATATTCCAAGTAGTAAAAAAACTACGAAAGGAATTACCGGAATTAATATTGTGTAACTTATATCCATACTTTCTAAATATTAATACTTCATAGTTTCAGTGTCCTTAACTTCTACAGAAGCAATTTGTCTGTAAAGGTTAATAATAATTGCAACAGCTAATGCGGTTTCCGCAGCTGCTACAGCTATAATAAATATTGAGACGAAAACGCCCTGTAAAGCGTCAGGGAATAAATATTTGTTGATAATAACAAAATTTACAACCGAGGCATTCAATATTAATTCAACAGACATTAATATTGAAATCAAGTTTTTTCGTGTTATAAACCCATAAACGCCAATAAAAAATAAAATAGAGGTTAGGGTTAGAATTTCATAGATGCTAATTCCGGCTATCATACTGTAGTGTCATTTTTGTCGGTTAGTTTTTTTCCTTTCGCAATAATTATTGCACCAATCATTGAAGCAAGTAATAAAATACTTATTACTTCAAATGGTAAAATAAATCCGCCAGCCTCATAACTTAATAGTCCAAGACCAATGTCTTCAGTTGTGGTAGAAATAGCAGTTGCAACTTCATTAAATTCGTAAGAATAAATGGTAGTTAAAAAGACTCCTAAGCCAATTAAACATGCTAGTGCAACTAGAATTTGTTTAGATCTTTTAGCAACTTCAAGTTCCATTTCAATATGGTGAATTAATACTACTGAAAAGATGATTAATACAATAATACCACCTGCATATACTGTTAATTGTATAGCTGCAAGGAAATTATAATCAATTAAAAAATAAATTCCTGCAATACCACAAAGAACAAATAATAAATAGATAACAGAGCGAAGCATTTTTTTGCTGGTAACAGAAGCAATTGCGAAAACCACAATTATTAATGCTAAAATGTAAAATATAATTTTCTCCATAAGTTTAGTCTTCTACACCTGCTTTAACTTTTGATCCAGGTTTGTTTAATACTTTAGTTAGGTAAGTTCTGTCATAAACAGAATTTTCAAAATTCTGAGCCCATTTAATCGCGTCAGTTGGACAAGCTTCAATACATAAACCACACATTGTACACATACTTAAATGGTAAATATGTTTGTCTATCATTTTTTTCTTTTTACCGGTCTCAGGATCTACTTGTCGATCCCAAACAATTTCAATTGATCCGTTAGGACAAGCGATTTCACATTTTTGACAACCAGTACAACGGTGTTCATTGCTTTCATCATGAGGCATTACTACTTCACCACGAAAACGTTCGAACATTTTTAATGTATCTCTATTGTCAGGATATTGTTGTGTTATTGCTCCTTTTCTTGAAGTAATAAAATACTTTCCGGTTACACTCATACCGGTAAGTAATGTTTTTATTCCTTTATATATGTCTCCAAAATAACTCATAATCTCTATAATTGAATTGTTAAGTTAAGCCAAACAATTAATGCCATTAAAACAATGTTTAACAAGTTTAATGGAAGTAAATATTTCCATTCTAATGTTAATAATTGATCAACTCTTAACCTTGGGAAAGTCCATCTAAACCACATCATTAGAAAAACTAATAATAATGTTTTTCCAAGGAACCAAAATACGCCTAACCAAGGAATAGATTCTGTAATTCCAAATGGTGATAACCATCCGCCAAAAAATACTGTTGCAGCAATAGCGGCAATAATAAACATGTTAATGAATTCAGCTAAAAAGAAATAAGCAAATTTCATCCCTGAATACTCAGTATGGAAACCTGCTCCTAATTCAGATTCAGCTTCTACCATATCAAATGGAGCTCTATTTGTTTCCGCAGTTCCCGCAATCATATAAATCATAAAAGCAATGATAGCTGGGAAATGTCCTTGAACAATTAACCACCCATTTTTTTGTACTTCAATAATTTCTGAAAGTTGTAGAGTTCCAGTTAATAAAACCATTGTTACTAATGATAATCCAACTGAAAGTTCATAGCTAATAGTTTGAACACCACTTCGCATTGCTCCAATTAAGGCGAATTTATTATTACTTGCCCATCCTCCTAATAAAATTCCAATTACACCTATTGATGAGATTGCAACTAAAAAGAAAATTCCAATATTTATATCAAATGCTTGAAATTCTTTAGTGAAAGGAAAAACAGCTAACGCCATTAAAGAAGTTATAATTACAAAATAAGGGGCTAAATTGTATAAAAATTTATCAGCCTTAACAGTTCCAGTTAACTCTTTAGAAACTAATTTTAAGGCATCAGCCATAGTTTGTAATAATCCCCACCATCCAACTCTGTTCGGTCCAATTCTTAATTGAAACCATCCTGCTACTTTTCGTTCTAATAAAACCAGGTATAACCCGGCAACAGCGAAAATTGCTAAATATATTAGAGCAATGGTAACCATTGAACCAATGTTAGCAGCTCCTTCAGACATAAAACCTAGAAGGAATTCGTATATAGTTTTTGTAATACTTAAAGGTATATTCATTGTGCTAATTTTATCGGTCTATATCTGGGATTACTAAATCTAAAGTTGCCATTGTTGCAACTAAATCTCCAATTTTCCCTCCAACAGATATGTGGTTTAATAAAGATAGGTTTGAAAATCCTGGAGAACGGAATTTAACTCGGTATGGGTTTTTAGTTCCTGTACTTACAACATAAACTCCTAGCTCCCCTCTGGCTGTTTCTACTCTTTCGTAAAATTCTCCTTTTGGTAATTTAATAACAGCATTGGTTGCAACTTTATAATCTCCTTCAGGAATATTATCAATTAATTGTTCAATAATTGACATTGATTCCCACATTTCTTGAATTCTTACCGCGTAACGAGCAAAACTATCACCTTCAGTTCTTAAAGCCTCATTAAATGTAACTTTATCCAAAGCACTATATGGATGATGTTTTCTAACATCACAAGAATAACCTGAACCACGAGCTACAGGCCCTGATGCTCCAAATGAAATCGCATCTTCTTTAGTTAAAATTCCAACACCTTTCATTCTTTTTTGGAAAATAACATTTCCAGTTAACAACGTGTCATATTCAGGAAGTTTTGTTTTAAAATGAGCAATAAATTCTTTTACTCTTTTCACAAAATTTGGATGAATATCAAACATTAACCCTCCAGGAATATTGTAGTTCATTGTTAAACGAGCTCCACAAGTTTCTTCAAAAATATCGTTGATCATTTCACGATCACGAAATCCATAAAAGTAAGTTGTTAAAGCTCCAACATCCATTCCCATTACTCCCCACCATAAAGTATGTGAAGCAATTCTTGTTAATTCATCTAAAATTGTTCTAATGACCTTAACACGTTCAGGAACTTCAATTTCCAAAGCATTTTCAACGGTTAAACAAACAGCTTCATTATTTATATGCGATGATAAATAATCCATTCTATCTGTTAAATGAACAATTTGCTGATAGCTATCACGTTCACACATTTTTTCGATAGAACGATGTATATATCCTAAATCCGGTTCAACTTTCTTAATTATTTCTCCATCAATGGTTAATAACAATCTTAAAACACCATGTGTGGCAGGGTGTTGAGGTCCCATATTAATGAAGTAATCTTCAGATTTTAAGTTACTATTTTCAATAGTTGTATCCATACTTACTTATTTAATAACCATATTAATTTCATCTACGTAATCTTTTCTTAGTGGAAATCCATCCCAATCTTCAGTTAAAAAGAGTCTTTTTAAATTTGGGTGGTTATTAAATTTTATTCCGAAGAAATCAAATACTTCGCGCTCATGAAAATCAGCAGTGAACCAAATATCAGAAACAGTATCTAATGTTGGGTTTTCTCTATCTGAAAGTTTCACTTTTACCACAATTGTGTGACGATGTGTTGTAGATTCTAAATGGTAAACTACACCTAATTCTTTACCCCAATCCATTCCGCTTAAACAAAACAAATAATCAAAATTTGTTTCGCTGTTAGTTTTCAATTGTGACATTAATTGGTGTAATTGTTCTGGTTGAACAGTTATATTTAAGAACTGAGAGCCTTCTTCAGTAAATTCCAATTCCGGAATCCAACTGCTTATTATTTCTTGTAGTGATTGGTTAGTCATAACTTTCAGTTTTATTTACCTTCATCAAATCCTTCAATAGGATTTTCTTTATGTTTCATATTTTCTGTACGAATCTTATCTTGAAGCATTAACATACCTTCAAGTAAAGCTTCTGGGCGAGGAGGACAACCTGGAACATAAACATCTACAGGAATTACGTGATCTGCTCCTTTAACAACCGAATAAGTATTGTAAAAGAAAGGTCCTCCTGAAATTGCACAAGCTCCCATTGCAATAACATATTTTGGCTCTGCCATTTGGTCGTATAAACGACGCAGTACTGGAGCCATTTTGTTTACAATAGTTCCTGCAATAATAATTAAATCAGCTTGTCTAGGAGAAGGTCTTGCTACCTCAAATCCAAACCTTGAATAATCATGACGTGCAGCTCCTGTTTGCATCATTTCAATGGCACAACAACTTGTACCAAAATAAAGTGACCAAAGTGAATTTGATCTACCCCAATTTATAATTTTATCTAATGAAGTTACAATTACATTGGCTCCGTTTCCTGCAGGAATTACCTTTCCTGGGAAATCTGCTGGAATTTCTGGTGTTTTTTCTATTCCCATTTTAATGCTCCTTTTTTCCATGCGTATAATAGCCCTAAACCTAATATTACTAAGAATATCGCGATTTCAATAAAAGCAACTGCTCCAACTCCTTTAAACACAACGGCCCAAGGAATTAAAAATGCTACTTCTACATCGAATATTAGGAATAATATGGCAAATAAATAGTAGCCAACTTTAAACTGAACCCAAGTTGGCCCAATTGTTGTCATACCACTTTCATATGGTTCTCGTTTTTGTTCATTGTCTGATTTAGGCGAGATTAAATTTGATAAAAAATTTGCTCCAGCAACTAAAACAATACCTGCAAGTAGAAATACAATAATGGCTTCTGATCCCATTTTTATTATGTTTTTTTAATAGTCTACAAAAGTAGTAGATTATTTAAATTAATATAATGATACTTACTTTTTATTAGTCGAATCCAAAAATAAAAATATACGTAAAAAAAATACCTGATTTTAATCAGGTATCTTTGTCACAATTATTACTTTACTTCGTAGGTGTCACCTGCGAAGAATAAGTCATCTGTTTTAGTGAATTTTGAATTAGCTTTTACTTGTGCAGTTAATTCATCTTCGCGCTCTTCAAGAGTTACATCTTCATAGCTTCTGATGATTCCAGTAGCTATAGGATATTCCATTCGAACTAACATTTGATGTAATGTTGGATCTTTTTCTTTAGCATCGTGCACTAAAAGATCTTCTTGAGTTATACCGTTTTCTCCAATAGTTACAACTTCTAGTTTTAATCCGTTTAGAATAATTCCTTTGTCTTTAGCTTTACCAAAAATCATTGGTTTACCATGCTCAAGGAAAATTTGTTTATCCTCTTTTACTTTTTTATCAGTTAAGTTTTTAAAGCATCCATCATTAAAGATTACACAGTTTTGAAGTACTTCAATTAAAGATGTTCCTTTATACTTTTCAGCATCAATAAACATTTGAGTCATGTCTTTTGGTACGTTTCCACCAATTCTTGCAAAGAATCTAGCACCTGCACCCAAAGCTAATTCACCAGGTGAAAAAGGTTGTTGCGTGTTTCCGTAAGGAGATGATTTTGTTTTTTGACCTACTAATGAAGTAGGAGAGAACTGACCTTTTGTTAATCCGTAAATTTCATTATTAAATAAAACGATATTTAAGTCGATGTTTCTACGTAAAACATGTATAAAGTGATTTCCTCCAATTGCCATAGCGTCTCCATCACCAGTCATTACCCAAACGCTTAAGTCTGGATTTGCAAGTTTAACACCTGATGCAATACCTGGTGCTCTACCATGAATTGTATGCATTCCATACGTATTCATATAATATGGGAAACGAGATGAACATCCAATTCCTGAAATAAACACTACATCTTCTCTTTTAACTCCCATATCTGGAAGTGCTTTCTGCATTGCGCGTAAGATTACATAGTCATCACAACCAGGGCACCATCTTACTTCTTGATCACTTGTAAAATCTTTAAAAGTATATTTTTTTACAGCTGTTTCCATAATTAATCTACTAATTGTTTAAATTCTTGAATTAGTTCATTGTTTCCAAAAGGCAATCCTTGTACTTTGTTATATTGGTTAATTTCAACTCCATTGAAATTCATTTTAAGAACTTTTGCAAATTGACCATTGTTCAATTCACAAACAATAACCTTTTTAAATCTAGATAATAATTCTTCTGTGTTTTTTGGAAGCGGATTGATATAGTTAAAATGAGCAAATCCTACATTTTTATATCCTTCTTCATTTATTTGTTTAACTGCCGAATGAATAGATCCGTAAGTTCCTCCCCAGCCTATTACTAATAAATCACCTTCGTCAGCAAATTCAGTTTTTATGTCTGGAATGTAATTTTGAACTCGTTGAATTTTTTCTGCTCTAACGTTAGTCATGAATTCGTGATTTTCAGGATTGTAAGATACGTTTCCAGTAACTTTGTCTTTTTCTAAACCACCAATTCTATGTTCTAATCCAGGAGTTCCCGGAATTGCCCAGTTACGAGCAAGAGTTTCTTCGTTTCTATTGTAAGGGTGCCATTCTTCACCTTCTTTACGCTCAGCAATAATGTTATTTTTAATTTCTGGCATGTCAGAAACGCTTTGTATTTTCCAAGGTTCTGATCCATTTGCAATATAACCATCTGTTAATAAGATGACTGGAGTCATATGTTCTAAAGCTAATTTTGCAGCTTCATAAGCGAAATCAAAACAATTGGAAGGTGTACTCGCAGCAATAACAATTACCGGGCTTTCACCATTTCTACCATACATTGCTTGTAATAAATCAGATTGTTCTGTTTTTGTTGGTAATCCTGTAGAAGGTCCACCACGTTGAACGTTTACAATTACTAAAGGAAGTTCAGTAATCATTGCCAATCCAATTGCTTCTCCTTTTAGAGCTAATCCTGGACCAGAAGTTGTAGTTAAGGCTAAATCACCAGCAAATGATGCTCCAATAGCTGAAACTACACCCGCAATTTCATCTTCAGCCTGAAAAGCTTTTACTCCAAAGTGTTTGTGTTTTACCAATTCGTGTAAAATATCTGTTGCAGGAGTAATTGGGTAAGAACCTAAAAATAATTCTAAACCAGATTTTTCGGCTGCGGCTAAAAATCCCCATGCTGTTGCAGTATTACCCATTACAATTCTATAAGTTCCTGCGTCCATTTTAGCAGGAGAAATTGTGTAAGCATTAGGAATTAATTCTAAAGTTTCTGCAAAATAAAAACCTGCATTTAAAACCTTAGTATTTGCTTCAATTATATGAGGTTTAGTTTTAAACTTTTTATTTAAAAAGTCAACTGTATGTTCAGTGTCTCTGTCATACATCCAATAAACCATACCTAAAGCAAACATATTTTTACTTCTGGTAATTGATTTATTATCCAACCCTTCAACTTCTTTTAAAGATTCTTTTGTTAAAGAAGTCATTGCAACTTCTATTACTCTATAATTATCTAAACTTCCATCTTCAAGAGGGTTAGATTCATATAAAGCTTTTTCTAAATTCTTTTTGGTGAATGAATCAGTGTCAACTATAATTGTATGACCTGGTTTTACCGCATGTAGGTTGGTTTTTAATCCCGCAGGATTCATAGCAACTAATAAATCTACGTTGTCTCCCGGGGTGCTAATTTCTACACTACCAATGTGTACTTGAAATCCAGATACTCCATATAAACTACCTTGTGGAGCCCTGATTTCAGAAGGATAGTTTGGGAAAGTGGCAATATCATTACCAAACATTGCAGATGTGTCAGAAAACTGTGTTCCTGTTAATTGCATTCCATCACCCGAATCACCGACAAACCTAATAACTACTGCTTCGAGTATTTCGGGTTGTTGATCTGTTTTAGCTGTGCTCATAATTTTGTGCTAATTGTAAATATTTATTAAATTTATTGAAATTTATTTGATGTTCTTGTAAAAAAATGAAATAATGTTTGATGTTCTCGTAAAAGATTCAAATTTTATTTGATGTTCCTATAAAGGGTTCAAATATAAATTGACTTTTTGACCTGGGAAATGACAATTGTCACATTCAAGTGCGGAAAAATGTATAACTTTGTGAATTAATAAATTTTTAAAAATAACAAAACATGGCTATTAAAATAACTGACGAATGCATTAATTGCGATGCGTGTATTTCTGAATGTCCTAACAATGCAATTTACGAACCAGATAGCGAATGGGCGTATGCTGATGAAACTGCTTTAAGTGGATCAATTACTTTACCAAGTGGTGGAGAGGCAGACGCTGACGAAATGAATGAAGCAATTTCTGACGAATTTTACTTTATTGTAACTGATAAGTGTACAGAATGTAAAGGTTTCCATGATGAGCCTCAATGTGCTTCTGTTTGTCCAGTTGACTGTTGTGTACCTGATGAAGATCACGAAGAAACTGAAGAGCAATTATTAGCTAAAAAAGCTTGGATGCACGCTGAATAACTATTTGCGAACATTCCATATAAAAAAAGCACTGAAATTTTTCAGTGCTTTTTTTATGTTCAATTAGTAAGTTTTAATCATTCAATTTTAAAACAGCCATAAACGCTTCTTGTGGTATTTCTACATTACCAACTTGTCTCATACGTTTCTTTCCTTTTTTCTGTTTTTCCAATAATTTACGCTTACGGGAAATATCTCCACCATAACATTTTGCGGTAACATCTTTTCTTAATGCCTTCACGGTTTCACGAGAAATAATTTTAGCCCCAATAGCAGCTTGAATTGGAATATCAAATTGTTGGCGAGGTATTAATTGACGTAATTTCTCACACATTTTTTTACCAATGTTATACGCGTTATCTGTATGTATCAATGCAGAAAGTGCATCAACTGATTGTCCGTTTAACAATATATCTACTTTTACTAGTTTTGATGTTTTCAAACCAACTGGGTGATAATCAAAAGAAGCATATCCTTTTGAGACTGTTTTTAAACGATCATAGAAGTCAAAAACAATTTCAGCTAAAGGCATATCAAAAGTTAATTCAACACGTTCAGGTGTTAAATAAGTCTGATTTAATATTTGACCACGTTTTTCTATACATAAACTCATTACTGGTCCAACAAAGTCAGATTTTGTAATAATTGTTGCTTTTATAAACGGTTCTTCAACTCGGTTTAGTTTTGAAGGTTCAGGTAGATCAGAAGGATTATTTACCAGTAGAATTTCATCTGGATTTTTATTAGTGAATGCATGATATGATACGTTAGGTACAGTAGTAATAACTGTCATGTCAAATTCACGTTCTAATCTTTCTTGAATAATTTCTAAATGTAACATTCCTAAGAATCCACATCTAAATCCAAATCCTAATGCAGCTGAACTTTCAGGAATAAAAACTAAAGAAGCGTCATTCAATTGTAATTTTTCCATTGAGTTACGAAGTTCTTCGTAATCTTCAGTATCAACAGGATAAATTCCAGCAAATACCATTGGTTTTACATCTTCAAAACCATCAATAATATTTTGAGTTGGATTAACAGCATCTGTAATTGTATCTCCAACTTTAATTTCACTAGCAGCTTTTACACCAGTTATTAAATATCCTACATCACCAGCTTTTATACTTGGTTTAGGAACTTGATTTAATTTTAAGGTACCAACTTCATCCGCATTATACTCATTGTCGGTAGCCATAAATTTAACACGCTGCCCTTTCTTAATTTCACCATTTAAAACTCTAAAATAAGTTTCAACACCTCTATAAGAATTGTAAACTGAATCGAAAATAAGAGCTTGAAGCGGTGCGTTAACATCACCTTCTGGAGCAGGAACTTTTTCAATAATAGCTTTTAAAATATTATCAACACCAAAACCTGTTTTTCCACTTGCATGAATAACTTCTTCAGGTTCACAACCTAATAAATCAACAATGTCATCAGTAACCTCTTCAGGATTTGCTCCAGGTAAATCTACTTTATTAAGTATTGGAATAATCTCTAAATCATTTTCCAATGCTAAATATAAATTTGAAATAGTTTGCGCTTGAATACTCTGTGCAGCATCTACAATTAGCAAAGCTCCTTCACAAGCAGCAATCGATCTAGAAACTTCATAAGAAAAATCTACGTGACCTGGTGTATCAATTAAATTTAAAACATACTTTTCACCTTCATAGACATAGTCCATTTGAATGGCATGACTTTTTATAGTAATACCTCTTTCACGTTCCAAATCCATACTGTCTAGCAACTGCGCTTGTTCTTCACGAGCTGTTGTTGTCCCAGTATAACTTAATAATCTGTCAGCCAGCGTGCTCTTTCCGTGATCAATGTGAGCAATTATACAAAAATTTCTTATGTTTTTCATCCGTCGTTTTTCCTGTCTACTTTATTTCGCGCAAAGATAACTAAATATTCGTTCCATTTTAAAAAATAAAATTTAGTCGTGATTTGGATAAGTTATATTGGCATCTTTTCTAATACTATCGAGTATTTTAATTAAACTTAAACTTAGTGAATGAGGAAGAATACTACTTTCAATAAGATTGTTGTCTAAGCATTCCATAACATGAGCTGCTTCTCGATGGTACCCTAAATGTATCTCTTCTTCATAGGGGAGATTGGAAATCGATCCGTTTTTATTCATTAGAATTGGACTGTTTAAAACACGATCAATTTTTAAAAAACCATTTTCAAAACAAAGTTCAGTTTCATTCTTACAATTTGCAGCAAAACTTGATGAAAGAATTGCAGTAGAACCATTTTTATAACCAAATAATATTGCAATACTCTCCTCTGAACCGGTTGGGCTAAATTGAGCTATGCTTTTAATGCTGTCAGGGATTCCAAAAAGTGCTAAAGAGTTGAATACTGGATATATTCCTATATCTAACAAGGATCCTCCTCCTAAATCAATATTATAAAGTCGGTTTTTAGGATTGAATTCTCCGTTGAACATGAAATCTGATTTTACAAATTTGAGTTTTCCTAATTCTTTTGAATTGACTATTTCTTGTATTTTTTTAAACTTTGGTTGAAAAATAGTCCAAAATGCTTCCATTAAAAAGGTGTTATTTGCTTTTGATGCGGATATCATTTGCTCTACTTCTTTAGAATTGATAGCAAATGCTTTTTCGCATAGAACAGCTTTTTTATGGTTCAAGCAAAGTAATGAATGTTCTAAATGAAAGTTATGTGGGGTTGCGATATAAACAATATCAACATTGGTATCATTTACCATTTCTAAATAACTTCCGTATGCTTTTTCAAAACCAAATTCTTTGGAAAAATTTGCTGCCTTTTGAAAATTTCTAGAAGCTGTGGCATATAAATTCGCATTTGGAAGAGTTTTTAAATCTTTGGAAAATTTTTTAGCAATTTTACCACATCCTAAAATTGCCCAATTATATCTTTTTGACATAGTTTAAGTATTATTCAACCCAATCAGCTATAAATAAGTTTGTATCGTGTGTTCCGTTATTATTTCTATTTGATGAGAATACAATCTTTTTACCATCATGTGAAAACATTGGAAAAGCATCAAAAACTTTGTCAAAGGTAATTTGTTCTAAATTCTTTCCATCAATATCAATCATAAATAAATTAAAACTTCTTTTACTTTTATGATTAGATGAAAAGATAACTTTTTTACCAGATGGATGAAAAAATGGAGCCCAATTTGCATTGCCTAAATTTGTTATTTTTATGAGTTCGCTACCATCAATATTGCATATATATAATTCCATATTAGTTGGTTGAACTAGCCCAATAGCTAACAAATCTTTATATTCTTTAATTTCTTCTTCAGTTTTTGGTATAGATGAGCGAAAAATTAATTTGGTTCCATCTGGAGAAAAAAATGCTCCGCCATCATAACCTAGCTTATTAGTCACTTGTTTTACATTGCTGCCATCAATATTCATTGTAAATAATTCTAAATCACCTGTTCTTGTCGAAGTAAAAACAATTTTATCTCCTTTTGGTGAAACGGTTGGCTCGGCATCATAACCATTTTCAAAAGTTAATTGCTTTAATTGATTTCCTGAAGTATCTGCTACAAAAATGTCGTAACCTTCATAAACCGGCCAAATATATTTATTTCCATAATCTTCTTTTTTAGGTGTTGGAGGACAATCGGTATTGGCTAAATGAGTTGATGAATACACAATTGTTTTATTTCCAGGTAAAAAATAACTACACGTTGTTCTACCCAATCCTGTACTTAATAACTGAGGTTTTTGACCATTGCTCAGATCATCATTAATACTCATAGTATAAATTTGATCACAGTTATCTCCCCATTTTTTATTTGTTGACTGAAAGACTAAATTTTTATTATCAAAACTCCAGTATGCTTCTGCATTATCACCTCCAAAAGTTAATTGTTTTACATTTTTCAAATGCTTTTCCTGAGCGTAATGAACTTTGTTTACAATTTTTGTTGCTCCTGATTTGGCATCATAGCCAATGTGTTTTTTATGAGATTTGCATCCTAATACGAATGAAAGTAAAATAAAAACAAGTAATTTAGATTTCATAGTAGATAATTTAATAATTCTAAAAGTACAATTTTAGTTTTCAATTATGAAATAATTAAAATTGTGTAATTTTGCACACTTAAATTTTTGATTTGGTTAAAATAGGAGACATAAAGTTAAATGATTTTCCATTGTTGTTAGCACCAATGGAAGACGTGAGTGATCCGCCTTTTAGAGCGTTGTGCAAAGAACAAGGTGCAGATGTTGTGTATACGGAGTTTATTTCTTCGGAAGGACTAATTCGTGATGCTGCAAAAAGTAGAAAGAAGCTGGATATTTACGAAAAAGAACGTCCGGTTGGTATTCAAATTTTTGGAGCAAACCTAGAATCAATGTTAAGAACTGTTGAGATTGTTGAGCAATCGAAACCAGATATTATTGATATAAATTTTGGATGTCCAGTAAAAAAAGTAGTAAGTAAAGGTGCTGGCGCTGGAATCTTGAAGGATATTGATTTGATGGTGAAGCTCACAGACGCTATGGTAAAACACACCAATTTGCCAATTACCGTAAAAACCAGATTGGGTTGGGATACAGATTCAATTAAAATTGTAGAGGTAGCAGAACGTTTGCAGGATGTTGGTTGTAAAGCTATTTCTATTCATGGACGAACACGAGCTCAAATGTATAAAGGAGAAGCAGATTGGGCTCCAATTGCCGAGGTTAAGAACAATTCAAGAATGCATATTCCTGTATTCGGAAATGGCGACGTAAATACACCTGAAAGAGCTGTTGAAATGCGCGATGAATATGGCTTGGATGGAGCAATGATCGGGAGAGCAAGCATTGGAAATCCATGGTTTTTTAAACAAATAAAGCATTTTATTGAAACAGGTGAACATTTGCCAGCAATTTCTATTGCTGATCGTGTAGAAATGGCAAGAAGGCATTTGCAAATGGAAATTGAATGGAAGGGTGTTGAGATTGTTGGAGTAATGGAAACTCGTCGTCATTATACCAATTATTTTAAAGGGATTCCTCATTTTAAAGAGTACCGATTAAAAATGGTTACGTCAGATTCAGCTCAAGAAGTTTACAATGTCTTTGATGAGGTATTGCAGAAATTTGCATAACTTTAATTTGTGAAAAATATAGTTTTTTTTGGGTTCATAATAATGGTAGTGTTTGCTTGTTCAAAAAAGCCAGTTAAAGATTATCTGAAGCCTTTAAAAAATATCAAATTAAATATTCCTGAGCCTTCAGGTATAACTTATTATAACAATCATCTTTATATTGTAAGTGATCAAAATGGTACTGTTTATCAAACAAATTTAGAGGGGAAAATTCAAAAAACAATTAGAACTAGATTGTCCGATTTAGAAGGGGTTACATTTGATGCAATTTCTAATGGATTTTGGTTAATTAGTGAGGAGAAAAGAAAGTTGTTTTTAATTGATTCTATTGGGAATGATATTTATAAATTTAAAATAAAGGGGAAACAAAAACATAATAATAGCGGGGTTGAAGGAGTATGTTTTAGTAAAAAAGATTCATTGCTTTATATTGTTAATGAAAAATCACCAAAGCAACTACTAAAATTAAATTTAACAGGAGAAATTATTTCAACCATCGATTTAAAATTTGCTAATGATATTTCAGGAATAAGTACCGATGATAAACTCAATAATTTATGGATTATTAGTGATGAATCTAACTCAATTTACAATATTAATAATAACGGAGAGTTAATAAAGAAATATAAAATTGCTGTACCTAAAGCTGAAGGCATTGTTGTATATGATAATCGCATATATATAGTAAGTGATAACTCAAATAAGCTATATGTTTATACGAAGCCAAACTAACTTACTCTACAAGCTTTTTAGAAATTCTACTACTTGCAATTATTGAAGCAAAGTATCCTAAAACAATCATTGTTATAATAACAGATATAACATTTAAAAATGTTAATTCAACCGGATAGGCTAAATGTTGAGTTATCATAAACAATTCAAACTTCTTTTGAATAAGTACTAAAATAATACCAATAGATAATCCAATACCTAAACCAATAACCGAAAGCAAAAAACCTTGTAATATAAATACACGTTTTATTTCTTTGATAGTGGCACCAATACTGTATAACGTTTTTAGATTATCTCTTTTATCTAAAATCATCATTATGATAGCTCCAATTACATTGAATAATGCTATAATTAATATAAGGGTGAATATTAAGTAGGAAGCTAAATTTTCGGTATTTAACATTTTATAGAAAACAGCATTTAATTGTTCTCTTGTTTCAATTTTGAAATTTGCTCCCAATTTTAGTTGAAGTTCTTCAATTATTTGTGAGCGATCATCAAGATTGTTTATTTTTAATTCAATAGCTGAAATTTGATTTTCCGAATAGCTTAATAGCTCCTTTGCTAAATCTAAAGAAATAAATGTAAATTTTTTATCAATGTCATCAGTCAATAAGAAAATACCAATAGGTTGTGTGTTTATAATTTTAAAGGCGTTTTTTAAGCTTGAAATATAGCCTTTTCCAGGTTTGGGAACATAAATTTTTAAAGGTTCAATAAAATCGAAAACACCAACAGATAAAGTATTTGAAATGCCATTACCAATTACAACTCCATAAGGTATTTTTTTATCAAGCCATGTGCCTAAATAAACCGTAGTGTCAATACTGTTAACCTTGGTGTAATTTTGATCTACCCCTTTTATATATGCAATATGAGTTTTGTCATAATACTCAAAAAAAGCACGTTCTTCAATTACTTTTGAATAAGATGCTATTCCATTTTGGTTATTTAAAATTGTTTCAATTTCTATATTGAAATCCAATGATTTTCCATTCACTGAAGTAATTTTAATATCAGGGTCAGAAGTGTTTAAAAAACCAACACTAAAAGCTCTTAAGCCTGAAAAACCAGAAAGCACAATGAATAAAGCTAAGGTTCCAATTATTACACCAACGGTGGCAATAAGCGTAATTATATTAATAGTATTATTACTGCTTTTTGAAAACAAATATCGTTTAGCTATGTAAAAGGGAAAATTCAAATTATCTTTTTTGACGTTTGTCTAAAAGATCTGGATCTTTAATAGGGTTTCCTTTTTTACCTTTTAGTGCGTTGTCAATATCTTCAATATAATCTAAACTGTCATCAATATAGAAAGAAAGTTCAGGCATTCTTCTTAGTTGATTTCTTGTTCTTTTCGCCATTTCATATCTAATGCTCGAAGTATTTTCCTGCACACCTTTTAATATAACTTCTCTTTTTAATTGAGGAAAAACGCTAATATATACTTTGGCTTGTGATAAATCTGAGGTAACTTGAACTTTGGTAACAGATATAATCACTCCTTTCATTCCATCCTGTGCAGCATGTTGCAAAACATCAGCTAAGTCCTTTTGTAAAACACCTGCAATTTTTTTTTGTCTGTTTGTTTCCATGGTGCAAAGATAATAGTTTAAATGAATATAAAATTTGTTTTTATTTTGATTCTTTTTAAATGAAAAAAATCAATTATTAAACCAATAAATCATTCAACAACAATTTGTATATTGCAACACCTTTAATAAAAATTACTTTTGGATAAATCTTTTGAAAAATATCAAAAAAGAAGATTACGATCATCGTATTTTTCTGTAGTTATAAGTATAGCCTTAGTGCTATTTTTAATTGGTGTTTTAGGACTTATTGTTATTAAAACAACGAGTATTACTGAGCATTTTAAAGAAAAAGTGAGTATGACAATTTTCTTAAAAGATAATGCTAAAAATAAAGATGTTGAAATTCTTAAAGCTGAATTAAAGAAGACTGATTATACTAAGTCAGTAACTTATATTTCAAAAAAAGAAGCTGCAAAAAAATATAGTGAGGATATTGGTGAAGATTTTGTAGAGTTTTTAGGAAATAATCCTTTAAAAAATGCCATTGATATATCGTTGAAATCTGAGTTTGTGACACCTGAAAAAATGGTGGATATTGAAAAAAACTTAAGCATTAGAAGTATTGTTTCTGAGGTGGTATATGATAAACCATTAATTGATTTGTTGACAAAGAATATAAGTCGTTTAAGCTTCTGGATGCTGCTTTTTAGTGGATTATTTACATTAATAGCAGTAGTTTTAATTAACAGTTCTATTAGATTGTCGGTATATTCTAAACGATTTACCATAAAAACGATGCAAATGGTTGGTGCAACAAAAGGATTTATTAGAGTTCCTTTTATATGGAAAAGTGTTCAATTAGGAATATTTGGGGCTTTTGTTGCAATTGCTGGGTTAATTGCTTTCGCATACTATATTGATCAAACAATACCTGAATTAGATATGTTTGCAAATTATGAAATGTTGGGACTTTTATTTGCGGTAATTGTTGGACTCGGTATACTAATTACATGGATAAGTACGTTTTTTGCTACACAGAGGTTTTTAAATTTGAGAACTGAAGAACTTTATTATTAGAATTATGAAACAGAAAAAACTAGAAAATAATAGTAAATTCCTTTTTGGTAAAAAGAACTATATGATAATGTTAGTTGGATTGGGCTTTATTGTTTTAGGGTTTATTCTAATGGCAGGTGGAGGAAGTGATGATCCTCAGGTTTTTAATGAAGAAATCTATAATTTTAGAAGAATTCGTTTGGCACCTACATTGGTTCTTATAGGATTGGGAATTGAGATTTATGCCATTATAGCAAAATCTAAAAATTAGCAATGAATTTTATTGAAGCTGTTATTTTAGGTATTATTCAGGGTTTAACTGAATTTTTACCTGTTTCTTCTAGTGGTCACTTGGAACTTGCAAAAGTGATTTTAGGTGATAATTCTATGCCGAAAGAAAGTTTAACATTTACCGTTGTAGTTCATTTTGCAACAGCATTAAGCACAATTGTTTTTTTTAGAAAGGATGTTTTGCAAATTTTAAAGGGCTTGATTCAATTTAAATTAAATGAAGAATTTTTGTTCTCACTAAAAATAATTATTTCAATGATTCCTGCGGTAGCTGTAGGATTGATTTTTGAAAAGGAATTTGAACTTTTTTTTGGAGGTCAAATATTATTGGTCGGGTTTATGTTAATTATCACCTCATTGCTATTATTGTTTGCCGATAGAGCAAAAGATACTACGAGGAAAGTCTCATTTTTAAGCGCTATTGTTATTGGTATTTCTCAGGCATTGGCAATTTTACCTGGAATTTCCAGATCTGGGGCGACTATTTCAACATCGGTTTTGTTGGGAGTTGATAGAACACAAGCTGCTCGTTTTTCATTTTTAATGGTTGTTCCATTGATTTTTGGAAAAATTGGAAGAGATGTTTTATCAGGTTCAATTAATTTTCAAAGTGGACAAATAGGGATTTTAGGAGCAGGTTTTATAGCCTCGTTTATAGCTGGTCTTTTTGCTTGTAAATGGATGATAGCAATTGTTAAGAAAAGCAAATTATCCTACTTTGCTTTATATTGTTTTATTATAGGTGTTATTGCAATAGCTGTTACTTTATCAAATAAATAAATTTTAATGACAGAAGAAGATTTTAAGAACGGACAAGTTTTACTTATTGATAAACCATTGGATTGGACCTCTTTTCAGGTTGTAAATAAATTACGTTGGCATATCCGACAAAAGTTTAATATAAAAAAGATAAAAGTTGGTCATGCGGGTACACTAGATCCTTTGGCAACTGGGTTACTTGTAATTTGTACTGGAAAATTCACGAAAAGAATTAATGAATATCAAGGGCAAATAAAAGAATATACGGGTGAAATTACCTTAGGAGGAACTACACCAAGTTACGATTTAGAATCAGAAGTTGATAAAATATTTCCAACAGATCATATAACTGAAGAGTTAATTCAAAAAACTGTAAAACAATTCATTGGTGAAATTGATCAAGTACCACCAATTTTTTCAGCTCTAAAAAAAGATGGAAAAAGATTGTATGAGTTGGCCAGAGAGGGTAAAACTACCGAAATTGCCTCAAGAAAAATTACTATTGAAGAATTTGAAATTACAAAAATTGATTTACCAAAAGTTAATTTTAGAGTAGTGTGTAGTAAGGGTACCTATATTCGTTCTTTAGCGAATGACTTAGGTAAAGCGTTAAATTCAGGAGGTCATTTATCAAAATTAAGAAGAACTAAAATCGGAAACTTTTTAGTGGAGGATGGTACAACTATTGAAGATTTTATAACTGGTTTATAAGCAGATAATTTTAAAAAAAACGTCCATTTTAAAAATGGACGATAGAGTAGGTCGTATTGTGTTTTAGGATGTTATTTTTTTAAAAAACGTCCAAGCCAACTATCCATAATATTAATTTCCCAATTGTATTTTAATTCACCTTTAGTTGAAATCATGTTATCAAAAACTATTGTTTTTTGAGAAACACCTCTGTCTTTCATCATCTTTTTAAAGGCAATTAAATCCTTATATTGAACATGTTCACCTTGTTTGTAGCAAACATTCATTTTGTCCATTAAAATAATATTATAAACTTTTTCAAGTTCTTGAATAAAAGTAATCAGCAAATCATGTGCCTGAACACTTAAACTATTATTGGTGTCATCAACTGTCACAAAAATAAAACGATCATATTTTATACTATAAGAACATTTTATTAAAACTTCATCATCATCCCATTCAGATAAAAATTCTTTAATCCTTTCTATTAATCCTTCAATTTCTTGAGGGTAAAATTTTCTGCTCGATGGAAATACCCATAATTTAGATTCATCGGGCATTTGTTTATAATCTACAATCATTTCTTTTATTTAGAGCGCAAAGGTATCTAAATTAATTGGACTTATTAATTAAGAAGCTTTAAGTAATTTAACTAAGTCTTCTTGCGTGTTAGTACCTTTATCTTTATTGTACCAAATTTGCAAATTCTTTTTAAATTCGGCATCTAAACTACCATTTTCATCTTTATAATCTTTAACCATTTGTGTGGCAATCGATGGTCTTGGGCCCCATGAATTAATAACGTTATTGTTATTGTCTACAATTATAGTTTTAGGAATTGCTTTTCCTCCATTTGTTAAAAATTCATTCATTAACTCTGGGTTTTCATCTCTTAAAACAATTTTCAATTCAATTTTTGTAGAAGATTCAGCAATTTTGTTAAGAATTGGCATAATTTGAGCGGCATCTCCACACCAACCTTCAGCAATTACTAAAAATGTAAAGTTGTTCTTTAAATTAATAATGGAAGTTTTGGTAGCTTCTGATATTTTAATGGTTTTATCAAGTCTGTCCATTCGTTTATCGTTCAAAATACTGAAATTTAGAAGATCATCAGATTGAACCAACCCCGTAGATTTTTCTTGAGTAAGTAGTGTTTTAATTAAGGTTCTGTATTGAGAATATGATATTGCTTTTTCTAAGCTGTTAGGAATTAATGTATTATTCATTTTTTTTAATTATTTTTATATGAACTTTTTTGTCGCCAATTAGATGTTTTGCTTACAATAAGCAAATTTAAAACTTGAATAGCGACATCAAGTGTAACATTAGTTACAAATTAAAAGATAAAATCATCTTTTAATCGTTAAAAGGTGATATTTGTCATTTTTCTAACGATTGCATAATGATACATTTGTCACATTAAATATTAACGTTAATAACCAAATCATGAAAAAACTCAATTTAACTTATGCACTTTTAGCTGTTTTTACACTATTCTTGGTGTCATGCAGTGGCGGTGAAAAAAAACAAGAAGCTAAAGAAACACAGAAAGAAGTTACACAAGGGAAAGGTCAATCTGCAGTTGTAGATGAAGAATCTGCTGCAAATGCATTGCAAGTTGCAAAATCGTTAGATGACTTTAAAACTTTGGTAGTGGCTATTGAAGCTGCAGGAGTTGAAGATGCAGTTGTTAACGCTGGACCTTTAACAATTTTTGCACCTGTAAATGGGGCATTTGATAAACTTCCAGAAGGAACTGTAGAAACTTTATTAAAACCGGAAAATAAAAGTAAACTTGCTTTTATTTTAACAAATCATGTTGCGCCTGCAAATTATCCAGAAAAACAACTTAAAAAAGAAGCAAAAAAAGGACGTAAGTTGTATATGGCTTCAGGTAAATATTTAGTTGTTGAAAATAAAGAAGATGGGTTATATGTTGGTGGAACAAAAATATTAAAAACAGTTCAAGTAAGTAATGGTTGGATTCACGTAATTGATAACGTATTGGTTCCTGCCGAATAATTTTTAAGAATAAAATAAACAAATAAATGAAATTAAAATTAGCAGTATTAGCTTTTGTTGTTGCATTGGCGTACAGTTGTGGTAGTGAAGGAAAGAAAGAAGTGAAAACTTCTGCTCCTGTTGAGGCAAAAAAAGAAGTGGTTGCAGATGCTGACCCAATGAAAAACCTGGGGATTGGACCTATTAAAAGCAGTATGACTCTTGGTGTAATTGATGAAGCAATGGTTACTGAAGGTAAAGCAATATTTAAATTAAAATGTTCTGCTTGTCATAAAATAAGTAAACGTGTTGTTGGACCTGCATTGGCTGATATTACAAAAAGACGTTCTCCAGAATGGATTATGAATATGATTCTGAACCCTGAAGAAATGGTTGAAAAGGATCCAATTGCTAAAAAATTATTGGAGGAGTATTTAGCGCCAATGGCAAACCAAAATTTAACAGAAAAAGAGGCTCGTTTAATTTTAGAATATTTTAGAACAAAATAGACTATTTTATCTTAAATTAGCTATAGCAAAAACAAACAATAACCAAATAACAAACAGATGAAAACAATTTTTAAATCTTTATTAGCAGTTGCTGTAGTATCATTGATGCTTAGTAGTTGTGGTAATGAAGGCACAAGTAAAAAAGGAGCTTTATCAAGTAGTGCTGCCGAAAAGGTGTACGTAGCACCGGGTGAACACGATGAATTCTATGCATTTGTATCAGGAGGATTTAGTGGTCAATTGGCAGTTTACGGACTTCCTTCAGGTCGTTTATTCAAAGTAATTCCTGTTTTTTCAGTTGATGCTGAAAAAGCGTATGGTTTTAACGAAGAAACTAAGCCTATGTTAAATACTTCTCATGGATTTATTCCTTGGGATGATTCTCACCACCCTGATATTTCTCAAACAGCTGGGGAATTAGATGGTAGATTTGTATTTATTAATGGTAACAATACACCACGTATTGCTAAAATTGATTTAACAACATTTGAAACTACTGAGATTATTGAAGTACCAAACTCAGCAGGTAACCACAGTTCATCTTTTGTTACTGAAAATACAGAATATGTAGTTGCTGGAACACGTTTTAGTATTCCTTATCCTCAAAAAGATATGCCAATTGATGAATATAAAGGAAACTTTAAAGGGGCATTATCTTTTATTTCTGTTGACCCAGAAGATGGAGGTATGGATATTAAATTTCAATTAATGATGCCAGGATTTAACTATGATTTATCTCACCCAGGTAGAGGTGATTCTCATGGTTGGTTCTTCTTTACAACATATAATACTGAAGAAGCAAACTCTTTATTAGAGGTAAACGCATCTCAAAATGATAAAGATTTTATTGCAGCAATTAACTGGAAAAAAATTGAAGAGTATGTAAATAATGGTGGAGGAACAAAAGCTCCAACAAGATATGCACATAACGTTTATGACGAGCACACTCACACAGCTACGTCAACAATAAAAGAAGAAGTATTAATTGTAAATCCAGCTGAGGTTCCAGGAGCAGTATATTTTATGCCTACTCCAAAGTCCCCTCATGGGTGTGATGTTGATCCGTCAGGTGAATACATTGTAGGTAGTGGTAAATTAGCTGCAGAATTAACAATTCATTCATTTAGTAAAATGATCAAAGCTATTGATGAGGAAAAATTTGATGGTGAAGCATACGGAATTCCAATTTTACAATATGAAGCTACTTTAGCTGGTGCAGTTAAGCAACCAGGTTTAGGACCTTTACATACTGAATTTGATGGAAAAGGAAATGCTTATACTACATTCTTTATTTCTTCAGAGGTTGTAAAATGGAAATTAGGAACTTGGGAAGTAATTGATAGAAAACCTTGTTACTATTCTGTAGGTCACTTAATGGTACCTGGAGGGAACTCAAGAAAACCATTTGGTAAATATGTATTGGCAATGAACAAAATTACTAAAGACCGTTATTTACCAACTGGTCCTGAAGTAACTCAGTCTGCACAATTATATGATATTACTGGAGAAAAAATGGAATTATTATTAGATTTCCCAACCATTGGTGAACCTCACTATGCAGCTGGTATACCTGCTGATATGTTAAAGCCGAAATCTAAAAAAATATTCAAATTAGAAGAAAATAAACACGAATTTGTTACTAAATCTGAATCAGACGCGAAGGTTGTTAGGAATGGAAATCAAGTTCATATATACATGACAATGATTCGTTCACACTTTGCACCTGATAATATTGAAGGAATTCAAGTGGGTGATGAAGTATTTTTCCACGTAACTAACTTAGAGCAAGATTATGATGTACCACACGGTATTTCAATGATTGGTGCACAAACATCTGAGTTATTAATTATGCCTGGTCAAACAGAAACATTTAAATGGTATCCTAAAAATGTAGGTGTATGGCCATTCTATTGTACAGATTTCTGTTCTGCATTACACCAGGAAATGCAAGGTTATGTTAGAGTATCTCCTAAAGGGTCTAAAGTTCCTATTACTTATACGCTGGATGGTGACGCTGTAGATGTTGAATAGTTAATTTATTTCGGTAAATTTAAATTAGAAATATAAACGGGTAGCCTTTAAAATCTACCCGTTTTTTTATTTTTAAAGTAAAAAGGATGAATTAGTCTTTTTATGTAAGAAAAGTCACACAATTAACCATTGACTTATTGTAAATTTGTAACAAATATTACGTTAATAATTACCTGAAATTAAGAATTATGAAAAAATCTAAAATATTAATGGTTGTAGGGTCACTACTTTTGTTGGGATTATTTGTGTTTCCTCTATGGAATATAACTTTGGAAGCACCACAATATCCAACACCTTTAGGAATGAATATCCACATTAATAAGTTTGTGGATGCCCATGAATTTGATATTAAAAATATCAATCTAATGAATCATTATGTTGGAATGCAATATATACCTGAAACAATTCCTGAATTTAAAATATTTCCTTGGGCAATTGCTTTTATGGTTGGTTTAGGAGTAGTCCTAGGACTATTTGGAAATTATAAAACCTATATAGGTTGGTTAGTTCTAATGAGTTTATTAGGTGTAGCCGGGATGTACGATTTTTATTTATGGGAATATGACTATGGCCATAATTTAGATCCAAAAGCTATTATGAATTTTAAAAATCCTGATGGATCTGTAATGGGATTTCAGCCTCCTTTATTCGGGACCAAACTTATTTTAAACTTTAAAGCACATTCATATCCAAGGTTGGGAGCTTATTTAATGTTCTTAGGAATGATCCTTACTTTTATCGCTTTCTTAATGGGAAAAAAGGAAGCTAAATCATAATAATATAAGAGTTCTTTAAAATACAATAAAGCGAGTATATCTTTAAGATACTACTCGTTTTATTGTATATTTAACCACTATTTAAATCAAAAACAATGAAATTCAAAAATTTAACACCTTTTCTGGGTGCACTCTTATTGTTTTTTACGGTTGCATGTAAAGTCGAACCGCAAAAGATAGAATACGGTAAAGATCAATGTAGTTTTTGTAAAATGAATGTTGTTGACAAAACTCATTCAGCACAATATGTTACTAAAAAAGGAAAACAATTTAAGTTTGATGCAATTGAATGCATGGTAAATGAGATTAACGAAAAAGACGTTAATGATATTGCAATATTTTTGGTCGCCGATTATGGTAATCCCGGAGAGATGGTAGATGCCTTAACTTCAACATATTTAATTAGTAAAGCAATAAAAAGTCCGATGGGAGCTAATTTATCAGCACTATCTTCTAAAAATAGAGCCATTGAATTGCAAACTAAATTTGAAGGTGAAATATTTACCTGGGAATCATTAAAACAAAAACTTGCCGATAAATAATGAAGAATACTATTTTATTAATTTTCTTTTTTATTTCTCTTTCCATAAGTGCTCAGCAAATTGAGGTTTGTGAAGATTGTGAGGTTAAAACTATAAAGGAAGCTATTGAACTTGCTGAACCAGGTAGTGAAATCATTATTAAAAAAGGTCTATATAAAGAACACGATATTACTATAGATAAGTCAGTTTCCTTAATCGGTGAAGAAGGTGCTGTTATTGATGGTGAAAATTCAGGGGGTATATTGATTTTTGACGCCAGAAATTTTACAATAAAAGGGTTGAAGATTATTAATGTTGGAATGAGTTACACAGTTGATTATGCTGCTATAAAAGTTATAAAAGCAGATAATTTTATTGTTGAGGACTGTATTTTGGAGAATGTGTTTTTTGGTCTTTTAGTTGAAAAATCAAAAAAAGGAATCATTCGAAATAATATTATTTCTGGGAGCAGAAAAAGTGAAGCGAGTTCAGGAAATGGAATTCATATATGGGATGGTAATAGAATGCAAGTGTATAACAACCATATGTTTGGGTTAAGAGATGGAATTTACTTTGAATTTGTTAAAAACAGTGAAGTTTATAAGAATGAAAGCCACGATAATATTCGATATGGATTGCATTTTATGTTTTCTAACAAAAATATTTATCATCATAATGAATTTAGAAATAATGGAGCAGGAGTAGCGGTTATGTTTTCTAAGTTTATCACTATGCATAATAACTCATTTAGTTATAATTGGGGATCTGCTTCTTATGGTTTATTATTAAAGGAGATTTATGATGCTGAGATCTATAATAATTTATTTGAAGAAAATACCATTGGAATAAACGGGGAAGGATGCACTAGAATTAATTATACCAATAATACCTTTTTAAGAAATGGTTGGGCAATTAAAATTTCAGGGGCTTGTTATACCAATATTTTCATAAAAAATGACTTTATGCATAATTCATTGGATTTAGCTTACAATACTAAAATCAATGATAATAAATTTGATAAGAACTATTGGAGTGAATATACAGGATATGATTTAAATGCTGATGATATTGGAGATGTTCCATATCGTCCTGTAAAACTATTTTCTTATGTAGTTAATAAAACACCAGAAGCATTGGTTTTATTAAGAAGTTTATTTGTTGATATTATTAATTTTTCAGAAAAAGTTTCACCAGTTTTCACTCCAAATGATTTAATGGATGAAAACCCAATAATGAAGAAAATAAATGATTGAGTTTAAAAATTTACATAAACGATTTGGCAAGTTAACGGTGCTTGATGGTTTGGATTTAGATATAAAAAAGGGTGGTATTTTTGCAATATTGGGGCCTAATGGTTCTGGGAAAACTACCTTAATTAAATGTTTATTAGGAATGGTAATTCCAAATAAAGGCGAAATCACCTACGAAGGAAATAGTGTTTTACGAAAATGGGACTACAGAAATAATTTGAACTACTTGCCACAGATAGCCAACTTTCCTCCAAACTTAACAGTTATAGAACTGATAAGAATGGTGAAAAATCTTCGTCCAAAAGAATCTAATGAGCAAGAGTTAATTGATCTTTTTGGTTTGGAGAGTTTTCTGAATAAAAAGTTGGGTAATTTATCAGGAGGAACGAAACAAAAGGTAAACTTGGTTTTAACTTTTATGTTTGACAGTGATTTAATTATTTTAGATGAACCTACAACAGGGTTAGATCCTATTGCTTTAATTCATTTAAAAGATTTAATTCGAAGAGAGAAGGAAAAAGGAAAAACCATATTAATTACAACCCATATTATGAGCGTTGTTGATGAATTGGCCGACGAAATTGTTTTCTTGTTAGATGGAAAAATATATTTCAAAGGAAGTATACAAGCCTTAAAAGAACAATCTAATAATGATAATTTAGAGCATGCAATTGCCAATTTAATTTCGAAACAATATGCTTAAAATATTAAAATATAGTTTTTACGATTTAATGCGTAGCCGTTGGAGTTATGTTTATTTTATCTTCTATTTGTTACTTGGGTTTGTATTGTTATTTTTAAATAATGATGTTTCCAAAGCTGTAATTACGTTAATGAATATCATAATAGTATTAACACCATTAATTGGAACTATTTTCGGGGTTATGTATTACTATAATTCCAAGGAATTTACAGAGCTTTTATTGGCACAACCAATTAATAGACGTAAAATATTTATGGGGCAGTACGTTGGTATTTCGCTTTCATTAACGTTAAGTTTAGTGTTAGGATTAGGAATTCCATTTATGGCGTATGGGTTGTTTAAATCGGCTGCAATATTCGATTTTAGTTTATTACTTGTAGTTGGTTCATTTTTGAATTTTATTTTTGTAGCGCTGTCATACAACATTGCTTTATCAACCGAAAATAAAATTAAAGGGTTTGGATATGCCATTTTAATGTGGTTGTTTTTAGCTGTAATTTATGATGGTATATTTTTAATTTCATTGGTAATGTTTAACGATTACCCGTTAGATAAATTCTCATTAATGGCTACAATGTTTAACCCTATTGATTTATCACGTATTTTAATTTTATTAAAGTTGGATATCTCTGCATTGTTGGGTTATACAGGAGCGGTATTCAGAAAGTTTTTTGGAACAAATATTGGTATGGTTTTATCAATGTCAGTTCTGGTATTCTGGGTAATTATTCCAGTATTAAGAATGAATTTAAAATTGAGAAAGAAAGATTTTTAAAATTTACTTTGTGTTAAACTAAATAGAATAGAAATTAATTTAATTTCTAAATCTTATATAAAAAAAGCATCACACTAGTGGTGCTTTTTTGCTAATATGATTATCTTTGATTCTTCTAACAACGCTTGGATAAAACTTATTTTAAGCAGTATCAAAGGCTTAATATTTGATACAAATTAGGGATTGATTGATGAAAAATTACAAGAGAAAAAACAGACTTAGTGCTAACGAATATATAGATGGAATTTTAAAAGGAGACAGAGTATTGCTATCAAGAGCTATTACTATTGTTGAAAGTAACTTAGAGAGTGATAAGGAACTTGCTAAGGAAATTATTAAGGCTATTTTGCCAAATTCAGGAAAGTCTATTAGAATTGGTATTACAGGTGTTCCTGGAGTAGGTAAAAGTACTTTTATTGAATCTTTCGGAAAGTATTTAGTAACTCAAGGAAAAAGAGTTGCTATTTTATCAATTGATCCAAGTAGCCAACGTTCAAAAGGAAGTATTCTTGGAGATAAAACAAGAATGGAGGAATTGGCAAATATGGAAGAGGCTTATATTAGACCTTCAGCATCGGGAGATACACTAGGTGGAGTTGCCAATAAAACCGGAGAAACAATGTTGCTTTGTGAAGCTGCTGGTTATGATGTTATTTTAATTGAAACAGTTGGAGTAGGGCAATCTGAAACTGCTGTGCACGGAATGACTGATTTCTTCTTGTTATTAATGCTTGCTGGTGCAGGTGATGAGTTACAAGGAATAAAGAAAGGGATTATGGAAATGGCCGATATGGTTGTTATCAATAAAGCTGATGGAGACAATATTAGAATGAGCGAAATGGCAAAGCTTCAATACCAAAATGCGTTGCATATATTTCCATTAGCTGAGTCAGGTTGGAGTCCGGTTGTTAGCACAGCTTCAGCAATCAAAGACTTAGGAATTGACAATGTTTGGGACGAAGTAATAAAATATAAAACATTAGTTGATGAAAATGGTTATTTTTTTAAAAATAGAAATCATCAGCAAATTCAATGGATGTATAACAATATTAATGAAGAATTAAAACAAATGTTTTATGGTTCAGAAAATATTTCGAATCAGCTTAGTGGCTTGGAAAAAGATATTGTATCATCTAAAATTTCACCAGTAGAAGCATCGCAAAAAATTATTGAAGAGTTTAAAAGTTCATTTTAATAATCGAGTTTTAAATCAAAAGAGAATAGATCATCATTACTAATAAAAATATCAAAATGAAAAAATCGGTAATTAAAATTATATTACTTGCGGCGGTTGTAGTATTGTATTCTTGTGGAAATAAATCTAAGGAAACAAAAGAAACTTCTAATACTCCTGAAGCTCCTAAAGTTGAAGCAGTAGAAAGTCATGAAGGAACTGGAATGGAATTGAGTTTAAATGAAGGGAAACTCTGGAAAGCAAATGTAGAAACTACAGTTGGGGTAAAGAATATGATTGATTTATTGAAGAACTTCAAAGAGAAGGATAATTTGGCTTCTTATGGTAAATTAACTGAAAGTTTGAAACAGGAATTTGCAATGATTTTTGAAAAATGTACAATGAAAGGAGAAGCACATAATCAATTACACAACTTTTTAATTCCTATTAAAGATTTGTTTAAAGGTCTTGCTTCAGAAGATATTAATACATGTAAAGAAAGCTTTAACAAATTAAACACTCACTTAGTAGTTTATAAAAGCTTTTTTGAGTAAGTAATAATTACTTTATAATAAAATGCTCGAGTAGTTAAATTGAATCGTTTAGCCATTTGAGCATTTCTTTTATAATTTCATCTTTTTTGACTTCATTTAATATTTCGTGTCGCGCTTTTGGATACAATTTAACCTCAACATTTTTAGAACCTGAGTTTACGTATTTGTCTGTAATTTTTTTAATGTCTTTTCCTTTGTTTGACAATGGATCATCTAAGCCAGATGCTAAATAAATATTGAGATTATTAGGTGTGTTTTCAAAAACTTTATCTTCACGAACAATTAACAATGCTTTGGATAGTTGTTCCCCAAATTCAATGGACATAATATTTCCATTAAGCGGATCTTCTTGATATTTTTTGACCTCATTTACATCACTATTTATAAAATCAAGAGAGCCTTTTCTATCTTTCACTTTTGAATTAATAGTCATCCATAAAAAATCATTATAGATCTTATTCGGTTTATTTTTATTGGTTAATAAAGACCATATTTTAGATAAAAATAAACCTCCATAAATCTCCACACTATTACCCCAACTAGTTGCCGATATTATTGCAGCTTTAAATTCCTTGCCTTTCAAAGAAATGAATTTCCTAACTAAAAAAGAACCTAAACTATGCCCAAAAATAGCACGTGGTAAAGTTGGATACTCAATTTTTAGATTGTTTAAAGTTTGATTTAAATCTTCTATTACCTTCATAAAACCATCAGAATCTCCAAAATGTGAGAAAATACCATCTTCTAAGGCGGTTAATCCGTGCCCTCTATGATCAGGAGCAATTACAACAAATCCTTGTTCTGTAAGTTGCTTTGCAAATGTATCGTAGCGTTTTCCGTGTTCAACGGCACCATGAACAAGTAATAATAATTTGGAAGGTTTTTTGTTTTCAGGTAGCCATTTATGAAGATGAATATTTTTTTCATCTTTCATTTTATAGGTAAAAGTACTATAGCTCATTTTTCAAAGTCTAATTGAGATTTAAAGATAGTGAAATGCTACAAACCTTAGTCTATATAATATTTTGTTATTGCGAATTTTACTTTTTTAAAGTAAAATGTAGCAATCTCACCATCAATAAACAGATTGCTACAGTCGTACCTCCTTCGCAATGACATATTTAATTAATGAAAAGAGGAAATAGTATCTTATGGGAAATTAACTGAAACTCAAAGAATGAGTAATTAATTATCTTCTTGAATTTATTAGCTGTTCAAGAATTGATTCAACACCTTGTTCATCATTACTTTTAGTTTGGAATTTTGCAGCCCTTTTTACATCTGGGTGTGCATTTTCCATTGCATAACTGAAATCTGACAATGCTATCATTTTTAAGTCGTTATTATAATCTCCAAAAACCATTGTTTCTTCTTTAGAAATATTTAAATCGTTTTGAAGAAGATTTAAAGCGTATCCTTTATTAGCGTTGGAGTGTGAAATATCTAACCAATGCTCTCCTGAAACAATTACTTGTAGTTCTTTTTCTAAATGTTTAACCGCCGGATAAATATTAGTTTCGGAACAGTCAAAATGAAAAGCTGCAATTTTAAAAAATGTGTCATCCTTAACTTTGGTTAAATCGTTTACTATTGTGTATTCAGAATAGTAATTTTTAAACATTGAAATAAATTCTTCATCCTTAGTTTCAATGTAAGCACATCTTTTTCCGCATAGAACAGTATAAACATTGTTAATATTCCGTAAAATATTGATGCTTTTAGAAATGTAATCTGAAGGTAATTCTAAGGTGAATAATTCTTTATTTCCATGCATTGCAAAAGCACCATTTTCGGCTACGATAGTTATTTCATGTTTAATGCTCTCAAATCTATCGACAATACTAAAATACTGCCTTCCACTTGCTGCAATAAATTTAATATTGATTTTTTTTAGTTGGTTGTACAGTTTAAAAAAATCATCACTAACTTCACTTTTAGAGTTTAGTAAAGTACCATCCATATCCGTTACTACCAATCTTACCTTTGAAAAATCCATATATTATTTTGAGGTGTAAAAGTAGTGTAATTGGATTGATTTAAGATTAATTAAATCATAATCTAAGTTTAAAATTGATGGTGTTGTCTCTGTCATTCCTGCCAAGGCAGGAATCTAAACTGTCAGAGGAAATGGATTTCTGCCTTCGAAGGAATGCAGGATTTCTTAAAAAAAGAATCTTCGTTGTTACTCCCTACATTTAGAATGATAAATTAAATGTCATACTGAGTGATAACGAAGTATCTCATGTCATACTCATAAGTTTCATTAAAAACAAAAAGCCCTTTCAAAATAATTGAAAGGGCTTTATTAAATAATAAAATGTTAGAACTATTCTTGCTCTAAGTATTTCTCCATAATTGTAATTGCAGATTCAGAAATTACAGTACCAGGTCCAAAGACAGCTGCTACTTTTCTTTCGAATAAATAATCATAATCTTGCGCTGGAATAACTCCACCTGCAAAAACCATAATGTCAGGTCTTCCTAATTTTTCTAACTCTTCAATTAATTGAGGAATTAAAGTTTTGTGACCTGCGGCTAAACTTGATGCACCTACAAAGTGAACATCATTTTCAATTGCTTGTTTTGCAACTTCTTCTGGTGTTTGGAATAAAGATCCCATATCTACATCAAAACCTAAATCGGCATAACTAGAAGCAACTACTTTTGCACCTCTATCGTGTCCATCTTGTCCCATTTTCGCAATCATAACACGAGGGCGACGTCCTTCAATTTCAGTGAATTTGTCAGCTAATTTTTGGGCTTGAGCAAAAGTGCTATCGTTATCTACTTCTTTACCATAAACACCACTAATTAATTTGGTATCTGCTTTATGACGACCGAAATGTACTTCTAATGCATCTGAAATTTCACCTAAAGTAGCAAAGTTTTCAGCAGCTATAACAGCTAAATCTAGTAAGTTTCCTTCACCAGTTTCAGCACATTTAGATAAAGCAGCTAAATTAGCTTGCACTAATTCATTGTTTCTTTCAGCTTTCATTTTGTTCAACCTTTCAATTTGAGAATCTCTTACAGCTGTATTATCAACTTCTAAGATTTCAATATCAGAAGGTTCGCTTGTTTTAAATTTGTTTACACCAACTAAGATATCTTGAGCAGAATCTAAACGAGCTTGTTTACGAGCAGAAGCTTCTTCAATTCTCATTTTTGGAACTCCAGTTTCAATAGCTTTTGCCATACCACCAAGTTCTTCAACTTCTTCAATAAGTTTCCAAGCTTTATTTGCAATCTCTTGAGTAAGGTACTCAACATAGTAAGAACCAGCCCAAGGGTCAACCGCTTTTGTCATTTGAGTTTCATCCTGAATAAAGATTTGCGTATTACGTGCAATTCTTGCAGAGAAATCAGTTGGTAAAGCAATTGCCTCATCCAATGCATTTGTATGCAATGATTGAGTTCCACCTAATCCAGCAGCCATTGCTTCAATACAAGTACGAGCAACGTTGTTGAAAGGATCTTGTTCACTTAAACTCCATCCAGAAGTTTGACTATGCGTACGCAAAGCCATTGATTTTGCTGTTTTAGGGTTGAATGATTTTATGATTTTTGCCCAAAGCATACGTGCAGCACGCATTTTTGCAATTTCCATAAAGTGGTTCATTCCAACTGCCCAGAAGAAAGATAAACGAGGAGCGAACTCATCGATTTTTAATCCTGATTTTAACCCAGTTCTAATGTATTCCATACCATCAGCTAATGTGTATGCTAATTCAATATCAGCAGTTGCCCCAGCTTCTTGCATATGGTAACCACTAATAGAAATTGAATTAAACTTAGGCATATATTTAGTGGTGTAATCAAAGATATCACCAATAATTTTCATTGAAGGTGCTGGTGGGTAAATGTATGTGTTACGAACCATAAATTCTTTTAAGATATCATTCTGAATTGTTCCAGAAAGTTTATCTAAAGAAACTCCTTGTTTTCTTGCAGCTGCAATATAAAATGCCATAATTGGTAATACAGCACCGTTCATTGTCATTGAAACTGACATTTTATCTAATGGAATTTGATCAAACAAAATTTCCATATCTAAAATAGAATCAATTGCAACACCAGCTTTACCAACATCACCTGTTACACGTGGGTGATCTGAATCATATCCACGGTGTGTAGCTAAATCAAAAGCAACTGAAAGTCCTTTTTGACCTGCAGCTAAATTTCTTCTGTAAAAAGCATTTGATTCTTCTGCAGTTGAAAATCCTGCATATTGACGAACTGTCCAAGGACGCATAGCGTACATTGCACTATAAGGACCTCTTAAAAACGGAGGCATACCAGCTGCAAAACCTAAATGTTCTGCTTCTGAAATATCTTCTTTTGTAAATTGTTTTTTTACAGGTATTCCTTCAGGAGTATTCCAAACGTCTTGATTCTCTGAAGTTGCAACTGTTTGCTTAACAGCTGAATTTATTTTTATATCTGAAAAATCTGGTTTCATACTACTTAAGATTTTAATGTTTTTTGAATTTTGTTCTGAACTTCAGAGATTGTATTAATTACATCTGATTTTACATTGATGCAACCATCTAATCCAGCTTCAGTTAATTCATCTATAATATTTGTTGGGTTTCCTGCAAGTAATAAAACTTTGTCTGTATTTAAAGCTCTAAATGCTTTTACGAAAGCAACAGCAGTTTCAGTATAGTCATCATCAGAGCTACAAATAACTACAACGTGAGAATCTGATTTTGCGCTTTCTTCAGCAGCTTGTATTGCAGAATCAAAACTTTGTTCTTGTAATACGTTAAATCCACTAACTCCAATAAAGTCATATGCAAAAGCAGCTCTTGCTTTTCTCATATTTAAGTGACCATAACTTGAAAGTTGTACTATTGGACGAACGTTAGTTTCAGCAACAATAGTTTCTGAAACTCTTCTTAGAGCTTCAATTTCTAATGATGCTCTTCTTGGTTTTAAAACTTTAGTACTTGCGGCATCATCACCTGTAGAAAGTAAATTAAGATCTACAGTTTCCATTAAGTTAGGGTATTTGTTAATACCTACTAAAGGAATTCTTCTTTGACTAATCAATTTAATTTTTTGTAAACGAATTTCAGCAATTTGTTGTTGAATTGATTCGTTTTCAAATGCAGTAAAGAATCCTCCATCAGCTTCAATACCTTTGAATAATTCTAATGCTTTTTCAGCAATTTTTAAAGAAACTTCTTCAATATAGTAAGATCCGTCTACTGGATTTGAAACTTTACCAAAGTAAGATTCTTCTTTTAATATTGTTGTAATATTACCAGCAATTCTGCTTGAGAAATCTGAAGCATCAGCAAATTCATTATCATAAGCATCAACTAAAATACCATCAACGTTTCCTAAGATTGCTGACATTGCTTCTGTTGTAGCACGTAATAAATTTGTTTGTGCATCGGTAACTGATTTACTCCAAATAGAAGTTTTAGCAGTAATTGTATTTGAAAATTCAGTAACAGCATATTTAGCTGCAACTTCAGTTAACAAGTTGTTAAATGCTCTAAATTTTCCAATTTCTACGAAGTATTCTAATCCAATTGCTAATTTGAAATTTAAATTATCAAATATAGTTTGAACTTCTATTCCTTTTTCACCTAACTTTTCAATTAAGTATACTAAAGAGTTTAAAGTGTAAGCTACCTCTTGCACTTGATTTGCTCCTGAATCTAAATATTCACTTCCAGAAACAGTAATAGCTTTAAAATTAGGATAATCTAAAGCTAATTTTACAAGGTTTGCAACTGTATCAAATTGACTAGCATCTACATTTCCAGTAGTTACATAGTTTGAAATTAATTGAGTATCAAAATAACCTTTTAGGTTTTCTGATGCTACATTGTTTTCTTTTGCAAAAGCAAAAAATTCAGTTGCGAAAGAAACTGCGTTAGTATTTAAGTTAAAAGAAACAGTGATTTCATTTAAGTTAACACCTGCTAATAAATTAGCAACAGATACATTTTCTTTTACATTGAAAAGTAATCCGTTAATTCCTTCTTCAATTGCTTTTAAAGCAAGTTTGTTTGCACTTTCTTCAGTTGCTACAGCAATGTTTCTGTAGTTTACTAAAGATTGAGAATTTTCTCCAGTATTTTTTAAATACTTTTTGTTGTCTTCAGTATTGTAAAAAGGTTGAATGTTAATTTTGCTTAAGTTTTTCCAAACTAATCTTTTGTCAAAATCGGCACCTTTTAAATCAATGTTCACTTTTTCCATCCATTCCTGTTTAGAAGCAGGACTAAATTCTTCAAAAAGCGATTTGTTTTTAGCGTTCATAATGCTTAATATTTATTGTGAAATAAGAAATTACTGATGAGAAATAAGAAATTTCTCACCAGCAATTTAAATAATTTTATTATACCGTTATACTACTTCCGAATCTTTCAAAAATAGCTTTATCTAATTCCTCTCTGTGATTTGGATGCGCTACGTCTCTCAATGCGAAAGCACGTTGTTTTAAGCTTTTACCGAATAACTCAGCAATACCATATTCAGTTGCTACAAAACGAGCGTGAGCTCTTGTTGTTACAACCCCAGCACCTAATTTTAAAGTAGGAGCAATTTTAGAAACACCTTTTAATGTTTGAGATGAAATTGCAATAATTGGTTTACCACCTTTTGATAAAGCAGCTCCACGCATAAAGTCCATTTGACCACCAACACCTGAGAACATTCTTGTACCAATTGAATCTGCACAAACCTGACCAGTTAAGTCAATTTCAATTGCAGAGTTAATTGCAGTTACTTTTGGGTTTTGACGAATTACCGCTGTATCATTTACATAAGCAATATCATTCATTTCAATTTCTGGATTGTTGTCCATAAAATCATATAAACGTCTTGTTCCCATTGCAAATCCTGATACAATTTTATAAGGATTTACTTTTTTCTGAGATCCGTTTACAACTCCTCTTTCAACTAAATCAACAATTCCTTCAGAAAACATTTCAGTATGAATACCTAAGTTTTTGTGGTTTGTTAAGTAAGTTAAAACGGCATTTGGAATACCTCCAATACCCATTTGAAGTGTAGCACCATCATCAATAATTTCAGCAATGTTTTTACCCATAGCCTTCTCTTCATCTGAAGGAGCTACAAATTTCATTTCGTAAATCTCTTCATCAATTTCAACGCAAGCGTCAAAATTTCTGATGTGTACTTGGGCATCTCCAAAAGTACGAGGCATTTTAGGGTTAATTTGTGCAATTATTGTTTTCCCTTGTTCAACACCTGCTAAAACGATATCAACAGAAACACCTAATGAACAAAATCCGTGGTTATCTGGTGGAGAAACGTTTACTAAAACAACATCTAAGTCCATATATCCTTCACGGAAAAGACTTGGAATATCACTTAAGAAAATTGGAATATAATCTGCTGTTACTCCAATCATTTTTCTAATGTTTCCTCCAATAAAGAAAGCATTTGTATGAAAACTTTCACTGTGTTCAGCTTTTGTATATCCACATTCTCCTTCTGTATGAAGGTGTACAATTTCCACTCCTCTAAGTTCAGACGCGCGTCCAACCATTGCTTTTGTTAAAGCTTGTGGTGTTGCGGACCCACCTTGAATAAGGACTCTGTCCCCTGATTTGATCAACTTAACAGCCTCATCTGCTGTCATACTGTTTGGTATTTTCATTTTTTTTAAATTTTGAAAGATCTCGACATCTTCATTTTACATTATATAATTATTTAGCCTAAAAAACTTAATATAATACCCGCAGCAATTGCTGAACCAATAACACCCGATACATTAGGTGCCATTGCGTGCATTAATAAATAGTTGCCCGGATCGGATTTTAAACCTTCGTGATGAACAACTCTGGCACTATCTGGTACAGCCGATACACCTGCCGCACCAATTAATGGATTAATTTTATTATCACCTTTTAAGAATAAGTTCATAAGTTTTGCAAATAGTAAACCACCACAAGTTGCAATAACAAATGAAATAGCTCCTAGTCCAAAAATCATCATAGATTCTTTTGTGATAAAGATATCAGCCTGTGTTGAAGCTCCTACAGTTACACCTAATAATATTGTTACAATATCAATTAGTTTTGTACGTGCAGTATCAGCAAGTCTTTCTGTTCTTCCAGATTCTTTTAGTAAGTTACCAAAGAATAACATACCTAATAAAGGTAAAGAACTCGGAGAAATGAATGTTGTTAATAATAAAGCAACAACAGGAAATATCATTTTTTCTTTTTGAGAAACCGCTCTAGGTGGTTTCATTCTTATTTTTCTATCCTCTTTTGAAATTAATAATCTCATTAAAGGTGGTTGAATCACTGGAACTAATGCCATATAAGAATATGCTGCAATAGCAATTGGACCAATTAAATTAGGAGCCAATTTGGATGATAAAAAGATAGCCGTTGGACCATCTGCACCTCCAATAATTCCAATAGCTCCTGCTTCTGGAAGACTAAACCCTAAATAAAGCGCCCCTAAAAATGTTCCAAATACACCTATCTGTGCAGCTGCACCTAAAAGCATCAATTTTGGATTTGCAATTAAAGAAGAGAAATCGGTCATTGCACCAATTCCTAAAAAGATTAACGGAGGGTAAATCCCTTTAGTTACACCAAAATATAGGTAGTTTAAAACTGAGCCAGCTTCATAAATACCTGTCTGATTACCTGCTACAAATGGTATGTTACCAAGAATAACACCTGTACCAATTGGTATAAGTAACAGAGGTTCATAATCATATTTAATCCCTAAATAGATAAATATGATTCCAATTAAAATCATTAGTAAATTCCCTGTTTCTACATTTGCAAAACCAGTATAATTGTAAAATTGTTTCAATCCATTAAAGGCTCCTTCGTATATGCTATCTCCTTGAGGTTGATCTACTTGATCAACGGAAATAGCTGAAACTGAATTTGAGGAGTCTGTATTGCTATTTAAGCCTAAGGCTGGTCTGATAAAAACCAGAAGAGATAGAACAGCAAATATTAAAAATACTTTCTTCATTTTTTTCTTTTTTTCGAGTTATCAATTCAATACATAAAAAGATAACAGTGAAATTTTTATTCTAGTTCTATCATTACTTCGTCCTGCAATACTTGTTGACCAACTGAGATGTTTATAGCTGAAATAGTCCCAGCTTTTTCACAAACAATGTTGTTCTCCATTTTCATTGCTTCTAACACCAACATACGATCACCAATATTTAAGGTATCTCCAACTTTAACATCAATTGACATTACTACACCTGGAATTGGTGCAACAATTTTTGTTTTTGTTGAAGCTGGATTTACTTTTAATGGTTCAGCAGGTCTTCTTGCTGAACGTACTAAAGTAGGTGTTTTACTTTTTTTGATCTCTTCCTTCATTGTAACAGAGTAGGAAGTACCGTTAACTTCTAGATTGATTATATTCCCTTCATGAGATTTAATATCAACCTGGTAGTTATTATCGTGTATTTTAAATTTGAAATTTTTCATTGTATATAATGTCTTATTACGTTTTAAAAGTTGAGCTAAAAAACTCAACTTTTAAAATGGTAATTTTTATAATCTATTCTGGGTACCATATATTTTAGAACTCCAAGGTGAGTATGGTTTTTTCACCTGTTTAATTGTTAAAATTGCATTTTCATGGTCGTGTTGTTCATTTAGATACATATGTATCCCTGTTGCAATTGCTGCTGCAACTTCACCCGTGAAATCATCCTTAACTTCAATTGAAATATCTTCAATTTTTTTATCTCTCCCTTTTGAAATTATCTTGTATAGATAAAGCATAACAGGTAATCCAAATTTAAAAAATAAGGAAAGAGTTAGTAAAGCTGTAAACACGATTAATAATCCTGAAAACAAAATAATGTAACCTTCACTTATTTGATCTATATATAACATTGTATGCATTATAGCGGAATATTTGAGTGTTTTTTAGGTGGATTTACCTCTTTTTTATTTTGAAGTAATTCCAGCGCTCTAATAATTCTAAAACGAGTATTTCTAGGTTCAATTACATCATCAATAAAGCCGTACTTAGCAGCTTCATATGGATTTGCAAATTTTTGAGTGTACTCATCTTCTTTCTTGTCGATGTATTCTTGCTTTTCTTCTGCATCTTCAATTTTTCTAATATTACTTCCTTCAAGAACTTCAACAGCTCCTTTAGCACCCATAACAGCAATTTCAGCAGTTGGCCAAGCATAATTTACATCACCACGTAATTGTTTACAACTCATTACATCATGTGCTCCACCGTATGATTTACGTAAAGTAATAGTTACTTTTGGTACAGTTGCTTCACCATAAGCAAATAATAATTTAGCACCGTGTAAAATAATACCTCCATATTCTTGTCCTGTTCCAGGTAAGAATCCAGGTACATCAACTAAAGTTACAATAGGAATGTTGAATGCATCACAAAAACGAACAAATCTTGCGGCTTTTCTTGAAGCTTCAATATCTAAAACACCAGCATAATATTTAGGCTGATTTGCTACAATTCCAACGGGATGACCGTTGAATCTAGCAAAACCAACAGCTATATTTCTAGCATAATTTCTATGCACTTCTGTAAATTCTCCATTATCGGCAATTGTTGAAATTACATCAACAATATCATATGGTTGATTTGGGTTTTCAGGAATGATTTCATTTAATAAATCATCTAATCGGTCAATTGGATCATTACAAGTAATTACTGGAGCTTCTTCTAAGTTGTTAGAAGGTAAATAACTTAATAATTTACGAACCAATAATAAGTTTTCTTCGTCATTATCAGCTAAGAAATGTGATACTCCAGATTTAGTTGAGTGAATTTTAGCACCTCCTAATTGTTCTGTTGTTACATTTTCACCAGTTACTGTTTTAACTACTTTAGGACCTGTTACAAACATATAACTTGTTTGATCGGTCATAATTGTAAAATCTGTCAATGCTGGAGAATATACTGCTCCACCTGCACAAGGACCTAAAATTGATGAAATTTGAGGAATAACCCCAGACGCCATAATATTACGTTGAAAAATTTCTGCATAACCAGCTAAAGATCTTACACCTTCTTGAATACGAGCACCACCACTATCATTTAATCCAATTACAGGTACACCAATTTTCATTGCCATATCCATAATTTTACATATTTTTAGTGCGTAAGTTTCAGATAATGAACCTCCAAAAACCGTAAAGTCCTGAGCGAAAATATAAACGATTCTTCCGTCAATTGTACCGTGACCAGTAACAACTCCATCTGAAAGGTAAATTTGTTTGTCTAACCCAAAAGATTTAGTTCTGTGGGTCACAAACATATCAAACTCTTCAAAACTATCTTCATCTACAAGGATTTCGATACGTTCGCGAGCGGTAAGTTTTCCTTTAGCATGTTGAGACTCAATTCTTTTTTCACCTCCACCAAGTTTGGCTTTAGCTCTTTTTTCAATGAGTTCATTAATTTTATCTTGATTTGCCATTGTTGTGTCTTTTGTAGCTTAACTAATCTTCTTTTGAACAAAGTTCTGTAAGTACTCCGTGAGTTGATTTTGGATGTAAGAAACCAATATCTAATCCTTCAGCACCTTTTCTGGACACTTTATCAACAAGCATTACACCTCTTTCTTCAGCAGTTTTCAAAGCTTCTGTGGCGTTATCAACAGCAAATGCAATATGGTGAATTCCTTGTCCTTTTTTAGCTACAAATTTACCGATAGGCCCATCTGGAGATGTGCTTTCTAATAATTCTATTTTAGTGTCACCAACCATAAAAAAGGCTGTTTTTACTTTTTGATCAACAACCTCTTCTATAGCGTAGCATTCCATTCCTAATACTTCTTCGTAGTATTTAATAGATTCTTCTAAGTTGTTAACGGCAATTCCTATGTGTTCAATATGTGAAATGTTCATGAATAAGATGTTTTTATATATTATTATTTAATAAATCCTAAAAATTAGGCTTAAAATTTGTTGTATTCTAAATAGATAACAAAATTAATGCATACAAAAACTTAAAAAGATGATGGATGTCATATAATGATATATTTTACTAAAACGTATTAGTAATTTTAGTTGCATTATCAATTTTGTTAAAATTTACAAGGGTTAATAGTATGTAAATAAGTTTGTTAGACTTTGAGTTGAACAATGAGGGGTAAAATTTTTAATTGATTTGTATTGACAATTTATAGCGGGTTTTATTAGCTAAAAATCTAAGAAAATTGGAGTAATTTATTTTTAATTTAGGCTCTGATAAATCTATTAAGAAAAACGCAATAAAACAGTTTTTGTATTAGTGAAAATGTAAAAATGTAAAAATGTGAAAAAAACTTATTAATCTTCTTTATTATTGATATTTATAGTTCAAGTAATAAATTTAATTAAAAAAAAGGATTAAATTAAATAATTAATGTAAAGCACTGAAAATTAATTTGTTCTGTATTTGTTTTTTAAGTTATTCAGCATTGTTTTTGCCATTTTTTCAATTTCGGTGTTATGTTTCCATCCCCAGTCAAGTCTTGCATTTGTATCGTTAATACTTTTTGGCCAGCTATCAGCTATGTTTTGTCGAAAATCTGGATTATAATTTATTGTAAATTCCGGAATAGTTTTTTTAATTTCTAAAAAAAGATCTTCAGGTGTAAAGCTCATACTAGTTAAATTATATGAAGAACGAATTTTAATTTTTTCTGATTCAGCTTTCATTATATTTATAGTGGCGTCAATAGCATCATCAATATACATCATTGGCAGCATTGTGTCTTTATTTAAAAACGAACTGTAGGTTCCTTCTAAAATGGCTTTATGGAATATCTCAATTGCATAATCCGTGGTTCCTCCACCTGGATTGGTTTTCCAACTAATGATTCCAGGGTAACGAAGACTTCGAACATCTACGTTGTAATTATTATAATAATATTCACACCAGCGTTCACCTGCCTGTTTACTAATTCCGTAAACTGTTGTAGGTTCCACTATTGTTTTTTGAGGAGTGTTTTCTTTAGGTGTTGTTGGACCAAAAACAGCTATTGAACTTGGCCAAAATATTTTTTTTATTAATCCTTCTTTGGCTAAGTTAAGTATATTGAACAGTGAGTTTGTGTTTAGTTTCCATGCTTTTTCTGGGTGCTTTTCGGCAGTTGCTGAGAGCATAGCCGCCATTAAATAAATGTCTGAGATTTGGTGTTTTTTAACTATTGTTAATATTGCATTATAATCCATGGCATTTAAAATTTCGAAAGGTCCAGATTGCATAAATGTAGGAGTACCTTCATGAATGTCAGACGCAATTACAGAATTTACTCCATAAATCTCTCGTAATTTGCTCGTGAGTTCAGTTCCAATTTGGCCACAAGCACCAATAATTAAAATATTATTACTCATTGTTTTACAAGCTTCAATAGTTATGCTATCAAAGATAATTAAAAATATTGTTCATGTATTTATAATTGATTTTTATCTCAATGAAATATTTTTAAATAGAATAGGTTTATAATTAGTATTTTTGAGGTCAATAAATTTAAAAATGAAATATTTATACAGTCTTTTATTCATCATTTTGTTAGTTAGTATTTCCTGCAATAGAACAAAAAAAACGCAAGAAACTGCTGAAATTTCTGATACATTGAAATTGAACGAGGATCGAATTGTAAATGCTATAAGCGAAACTTTAAGTCCGAAGGCTAAAAAATCGGTAGCTGAATGGAAGGAATATCAGCATGTTGATGAATTATTATTGAAGTATTATAATATTTCCAATTTAGAGGCTTTGGATTATGCTGAAGAATTATCGGGATTAGTTCAAGCAATGAAAGATACTATTAGGGTTAATGAACTTAAAGGACCTAGTCTAAAGGCTCGATTTAATGTACTTTATAGTGAAACACTTCGATTGGCAGATATGGCCACGATACCTTCTATTTCAACAGAAGAAGTTAAACAGGAGGTTGCAAGAATAATTGAGGTTTATGATGCGATAAATTCGAAAATCAATACGATATATGAGGTTGAAGAATTTCAGAAATCTTTAGAAATTGATACCGAAACTCCTGTGAATTTAATTAAAGAAAGTTCAAATTTAAGGTATAGAAGTGAGAATCTTAAAGAAACAATTCGAAAGAAAAAGGAAAGAAAATTAGTTTCTTCTAAAAAATCATAAAGATGAAAAGGATAATTCATTTATTAACAATCATAGTTTTATTTGTAGGTTGTAATAACAAACAACAAAATAAAAATGTAAATGAGAAGGCAGAAAAGCTTGCTGTAAATAATGTTCTTAATTTGTGGCATAAAAGTGCAGCTGAAGCCAATTTTGAAACATATTTTAATGCTATGACTAATAAAAGTGTTTTTATTGGTACAGATGCTGGTGAAAATTGGGATGTAGAAGCTTTTAAGAGTTTTAGTAAGCCTTATTTTGATAAAGGGCAGGCTTGGAGCTTTAAAGCAGTGGAGCGTAATATTTATGTTTATAATGATGGAGAACTAGCCTGGTTTGATGAGTTGTTAGATACTTGGATGGGAGTGTGCAGGGGATCAGGTGTTTTGATAAAAGAGAACGATGTTTGGAAAATAGAGCACTATGTATTGTCTCTTACAATTCCAAATGATAATATTGAAGAAGTGAAAAATGTAAATAAAGAGAAAGACTCTTTGTTTTTAAGTAAGTATAAAAAGTAATTTATAAATTTTTAACTCTTTCATTTTCATTAATTACTTCAATATTTACAACTTTATTGTTTTTATAGGTTACTTTAGTAATTTTATTACCATTCCAATAAGTCCAAACTCCTATTTTATTACCATTATGATAGGTAGCAATACATTTTTTTCGACCATCGGAATAATAACTTTCCCATGAGCCATGTAATTCACTTTGTGAATTGTAAAAACCATGTTGCATTATGGATCCATTTTCGTAATAAATTGTAACTTCAGTTAAATTATTTTTTGCCTTCTCTTTTTGAACGATGTTTTCTTGTGCGAATAAAAACGAGATAGAAAAAAGTAGTATTATAGAGAGGAATAACTTTTTCATTTTTTTTGAGTTTGATTGTTAGTAACTCAAATTTACGAAAAAATAGATTTAGGATTTTGTATTAAGGATGTTGAGCTATTTAATCAATTCATTAACGACCTTGTAAACTAGATTAGATTCGTATCCTTTTGACATTAAATAAGAGGACAGTTTCTTCTTTTTAGCGTATTTATTTGTGTCTTTTATAAGGGATATTTTTTTTTCTGCTATAAAATTTAGAGAAGCTAAATAATCATCATCATTAATTTCTTTTAATGCTGATTTAATATTGTAACTTGAAATATTTCTAAAATTTAGTTCATTGGTAATTCTAATTTTCCCCCATCTTTTTATTGAAAATTTGCCTCTTGCAAAAGCCTTTGAGAATCTTTCTTCGTTAAGAAAATTATTTTGTAGCAAGTGTAAAATAATATGATCTCTGGCTTCAGGAATCATGCGCAATTCTATTAGTTTTTTTTCAACTTCTTTATGACAGCGCTCTTGATAAGCACAGAAGTGTTCCAGTGCTTTTGTAGCCTCATTAACTGTATATGATTTTTGGTTTTTCATTAGATACAAATTAAATAAAAAAAAGCGACTCAAACTGAGTCGCTTTTTAAATTCTATTGATTTATTTTGAGTCTAAATTTTAAATTATTCAGTAATGAATACATTACAGGAACAATAATTAAGGTTAAGAAAGTGGCAAAGGTTAAACCAAATATAATGGTCCAGGACATTGGTCCCCAGAAAACCACGTTTTCACCACCAATATAAAATTGTGGGTCAAACTCTGTAAATAAGGTCATAAAGTTAATGTTAATACCTACGGCTAATGGTAATAGACCTAAAACGGTTGTAATTGCTGTAAGTAGTACAGGTCTTAAACGTGTTTTACCACCTTCAACAATACTTTCATAAATCAATTCTTTTGTTAAGGTTCCTGGTTTTAATTCTTGTTCCAGGCGTTTACGTTGCATTATTAAATTGGTGTAATCAATTAGTACAATGGCATTATTTACAACAATACCGGCGAGCGATATTATTCCAATCATGGTCATCATAATAACAAAGTCCATGTGAAATATAATTAACCCTAGTAACACTCCAATTAAACTTAATAAAACAGATAAGGATATAATTATAGGGGTTGAAGTTGAATTAAACTGACCAACAAGTATTAAGAAAATTAAAAATACAGCTATCATTAACGCCTTGCTTAAAAAGGCCATTTCTTCTGCCTGTTTTTCTTGTTCTCCGGTAAATGATATCGATATGTCTTTTGGGAGGTTGAAACTTTCTAAAGATTTTCTAATTTGGTCATTTACCTCGGTTGCATTATAGTTTTCTAAAACATTTGAGAAAATTGTAATTACTCTGTTTAAATCTTTACGTTTTACGGCACTAAATGTAGAAGAAGTTTCTGTAGTTGCAACCGCAGAAATTGGTACTTGTACAATTTTACCACTACTTTGATTTCTAAAAGTAATTTTTTGATTAACTAGTAAATCTTTGTTGTATCGGTATTTATCCATTAAACGAATATTAATAGGATAATCATCTTCACCATCTTTAAAGGTTGAAACTTCTTTTCCGAATAACGATGTTCTTAAGGCATCACCAATTTGACCGGTTGATAAACTTAATCTTCGAGCTTTTTGACGATCAATAATAACAGGTAGTTCTGGTTTTCCTTGTTCAACATCCAATTTTAAATCTTCAATACCTCTTATGCTTGTTTTATTGATATATTGTCTAATGTCATCAGCGGTTGCCAGTAATTTTTCATAATCATCACCAGTTACCTCAATATTAATTGGTGCTCCTGTTGGAGGGCCATCAGCAGGACGATCAACAGTTATATTTACACCAGGAAAATCTTGTAGTAGTTCTCTAATTTCAATTAAAACATCGCTTGTTTCAATTCCGTCACGTTCAATAAATTTAACAAAATCTACCGTAATACGTGCTTTATTTGGTGTGGTACCACCTTGTTGTCCTTGGTTAGGATCGCTGGTTCCTTCTCCAACTTGCCCGATAACAGAGGTGATTAAAAAATTATCTCCATTTACTTCATATTTTTTTAAGTGATCTTGAATCGTATTTTCGATAGCAAATGATAGTTCATTTGTTTTTTCAATATCAGTACCAATAGGGTATTCAAGATAAACATACACTTGTTTTGGTGGAGTCTCTGGAAAGAATAATACTTTTGGGGTAAATATTCCAAATAGAATAAACGAGAATATTAATAATCCAAAAGTACCTAAGAAAAACCCTCCTGGTCTTTTTCCTTTTAAAACAAATTGTAAAGTTTTTTCATATCCTTTTTCCAGTCTAGGTAAAAATTGGTTTTGAAACCAATCGGTAGCTGGAGTAAGAACTTTTGTATTAATAACACGTAATAACCCTGCAAGAACTAATATCAATCCTAGTGCATTAAAGCCTTTAGCTCCTGTTATTAATCCTCCAATGATGAATAATACACCTATGGCAAAAAGAGCAGAACTATAAATCAATATTTTTTTAAAATTAACTTCATCTTCCTTAATTTTCATATAAACAGAAGTTAACATTGGGTTTATAATCAAGGCAACAAATAGGGAAGAACTTAATACAATAATTAATGTAATTGGTAAATAGCGCATAAATTCACCCATCATTCCTGGCCAAAATGCCAGAGGTAAAAAGGCAGCTAGCGTAGTTGCTGTTGATGCAATAATAGGCATAGCAACTTCACCAACACCATATTTGGCAGCATCAATATTTGAATACCCTTCATCTAACAATCGATACACATTTTCAACAACAACAATACCATTATCAACCAGCATTCCCAGAGCTATTACTAATGAGAATAATACCATAGTATTTAAAGTAACTCCAATAGCACTTAAAATAATAAAGGATATAAACATTGATAAAGGAATAGCAATTCCAACAAACAATGCATTTCTAATTCCTAAGAAAAATAATAAAACTACAACTACTAAAATAATTCCTAAAATAATACTGTTTTCCAAATCGGCAACCATTGTTTTAGTATCATTGGTTTGGTCGTTGGTTTTTGAAATGTATAAATTAGATGGAAAATAATTCTCCTTTGCGTTCTTTATAATTTTATCAATTTGGGTAGATGCATTAATTAAATTTTCACCACCACGTTTTGTTACGTCAAGCATAACCACTGGTTGAGAAAATTCACGTGCGTAACTTTCTTTTTCCTGTTCTTTAAAACTAACATTTGCTATATCGCGTAAGTAAACGATATTTCCATTTTCTTGTTTTACTACAATGTCTTCAATTTCTTTGGCAGATTTAAATTCTCCAATAATTCGAACATTTCTACGAATTCCATTCTCTAATAAATCACCACCTGATATAGTCATGTTTTCATTTTGAATGGCAGCTGCAATGTCATTAAAGCTGATTTTGGAAATTTCCATTTTGTATAAATCAACACTAATTTCCATTTCTTTATCCTGAATTCCTCGAATATCAACTTTAGAAATTTCTGCTACTTTTTCAATTTCATCTTCTAAGAATTCACCGTATTCTTTCAATTGATCCATTGAAAAATCTCCCGATAAATTAATATTCATAATAGGAATTAATTCAGCAAAATTCATTTCCTGAACTGTTGGATCAGCAGGTAAATCGGTAGGGAAATCCTTATCAGATTTTGCAGCGTCAACCTTGTCTTTTACTTTTCGAAGTGCTTCAGTAGGCGTAATGCTAAAATCAAATTTTACCTGAATAGAAGAAAATCCTTCGATTGAAGTTGATATAATTTCATCAACACCAGAAATTCCGTTGATTTCTTTTTCTAAGGGTCTTGTTATTAATTTTTCAATATCAAGAGCTGAGTTACCAGGATACGGTGTTGCAATATATATTTGAGGAACAACAATCTCTGGGAAGGCTTCTCTTGGCATACTTTTGTATGAAAACATCCCTGCCAGAAATATCATTGCAATTAAAACAAACACGGTCATTTTATTACCAATAGACCAGGTTGATAGTTTAAATTCTTTTAATACTTTATTCATTTTAAATAAGTTCTAAGTTAGTTTACTGGCCTATTTTAACAATATCACCTGTTTTTACAAGTCGTGCTCCTTCATTAACCAAAGTGTCGTTTTCAGTTAATCCTTCGCTTATATATACCTGATGATTGTATTCATTGTTAACAGTTATTAATGTTTTAACCACCTTATTTTCATTGTTCTCTTTGTTGATAGTAAATACATAATCATGTCCTTCCTGATCTTGTTGTACTAAATTTGAAGGAACAATAATACCAATAGCCTGGAAATCTAAAATCTTTAAGTCAGCTAATAAGTTTGGTTTTATCACCTGATCTTTATTAGGTAAATTAATTCTGGTTTTAAAACTTCTATTGTCTGGGTTAATATAATTACCAATTTGAGAAATTTTAGAAGTCACTTCTTTGTTAATTGAAGGAAAATCAACAATGGTTTCTGTTCCAATATTAATAACAGGTAAAAAAGTTTCGGTTACATCTGCCTCAACATAAACTTTATCTAAGTTTAGTAATCGAACAACTGGAGCTTGAGGGCTTGTTAATTCTCCGTTATTAGGGAAAATTTCATCAACTATTCCGCTAAAAGGCGCAATAACTTTCATTTTACGAGCCTTTGTTTTTAAGGTTGCCAAGTTATTTTCCAAACTTTCTTTTTGTGCTTTGGCTTGAAGAAATTGCATTTCAGAGCCAATTTTTTGTTTCCATAAGCGCTCCTGACGATCAAAAGTAGTTTTGGCTAAATTTAATTGTGTTGTTAATTCGTCAATACCATTGGTGATTTCTGAGTCGTCTAATTGAATCAAAGTTTGACCAGCTTTTACTTTTTGGCCTTCTTTTACGTAGATGGCTTTTACAGTTCCTCCAAATTCGGGGCGTATTTCAATATTTTTATCTGCTTTTACAACTCCTTGAATCTCTATATAATGTTTAAAGGTTTGGTTTTTTAATCCGAAAGTGGTTACAATTGGAAGTTTTTTGTTGGTGTCTAATTTAGCCAGCTCTTTTTCAACATCTTTTAACAGGGTGGTTAAACTATCTATTTTGGTAGTTAAAATAGTGTGCTGTGTGCTTAAATCTTCCACTGAAGAAATTTTAGTTTCTTTTCCACAGGAAAATAATAATGTAGAAGTTAAAAGAAGTGCGAATATATTTTTCATTTGATAAGTTTTTCTAATTGTTAATTGGTGTGTTTAAAGCTTTATCTAAAGCTGCTTTATTTGTTATAACATCTAACATTGCCTGCAAGTAATTTTGCTGCATTGTGTAAAGTTGTCTTTGTGATTCTGACAATTCAAAACTAGATGAAATTCCTTCAAAAAATTTGATTTGTTGTTTCTTTTCTATTCTTTCAGCTAGAGCTAAATTTTTCTTTGAAGTGTCCAATTCTTCTAAACTGAATTTATACTCTGTTTTTGCAGATTCTAATTGTAACTGTAAATTTTGTTCTGTAACAGTTAAGTTTGTTTTGGCTTTGTCAAGTTCAATTTTTGCTTGTTGAGTTCTTGAACTTCTTGCAAAACTGCTAAAAATTGGAATATCTAAACTTACCCCTAAAAGAGATGAATCGAACCATTTTTGCTCCTTCTTTAAAAAATCGAAATTCTCTCCGTTTCCTTGGTACCCAAAATTCACAAAGCTACTTAGGGTTGGTAACGCTTTACTTTGTTCAAGTTGAACTAACAACTCATTAGATTTTTCCGTGTTTTTTGCAATTTTGAAATCTATATGGTTTTCGATTGTTAAATCTGAAGCCAGTAGATTAAGTTGTTTATTTTCTTCAGCTAAACTATTTAAAGAATCTAATAAGGTAACCTTGGTGTTAATTTCAATTCCCAAAGTAATATTTAGCATTTTATAAGCAATACTATTTAAATTTTTGGTTTTAGAAAGTTGACTTTTAACAGATGCTAAAGTAATAGCTAATTGCTCAACACTTTCTTCTTCTTCAAGTCCGTTTTTATAAATTTCAGTTGTTTCCTTTAGGTTTTTCTCTAAAGTGGCAATGTTTTTATTTAGAATTGAGATGCTTTCTTCACCTAATAAAACATTTCCATAGGCATTAATTACAGCTTCACGTATTTCAATTTCAGTTTTTTCTTTTGAATTTTCAGAGATTTGTAAATACACTTTGGCTGATTGTAATCCAACTATATAAGAGCCATCAAATATCAACTGATTTAAAGTTGCAGTAGCACTCATATTTTGTTTTGTTCCAAAAGCAACTTCAGCAAATTCACCTTCATTACCGCCAAAAAAATCAGCAGGAATTAGTGATACTTGTTGTTTAATCCAGTGTTGGTAATCTACTTTAGCGCTTATTTGTGGTAATCCTATAGTAGTAGTTTCCCATTTTTTTAATTTGGCCGCATCGATATCTCTTTTGGCATTAATTGCTGTATAACTATTTTTTAACCCATAATCTATGGCTTGTTCAAGGGAGAGCGATATGCTTTCCTGTGCATTTATATTTATGCTAAATAGTACTCCAATAAAAAGTAATATTGTTTTCTTCATTGTTAATTGTTATTTATTACGGCTAATTGTTTTTCTAATTCTTTAATTCCTTTTTCAGTAGCAATAGCCCTTGTATGATACTCAAGAACATTTAATTCTAATTTGTTAATAGTGTTTTTACTATAAGTATAAAGGTTTGAATCATGTACACTCATTATAAGTGAGAAGTAAAATTTCATAACCTGTTCAACATTTATATTTTTTCTAAACAGCCCTTCTTTGATGCCTTTTTCAATATTACTTGAAAGACAGTCTTTAAACATGCAAAATTCTTGAGACATTATTCTTTTGTAAGTTTCAGGATAGTATTTTTGTAATTGAAATACTGGCGAATCGTCTGAATTTTGCATAAAACCTTTAAAAACTTTATTCGATTCAAAATTCTCTTCAATGGCGTTAAAGCCCATATCATAAATTTTTAAAACTTCGGTATGCATTATTGTGTGCATGTATTCAGTTGCTTCATCAACCAGTTCAACTTTATTTTTAAAGTACTTATAAATGGTTTTTTTAGAAATACCCAATTCATTGGCAATATCATCCATAGTAACACTTTTAAAACCGAATTTTAAAAACATTTCACCAGATTTTTTTAATATGGATTCTTTCATAAATATGATTTCTTTTTTTAGAGTGCAAATATAGAAAAGGAAACTTTAGAAACAATAGAAGTTTCCATAGTTTTAACATTTTGATAACATTTATTTTTGATTTTGGAATATTTAAAAGTTCGAAAACTGTATTTTTACAGTCAAATTTTGAAAAAATGGATATTATTACTGCTTATAAGGAAGATTTTATTTCTTATTTAAATAAAAAGGTTGAAGTTTCTGAGCCAGAAAATTTATATGCACCTATACATTATATATTACAACTAGGAGGGAAAAGGTTGAGGCCTATTTTAACCTTAATGACTTGTGAAATTTTTAATGGAGATGTTAAAAAGGCATATGATGCAGCTTTGGCAATTGAAGTTTTTCATAATTTCACCTTAATCCATGATGATATTATGGATAGTGCCCCAATTAGAAGGGGGAAAGAAACTGTTCATAAAAAGTGGGATTTAAATACAGGGATTTTATCAGGTGATGCCATGATGATTATGGCTTATCGATTTTTGGAAGATTATGATGCTGAAACCTATAAAAAAATAATGCCATTATTTAATAAAACGGCGTTGGAAGTTTGTGAAGGACAACAGTATGATATGGATTTTGAAACTAGAAATGATGTTACGATTCCTGAATATTTAAAAATGATTACTTATAAAACATCTGTTCTTGTTGCTGCAGCAATGAAAATGGGTGCGCTAATTGCTAATGTTAAAGATGAAGAAGCTGATAAGATTTTCGATTTTGGATTGAATTTAGGGTTGGCTTTTCAATTACAAGATGATTACCTAGATACTTTTGGTGATGTAAAAGTTTTTGGAAAACAAATTGGAGGTGATATTATGGAGAATAAAAAAACGTTTTTATACTTAAAAGCATTAGAAGTTTGTGAGGCGAATCAGAAGGAGCAATTGTTTAGGTTATATAATGCAAATAATGCTGAAAATAAAGTAGAGAAGGTAACTCAGTTATTTGAGCAGAATAGCATTCCTGAGATTGTAATTAATGAAATTGAAAATTATACCAATAAAGCATTTGAAATTTTAGAAACTATGTCTATATCAAATGAGAAAAAGAAAATTTTAAAAAACTTTGGGTTTAGTTTAATGAAACGAACTATTTAATGTTACAAGAGCAAACGGCTTTAGAATTATTGCAAAAAGTAGCAGTTGAAAATTTATATAAAAAATTAATTCTTCAAATTAATAAGGATTTTCAACTATCGAACTTAAGCTATGAATTCTCATTAGCCATAAATCCTTTAGAATTAAAAGAGGACTTGGGTAAATTGTTGCAAAAAATGATTACATATCAGTATGATGATTATTTAAATTTTGTGTACAGAGTTGATGTTTCTGAAAAACAATTACTCGAAATTAAAAATAATAGTTTAGAGGCGGTTATTGATCAATTAACCTTGGTGATTTTAAAAAGAGAATATCAAAAGGTCTGGTTTAAAAATAAACTCTAAAAACAGGGTTTAAAGCAGAGGAGCTAGTGATGTTCGTTACTTTGTCATATAAAACATCATAGCGTAAACCCATAGCAATATTACCAGTTACGTATTCTAATCCAAAATATAAGGCTGTTTGCCACTGAGATATTTCTGTTTGAAAGCTATATTTTTGATTGATTTTTAAATTTTCAAATTCAGTAGAAATTTGAATGTTATTTATGGGTCTAAACAGAGCTAAAACACTTCCTCCAAAAAGGTTTGTAGTAGAATTTTGAATGGACTTATTTTTAACATAAACATAGGTAACACTTAATCCAGCACTAAATTCATTGGAGAAATCATAAATAGCACTTGGTGAAATAGCAAAAGTAGAGTAGGAATTGCCTAATCCTATGTTAATTCCACCTCCAAAACGTACGTCATCAATGAAGCGATGAGGTGCTAATTCAGAGTTTTGCCCAGTTAAATTAAAATTAACAAAAATAATTAATCCAAGTAAAGCTAAGATTTTGCGCATGTTAGATGTTTTTTGCTAAGATAATTCATTTTTTAGAAATAATTTATTCAAATAAATTTTGTGCATCATAGAAATAAGTATTATTTTCGCACCCAGTTTCAGGTCCCATAGCTCAGCTGGTTAGAGCACCTGACTCATAATCAGGGGGTCCAAGGTTCGAGCCCTTGTGGGACCACTGTCGTGAAACGCGAAGGCTTGTAAATCTAACGATTTGCAAGGCTTTTTTTCTTTTAGGGGGCTGAATAGGGGGCGAATTAATTAAGGCCTAATAGATATCTATTTAGAGTTGTTTTAAATTAATAATTTTATAAAATGATATGGTTAATTCTTGTAATTTTAAAAATTAAAATTGTTATTTAATATTTATGGATGTAATTGTTTCCGAAGCTATAAAGGATTCGCAAAATCTAACAGATAGTAAAGCCCTAGATTTATCAATGTGTTCACTATATTTTTTACCTGAAGAAATAGGTGAATTAACACAACTTGAAACGATTGATTTATCTTTTAATAAACTTAGGAATTTGCCTGATAGCTTTTCAAAGCTGGTAAACTTGAAAACTATTTATTTAGGAGAAAATGAGTTTATTTCTATTCCAAAAGTTTTGTTTCGACTAACTAATTTGGAATTTATTGATATTTCTCAAAACAGAATTCAAGAGATTCCACATTCAATTGAGAAATTGAATAAATTAAGACACCTAAATTTCACTAATAATTGTATAAATAATTTACCTGATGAGCTTTGCTCATTAGAATCATTGGAGGATTTAAGATTGTCAAAAAATTCACTTAGAAGTTTACCGAAGGCAATTTCAAATTTAACAGGATTAAAAAAAATATTTTTGAATGAAAATGAATTGGATAGTCTAACGTCTAGTTTTTCTAAACTCAAAAAATTAGAATTTATTAATTTAGATAGGAATAAAATCAAGAAAATTCCTGAACGTTTAGTGAAAATAGAAAAGTTGGAGTATTTTAATATTAATAATAATTTTATAAGAATTATTCCGGATTTAGTATTGAAAAACAGTGACCCTAAAGAAATATTAAATTTTATTGAGTCACTATCATTGTCTGATGAATTTGATTATTTGTATGAGGCAAAACTAGTTATGGTTGGAAGAGGGTTTGCTGGTAAAACTAGTCTAGTTAGAAAATTGACTATTCCAAATTATAAATTAGAACAAGAATTAAAATCAACCAAAGGAATAGATATTAAAAGATGGGAATTTGAATCTGTGGTCAAAAATTCTAAAAATTATACTCTAAATGTTTGGGATTTTGCGGGGCAGGAAAAATATGATGCAACTCATCAGTTTTTTATAACCGAAAGATCAGTTTACATATTTGTTACCGAGGCTCGTCAGGAATCTAATTATTTAGATTTCGATTATTGGATTAATGTGATTCAGTTGTTAAGTAAAGAGAGTCCAATTATAATTGTTCAAAATAAGATAGATCAAAGAAGTAAAAAATTACCAACTTTAAAATATAAAGAACAATATCCTTTTATAGTGGACTTTTGTGATGTAAGTGCAGTAGATGGGTATGAGAAAACTATTGCTGAATTAAAAAAAACTTTGGAAAAAGCAATTAAAAGCTTGCCACATATGGGGGATAAGCTTCCAAAATCTTGGGTTGATATTAGAAAAGAATTAGAGTCAATGGATGTTGACTTTATTGAGTATTCTAATTATTTATCTATTTGTAAATCCTATGGATTAAATAAAATTAAGGCAGATTATTTAAGTAAATATTTTAATGATTTAGGAGTAATTGTTCACAAAACAGATGTAGCTGATTTAATGAATCTTGTTATTTTAAATACTGATTGGGCTGTTGATGGAGCTTATGCGGTTTTAGATTCAGAGGTTGTAATTAGAAATTCAGGTAGATTCACAGAGAAGGATTTAAAGAAAATTTGGAAAGATCCAAGATATAATACAAAGAGAAGAGAATTGTTGAAATTGATGATGAGTTATGACCTTTGTTTTAAGTTAGAAAACAGTTATGATTATATAGTGCCAGAACTGTTAAATCCTAATCGACCTAGGAATATTGATTCCATTCAGGAAAAAAATTCATTGAGATTTACGATTAAGTATGATTTTATGCCGGCTGGAATTCTTTCAAAATTTATTGTTAAAATTCACGAATTAATTGTTGATAATCAGTTTTGGAAGTACGGTGTAGTTTTAAAGTATGATAAGACAAAGGCTCGAGTAACAGAGGATAATATTTCAAAAAGAGTAGATGTAATTATAAATGGTGAAAATAAAATTGAATTGTTGGCGCTTATTAGAAAGGAATTTGAAAATATACATTTAACTTATCATAACTTAATGGTGAAGGAGATGATTCCTTGTAATTGTTCCTTATGTAGTAATGAATTAGATAAGGATAGAATATTCTTTCATGATTATGATGTTTTAAGAACACATAAAAATAAAGAAAGAAGGTATGTTGTTTGTGATATAAGCTCTGAGGATGTTTCCATTGTTTCTTTAATTTCGGGTGCAATTGCGCATAATACAGAGGATAATGGGGTGAAAAATTTTAATTATTATTTTGACGAATCTAAAACAACTGTTATGAAAGTAAAAAATCAAAAAGCAAAAAACATTATAAATGCCGATGTAATTAAGGATTGTAATTTCTCATTAAATAATAACGAGGAAATATTGCCTCAACTGGTGAATAATTTATTGGAAGGTGATAGTAAAACTGAAATTTTAAAGGCATATGATGTAATAAAAAAGAAAGATGTAGGTCAAGAAGAGAGGGTTTCTTCTTGGAATAAAATACAACAATTTTTACTCGTTAATGCAGAGGCTATTGGACAAGGAACTGTCGCTGGTGTGTTAACTGAATTAGGTAAATTGGTATTCATTGGAGCTAGCTAAATTGTATTAAAGTGGTTTTATTTTTATCATCCAATCTTTTATAAAGAGGTGTTGTTTGTCTGTTTAAGTTAATCATTTTAACGTTGATTACAGGGCTTTTAAAGTCTTTGTTAATAAACTCATTAGAAATTGTATTAAGTTTTACATCAAAGGCAGAGGAGGGTTTGAAGTTTTTATCTCTTGGTGTTACTCCATTCTTTTTTACAATGCCTCCAAACTTGCTGAGTAATGTTTTTGTGTATTCCATTAAAACTAATTAAATTTTAAGACATTATAAATGTCTGATCTAAATAAGATTTTTAAATAATTTAGTTTCTGTTTTTATGAAGCTCATCTTTAACTTTTAAATATTTATTCAGGATCTATTATTTGAATATATACATCATGACTCATTTTATTATTTAGATTAGTTATAGAATAATCTAAAAGGTCCATCATTTGATCCGCTTTTAATCTAATTTCGTCTGAAACTTCATTATTTTTCATATAGTCTCTTAAAAAAGAAGCATATGTTATGTATCCAGTGCTTAAATACAAATCAAAAGAAGATTTACTTAAAGGTTCTTTAAGAAGCTTTTCATAAGCGTCTTTGGTTGAAAACACTTGAATGAAAAAATGAGGGGGGTAATAATTTCTTATATCTTCATATCCTACTTTCGGACCATCATGTATATAATCTAATAAGCCTTTATCTATGTATTTTTCAAATCTGTTATTTATATCTTTTTTAACTAGCTCATTAGCTTCATACGATCTAAATATTTTTTTATCTTCAACTATAGCCTCAGTATATAAATGATAGGCATTCAAAATCATTTCAACCTCAGAAGATGTATCAATCAATTTTTTTAATATGCTTAGAGATATTCTTTTTATTGTTTTATCATTAAAAGTAGAACTTGAATAATTAGCAATACTACTTGGGCTATAAGTTCCATTTTTAGTACGTTTTTCATTAATATTTACTTCACCCAATAAATTAGCTATGTAGCCAATTTTAGACTCAGTTAAAATAGTTTCAAAAGAGTCAATAAATTTTTCATCGCTTTTAAATAACTGATTAGAGGTTTCATCAATAAGAGTTAGTATTTTGTTATCTTCATTTATTGAATACGAAATCATACTAAAATTAATGGTTTTCAAAATATCCATAAATCGATCAATTGAATCAATTTTAATTTTTGAAAAAATAAAATTCATCAATTCATTTTTTATTTGACCTTTCAGTTGATTAGGTAAACCTTCAATTTCCTCACCTATCGAATGAAGTTTATTTGATTCAAATAAATCTTGAAATTGTGAAACTTTATATTTACCTGTTGCAATATCATTTTTAACATATAGCTCCGTGTAATATATTTTTGAAATTGCTGTACTTCTATTCGTGTAGTATTCTATTTCATTTTTCTCACTAAAAAGAAAAATTAAAACAGCATCTATAATATCTATATCTTTAGAATCAACTTCTTTTTCAGTTAATAAGCTGA
>Ga0193953_1000059_pt1 | contig 58805 bp, 53 predicted proteins | sample BB_4_MG_FD_140325 | JGI IMG/M metagenome (GOLD analysis project Ga0193953, IMG submission 140325) | Microbial mat bacterial communities from the Broadkill River, Lewes, Delaware, United States - BB_4_MG | ecosystem: Environmental > Aquatic > Freshwater > River > Microbial mats | place: USA...
TAAAACGCAGTAGCGCCGATGGTAGTGTGACTTATGTTACGAGAAGCCCATGTGAGAGCGAAGCTGGACATTGCTAAACTTCTATTAAGAGAAGCCCGTTACGAATGTGACGGGCTTTTTGCTAAAGCTTTAGTTTTTTAAATTGTTTTTAAAGTAAATTAAAAAATTAAAGTTTTTATCTAGCGACAATAGCGCTGTGGCACCACCTGATTCCATTTCGAACTCAGAAGTGAAACGCAGTAGCGCCGATGGTAGTGTGGGAGTTCCCATGTGAGAGTAGGACATTGCTAGGTTCCATCTTAGATTGATTCTAAATCGATCACCCCGTGGAGGGGTTCCCGAGTGGCCAAAGGGATCAGACTGTAAATCTGACGGCTCCGCCTTCGGTGGTTCGAATCCACCTCCCTCCACCACCTTTTTTCTTACTGCGTTTTCTATAAATATACTGCTAGTATATATCTACCTTAATATTTAATCTCTTTGAATTTTCAAACAAATAATTTTATCCAATCAATTTTGTCATTAGTACTATGCTCTATATCTGTCATCGATTTAAATTGTTTTTATTTAAATCATGAATGTGTACCTCTCGTTGGTAGAGTGGTCCTTTTCATAAAACATCGTTATTAAACTTTCTATTTAAAAAATGTCTACTATGCTTGTTTTATAGACAGTTGTGATCAGAGCTTTTATTCTTTTTGTTACTAACTATGCTGCAGTGAGATATACAAAGTAACACTAACTAAATGTATAAAACGTTCGACAAGTAAGTTGTCTGTCGCCTTAGAGCTTATAGCTACCAATAAAAGTAATATTTGTCCAGTCGTTTAGCTAAAAATAGTAATAAACAATGGAATGGGGGGCGTTGTGGAATTCACAAGTCAAATTAATGAAATTTGGCCGATAGCGGCATATTTAATCATTTTAGCTGTTATGCTAATTTCTATGGTGATCTTGTCTCATTTCTTGGGGCCAAAAACGCAATCTCGTGCTAAAAATACCCCTTACGAATCTGGAATTATCTCTGTCGATGAAAACAAAACGCGCTTTGGTAATCACTTCTTTTTGTATGCAATTTTTTTTGTTATTTTTGATTTAGAAACCATTTTCCTATTTGCTTGGGTGATTGCTTTTGATGAAGTCGGCTGGTTGGGCTTTATTGAAGCAGGTATTTTTATTAGTGTGTTATTAGCTGCTTTGATTTATTTAATTCGCATTGGTGCGCTTGAGTTTAAATACCGTCATCAAGGTGTTCGATTACAGCAATTACATTTTAGTCGTTTGCAGGCCAAAAACGCTAGTGTTAACCCAAGCCAAAGTATAAGCCTAAATACTAATGTAAATTTTAATTCAACCAATAGTAAAAAGGAGCAATACTGATGGAGTGGTCGTTAACAAAAGCCAAGCTTGATGAAGAAATGAGCGTTGCCAAATCGGTTTCTGAAGAAGAGTTACAACGTAATGTTTTTATGGCAAAACTTGATGATATGGTTAATTGGGGACGAAAAAATTCTATTTGGCCATTCAATTTCGGTTTAAGTTGCTGTTATGTTGAAATGGCCACCAGCTTTACTTCTCGTCATGATATTGCTCGTTTTGGTGCGGAGGTTATTCGTGCCACGCCAAGACAAGCCGACTTAATGGTAATTTCAGGTACGTGCTTTCGTAAAATGGCACCCGTAATTCAGCATTTGTATGAACAATTGTTAGAGCCTCGTTGGATTATTTCAATGGGGTCTTGTGCTAACTCAGGTGGTATGTATGACATTTACTCTGTTGTGCAAGGTGTTGACAAATTTATTCCGGTTGATGTTTATGTCCCAGGGTGCCCACCACGACCAGAAGCGCTGCTTGAAGGTTTGTTGTTACTGCAAAATCAAATACAGTATCAACCGCGACCACTAAGTTGGGTGGTAGGGGAGCAATCGATATCGGAAATTACTAAACCATCCCTGCGTGATATTAAACACGCAAGTCGAATTAAAGTAACAAATCTTGATTCACCTGACTTCTCATAAAAGGATGAATAAATGATCGCTGCGAAGCTTAACAAAAAAATTGATATGACAGCCAGTGAAAATTGGCAGCAAGCTTGTGTGATTAATTTATTCGATGAAATATCTGCATTAGCTATGGGAATAAGGTTAACACCCGTTAGTGCGGTAGAAAATATTGTTGACGATATTCCAAGTTTTTGGGTTGATAAAAAACATATTTGTAAATTAATGCGAGCACTTAAGCATGATCTATCTAAACCTTTTGATATGTGTTTTGATTTGTGTGCTATTGATGAAACTGTACGTCAACACAAGGCTTCTTATGTGAATGATTTTACCATCTGTTATCATTTACGCTCACATCAGCGAAATCAAGATGTGCGGTTAAAAGTAGCGATATCAAACCGTGATAAAATAATCGATAGTATAACGAGTATTTGGCCCAATGCTAATTGGTATGAACGAGAAGTATGGGACATGTTTGGTATCACGTTTACAGGTCATCCATACTTATGCCGTATTTTAATGCCTAATACTTGGCAAGGACATCCATTATTAAAAACACATCCTGCCCGTGCAACAGAAATGGCACCTTTTACCTTACCACCTGATGAACAAGATAAAGAGCAACAAGCGTTAAAGTTTAATCCCGAAGTGTGGGGTATGAAGCGTCAAAGTGGTGGTAACGGGCAAGACAATGATTTTATGTTTTTAAATCTAGGGCCTAACCACCCAAGTGTTCATGGTGCGTTTCGTATTGTATTGCAAATGGATGGTGAAGAAATTGTCGATTGCGTTCCTGATATAGGCTACCACCATCGTGGCGCTGAAAAAATGGGGGAACGTCAATCTTGGCATAGTTATATTCCTTACACAGATCGTATTGATTACCTTGGCGGGGTAATGAATAACTTTCCTTACGTTATGGCTGTAGAAAAACTTGCGGGAATCACGGTTCCAGATCGAGCCAAAGTTATTCGAATTATGACGGCTGAAATGTTTCGTATACTGTCGCATTTACTTTTCTATGGCACATTTGCGCAAGATATTGGTGCCTTATCTCCCATTTTCTATATGTTTATTGATAGGGAAAAGTTGTTTGGCATTATTGAAGCGTTTACTGGTGCGCGCATGCATCCAAGTTGGTTCCGTATAGGTGGTGTAGCTCAAGATTTGCCACAAGGATGGGATAAATTGGTTAAAGATTATGTTAATTACCTTCCTAAACGGCTTGATGAATATGAAAAAATGGTTATGCAAAATACGTTATTAAAAAAACGTACCGTGGATGTGGGGGCATATTCAAGCAAAGAGGCCTTAACATGGGGTGTAACTGGGCCAGGCTTACGGGCTACCGGGTTTTCATGGGATTTACGTAAGCAAAGACCTTATGGTGGTTATGATCAATTTGATTTTGAAGTTCCACTAGGTCATAACGGTGATTGCTACGACCGATGTCGTGTACGGGTTGAAGAAATGCGTCAGAGTATTCGTATCATTGAACAGTGTTTAAATAACATGCCTGAAGGTCCTTATAAAGCAGAACACCCTCAAACAACACCTCCAGACAAAGCACGTACAATGCAAGATATAGATACCCTGATTCCTCATTTCGTCAATGTAACTTGGGGCCCTGTGATTCCCGTAGGTGAAGTCTCTATGTTTGTTGAAGCAACTAAAGGCATTATGGGGTATCACCTTGTTAGTGATGGCAGCACCATGAGTTACCGTACCCGTATACGAACCCCTAGTTTTGCACATCTACAAATGTTGCCCTTGATCAGTAAAGGGCAATTAGTGGCGGATTTAATTGCTACGTTAGGCAGTATTGATTACGTAATGGCAGACGTGGATAGATAAAAAGTTTTTGAATTTGAGTTGTTTTGCAAGGTAGGCTTTATGTTGATAAAGCCTATAATGATTGAGTATTAGGCACTTATGAAAAATAACAATGATACTAGCTTAGGGCAAATAATACCAAGCATGACGATAAACCATGATGACATTGATTTTCATCAATATCTAAGTGCTGCAGAATTGTCTGCAATTGAAGATGAAGTGTCGATTATGGAAACTCGTGAAGCGGCAGGAATAGAAGCGCTTAAAATAGTGCAGCATCATCGGGGGTGGATAAGTGATGATAGTTTGATCGCAATCGCAAAATGTCTTGATATATCAAGTGCTCAGCTTGAAGGGGTTGCAACATTTTATAACCTAATATATCGACAAAAAGTGGGGCAGTATGTCATCCATTTATGCGATAGCATCAGTTGTCATCTAACAGGTTATGAGGAAATTCTCATGGTTGTTAAGCAACATTTAAATATTGATTATGGACAAACAACTCTTGATGGACAATTTACCTTATTATCAAATGCTTGTTTAGGCAGCTGTGATAAGTCACCTGCAATGATGGTTAATGGTAAACATTATCAAAACCTTACTGCTGAATCTGTCATCGCTATATTAAATGGTTTTAGCCAGAACGTCGGAGTATCAGATGACTAAACCTACCTCTGATACTAACCCTGAAGCTAGTGTTGCAGTGGACGAAGAATGGCTAACGCAAGCACTAGCTGAGTCGTTATCAAAACCTTTATCTCATTTAGTGAATATTGAACATCCCCTAGATTTTGAGGGTTATATAAAAGCGGGTGGTTATATAGGCGCAACAAAAGCGTTAAAAGAATCAACCCCAAAAGAGGTGTTAGACCTCGTCAATGATTCTGGGTTAAAAGGGCGTGGTGGTGCTGGTTTTCCAACAGGCATGAAGTGGAGTTGCGTGCCTGCATTACAAGGGAAAAAGCTACCAGATAATTCAGGCGAAAGGCAAAATCAACAAAACAGTTATTTAATTTGTAATGGTGATGAAATGGAGCCTGGTACCTTTAAAGATCGCTATTTACTTGAAGGTGTGCCACAGCAGTTAGTTGAAGCAATGATCATTGCGAGTTATACCATTAGTGCGAACAAAGCCTATATTTTTCTGCGTGGAGAGTACATTCTTGCAGCTAAACGCTTGCAACAAGCGATAGACCAAGCTTATGAACATCATTGGTTAGGAGACAATATTCAAGGCACAAGTTACCAACTGGATTTATATCTTCATACGAGTGCTGGACGTTATATTTGTGGTGAAGAAACGGCATTGATTAATGCACTAGAAGGAAAGCGAGCTAACCCCAGAGCTAAACCTCCTTTTCCGCAAGTGAGTGGTTTGTTTGGTAAGCCAACGGTTGTTAATAATGTTGAAACCTTAAGTAACTTACCACACATTTTAAAACACGGTAGCGCGTGGTTCAAAGGCCTGTCACCTAATAGCGATCCAGGTACCAAACTCTATGCAGCGTGTGGGCAGGTAAAAAACCCAGGGGTATGGGAATTACCTATGGGGGTTACAATTCGGTCACTTTTATATGATTTTGCTGGCGGTATGAAAGATGGTATGAGTTTAAAGGGATTGTTGCCAGGAGGAGCTTCTACTGATTTTTTGATTGAACAGCATTTAGATACACCGATGGATTTTGAGTCTATTGGTAAAGCGGGGAGTCGCTTAGGTACAGGCGGTTTAATTGTGTTAGGAGATAAATCTTGCCCTGTTGCTATGGTACTTAATTTATTACGTTTTTTTGCGCAAGAATCGTGTGGTTGGTGTACACCATGTCGAGATGGAACCCCTTGGGTTGTTGAAATTTTAACACGTATTGAACAGGGGAAGGGCGTTGCGGAAGATTTAGAACAATTATATGAACTTTGTGATTTTATGTGGCTGGGGAAAACCCATTGTGCTTTAGCTCCTGGGGCTGTTGAACCGTTAAAAAGTGCCCTGCGTTATTTCAAAGAAGATTTTGAACAGCATATTGAGCAGGGATGTTGTCCTTATAAAAGTGAACTTCACAATCAAAGCGACTTAAACAAGGGAAAGGAGGTTAGCGATGGCGAATAAAGATGCTGTTACTATAGTCACTATTTATATTGATGATGTACCTTACCAAGTTTCGGCTAATAATAATTTACTTGCTGGCGTACTGTCGAATAAATTGAATCTTCCGTATTTCTGTTGGCATCCTTCAATGGGCTCTGTCGGTGCATGTCGTCAATGCGCGGTCACACAATATAACGATGAAAAAGATACCCGTGGTCGCGTGGTGATGTCATGTATGACGCCTGTCGTTGAAGGTTTGCGTATTGGTCTTAAAGACCATGCTTCAGCAAAATTTCGTGAACAAATTATTGCGGCTATGATGACTAATCATCCACATGATTGTCCTGTATGTGCTGAAGGTGGAGAATGTCATTTACAAGATATGACGGTGATGACAGGACATAGTTCTCGTCAATATCGTGGAGAAAAACGTACGTTTACCAACCAATATTTAGGCGAACTGGTTGGTCATGAAATGAACCGATGTATTACTTGTTATCGCTGTGTGCGTTTTTATAAGGATTACGCAGGAGGTAAAGATTTTGACGTTTTTGGTACACGTAATCAGGTTTATTTTGGTCGGCAGAAAGAGGGGATTTTAGAAAGTCAGTTTAGTGGGAATTTAGTAGAAGTATGCCCAACAGGGGTATTTACTAATAAGCCTTTTTCTGCACATTATACACGAAAGTGGGATTTGCAATCAGCGCCTTCTGTATGTACTTATTGTTCTATTGGTTGTAACACAAGTATTGGAGAGCGCTATGGTTCAGTACGCAGGGTAATGAACCGTTATAATCATGATCTTAATGGTTACTTTTTATGTGACCGAGGTCGTTTTGGCATTGGCATCGTGAATTCAAGTAAAAGAATTGATCGTGTTAAAGGCATCTGCGCTAAAGTCGGTGAACCACTCATTGGCACCTTTAATGAGAATAATTTTGCTAAAACTCTCAGGCAGCATTGCAAGGAAAAATTTATAGGTATTGGCTCCGCCCGCGCTTCATTCGAGAATAATCGGTTATTAGAATACTTGGTTGGCAAAGACAGTTTCTCTTTAGGGTATAACAACCGAGAAATGCAATTAGCATTAAGACACAAAAAACTGTTAACGCAATACCCACAACAAAGTTTAGCAGGTATTGAAAATGGCATAGCGCATGGCAATGGTGAGAAAGGGCATGATTTAGTTTTTATTGTTGGGGAAGTGATTGAACAAACCGCTCCACGTTTGGCGTTAACTATTAAACAAGTATTGAGAAATCTAGCTTTAGATAAAGCTGATAGCATTGGAGTTAAACACTGGCAAGATGCGGCAGTAAGAACATATGCAGGAGACACCCGTACTCCCTTATATTCATTGCAATCACAGCCAAGTGAGTTTGACCAATATGCTAATGGTACTTTGTTGATATCGCCCGATGGAATAATAAAATGTATTAAGCATTTAACAACAATGTTACAGGATGACTTTGCTGATGTAGCTACGGTTATACCATTTCAAAATGAATTACATTCAAGTCAATGTAAATCAAAACCTATCAGCGTTGATAATGAAAACAAGGCGACTGGCTCTGCGACTAACCACTATGACCGTGATGAACATATTGGTGATAATGCGGACAATGAAGAAGCCTTTTTATTGTCGCTTGCTAATGCGTTATCGCAAGCTAAAATGCCCTTAATTGTGACTGGTTTAACATTAAAATCACCAGAACTACTGGGTGCAATTGATGAGTTAATGGCTTGTTTATCACAAAAGTCACATGGCTTTTCACCTGAGTTAACCCTGATAGCACCTGAATGCAATAGTGTGGGATGCCTTCATTTTCTGAGTGAGCATACGTTATCTATAGAGCAAATTATTAAGCGTTGTAAGCAAGATACAGAAAAACCGACCAGCTTAATTGTGCTTGAACAAGACTTGGCGCAAATAAATAACACACAAAAAGAACAATTACGTCAACATTGTAAAACACTGATTGTTCTTGAACACACTAAAAACAAATGGAATCAGAAAGCCGATATTTTGCTTCCTGTGGGGGATGTCAGTGAAAGTAATGGGCATTTTGTGAATTTTCAAGGGCGATTTCAGCGTTTCTCGTCTGCACATATCCCTGTTAAACCCATTATGGAAAGTTGGTACTGGCTCAGTTTACTAACAAAGTATCTCTTTGAACAACCAGACAAGATGTTTGATAATTTAACTGAAATACAGTCTTTTTTTGCCCAACGAGGTGAGCCTTGGGCGTCACAAATATTGACCTGTGAAAAACAACAAGCTGAATATAACCGCGCTGGTGTTGCTAGGGAAACGCCTCGGGCAAGTGGACGTACAGCCATGACAGCAAATCAGTCTGTGCATGAAATGAAAACGTACCTTGAAAAAAGTCATAATGATATTTTTAATTATTCAATGGAAGGAAATAATGCTCATACCCGTTCAGACATGCCTTATTCTTGGTTCCCTGCATGGAATTCAAATCAGTCAATTCTACAGCTTCAACAAGAGGTTAATGGTGAGCTAGTAAAAAAGGCAAATGAAAATTTTCTTAATCTTACTCTATCAGCTTTCTTTGACGAGTCGCCAGCACAATGTTTTGCACAAAAGCTAAATAGTTTATGGCCAGTACAGATAAAAGAAATATTTGAGGAGTCGAAGGAGAATATAACACTTATTCAAAACCTACCTTGGTTTTTAGCTGAACAGCAATCTAGAACTTTACCAGAATTTATCCTCATGTTTACAGGAAATACGGTTGAGGTGTCAGGTGATTTTGCTAAAAACAATATGATTGAACACGCTAGTGTTATAAAACTGAACATAGGAACAGCAGTATTATTTGCGAAAGTTATAGTGAATGAAAAACTACCAATAAATATAATGTTGGTCAGTTTATTTGAATTACCGTTATCTATTAATAACGTGTCGCTTGCCCTAAAAAATATTAGTAAAGCAACGTATGAGGAGGCTATTGAATTCTCGCAAAATGAAGTACATAGAAAGCAAGTAGCAGAACAAGAAAAGTCTGATGTTTTGAGCAGGCTAACAAAACAAGATAAAACTATCCCAATTGCTTTTTTTGATACGCTAGCAACTTGTGTGCATGGTAATCAAGAACAAAACAATTTAAGCCAGAAGTAAGGAGCGACAACAATGACTGAAATAGTGTTTAAGCTCCTAGAAATAACTATTATTATCACTTTACTTATACCTATAGCAGCAATGTTGGTGTGGGTTGAGCGTCGCATGATAGGTATATGGCAAGATAGGTTAGGGCCAAATCGTGTCGGTCCCTTTGGTATTTTGCAATCATTGGCCGACTTATTAAAAATTCTTGGGAAAGAAGATTGGATTCCCCCTTTTAGTGACCGTTTAGTTTTTACGATTGCGCCTGTTATTGGTGCGGTTTGCGTACTAATGAGTTTTGTTGTTATTCCTTTTTCACCAACGATTGGTGTGTCTGATCTTAATATAGGTTTATTGTTTTTTCTTGCTATGGCCTCTCTTGCTGTCTATAGCGTGGTACTAGCAGGTTGGGCTTCAAATTCTAAATATGCCTTGCTTGGCGGCATGCGTGCTGCAGCACAAACAGTAAGTTATGAAGTATTTATGGGCTTGTCAGTGATGGGGGTTGTGATACTAACTGGCAGTTTTAATTTACGAGACATCGTTTTGGCTCAAGCAGAAAATGGTTGGCTTATTCAAACACAATTTGTAGGTTTTGTAATTTTCTTTATTGCAGGAATTGCGGAAAGTCATCGTTTGCCTTTCGATTTGCCTGAAGCCGAAACTGAGCTAACAGCTGGATTTCATACCGAATATTCAGGTTTGAAGTTTGCTTTGTTTTTTTTGGGAGAATACTTAAGTGTTACTTTAATTTCGGCCATGTCTGTGGTGCTGTTTTTTGGTGGTTGGTTGATGCCAGCCCCTTTTGATTCTTGGCTGCCGCCACTTGTATGGTTTATTTTAAAAACACTATTTTTTGTTTTTTTCTTCATATTGTTACGCACATCATTACCACGCCCTCGTTTTGATCAATTGTTGAGTTTTGGTTGGAAATATATGCTGCCTTTAGCGTTAATCAACTTGATAGTAACCGCTGCGTTAAAGTTGGGAGGTGTTTATGATTGAACCAGAGCATAAATTACATCATCAAAATAAAAGGTTAACAGGCTTAAGTTTGGTCGTTGATATGATTGTTAGTCAATTAAGGACGATGATGTTAGTACTTAAACATACTTTTACTAAAGCTGACACAGTTGAATACCCAGAACAAAAACCTTATTTAGCGCCCAGATATCGAGGTCGAATAGTGCTAACCCGTGATCCAGATGGTGAAGAGCGCTGTGTCGGTTGCAACTTATGTGCTGCAGCTTGTCCAGTTGATTGTATTGCTTTACAACAAACTATTGATGAGGATGGACGTAAACGTGCTGATTTTTTTCGGATTAATTTTTCTCGCTGTATTTTATGTGGATTTTGCGAAGAAGCTTGTCCAACGTATGCCATTCAATTAACCCCTGATGTTGAATTGGCCGAATATGACAGACAAAATTTAGTTTATGAAAAAGAACATTTACTCATTAGCGGTGTTGGTAAGTATCCAGATTATAGTTTTTATCGTCACAGCGGCATAGAAGTTAATATTAAAGGGGAAAAGAAAGCTAAAGGTGATGCAGAACAAGAGAAATCGCCTGTTGATATAAAAGGATTAATGCCATGAATATTGCGACGGACGGACTAATTATGGGATTAAATGCATTACAATTAATGTTTTATTTTGCCGCTATTTTAGCCATTGTTGCCAGCGTAAAAGTAGTAACAGGTAAAAATACCGTACATGCTTTACTTTATCTCGTGGTTTCGTTATTGGCGGTAGCCGTTTGTTTTTATTTAATGGGGGCACCTTTTGCAGCAGGGTTAGAAGTGATTGTTTATGCAGGGGCAATTTTAGTGTTATTTGTCTTTGCCATTATGATGTTTGGTCTTGGGCAGGATGAAACACTAAATTCTCCCGTATCACGTGGCTTTACCCTCAGTAATATTTCGCTTTGGATGGGGCCAAGTCTTATTGCATTGCTTTTACTGGTTGAATTAATATTTGCTATTGATAATGCCGCTATTCAAGAAAAATTAACCGCTAATGTTATCCATGCTAAACAGGTGGGGATCCTACTCTATGGCCCTTATTTGTTGGCGGTAGAAATTGCTTCATTTTTACTGCTTGCGGGTCTTATTGCAGGGTATCATCTTGCAAAGCCTGACGGTGCGAGTGTTGCCAATCAAAATGAAACAGGAGAGCCTCTATGAGTGCTATCCCGTTAAGCCACGTATTAATTTTGGCGAGTATTTTATTTACCATAGGCTTTGCTGGCGTCATTGTTAGAAAAAACACCTTGTTTATCTTAATGAGTTTGGAAGTTATGCTTAATGCCGTAGGCGTCGCTTTTATCGGTGCTGGCAGTGTTTGGCAACAGGCTGATGGTCAGGTGATGTTTATTCTCGTATTGACATTGGCAGCAGCAGAAGTTGCTGTGGGATTAGCGCTGTTGATACAAATGCAGAAACGCTTTAAATCTTTAGATATTGACTTGCTTAGCAAGCTAAAGGGGTAGGCGATGTTTCTCTCTACCACGGAAATTACATTAGCTTTACTGCCTGTTTATCCTTTAATCAGTTTTTTATTGCTCATTAGCTTAGGTGAGCGTTTATCCTGGCGAGCTGCGTCGATTGTGAGTGTTGGTGCTATGGCGTTAAGCGCAATATCAAGTTTTGTTGTGATTAACCAACTTTCCATTGTGTCACCAATATTAACCGTTTATTTGTGGAATTGGTTTGAGCTAAATCTAGCTGGTAACGCATCAACACAAATTAACATTAGTTTTTATCTTGACGGTCTTGCGGCTGTGATGATTTCAGTGGTAACTGGCGTTGGCTTATTGATCCATGTTTTTGCGGCCGCGTATATGAAGTCAGATGAAAATTTCACGCGTTTCATGGCATACATGAACTTGTTTATTGTTGCCATGTTACTTTTAGTGTTGGCAGATAATTTAGTATTACTGTATTTAGGATGGGAAGGTGTTGGGCTTTGTAGCTTTTTATTAATTGGTTTTTGGTACAAAGAAAAGGCCAATGTGTTGGCGGCAAGAAAAGCTTTTATTATGACTCGAGTTGGTGATACGGCACTGGCTATCGGGCTCTTTATACTATTTAAAGAACTTGGCCAACTCAATATTCATAACTTAACTGAGACTGCTAACACCATATGGCAGGTTGGCGACGAAGCACCTTACTGGATCGCTTTGTTATTACTAGGTGGGGCGGTTGGTAAATCGGCACAATTACCATTACAAACTTGGTTGCCAGATGCAATGGCAGGGCCAACGCCCGTGAGTGCATTAATTCATGCTGCGACTATGGTTACGGCTGGTGTTTATTTGATTGCCCGTATGCATGGCGTATTTTTACTGGCCCCTGAGGTGATGAACTATGTTGCTTGGCTTGGCGCAATAACGTTGTTATTAGCAGGTGTTGCTGCACTTGCTCAAAACGATATTAAGCGGGTTCTTGCTTATTCAACCATGAGTCAAATAGGTTATATGATGTTGTCACTAGGTGCTGGCGCTTTTTCAGCAGGGGTATTTCATTTGATGACTCATGCTTTTTTTAAGGCGTTACTTTTTTTAACCGCAGGTTCCATTATTTTAGCGTTACATCACCAGAAAAACTTGTTCAAAATGGGAGGGCTTTTAAAACGCCTACCTTTTGAAACAGCGATGTTTACTATTGGTTTGCTGTGTTTAATTGCTTTACCTGGTAGTTCTGGATTTTACTCTAAAGAAGCCATTATTGCTCAGCTTTGGTCGTCAAATACTGCAGGGCCGATATTTTGGTATTGTGCTATTTTGGGTGCCTTTTTAACTAGTGTTTATAGTTGTAGATTATTTTTTCTAGCTTTTATGGGAGAGAAACGTTTCCAAGATGAACCACGTTCATCATCTAGTAAGCTATTAAACACTTCGCTCGTTGCTTTGGCTGTATTGTCTCTTGCGGGCGGGGTATTTGCGAGCACGCTTGAGGTGGCGTTGCTTGATGTTTTTCCTCGTTATCACTCATCACTATTAAATGAACCGCAATGGCTTCATAGTGCTGCTATAGCGACACCTTTTGTAGGTATTATTTTTTCTTGGTTTTATTTTGCAAAATATCGACATTCAACCTCTTGTGATGCAGAACATTCTGTATTTCAAGATAAGCCAAATTCAGTGGTGTTATTTTGCCGGCGAGGATTAGGTTTTGATCAACTCTATGATGTGTTGTTTATAAAGCCTTATTGTTATGTTGCTAAGTTAAACCGTAATGATATTTTTGATCAGCTACTTATGCTTTGCGCTTGGTATGTCAGCATTTGCCATGATGTATTCAAATGCAGTCAAAACGGTAAATTACGATGGTATGCTGCAGCTATTGGCTTAGCTGTGGTGTTGTTATTACTTAGTATGGGTCTTCAGCATTTATCACTGGAGGCAAGTTAATGAATATAACACTTGTTATGTGTAGTTTACTTTTGGGTGGTCTTTTAGCTTGGTATGCTGAGGGAATAAAAAAGCATAGTGCACGTTGGTTAGCGTTATTAACGGTACTTTTACTTTGTTTTTACTTTGTTATTTCAGTGACTTCAGCAGGGCTTGATTTTAGCGAGCTACAAATATTAATACGCTTGCCTTGGATTACAAGTTTTAATATTGAGTATACCTTAGCACTTGATTATTTAAGTTTGGTTTTAGTGTTGCTGACATTATTTTTGTCGGTTGTTTGTATTTTGATTTCTTGGCAAGAAATTCAAAATAAAACTGGCTTTTATTACTTCAATTTACTTGCTTCTATTGCTGGTATTATTGGTGTATTCACCGCCATGGATATGTTTTTGTTTTTCTTTTTTTGGGAAGTAATGCTTTTGCCAATGACAGCACTAATTGCTATTTGGGGGCATGAAAATAAGCACTTTGCTGCGATTAAATTTTTTATTTTTACGCAAGTGAGTAGCTTAATCATGTTAGTAGCTATCATTGCAATGGCTACTATACATTTTCAGCAAACTGATCAAGTAAGTTTTTTCTATCAAGACTGGCTAGTCATTGAATTACCCTTATCCGTAAGTACTTATTTAATGTTGGGATTCTTTATTGCTTTTGCAGTAAAGCTGCCTTTAGTGCCTGTACATTCGTGGTTGCCTGATGCGCATACTCAAGCGCCAACCGCAGGAAGTGTATTACTTGCAGGTGTTTTATTAAAAACAGGTGCTTATGGTTTAATCCGTTTTGTGTTGCAGTTATTTCCACTGGCAAGTATGGATTTTGCGCCGATAGCTGCAACATTAGGGATTGTGAGTATTTTATATGGGGCAAAAATGGCTTTTGCTCAACAAGATTTCAAACGTTTGGTTGCTTACAGCAGTATTAGTCATATGGGCTTTGTTATTTTAGCGTTGTTTTCATTCAATGCTATTGCATATCAAGGGGTGGTTTTAACTTTAGTTGCTCACGGTTTAAGTAGCGCAGCATTATTTTCATTAGCAGGAATGATTTATAGCAGAATACACACTCGAAATTTGTCACAGATGGGGGGATTTTGGCGAAGTGCCCCTCGTATGGGGGGCTTCGCTTTAGCTTTTGTCGCCGCAGCTTTTGGCTTACCTGGGCTTGCAAATTTTGTAGCAGAATTTTTATCCTTAATTGGAGCATATCAACGTTTTCCTTTGTTGACGATATTGGCTGCTTTTGGTCTGATTGCCTCTACTATTTACGGTATGGTGTTATTTCAAAGTGCTTTTCAAGGCGAAACACAAGAGAATAAACAAAGGAAGTCTATAGGAAAAAATAAAGTGCAAGATTTTACAAAAGAAAATTTGGTTACTGATTTATCAAAACGTGAGTTGTTAGTTTTTTCTTCTTTGCTTGCTTTACTGATAATTCTTGGCTTTTATCCTAATATTGTTTTGATGTTTTTTCAGATACCTGAACTGACATTAGTATTTAATACTGTTGGAGAGTAATTATATGACTCAATTGATGATGCAGTATTTATCCCCTTTGTTGATAGTTGCCTTTGGTATTGTGCTTTCTTTATTACTTATTGCGTGGCGTCGATCACAAAAGTTAATTTTACACTTTACCTTAGCTATCTTTGTTTGTGCCTTATTATCGAGTATTTCTTTAGTGTCGAATACTATTGATGCAGTACAAATTACTGCACTTATAAAGGGGGATAACTACGCTTATATTGCCTTTATATTGATTTTATTGGTTAGTATGGTTGTCGGTTTTTTAAGTTCGTCGTGGTTAAGGCACTCAGTTGAAGTACATGATGAATTTTTTGTTTTATTACAATTAGTTGTGCTTGGATCTGGGGTTGTAGTGATGAGTGATCATTTTGCCGCTTTATTTCTGGGGTTTGAGTTACTCAGTATAGCCTTAGTGGGTATGGTAGGTTACAGTCGTGGTAGTAAATATGGCGTTGAAAGTGCGTTTAAATACCTTGTGTTAAGCGCGACTGCTTCAAGTTTTATGTTGCTAGGTATTGCATTTGTTTATAGTCAAAGTGGCAGCTTAAGCTTTAGTGTTGATGCTTTTTCTATCGCTGTAAATGGGCAATTATATTTTGTAGGTTTTTTACTTTTTATTGTTGGTGTTGCTTTTAAATTATCTCTTGCGCCATTTCATTTTTGGACACCTGATGTTTATCAAGGTGCGCCAACGTCAGTGACGCTATTGTTAGCGACAGTGTCAAAAGTTGCTATGTTTGTTGTGTTAATGAAGTATTGGTTTAGTCAATCTTCATTACTGGCAGATAGTGCATCAAACGTCCATACACTAGTTAGCATTTTGGCAATTTTGTCTATGTTGACAGGAAATTTTTTGGCTTTGAAACAGCAAAATATCAAACGACTATTAGCTTATTCTTCAATAGCACACATGGGGTACTTACTTATGGTGCTGTTGGTTGTTTTTCCTCAAAGTGTTCATTTAGCTTGGCAAAGTGCGCTGTTTTATTTGATTGCTTATGTCATAGCAACAATATCACTGTTTATTGCTTTACAATTAAGCGAAGGTAAAAATGCAAATACCACCTTGGATGGAGAGCAAGCTATTAGTGATTGGCAGGGAATGTTTTGGCACAATAGAGTGCTAGCTTTGCTAATTATTGTTGCAATATTAAGTTTGGCGGGCATACCGTTAACTGCTGGTTTTATTGGTAAGTTTTATGTACTAAATACAGCAGTACAAGCACAGCAATGGTGGTTAATCACAACATTAATTGTAGGAAGTGGTATTGGGTTATTTTATTATCTAAAAATAATTTTTACGCTGTTTGATGGTGTAAATCAAGAGCAAAGTATGTATTTAACTAATGCAGTGGTGCCTACTGAATTATCACCTGTCGTGAATTTGTCTGTTATTCTAATAATTTTAGCGGGTGTTATTTTAGGTGTGTACCCTGATATAGTGTCACAAATGCTTTAATAATTGCGATGCAACAATAAATTAGTGTAGTGTTATAGGTATTACAGCCAGTTTGCTATTAAATGTATAGCATTGATGATATTTACTTTTATCATTTAAACCCTTTTTAAAGAGGGCTAGTCTTTTTTATAAACAGGAAAAGTATGGCAACAAGTATTTCAACTGCTTTTTATGATGCGTTATTTGATGTAACTAATATGGATGCATCAATGAATATTCTAGAAGAAACCACCTTAGCAAACGTAAGACAGGTTTTGAACGACCCTGAACAACTCTCTAAACATATACCACCTTTGCCCATTATTTTACTTGAGTTGATAGAAACATTAAAAGATCCAAATGCTAACTTTTTGGACTTTATTAAAATTATTGAAAAAGATCCTAGTTTATCCTTAACCGTATTAAAAATAGCGAATTCAGCTAAGTATTCACGTAGTGATACTGGTATTCAGTCATTACAAAAAGCGGTTGGTGTATTAGGTACGGTAGGGGTAGCTAATATAGCGACGACAGTATTAATGAAGTCTTTAATGCCGCAAAGTCCTATCTATTTTAAAAAGTTTGGTCGTCAAATTTGGGAACATTCTCTTCAATGCGCTTTTTTGTGTCAAACGTTAGCAGTAAAACATGAGCAAAATGAATTTGATGCGCATTTTCTTGGTTTGATTCATGATGTTGGAAAAATTATTATTTTCGGTGCTTTATGTAATGCATTGAGTAACGTGCTTCCTGGAGAGTTACCAGGTAGTTTAGCGTTTAAACAGCTTATGTCAGAAATGTCATTAGATATTTCTTATTCCATAGTAAAAGAATGGAATTTACCTAATGTATATTGTGATGCCTTGTTAGCACAAAGTTTGGGGAAATCAACGCCACTATCTTCTGTTTTATTTAAAGCGAATGTTATTAGCGAAATATATATTTTATCTAAAAAAAATAAGATCACTGAAAATCAGATTGAAACAGTATTAGCAAAAATAAAGGTAGATAAATCTATTTGGCTTAATTTTTTGGAAAATGCTGATGACTTCAACCTTAATTCATAGCTATTTATAAATATCATTTGTGTATTGTTTTTGTTCGTGTATAATGCGCGCTTCGGTGGTGGGTGTTGGATTTTTACGATACAAAACCAACAAAATGATAGAGGCACTTTTACAAAAGGGAATGGTGCACTACTTATTGATTTATCTATTAAGAGAAATTCTTAAAAAACAATAAGTCCATCGAAATGAGTAGGGGTTTTCTGCCCAATAGACTTGCCCAGCTGAACATTTCGTTTTCAGCAGAAATATAGCGTGAAGATACGCTATGCGCTTTAAGTCTTCCTGGTGGTTTCCTCGTATGATGTACGCAGGTTTAAGACTTAGCATTTAAAAATTTATTCAATTCAGATCTCTTTCCATAACCAATGTTATGTATGAAAGTGAGCTATTTTTTTGCTTTTTATTTTTTGCTAATTTTTCTTTTAGACGTCTTTTTAGAGATGCTCTCCATACCTGCCTTAAATTGATGAAATTAAAAATGACTGAACAAAAAAATACAGAACAAAGTAATAGCAAAAATTCGATAGGGCAACAAAATACAGTGAGCTTTGACTCATTAGGTTTACCAACTAATTTATTAACGGCTGTCACGGCAATAGGTTTTACTTCGGCTACTGATATTCAAGCCCAAACTATTCCACCTTTATTAGCAGGTAAAGATGTACTAGGTGAAGCACAAACAGGTACAGGTAAAACAGCAGCTTTTGGCTTACCAGCTTTAGCAAAAATTGATACGTCAATTAGAAAGCCACAATTAATGGTGTTAGCTCCAACACGTGAATTAGCAATGCAAGTAGCGGAAGCTATTGAGTCTTTCGGAAAAAATATGAAAGGCTTAACGGTTGCTACGTTATATGGGGGGCAATCTTATGGACCACAATTCCAACAATTAGAGCGTGGTGCGCAAGTAGTTGTTGGTACGCCTGGTCGTTTGATGGATCATTTACGTCGTAAAAGCCTTAAGTTAGCAGACCTAAAAGTATGTGTACTTGATGAAGCTGATGAAATGTTAAACATGGGTTTTTTAGAAGATATTCAGTGGATTTTGGACCATTTGCCTGAAACAACGCAAATGTGTTTATTCTCTGCAACTATGCCGCCTGCTATTCGCAAAATTGCTAATCGTTTCTTAAAAGATCCTGAGCATATTAAAATTGCAGCGGTTAAAAAAGCCAAAGCGAATATTACACAATATGCATGGAAAGTTAGTGGCATCACTAAAATGACAGCTTTAGAACGTATTGCCGAAATAGTTGATTATGATGCGATGATTATTTTTGTTCGCACCCGTAATGATACGGTTGATGTTGCTGAAAAATTAGAGCGAGCGGGTTATCCTGCTTTGGCACTTAATGGTGACATGAACCAAGCACAGCGTGAACGTTGTATTGACCAAATGAAATCGGGTAAATCATCTATTTTAGTGGCAACAGATGTTGTTGCTCGTGGTTTAGATATTCCGCGTATTTCACTAGTTATTAACTATGATTTACCTGGTGACAATGAAGCCTATGTTCATCGTATTGGTCGTACAGGTCGTGCCGGCCGTGAAGGTACATCAATTGCTTTTGTTCGCCCTCGGGAAATGTATTCTTTACGTCATTATGAGCGTTTAACTTCTGGTAAGGTGAATATGTATGAGTTACCTAATATTCAAGAATTAGGTAAAAAACGTATTGAACGTGCTCGTGATGAAATAGCGAATATTGTTGAAACGAAAGAATTAACCAATATGCGCGAAATTGTTGAAGCAATGGCAAGTGAGTCTGAGTTATCAATGATGGATTTAGCTGCTGCGTTGTTATATCAAAAGCAGTTAAAACAACCACTACAACCAAAAGAAGATCCTAAACCGCGTCGTGATGCGCGTGAAAAAGATAGTCGAGGTGATCGCAACGGTCGTGATAGAAATGATCGTGGTAGAGATTCTCGTCGTGATTCACGTTCAGAAAATCGTGCTGACAACAGAGGTGAACGTAATAGTAACCGTGGTTCACGTGATGATAGACCACGTAAAGCAAAAGTTAATCGTAATGATGTAGATTGGCAAACCTATCGCTTGGAAGTAGGTAAAGAACATGGCGCACGTCCAGGTGATATTGTTGGCGCAATCGCTAATGAAATATCATTAGACAGTAGTTATATTGGTGCTATTAACTTGCATGACAAGCATAGCTTTGTGCAATTACCTAAAGGCATTCCAACGGACTTATTTAATCAGTTAAAAGCTGTGAGAGTACGTAGACAACCTTTAGCCATTTCAGCTTCAGAAGAGCAAGTTGAAAGACAAGCACCACGTCGCCACAGTGAACGTTCACAGCGTCATAATTAATCTTCGCATTAATGATAACCACAAAAAAGGTGCTTTTTAGCACCTTTTTTATTGCCTGTAAATAATTTAATACATTGTACTGTTAGCTATTGTATAGGCTAGCTTTCTATTCGTATTATTTTCATTGAATTTAACGTACATATTCATTTACATCACTCATGAAAGTGCTGTTGAGTAGAAGCTTTCGTAATTGTTAAATCCTCTAGATAATGAAGTTATTACATTAAGCACCTACTTTTTAAGGTGTTCAAAATACAGCGATAAGAGAACATAAAATGACTGACGCAACAGTATCAAAAAAGAACCCATTAAAATTAAATGGCATTGAATTTATTGAGTATGCAAGCCCCGACTCTGATTTTATGGAACAAGCTTTTTATGGTTTTGGTTTTTCAAAAATTAAGAAATTTAAAGGGCGTGATATCGATTACTTTAATCAGAATGATATTCACTTTTTACTTAATAGAGAAGTAAAAGGGTTCTCAACAGAATTTGCTAAGAGCCATGGTCCAGCTATTTGTTCAATGGGGTGGCGAGTTGATGATGCTGATTTTGCCTTCGAACAAGCATTAAAACGAGGTGCAAAAACAGCTGAGCAAGTGGAAGGTAAATTACCTTATCCAGCGATTTTTGGCATTGGTGACAGCTTGATTTATTTTATTGATGCATTTAAGTCACAAGGTAAAAATAAAGGCTGTATTTATGATACTGACTTTGATACTCATGATACTCCTGTGATTGTTGAGGATAAAGGCTTCTTAGTTGTTGACCATTTAACTAATAATGTTTATCAAGGAACAATGGGGCAGTGGGCAGATTTCTATAAAGATGTTTTTGGTTTTACTGAGATACGTTATTTTGATATTAAAGGGATTAAAAGTGCATTGATCTCATACGCATTGCAGTCACCTTGCGGAAACTTTTGCATTCCAATTAATGAGGGGAAAGGTACTAATAATAATCAAATTGATGAGTATTTACATGAATATAATGGTCCAGGTGTACAGCATTTAGCTTTTTTAACAGATGATTTAGTCAGTTCATTAGATAAATTGAACCGCAATATTGTTGATACCCTGCATATTGTGCCAGAGTATTATGATGAAATATTCAACCGGGTACCTTGGATTAAAGAAGATAAAGAGAAGATTAAAGCACACCAGATTTTAATTGATAGCCAAGCAGAAAATACGTATTTATTACAAATTTTTACTAAAAATTTATTTGGTCCTATCTTTATTGAAATGATTCAGCGGGTTAATGATCAAGGTTTTGGTGAAGGAAATTTTTCAACTTTGTTTAAGTCAATTGAATTAAACCAAATGGAACGTGGGGTTTTATAGTTGTTGGTTTGACTATTATTGATAAATATTATCGAGTTGCGAAATTATATGTTTTGCAACTCGACGCGTATGTTTTTACCGCTATTTTTTAGTGTTACCACTAATTGAAACATTCAAATCTTTCAAAATGCCGTCATGCACATTGTAGACTAAGCCGTGTACCGTAACATTTTGATTAGCTAGCCACGCATTACGTAAAACTGTAGAGTTAGCAACATTAGCAACTTGTTCAATTACATTAAGCTCACAGAGTAGATTCATGCGTCCTGCATCATCTGCAACAGCATCGAGTTTTTTCTGGTTAAAGCGATATACATCTTGAATATGACGCAACCAGTTATCAATTAAACCGTGGCTTTCATCATGAAAAGCTGCTTTAATACCACCACATCGATAATGACCACAAACAATAATGTCTTCTACTTTTAGTATTTCTACCGCAAATTGTATTACTGATAAACAATTTAAATCAGTGTGGATAACTTGATTAGCAATATTACGATGAACAAACACTTCGCCTGGCATCATGCCTAATAACTCATTAGCGGGTACGCGAGAATCAGAACAGCCAATCCATAGATATTTTGGTGTTTGCTGCTCTGATAGGTTTTTGAAAAAAGTTGGATCCTGCGCTAATATTTCGTTAACCCAACGTTTATTGTTTTCAAATAAGTGTTTTATAGTGCTCATAACTTTAAATTTTAGTTACCATATGAAATGTTAATGACATTTTATGTCAATAATCGCATAAGTAAAAGAAAATAATGCTTTTACCTTGAGATTGTTATCTCAGTATAATAGCAATTAATAAAGATGAAAGCAGGTAATAATAATGGTAACAGCGGCGGCAGTTCATATTTTAGTTAAAACAGAGCAAGAAGCATTACTACTAAAAGGAAAACTCGAAAAGGGAGCTGATTTTGCACAACTAGCGAAAAAGTTTTCAATATGTCCTTCAAAAAAGAAAGGGGGAGATTTAGGCGAGTTCCGTCGTGGGCAAATGGTTAAAGCTTTTGATGATGTTGTATTTAAAAAGGAATTATTAAAAGTTCATGGACCCGTTAAAACAAAATTTGGTTATCATTTAATTAAAACTTTGTATCGAAACTAATTAATTCTTAAATGCGATAAGCAAGCATATAACTGAACATAGTACTGACTGTAAGTACTATGCTGAATTTACCGTAAATAAAGTCGGAACTAATACATATTGTGTTAGTTTACCTTTTCTTCCTTATCTAGTTCCTTGTTCCGTTTTTTAATTTTTTTTAACTGCTCGGGTGTTAAATCGAACTTTTTAGCTGATTTTTTTAGCAGAAAAACGCCTCCTAAGATAATACCTAATGCTAAAATAGTTAAAATTATGCCACTTAACGACATAAAACCTCCTTGGTGGATGAATACTTAGTGTTTTAATTAAATAGTCATAGTAAAATTATTTGCTAACGGGTAAGTTATCTTATCAGGTTTAGGTCTTGTAATAACATAATAATAAATATATTCGGACACTCTATGCATAAAAATTTAACAACAAAACTCCTTTTACCTATGATCATAGTGGGTATTTTATTTCTTTTGGGTATTTTATTTTCATCTGACAACTTAAGTAAATATAGTGTTTTGGCTATTGTTCTTGTGCTTGTTATTACGCAAGTTGTGTTGAGTAGTTTCTATTTTTCGAAACAAATAACTTGTCGAATAGCTAAGTTGAAATGTTATTTAGATTTGGTTGTTAGTACTGAACAAGCGCCATCAAATCGATTGATTGATCCCCTAAAAGATGAACTCGGTGTTGTCATTAACGAATTAAGCCAGTTTATTGTTAGCTTAGGCGATGTAGTGAGTGATATTCGACGTGAATCAAAAAAATTGAATCAAGGCTCTGATGAACTTGTGACACAAATGCAAAATTCAGTGAATACTGTGGATGAATCAGTAAGCCAAATTGAACAAATGGCGCAATCAATAGAAGAGATTGCGAATACGTCATCAACCTTATCTAATAATGCTGATCAAGTTAGTAATACAACCAGTGGTGTAATGACCACGTTAAATCAGGGCATTTCATCATCTAATACTAGCCAATATACTATTGAGTCTTTTGCGAAAGAAGTGGAAAGTATGGTTAATGACTTAGGTCTATTGAAAGAAGAAAGCGCACGTATCGGTTCTGTATTAGACGTTATTCGTGGTATTGCTGATCAAACTAATTTATTAGCTCTGAATGCGGCTATTGAAGCGGCACGTGCTGGTGAACAGGGGCGTGGCTTTGCGGTTGTTGCTGATGAAGTAAGAGCGTTAGCTTCTCGTACTCAAGAGGCGACTGTTGAAATTCAATCTATGGTAGAAGGATTACAAGATAAAACAGCTAATGCCGTTAGTGCGGTAACACGTGGTCAAAGTTTAACACAAGAAAGCTTAACTCAATCGGCAGAGGTTGTTAGTGCACTTAAACAACTTAGCAAGGCATTTAAAGAAGTTGACAGTTTAACTTCACAAATTGCAGAGGGCACTCAAGACCAGCAAAATTCAACGGCTTCCATTAATGATAATATGAGCGCTGTGTTATCATTAAGTCGTGAAGTTAATGAAGGACTTGCGCGTGTTGCAGAGCATGCAAATCAGCAACAAAAAACGTCTTGTGATGTTGATACGACATTAAATCGTATTTGTGTCTAGCTGAATTAGTATCACTTCTCTTTAGGTATCAGATTTTCTTTGAGGGAAGTGATGTATTAATTTAAGACGTTCGTTCTTGGTTTCGTTGTTGAGCAAGTGCTTGAAGTTGTTTAGACTGTTCATGTAAACTTGTGCGAACAAGTATCTCTCTGTCTTCTTCTCTTATAAAATGAAAAATAACTTTGTGGTGAAAAGTATTGTCAATGTTTTCTATTTCAATTACTTCGCCATAACAATAGACCGCATAATTTTCATTTAAGAGAAAAATTTTCATTTCAAGGATTTGGGTCAAGTTGAAGGCTGTGTTGGCAGTAAACAGTAAACCGCCCCCGCCAAATCTTAAACCTTGATATCTATGTTGTTCTTCATCTTGTTGACTTAAAATATAGCCAATAAGTAAATCTATTTTTTTTGACTGGTGATTTAAGTAATCAACTAACTGGGCTGCACTACCTGAGAGTGCTTGCAACGGACGCAAGGCGGCTTGATCAATGGTTGACATATCACTTGCCATTTTGAATGGTGTAGGCATGTTAGCTAAAAATTGCTCATAGCTAACACCCATATGTTCTTCTACAGGTAATATATTTATTGAAAACTCATGCTCAATTGAGAAAAACTCATTGTATTTAGTCAGTTTTTGTTCTGTTACGTCGTTATTCATGTTTATCACTTTGGTTATTTGCATTTTTATTTCTGATGTATAATACCAAGCCTATTAAGTTATTACCCAGTTACTCAGCGAAAATTAAAAAGTTTAGAATAAAACCGTTTATCACTCAAATTAGGGAATGAATTAGCATAATACTGAGTTACCTCTAATAACTAAAGTGCTTAACGAATTTATTATGAATGAAATAACTAGACGGTTTTAATCAAACGCCTTACTACAGTAGTAAAAACTACTATATTCTTTATAATTTAAATGAGTGGTTCATAAGAAGTATTGCTAAATAACAGATAAGAACGGATTAACACGGAGTCAAACAGATGAAAAAGACCAAACCTGAATCTCGAATTCAAGTTATTGACAGGGCGGCGCAGTTATTAGATGCCATGTCGCGGTATTCTTTACCTGTAACATTAAAAGCTCTGAGTGCTGATACTAACTTATCACCTTCTACAGCATTTAGAATCTTACATTCTTTAATTGACAATCATTTTGTTGAGAAAGACGACACGGGGAAATATCACTTAAGTGGTAGATTAATTCGCCTGTCTAATAACCCAAGTGCAGGCATTGACTTTAGAAAAGTTGCAAGCCCGTATTTACATAAATTGCGTGATAAATTTTGTGAAACCGTTAATTTAACGACCCGAGAAGGAGATGTTATTATTTATATTGATAAAGCTCTGCCAGATAGAATGATGAATGTACAACAAATCATTGGAAGTAGAGCACCTTTGCATGTTACTGGTGTTGGCAAAATGATGCTAGGTAGGGAGGGAGAAGAAGGAATTCGAGGGTATGCTGAACGAACTAATTTACCTATTTATACACGTAATACTTTTTCTACTGTTGATATGCTCATTGATGAAAGTATCACTTGTTTTAAACGAGGCTATGCTTTTGACAACGAAGAAGCAGAGATGGGAGTAGGTTGTATTGGCACACTCATTTATGACAAATATGGTGAAGTTATTGCTGGTTTGTCAGTATCGGCACCGATCGAAAGACGCAAAAATGAATGGGCGAAGCCTTTAGTTAAAGCGGCAAAATCTATTTCAACCAAGCTAGGTTATAGAGGCAATACGCCTTAAGCAAACTTTATTGTGTGAGGGGGTAAAGAACAAACAACGATAAATGATCAACAGCTTTATACGTTATTTAATCATAAATGGTTGTTTGTTACTTTCACCAATAGCAAATTAATTTCACAATGTGAAATTAATTTTGATAAGTTTTTGGCTTATTGTTTTAAGGCATCTTCAAGTGCAGCTAAACATAAAGCGACATTTTCACTTCTTGCAGCATAACCCATAAGACCAATACGCCACGCTTTACCTGCTAAATCACCCAAACCTGAACCAATTTCAAGGTTGTAATGGTTGAGTAAGTAACTTCTTACTTTTACATCATCTATGCCTTCAGGAATATAGATAGCGTTTAATTGTGGTAAGCGTTCTTCTTTTGGCACAATAAACTCAATACCAAGTTTTTCTAAGCCTTTGGCTAATGTTTCGTGTTGAGATTGATGACGAGCCCAAGCGTTTTCTAAGCCTTCATTTTGCAGTTGTACTAATGACTCATGCAAGCTGTAAAGTGAGTTTACAGGGGCAGTATGGTGATAACTTCGTTTACCTTCACCAGACCAGTAACTCATGACAAGTGATTGATCTAAAAACCAACTTTGAATTAAAGATTTACGATTTTTAACAATATTTACGGCTTTCTCACTAAAAGATAATGGTGATAATCCAGGCACGCAAGATAAACATTTTTGTGAGCCAGAATAAATAGCGTCAATACCCCATTCGTCAACTCTAAGCTCTATACCGCCCAGTGATGTTACCGCGTCAACAATTGATAAGCAGTTGTGTTGTTGTGCTAATTTACATAGTGCTTTGGCGTCAGACACGGCTCCAGTTGATGTTTCAGCATGAACAAAGGCTAAAAATTTAGCGTCAGGATTCGCCTTTAATGCTTGTTCTACTTTGTCTACTTCTACGGCTCGTCCCCAAGGAGAATCAACAATAATAGCTTCTCCACCAATACGAGTTACATTTTGCACCATGCGGTCGCCAAAGACGCCATTACGGCAAACAATAACTTTATCTCCAGTTTCAACTAAGTTGACAAAACATGCTTCCATGCCAGCAGAACCAGGGGCTGAAAGTGCGATTGTAAATTCATTTTTTGTTTGAAAAGCATACTGAAGCAATGCCTTTGTTTCATCCATCATACCAATAAACAATGGATCTAAATGACCTATTACAGGTCTTGATAATGCGGATAATACTTCAGGGCTAATATCTGATGGTCCAGGTCCCATTAATATTCTACGAGGAGGATTGAATGATTTAACGTTCATTGTATTTGCCTTTTTTAATTGATGATTTAGAAGATATTCTGTTGTTATACAAGTTATACAAGACTTGTTAATAGAGTCAACCTTATAACGGGGAGGCTTCATACTGATTTCATTTGAAAAAAATGATGTGGCAATAAATATCTTGAATTTTTGTTTTTTATTTGTTAGATGCTTTGTGTTTTAAAATTCAGACTGTTTAATGTGAAACTTTATTAGAAAAAGTCGTTGGGAAAGGATGTTTTAGGGGATTTACATAAGATGCAAAGGCGATTTGAAATTTGATGAACTTATATTGAATGAATTTATGGTGTTCTTAAGGTATGGTTTAATCAAAAAAAATGATTAAACATCGCAAATTATTGCGCTTGCTTGTTAGTGTTATCTGCATACAATTACCCACATATATTGGCTTTAATTATTAAGAAAATGAAACAAAAAAATGAAAGGGGTGTGGACGAGCTTGTTTTTATATTTTTGCTCTTATGTTTATTTATCGCTTCGTTACTGATGACGTAAAAAGCATGTAGGAGATTTTTAAAACTGAAAGCTTAGCCATTTATCGTTTTTATATTATAAGTAACGATAAATGGCTCACTCAAATTTAAAGTAATTGACTTGTTATCTGTGTTTAACTGCCCACAAATGTAATAGTTCTAATCCTATAGTCGCTGCAGCTAGGGCTGTTAATTCACTGTTATCGTAGGCAGGCGCTACTTCTACAACATCCATACCGACAATATTAATCCCTTGCAACGCTCGTAATATTTTTAACACTTTATCAGTCGTTAAACCACCACATACTGGCGTACCAGTACCTGGCGCAAATGCTGGATCTAAGCAATCTATATCAAAAGTTAAATAAACGGGCAAGTCACCGACAGTGTCTTTAATCGTTTGAACAATTGTATCAACGGATAAATCGTTGGCTTGCATAGCATTAATAACAGTAAACCCATGATTTTCGCTTTGATAATTAGTGCGTATCCCCACTTGTATCGATTTATCTTTATCGATTAAACCTTCGTTTGGTGCATGAAAAAACATTGTTCCATGATCATAACGACTACCATTATTATAGGTATCCGTATGGGCATCAAAATGAACAAGTGCCATTTTACCAAACTTTTTAGCATGTGAACGTAACAAGGGGAGTGTTACAAAATGGTCACCACCGAACGAAAGTATCGCTTTATTGCTGTTTAGGATTTGATCTGCTGCTTGTTCAACATGTTGCGTAAACTCTTGTGCATCACCCGTAGCATAAATTAGATCGCCGGCATCAATGATACTGATTTTTTTAAGTAAATTAAAAGGCCAAGGAAAGCGTGCGCCTTCCCAAGCCAGATGCACAGACGCTTGACGAATAGCGGTAGGGCCACTGCGTGCACCAGAACGACCTGAAGTGGCCATATCAAACGGTAAGCCTAATATCACCACGTCAGCATCGTGCTTTATCGGGTTTGTTACTAACGGACAACGCATAAACGTCATTGCGTTCGAGTAAATAGAGTTATCTATTTGATTGAAGATATCTTTCATTAAAAATCTTCCAAATAAGTGTAACCTGATAAACCTGTGACCAATTCTTCAAAAATTGATTCGCGCTCTTCCTCAGGTATTTTATTATTTACGAGTTCGGCGTAGGTCTGTTTAAATACTTGCGCATCTAAATGCACATAGCTCAACATGTCTTCAACGGTGTCGCCTTCGTTAATTTCTGATATTTCCACTTCACCATTATCATTCATCGTAACAACAGCACTATGCGTATCACCAAATAAGTTATGCATATCGCCTAAAATTTCTTGATAAGCCCCCACTAAAAAGAAGCCCATTAAATAGGGTTCATCTTCATTCCATGCTGGTACAGGTAATGTGGTTTCAATACCTTGCCCGTCAACATAGCTGTCAATTGCACCGTCAGAATCACAAGTGATGTCTAATAAAACAGCACGTTTTTGATGGGACTTTTGCAAATTATTTAAAGGTAATACTGGAAATACTTGGTCGATACCCCACGAATCAGGTAATGATTGGAAAAGGGAAAAGTTAACAAAAAACTTATCGGCTAATTTTTCAGTTAAACCATCAATAATTGGACGGTGAAAACGGTTTTTATTGTCCATTAATTCGTTTAATTCATAACAAACGCGCATATTGACTTGCTCAGCCCATGCTCGTTCGGTTAAATCTAAAAGACCCATCGCAAATTGATTATGTACTTCAGTAATATCACTTTGCGTATCGTGATAAATTTCAATTAAGGCGCGATCATCTGTACGCTCATTTAATTGCACCCAAGAGCGCCACATATTGTGCAGTAATAATGATGCATCTTCAGTAGGCGGTTGTATATCTTCAAGCTCGTAAGATTCTGCGCCAATAACGTTAGAAATTAGTACGGCGTGATGCGCAGTTAACGCTCTACCAGATTCAGAAATAATCATTGGCATGTGTTCGTCATACATTTTGCAAGTATCGCCGATAGCATGCACTATATTATTGGCATATTCCGCTAAACTGTAGTTCATTGAATTATGTGATTGGCTACGTGTGCCATCATAATCGATGGCTAAACCGCCGCCTACGTCCATACATTCAAGACCTGCACCTAACTTACGTAATTCACAGTAAAAGCGTGCCGCTTCACTAACACCTAAACGTACATCACGGATATTGGCCATTTGTGAGCCTAAATGGAAATGCACTAATTGCAGTGTTGATAATTTATCGTGTTCTTTAAGTACTTTTATCACTTTTAATACTTGGGAAGCAGATAAGCCAAATTTAGATTTTTCACCGCCACTGGCTTGCCATTTTCCTTTACCTTGTGAGGCTAAACGAACACGTAAACCTAAACTAGGTTCAACGTTCAAATTTTTTGCTTCGGCAAGAATCATTTCTAATTCAGACATTTTCTCTAAAACAATATGTACTTTATGGCCTAGTTTTCTACCAATTAATGCTAATCGTACATATTCTCGGTCTTTATAGCCATTACACACAATAACTGACGTTGCTTTTTGTGCTAACGCTAATACAGCCAAAAGCTCAGCTTTACTGCCTGCTTCTAGGCCTAGTTGTTTATGTTCTTTATTTGTTTGGCTCGCTAAAATTTCATCAACAACTTCGCGTTGTTGGTTGACTTTAATCGGGTAAACTAACAAATATTCTTCAGGGTAATTATAATCAGTAATCGCTTGATTAAACGCTTCGCACAAACTGTGAACACGGTGGTGAATAATTTGAGGAAAGCGTATTAATGCTGGTAGCGTAAGACCTTTTGCTTCTATCATTTGAGCTATACTACTTAAATCAACAGTTTGTTCTTGGTTTTCTGCTTTAGGCGCCACAAAAACATTACCAGCATCATTAATACCGAAATACCCTTGACTCCAGTGACGCACATTATAAGAAGCACGAACGTGTTCGAGAGAAGTAGTTTGATCCATTGATTTTCCTTTAGAATATGTAATAGCACAATAGTTTAATAGTGTAGATTATACGCATTTATTTTTTAAACCTAAAATTGAATAAAATGGTTAGTACCATAAAAAAAAATGATTAACATGAGGAGTATTTTAATATTGTTTTTTGAGAACATATATGAGGTTAAAATATTCATAGACTTTTTATATTCATTAATTGAGTAATAAAAGTAAAACAAAGAGAAGTGTTGATGGGCTTGTATTTATATTTTTGTTATGATGCGCAATTACTCATTAGAACGCCATTTAAGTTGTGGCACTCGTATCGTTAACTCTTGGGATTTCTGCCCATTTAACTAAATAAAATAAGGAAAATTAAATATTAATATGGACTGGCTTGATACCGCGTTTAATTTCATTAAATTAACTGAGCTTTCAGCGTTAATTTTTCAAAATAAATTTATCATTACCTTGGTACTTATTTTTATTTTTGTTGTCGCTAAGCAAATTCTGATAAAAATGATAAAACGTAAATCTAAAAGCGATAAAAGAATACGCATAAATATGGTTAATAATATATTTACCTTATCGTTAATTGTTGCGCTTTTTAATATTTGGTCATATGAAATCCAAAAATTTGCATTTTCAATTGCGGCATTTATCGTTGCTATTGTGCTGGCAACAAGAGAGTTTATTCAATGTTTTATTGGTTTTGTTTATTTATTATCAAGTAGACCATTTCGCATTGGCGATTGGATACAAGTAGGGAATTATTTTGGCGAAGTACATTCGACTGATTGGGCAAAATTAACCTTATTGGAAGTAGGGCAAGATGACTATCAATACACGGGGAAAACTTTGTATTTGCCTAACAGTCAATTAATTACTTCAGTGATAAAGAATCTTAATTTTTTAAAGCGATACGCTATGCATCACTTTACTATTGTACGAGATGATAGTGTTAACCCTTTTGAATTTATGGAGCAGCTCTATGAGAAAGCGAATAACTATTGTGATGATTTTAAAGATGTTGCCATTCGTTATAATCAACTTATTGAAAATAGGTTAGAGATAAATATTACGGGTCCTGAGCCTCATATTCAGATTGCGACATCAGATATAGGTGACACTCAAGTGTTTTTTACCATCTTTTGCCCAACAGATAGGGCGCTTGAGATAGAGCAAAAATTAACACGAGATTTTATGTTGTTGTGGTTTGAACATAAGAAACGTTTATCTTCAAGTTAATTGAGTAAACAAGGTTGTCGTTTTAAATTCGCTTTTATGAACACTATAGTCTGTAGAGCAGCCCATGCAGACTATGTCTTTGTGGTGTTACTTGGTTCAGAATTAATTAAGGTAATTGCACCATCAAGATGAACGTCTCGTTGTGGGAATGCGACGACAATGTTATGTTCTTCAAATAATTCAGCCAAACGGAAGCGAATATTACTTCGTGTTATCCTTAAACCACCCTCAACGGTGGATTTAATCCAAAAGCTAACGTGAAAAATAAGAGAGTTATCGCCAAAATCTTCAAATGACACTTGAGCCTTTGGTTCATCTAACGTTTCCTTTTGCTCAATAGTTGCTTGCATAATTAACTCAGCCACTTTTTTTATTGGTGAACCATAAGCAACGCCTACAATAACAGACCCCCGAACTAATTGATCTACAAGTGTCCAATTAACAACCGTGTTTTCAAGTAGTTTACTGTTAGGAATTAACATGTGCACACCATCTACACGTCTTATACGTGTAGAGCGAGTGTTTATTTCTTCAACCGTACCTTTTGAGTTTTCAACTTCTAAAAAGTCGCCAATTCTTATTGGGCGTTCCCACATTAATATCCAACCACTGATAAAATTATTAATAATGTTTTGTGCCCCAAAACCAAAACCTATGGCAATAGCACCTGATAAAAAAGCGAAAGCGGTGATGGGAATATTGATTAAATCTAAGATAGTAATAATTAATATCGTTAGGGCGATAATATAAAAGATGCGCCGTAATAAATGGATAATATTAGGATCTGTGTTTTTTGTCGTTAAATGTTTTGTTAACCATTTAACAATTAATTTTGTTAGAAAGAAGCCTATCAGTAGTAAAAAAGGAATGAAGAGAATATCAGCAACGGTAATAGGCTGTTCTTCAATTGAGATAATCGATGTGTTCAAAAAGTGTTCAATTTGCTCAAATGTCATAATTTATTTCTCTATTTATTTAACCTAGTTGTTTAGCAAGTTAAATTTATGAGTTGATAAAAACTTTAGACGGATCTACCAAAAACTTTTTACCGAGCGCTTCTCTACCAAGCAGCATTAAGTAACTCATGTCAGAGCGATCAGTTAACGTTATTTCTATTACCCATGTTTCTCTTCCCAATATTACTGTTGTTTCAATAACGTAACGCTGTTCAGAGGTACCATTAGAAGACTTTACTTTTCTAATATCACTTATTGGGGCAGTACAACTAACAATACTATTAACATTATGCACATCAGGATGGATATCAAACTTAACGCATTTCTTGCCATTTTTTACTATTTTTGTGAGGTTATCAACATGTAATGAAGAGGTTTTTGCACCAGTATCCACTCTAACTTGTAAATCATCTATTGCAAGGTCAGGTAAAGCAATAGATTCTAAACGACCAATAATTGTTTTATTTTTATTCATATAATGCCTTAATTAATTTATATTATTATCTGCTGGTAATAACAATTCTTGTACGTTTTCAATTTGTTCAGCAATGTCTTCATCATCTTCGCTAAAGTAGGCTATGTGAAACATGGCTTCACCTTCTTGTACTAAAGGAATATTTTGTTTTCCTATTAAAATACCTGAACGAGTAGCTTTTACAGCGTCAATAACTTCACCGTAAGGACTACCAATTTCAGCGAGTACTTGCCCTTTAATGATTTGGTCACCTAAGTTGACAATATTATGTACAATACCACTCGCATTTGCTCTTACCCATTGGCTACCATTAGCAATAAAAGGCGCCATTTTTTTCTTTCTTGAGGTTGATTTTCTTGCCATTCCTAAATGCTGTAATACGTTTAATATACCTTTCATGCCAGCACGGATTGAAAACTCGTCAAAACGCAGTGCTTCTCCCGCTTCATATAATAATATTTTAGTTTCATTTTTAACGGCTGACTCACGTAATGAGCCATCCACTAAATTAGAATTTAATAAAACAGGTACACCAAATATTTCTGCCAACTCTTTCGTTTCAGCATCAGACATATCTGCCCTAATTTGTGGTAAATTTGAACGGTGAATTGCGCCAGTATGTAAATCTATTCCATAATCACAATGTTTAACAATTTCATTCAGAAAAATATAAGCGACTCTGCCAGCTAATGAGCCTTTAGCAGAGCCAGGAAAACAGCGATTAAGATCACGGCGATCAGGCATGTAACGACTTTGGTTTACTACCCCGTATACATTTACCATAGGAACCGCAATGACGGTACCTCGCGTAATTTTAAATTTCTTCTGGTTAATTAAACGACGAATAATTTCAATGCCATTTAATTCATCACCATGCACCGCTGCACTTACAAAAATAGTAGGTCCTGGCTTTTTTGAGCGAATAATGTGTACAGGCAAAGAGACATTAGCATCTGTATATAACTTAGCAACGGGCAAATTAATTTTTCGATGCTCACCTGGTAAAATAGTAAATTCACCTATAGTTAATTTTTCCATAATTCTCTCTATTAACCTTTGCCACGGGTTTTGGTTTTATTTGGCTTGGCATTTTTTTCTAAAAATTCAAATACCATACCAGCAATATTTTTACCTGTTGCTTTTTCAATGCCCTCTAACCCAGGAGATGAGTTAACTTCCATTACCATTGGACCAGTTTGAGAACGAAGTAAATCAACACCACACATATTTAACCCCATAGCTTTAGCAGCATTAACAGCCGTTTCTCGTTCTGCTTTTGATAATTTTACTACTTCGGCAGAGCCACCACGATGTAAATTAGAGCGAAATTCACCTTCAGCCCCTTGGCGTTTCATGGCGGCAACCACTTTACCACCAATCACTAAACAACGAATGTCGGCACCGCCAGCTTCTTTAACAAACTCTTGTACTAAGATATTAGCTTGGAGTCCCATAAAAGCTTCAATGATTGCTTCTGCTGATTTTGCAGTTTCAGCTAATACCACACCAATACCCTGTGTGCCTTCTAATAGTTTAATAACAACTGGCGCACCACCAACATTTTTAATTAAATCTTTTGTGTTATCAGGCTTATTTGCAAAACCAGTACGGGGTAAGCCAATACCTTTACGTGATAATAGCTGTAATGAACGTAATTTATCACGTGAGCGACTGATAGCGACAGATTCATTAATATTGAAGGTGCCCATCATTTCAAACTGTCTGGCAACGGCTGTACCATAAAAAGTTACAGACGCACCAATTCTAGGGATAATAGCATCATATTTGGGTAATTCTTTACCATGATAACGTACAGCTGAATGACTACTGGTAATATCCATATAACAATGTAGTGTGTCAATCACGTCAACTTCATGGCCTAACGCTTCGCCAGCTTCTTTTAAGCGTCGAGTGGAGTACAATTTTGAGTTTCTTGATAATATAGCTATTTTCATAATATAAACCTTTTTTAATCACTTTTTCTTATTAAAAAGTAATGTCATAATTATAGCGCAGTGTATAGTTATAGCTGTTAATTACAAAGTTGTATATTTTTATGAGCTTAATCAAAAAAAATGATTGTAGGTGAGTCTTGGAAAGTAGATGAAAATTGAATTATTAAAAACATTTCTTGAAGTCAGTAGGACTTTGCATTTTAGAATTGCATCAGAAAATTTGTTTATTACACAATCTGCGGTGAGTGCTCGAATAAAATTATTAGAAGAAGATTTAGGTGTTTTGCTTTTTGATCGTAGCCAAAAACACTTAAAATTGACCCCTGAAGGAAATCGACTTATAAAGCATGCCAATGAATTGTTGTTTATGTGGCAAAAGACGAAACAAGATGTTGGTATTGCTGAAAGTGACTCTCATCAACTTGTGATTGGCTCTATGATGTCAATATGGGATATAGTTCTACAAGATTGGTTGAAAAAAATTCATCGTAATATGGACGATGTTAGTTTATTGACAAACACCTACTCGCCAATTGAACTCCGTAAAAGTGTATTAAGTCGAGTTATTGATATTGCTTTTTTATTTGAACCCCCTTTTGTTGAAGATTTTATTACTGAAAAAGTAGCGACTGTTCCTCTGCATTTAGTCACAACAGAGCCTAGTGCTTGTAACGATATTACGTTATTAGATAATTATATTATGGTAGATTATGGCGATGCAATTAATGCACAATATCGGCGTGATTTTCAAATGGCTGCCCCAGCCAAACACTATATGAGTCAACCACGCATCGCATTAAATTTTTTATTAGATGCTGGTGGTAGTGCTTATCTACCAAGACAGATGACGTTTGAATATATTGAGAAGAAAAAATTATACATTGTTGACGAAGCGCCTGTATATTCACGAGAAATATTTGCTGCTTATTTAGCTAAAAGCCAAAAAGTGAGTATTATTGAGCAAACACTCCAATTATTTCCTTACGTAACGCTATAAAATAAACTCAAATTAAACAACTCACTTTGATCTTGCAACAAAATCTGTGTAAATGGGTTAGATAATTTGAGTTAATTAATTATCGTTATGCTTTTGGTGGAAGCGTACTGATTGATTTATAGTAGCTTGCCTCTAATTCTTCATTTACACATTGTAGTATGTAACTGTTTAATTGCTGTTCGGCAACTTCTTCTTGCGTTGCATACTCGCTACACTCTGCTACTAAACTCAGTAAATAACTGTTGGGTGCCTCTTCCAAAACTGGTTTTTCTTCTTCACTGTAACTCATATTGCTAAATAAAACTAACAGTGTAAAAGCTAATGTTTTTTTCATAATTTTTCTCTAAAATTAAATGTAAATTGAATAATGGTTAATTATCCCAGTAGTCGCTAAATGAATTTAGCTCTTTTTCTATCGTTCTTTTTTCATGCAAAGAGTCGAGTTTTTGTCTAATGTGATACTTTTGCTTTGCTTTCTTTTTTACGTTTTTTCTAATCATTTCTTTGTTCGTTGTGCCATAGGCGATTTCAAAACCTGCTATACCAGAGCTGAAAAGTAAATTTTCATCAATATCAATATCAATATCAGTGTCAATGTCAGCCTCAGCCTCAGAGTCTTCATATGTATTAATGTTCATTGCCTTACCTTATAAAAAACTAGAATTGAATTTTCATCAGATAATGTACTCATCAAGATCAATTGAAAAGCGAAATATTTTTGTTTTTTTAATCAAAATATTTGATTAAATGACCGTTATATAAAAATTAAGGAATGACTTGGTTGATAATAAAGGCGTTTATTGTCAACCCCTTTATTGTTTTTGAATGATTAATGTGTGCTAGAAATAGCTATTTTGCTGAGGAAGGGAATGAATAAGCTAGGATTGATTAAAACCATTTTTTCTTTTTAAAAACCCATACTTGTAAAATTACGACAACAATTAATATCAAAATAAAAATACTAAAGGCGTTGCTATTATCTGAGCCAGGAATACCGCCAACATTAATGCCTAAAAGCCCTGTTAAAAAACCTAATGGCAGAAATACTGCGGCAACCACTGATAAAACAAACATTCTATTATTCATTTGATCATTTAATTTGTGGTTTAACTCTTCTTGACAAACAATCGCTCTGTCTTTTATAGAATCAAGATCTTCGATATAACGGGTTAAATGGTCTGAAGTTTCTCTTAATAATATTTTCTCCTCATTGGTAAATAGCGAAATTTTATCACTAAATAATTGCGACATTGCTTCTCGTTGCGGTGATAAGTAGCGTCTGAGTGAGATGATTTGTCTACGTAAATCAGAAAGTTCATTGCGTAAATCAGGAGTACTCGATGTTAAAATATTTTCTTCTATATCAGAAACGCTTTCTTCTATTTCATAGATGGTTTGTCCCATGCGAGTGATTAAATTTTCAGTGAGTATTGTGATGAATTCTGATGGTGTTTTGGGACCTTCGTTATTATCAAAATCAGCGGCAATATCTTTGGTTGAGAGAAGTGTACGAAATCGAGTACTAATAATTTTATCTTTGGCAAACCAAAGGCGAATAGAAACCATATCATGAGGATCGCTGTTAGGTGCTAAATTAACGCCTCTGAGCGACATGAGCACTCCGCCATTAAGTGGTGTGGCTCTTGGACGGGTCTCTTCATTTAATAAAGCCGTAATTACAACAGGGTTTAATTGACTTTGTTCAGTCAACCATTGTTTGGTTGTCTCTTGTGTATAATCAAAATGAAGCCAAAAAGATCGGTCTTTCTCCACAGAGGAAAGGGATTTTATTTTATTATCTTGATCTTTTTGATTGTCTTCGTTGAAATAATAACCATAAATAAATTCTGAATGACCCATAACTACCTCAGTAATGATATTTGTTTTCTATAGCAATATATTTTTGTTGTAATAATTTAATTTTTACAGAAATCGTTATTACTATAGAATTTTTTACAGTAATAACAATGTACCGCAGCCTAAGAAGGCAATAAAGCCAAAAATATCTGTGACGGTAGTTAAAATAACAGATCCCGATAATGCAGGATCAATATTTAACTTATTTAATATCCATGGTACCCAAACCCCCGATAACGAAGCAATAAGAATATTGCCTAGAATGGCAATACAAATTGTGACTGAAAGCATTGGGTTTTCAAACCAATAAAAAGTAATAATGCCAATTACCGTTGCCCATAATATTCCGTTTATAGCGCCTACTTTTAGCTCTTTTTTTACGATTGCTTGTCTGTTGGCGTCAGTGATTTGTCCTAAGGCTAAACCTCTAATAATTAAGGTTAATGTTTGACTGCCTGAAATGCCTCCCATTGATGCAACAACCGGCATAAGTACCGCTAATGCAACAACTTGTTGAAGTGTTGCTTCGAATAAGCCAATAAACCAAGATGCTAAAAAAGCGGTTAATAAATTGATACCTAACCAGATGGCGCGGTTTTTACTACTTAACCAAACACTGGCAAATAAATCTTCTTCGTCACTTAAACCTGCCGATTGAAATAATTGATTATCTTTTAGCTGTTCTTTGTATTGGTAAGCCGAGTCTATGTCTAATCTACCTGTTAAACAGCCATTTTCATCAATAACGGGTAATGCTGATTTACCTGATAAAATAACAGCATCAGCGGCTTCTTCTATGTTTTTTGTTGCTTTTAAATATTGTACTTCTTGATAAATAACGTCAGTAAGAAGTTTTTCATCATTTAACGTTAATAAGCGGTTAATTGCTATTTCACCGAGTAACTTAGATTCATTGTCAATAATATAAATAACTTCACTTAATGGCGCTCTATTTTTTGCACAGATTTTTTTTGCGGCAGATACTTTTAATTTTTCTGGTATTTTATTTTCATCAAAACTCTGCCAATGTCCTACTTCTAATTCAGAGTAATCTTGCGCCTTTTTGAAATGACTTCTTTGCTTAACCGTCATTTGAGAAATAGCATACTCAATAAAACGATCACTTAAGTGTTCTGTAAGATCAAGTAAGCTATTGGCGTCTAACTTATCAAATAAAGGTAGACAGCTTTCATCATCCATTGAATCTAATAACATTTGTCTAGATTCATTTTTCATTTCTAGAAAAATATTTTGTTGATATTCGTTGCTTAACTGATGCCAAATAATGAGACGAGATTTCAGGGGAAAAGCTTCAAGCAGTATTGCCATGTGCTCAGGTAATAAATCATATTCGATTTTAGAAATAAGTTCATTTAATGGTAGATCGTCAGCAATAAGCTCATCTACTTTTTCAATATATTCAGGTAATAACTCTAAAGACATTTAAATTCCTAAAAGGCTGGTATTTAATAAATTTTTTTGATGAGACTCTGCAGAATTTTGCGTTTTAATATGTCACAACATTGAGTATAAAATAACACTATTTGCTTTAATAAAATATTATACCCTATGGAAATGCCAAAATTGCAGCCCTTTGCAATAAAAACACAACGCTTTTCGTTTTATTCTAAGCTATGGCGCTTACTCTTTAGAAAACGCCAATGGCAAATTGTTGAGGATTGGCATTATAAATTACCAAATAAAAGGGTAATTATTATTCCTAAAGGGTTTGTGTTTGATGGGAGTTCGTATCCTGCGTTGGTGTGGTTATTTTTCTCACCAACGGGCTTATTACTCATTCCTGTTATATTGCATGAATTTTGTTTTACGTATAATTATTTATGGATGAAACAAAATGGGCATGTTTTTAAATTTAAAAAGGGCGATGGATTTTTTAAATGGTCGGCATTAATTCGTAATGTAGGTATAGAACGTAACGAATTATTGCTAATTGATTATTTTATGTGGTTGATTTGTATTAGTTTTGGTTGGGTTAATTGGATAGTTTTTCAACGAAAAAATGCAGATGATATTGTGCCAGCCACGATCAAGCCACGGTAACTTTAATAATATGCTGATAGTCATTTTTATTCACTATCAGCATTCGTTATGTTATTGAAAACTATTTTGTACTAGGCCAGCAAGCTATTGCTTCTTCAAGTGTGAATTTACCTTCTAACAGAGAACGTCCTAAAATAACGCCGCTAACGCCTGTACCAATCAAGGCTTTAATGTCATCTAAACAACCAATACCGCCAGAGGCTTGCCACTGAATACTTGGGTACTTTTGACAAAGCTCAATGTATAGATCAACATTTGAGCCTGAAAGCGTTCCGTCTTTTGAGATGTCAGTGCATAAAATATGTTTTATGCCTGCTTCAATGTATGCGTCGAGTAGGTCTTCTAGATTCACACCACTGTCTTCAATCCAACCATGGGTAGGTAGGGTTTTATTACCTTGTTCGTCAATTTTAATATCAAGTGCTAAAACAATTTTTTCACCGCCATAGGATTTTAACCATTCAATCACTAGATCAGGTTGTTTAATGGCCAATGAGCCAATCACCACCCGTGTTGCACCCAATTCAAGGAGTTGTTTCACATCTTCTTCACAGCGAATACCTCCACCAACTTGAGTGATCATGGTTTCATGATTCACTACCGTTTTAAGTGTAGATAACTGACGTTTAGTACTGTCTTTGGCTCCATCTAAGTCAACAAAGTGCATAACGGTAGCACCTGATGCGGCATAAGCTTGTTGACGTTCTTGTACTGTGTATTGGTAATTAGTTTTTTGCGCGTAATCGCCTTGAAAAAGACGAACAACTTCACCACCAATTAAATCAATCGCAGGGATCATCATAAGTTGCTTAACTCCGGTTTTATTTGTGTAGTGTCGAGTTCTAAAAAGTTTTTAATAATTCTACTGCCTAAATCACTTGAACGCTCAGGATGAAATTGACAACCTATAAAATTATCTTTACCGATAATAGCTGAAAATTCAGTGCCATATACACAACTTGCTAAAGTGTATTTACTAACAGGGGCAGCAAAACTATGAACAAAATAAAAATAATCGCCAACATTTATGCCGGCTAAAACAGGGTGTTCACTTACTTTCGTTAACGTATTCCAGCCCATATGTGGTAAGCGGTTACCTTGTGCAGCAAGTGGTGTAACTTTAGTTGGGATTAACCCTAAACATTCAACGGCTTGTTCATCGCCGCCTTCAGTAGAGGATTCTGTCATTAATTGCATGCCTAAACAAAATCCTAACACGGGTTGCGTTAACTCTTGTAAGGTTTGAACTAGCTTCTTTTCAATGATATTTTGCATGGCGTGTTTAGCACTACCAACACCTGGGAAAATCACTCTATCGGCGGCTTTTATCAACTCTATATTGTCTGTAATTGTGGCACTAAAACCTAAACGTTCAACAGCAAACTTTACAGAAGATAAGTTAGCACAACCTGTATCAACAATAACATTTTTACTGTTGTAACTACTTTTATTAGCAGGTGTATCTGTCATTATAACGTTCCTTTTGAACTTGGTAATTCATCACCTTCAACTTTGATGGCTTGACCTAATGCACGACCAAATACTTTAAATAAACTTTCAACTTGGTGATGACAATTACCTTTGCTGGTTGAAAGGTGTAACGTAATTAACATGGCGTCGGCAAGTGAGCGGAAAAAGTGTGAAACCATTTGTGTAGACATTGTGCCAACATTTGCCGAGGTAAATTCAGCGTCAAATTCAAGCCAAGGTCGACCAGACAAGTCAATTGCACATTCCGCACGACACTCATCCATAGGGAGTACAAAGCCAAAACGGCCAATACCACGTTTGTCGCCTAAAGCTTCTTTTAATGCTTGTCCTAATGCGAGTGCTGTATCTTCAACGCTGTGATGTTCATCAATATGGTAATCACCACTAACATGGCATTGCAAATTGAAACCGCCGTGAGTGGCAATTTGATCTAACATATGATCAAAAAAGCCTAAACCCGTATCAATACTACTGCCGCCGACTTTATCTAAATTTACTGACACGGTAATATCTGTTTCTTTTGTTGTTCTAACCACCGTAGCGATGCGTGGTTTTTCAGTCGCGGTAAGTATTTGCTCACTGACTTGTGTCCAGTTTAGGTTGTCACGGTCATATTTTATCCCAACAATTCCCATGTTTGCTGCTAACCCCATATCCGTTTCTCGATCACCAATCACATAGGAATTAGCAAAATCAACTCGACCCTGCTGTAAATAGTCACTGACTAAACCAAGCTTTGGCTTACGACAGTTACAGTTGTCTTTTTCAAAATGAGGGCATAATAAGGTATCTTGAAATTCAACACCTTGTGATGAAAAAATTGCCATCATTTTATTATGAGGTAAATCAAAATCAGCTTGTGGGAAACTACTCGTTCCTAAACCATCTTGGTTAGAAACCATGACTAAAACAAAACCTTTAGCTTGCAGTTTTAATAGCTCAGGAATAACGTTTGGTTCAAAGACTAATTTTTCTAGGGAATCTAGTTGTTTATCGATTGCAGGTTCTTCAACTAAGGTACCATCACGGTCGATAAATAATATTTTTTGTTGTTTCTTGCTCATGATAATACTTCTTTAAGTTGGGTTATTTCTGCTTCACTGCCAATACTAATACGTAAACAGTTTTCTAGTTGCTGTTGTTTAGATTGGTCACGGATTAAAATATTTTTACTCACTAATAAATTGAAAATTCGTGTTTTTTCACTCTCATTAGTACAACGGAATAAAACAAAGTTAGCGTCACTTGCAAATACATTACTACACCAACTTTGCTCAGTAAGCCAAGCAGATAGACTTGTTTTGACTTTGTTACAGTCGCGAACCCGTTGTGTCATTTGTTGTATGCCCGTGTTGAGCTCTTGGCTGGCAATTTCAGCAACGGGAGCTGATATAGGGTAAGGAGCAATGACTTTACTCAATAGGTTTATAATATCAGTATTAGCCAGTGTAAAACCACATCTGAGCCCTGCTAGGGCAAAGGCTTTTGATAAGGTTCTTAGTACAATAACATTATTATATTTTTTTAATAATGACGTGCTGGTTTGTTCTGGCGAGAACTCTATATAAGCTTCGTCTATGACAACAATGGCAGAGTTTTTAAATAATTCAATTACTTCAATTATTTGCTCTTTTGGTAATAAGTTACCAGTGGGATTACCTGGAGAGCATAAAAATACTACTTTTACTTTGCCTAATTGCTGTTGTAAGCCTTCGATATCAAGGAGGTTATTTGTTAGCGGAACCGTGACAATACCCGCACCATGATTTTCTGCACTAATAGCATACATGCCATAGGTGGGAGGACAGATTAAAATGTTATCTTGGTAAGCGCGGCAAAAGCTACGAATTATTAGTTCAATGCCTTCGTCTGCCCCACGTGTTGCTAATATTTGGGCTCGGTCAAGACCACAGTAATTGCTGTAAGCATTAAGTAGGTTATCAGGTTGAAAATCAGGGTAACGGTTAATATTTTTGCTACTTACTTGATATTCACCTTCTCCAGGTGCTTCGTTGGCATTAAGCCATGTTTTGTTATTAGCTTGTGTTGTATCACCGCTAGCAAATAATCGCCTAGCAGATTGATATGGCACCATTTCAACGAGCTCTGCTCGTGCTAATTTGTTTGCTATCGACATTTTATTTACCTGCTTCTAAGCGAATGGTTACCGCTCTTTGGTGTGCATCTAACCCTTCAGCGTCAGTCAGTTCAATAATACATTCTGCAAGATTTCCTAAACCTGTTCTTGTGATTTCTTGTACGGTATAACGGCGAGAAAAATCGGCTAATGATAAACTTGAAATCACTTTTGAATAACCATAAGTTGGCAAAACATGGTTAGTTCCGCTGGCGTAATCTCCAGCCGACTCTGGTGTGTAAGCTCCCACAAAAATAGAGCCAGCATTACGTAAATTACTCAATAATTCTTGCGGTGTTTCAGTTTGAATAATTAGATGCTCAGGGCCATATAAATTTGAAACTTCAACGGCTTGTGTCATATCTTTGGTCAAAATGAGTCGAGATTGTTTTAATGCTTGTTTCGCAATGCTTTCTCTGGTTAGTAATACTACTTGCTTTTCAAGTTCAATGGCCACTTTTTCTATCAATTTTTCACTGTCAGTCAATAAAATTACTTGGCTATCTGCACCGTGCTCGGCTTGTGATAATAAATCAGCTGCTATGAATGCAGCATTTGCTTGTTCATCACCAATCACAAGCACTTCTGAAGGACCTGCGGGCATATCAATAGCAAAACCAGCTACTTGTTGTGATAATTGTTTTTTAGCTTCAGTTACATAGCGGTTGCCAGGACCGAATACTTTATTAACGGCAGGAATACTTTCTGTGCCGTAAGCAAGAGCTGCAATAGCTTGTGCTCCGCCAATGGTATAAATTTCGCTTATATTACAAAGTGAAGCAGCGACTAATATTTCGTTAGCTAATTGACCGTTTCTGTCTGGCGGGCAAACAAGTACCGTGCGCTTACACCCTGCAAGCTGTGCGGGTACACCTAACATTAATACGGTTGAAGGTAGTGGGGCACTACCTGCTGGAATATATAAACCAACACTTTCAATTGATTCTGTTTTTAAGGTACAACGAACACCAGGGCAAGTTTCAACAGTAATATCTTTTGGTTCTTGGGCACTATGAAAGCGTTTTATTTGTTCATAGGCTGTATTTATTGCTTTTAAACGTTTGTCTGTTAACGCTAATTTTGCTTGTTTAACTTGTTCGGTAGTAACTAGCAATGTTGACAAGGCAATACCATCAAACTGCTCAGTTAACGAAAACAATGCTTTATCACCTTGCTTTTGTACCTGCGATAGAATATTAGCGACTTGTGTTGATAATAATGCATTATCCGCAATGGCAGGACGGGCAAGCGCATCTTTTTTTTGTTGCGTTGTTATTGTTTGCCAATTGATTATTTGGGTATTCATAATTTTCTCTACTTTTTACAATAATAATGCGGGTTAGCCCATCATTTTTTCTATTGGCATGACTAATATAGAGTTACAGCCAAGCGCTTTTAATTTTTCCATGGTTTCCCAAAAGAATGTTTCAGTCGCAACAACGTGAACAGCGACTAAATCATCTCTACCTGCCAGTGGCAAAATAGTTGGGGTTTCCTTCCCTGGCATTAATGCACTTACTTCACTAATTTTATCTTTTGGTGCGTGTAGCATAATATACTTGCTTTCTTTAGCTTTCATTACACCTTGAATTCGAGGAAGAAGGGTATTTAAAATTTCTTGTTTTTCATTCCCTAAAGGTTCAGCGCGTTGAATAAGTGACGCTTTAGAACGAAATACTTCAGCAACTTCTTTTAAACCATTAGCTTCAAGTGTGGCGCCTGTTGATACTAAATCACAAATACCATCGGCTAAGCCAACCCTTGGGGCAACTTCAACAGAGCCTTTTAATAAACAAAACTCAACGTTGATTCCGTTTTCTTTAGCGAAACGTTTTAATAATTGAGGGTAAGTTGTTGCAAAACGTAATCCATCAAGACACGCTAAACCTGTGTATTCAAATTCTTCAGGCATTGCAATTGAGAAACGGCACTCACCAAAGTTTAAAGGCGTTGTTTTAATGTAATCGTTTTTACTGCCAATTAACGCACGTGATAATTCTTCTTCTTCAAGTGTGTTGTCGCCAACGATGCCTAAATCACAAACCCCATCCATCACTAAACCAGGAATATCGCTACTACGCACACGCATAATGTCGATAGGTAAATTACTTACGTGAGCAAGTAAGCGGCGATCGGTAACATTGAGTTTTAGTCCACAACGTTTTAAAAGGGCTTGAGTATCGTCACTAAGTCGTCCTGATTTTTGCATTGCTATGCGTAAACGTGGCGCTGATATTGTCATGTGTCTAATTCCTATTGATAAGTTTTTAATGCTCAAAATATGTATATACAATTTTCAGGGGCATAAAATGCGAAAAACCCCCGAAAGATTTAAGGCTCTTTCGGGGGTTCATAAATATAGTGCTTTAGTTCAACTCCACGAAAAGGCCATTACCCATCGCGGTGCTTCTATTTAAAATAAATAATAAAAGACCTGAACGGGCAGTTCCATATGATGGTGATGTCGGTTGTTCAGGTTAAAAGTCATAATGTGCTAAACTCAGTTTAATGTTTACTTTAATATTTAATTGAATGTCGTTAGGGTACTGATAAACCCCTCTGGCTTCAAGGAATAAATAACACTTTTTTATTATTATTTGTTCTATGATGTAAACTTGGAGTTATGACTATTATTAAAGTATTGGGCTGCTTAGTATAAATTCCTTCTTTATATGGTTATAGGTAGGTGTATTAATGTAGGCACTCTAAAGCTTTTGTTTGAATTGCCGATAAAGAGTTATGATTATTTTTATTTAGTACTCACAATAAATAAATGTGAATAATTCACAATAGGGGATTTATGGATATTTTCACCACACAATTAACGCGTGTTGTGCCTGTGCCAATTAAACCCGCTAATTTAAAGGTAAAAGCGTTGGTAAAAGACGCGAGAACAGGCAAGTTAAAAGAAGATTTAGATCATCTTGAAAATCATGATTACTATTTTGATGATAAAAAATCGGATAAAGAAGAGAACAATAACAGTGAAGAGGGTATTGATAAAGAGGCTTCAATAGATAAAAAAGCAGACGCGAATGAACAGTTAACCAAAAAACAGGAAGATGATAATGGAATTACTGAATCTGAAGATGGAGTTAAGCATTTAGATCTTTATGTTTAGCGTATTATCACTTTTCATATTTTGTTGCTATAGATTAGTCTTTAAGTTTAGTGATAAAACAGTATAATCGGCAATTCTTCTCATTTTTCTAATGTATAACTTGTTTTCTAATGACTTCTGTTGCTCAAGCATTTTCTAATGATGGCGCTTTAGCTAAGGCTATAGACGGTTTTTCTTCTCGCCAAGCGCAAACTGATATGGCGTTAGAAGTGGCTAGTGCTATTAAAAAACAATCATCTCTTATTGTTGAAGCAGGCACAGGAACAGGCAAAACCTTTGCTTATTTAATACCAGCCTTTCTTAGTGTTAATACTGCCTCAAGTGGTGATGAACTGAATACAAAAATCATTGTTTCTACGGGGACAAAAAACTTACAAGAACAGCTCTTCCATAAAGATATCCCTTTAGTTAAGAAAGCGTTAGCGAGTAATGTGCAGGTGGCTTTATTAAAAGGGCGAGCTAATTATTTATGTCGTTATCGTTTAGCACAATACCAAGAAACGCGTGGACAGTTAGATGCCAATACACTTAATGATTTAGTGAAAGTAAAAAAATGGGCAAATACTACTCAAAGTGGCGATATTGGCGAATTAGTGAATGTTACTGAAGACTCGGGTGTATTTCCCTTTGTCACTAGTACGTTAGATAACTGTTTAGCGAAAGATTGCCCTGATTATGAACAGTGTTATTTAGTTAGAGCACGGCAAAAAGCCATTGATGCAGATTTGATTGTGGTAAACCACCATTTGTTTTTTGCTGATATGGCGCTTAAAGATACAGGCTTTGGTGAGTTAATACCCAAAGCACAAGTCGTTATTTTTGATGAAGCACACCAAATTGGCGATATTGCTAGCGATTATTTTGGCGAAACTTTTTCTACGCGTCAGTTGGTTGACTTGTGCACTGATGTAGCACAAATCTATCGCAGCAAATTAACCGACGTAAAACAATTAGGCTTAGCGGCGGATAAATTGGAAAAAACGTGTCAGGAATTTAGGTTATTATTTAATTACGATACGGAGCGTGGTAATTGGCGGGAAAAATATCAACAGCAACAGTTTATACACAAATTTGAACGATTAAAGGTAGATTTAGATTTTTTATATCAAGTGATAAAGTTGTGTGTTTCACGTAATGAAGCGATTGATAGCTGTTTTGATCGTGCAGTGAAGTTACTGTCACAATATAATGTGATGGCCAATGTTGATGTTGATGGTATGAGTTTTTGGTATGAAACTACGCCGCGACATGTGGTATTACATTTAACGCCTCTCAGTGTCGCTGATAAATTCAGTGCTTACATAAGAGAATCAGGAGCTGGTTGGATATTTACCTCAGCGACTTTAGCCGTAGATAATAGTTTTGATCATTTCTCTAAACATTTAGGTTTACAGGGTGCGACGCAATTATTATTAGAAAGCCCGTTTGATTATCAGCAACAATCTCAGTTAATTGTGCCTCGTTATTTACCTGAAGCAAATGATAAATCTCGTGCGCAATATTTAGCACAATTAGCAAAACCGCTAATTGTTGCCAGTAAAGGCGCGTGCTTTATGTTATTTACCAGTTATCGTGTTATGAATCAGGTGGCTGAACTTTTAGCGGGTGATATTGATAATCCTTTATTAGTGCAAGGACAAATGGCAAAACGAGTATTATTAGAAAAATTTGTAGAAAATGATAATGCTGTGTTACTTGCTACTGCGAGTTTTTGGGAAGGTATTGATGTTAGAGGTGATAAACTTACCTGTGTTATTATTGACAAATTACCCTTTGCTTCCCCTGATGATCCTTTACTGCAAGCACGTTGTGAGGATGTGAGGCGACAAGGAGGCGATGCGTTTGCACAGATACAGTTACCACAGGCTGTTATTGCATTAAAGCAAGGTGTTGGTCGACTTATTCGTGATGTTAGTGACCGGGGAATTATGGTGATTTGCGATAATCGTTTAGTCAATCGCCCTTACGGGCAAACATTTTTGAAGAGTTTGCCTGAAATGAAACGAAGCAGAGACTTAACTAAAGCAATAACTTTTCTTGAAAGTATTTGTTAAAGTTTTTAGTAAAATAATGCGTAAAATTTAAAAGGTAAGAAATAGTGAATTATTTGGCCATTGATGCATCAACTGAAGCTTGCTCAGTTGCATTACAAGTGAATAAAACAATTTATAGCTGTGATGAGTTGTGCCCGCAATCTCATAGTTTGCAGTTATTGCCTATGGTGGATAAATTACTTAAAGAAGCGAATATCACGCTATCACAATGTGATGGCTTAATCTTTGGTCGGGGCCCTGGTAGTTTTACAGGAGTACGTATTGGTGTCGGTGTAGCGCAAGGTTTAGCGTTTGCTGCTAACTTACCTGTTATTGGTGTGTCAAGCTTACAAGCAATGGCACAGTTAGCTTTTATTAAATATCAACAAACCGCTGTTTTTTCTGCTATTGATGCGCGCATGGGGGAAGTTTACAATGGGTATTTTGAACTTGATAATCATAATATAATGCAAGTTAAAACGCTGGCAGACCAACAAACAGAATCGGTTACTGCACCTGCATTAGTGCAACAACGCTTAGCCAATATTATTTCTTTACCTATTTATGGTGTTGGTACCGGCTGGGATGCTTATCAAGCAGATTTATCCCCCCTTAAAACCAATGCGGGCACACCAGAAATACTGTTTCCTAGTGCCAAGGCTATGTTAACAATTGGTAAAGCAGCACTACAACGTGGTGAAGGAGTGAGTGCAGAAGATGCTCAACCTGTTTATGTACGTGATACAGTTTCATGGAAAAAATTACCAGGAAAGTAATTTTTTAATAAATTGCCTATAAATAAATTGTTTGCTAAATTTAAGCCATGAATATTTCTAGCACCAATAATGCAAGTTCAACTTTTGGGAAAATATCTACTGCAAATATCAGTAATACGCCCAATACACCGATTAAAGCGCCGGTGCGCACGGACGACCCTAATAAAACGCAAGAACAATCGCCTAAATCAACAGCAACTATTGTTATTGATGAACAAGCAATTACGCTCTTTAAAGAAAAGCAAACGTCACAATTAGTCTATTCGCGGTCAAATAATGCTAATTATTCTGATGTTGGCCAAGATCAACCTACAGTAAAAAATGAAACAGCGGTTGCTCAATATCAAGCTATTGATAACTTATCTGAACGTGAATCTGTTCAGAAACTGTTTGGTGTTGACTTGCTAGCGTAGCGAATTTTTAAGCAAGATCGTCACCCTTTTCTTCTTTCCCATTGTAAAACCGAGTGCCTATGTCTTCTTTTTCTTCATATAGTAACAAAACAAAGCCATCTAGTTTTTTTAAAAAGTACCATTTCTTTATTTTACTTTTATTGGCTATTGTTATTAAACAACTACCCCTTATTTCTATTCCGTTTAATTGGTTAGAAAGCTATTTTCATGAAGTGAGCCATGGCATTGCTGCATTATTAACGGGTGGGAATGTATTGCGTATTCAATTGTTTGCTAATGGTGCGGGTTTATGTACTACACAAGGCGGTATTGATTTTGTTATTAGTTTTGCTGGATATGCGGGAGCAACGCTTTGGGGATGGGGAATTTACCGTTTATCGAGTATTCATCAAAAAGCAGCGCAAGGCTTTTCACTATTGGTGTTTTTTATTTTGGTTAGCTCTATTATCTTTTGGGGAAGAGATTTATTAACATGGCTTATTTTAGGTGTGCTAGCCGCATTGTTTTTATTCACTATAAAACTTAAAAAAATTCATTATTTGCAAAGTCTTATGCAATTGTTTGGTTTGCTTATTTTATTAAATAGCTTATCAAGTCCTGCTTACTTACTTGATGGTCGTCATATAGGTGATGGTGCTGCTTTAGCATCTATGACTTTTATACCAGAAATTATTTGGGTGGTTATTTGGTTTGCTATTGCATTGCTAGCACTCTTCTCACTTTATAAATCATCACAAAAATAAGGAGTTCCATGTTTATAGACAATGAAATTAAAGAAGTAAACTATATGCTTGAAACGCTTTCGTTGCAGGGCTTAGTGTGTGGTAGTGAGGAAAGTAAAGACAACATTGTGTTATGTTTACACGGTTGGCTTGATAATGCAGCGAGTTTTTTACCTTTAATGCCTTATTTTAAAAAAATGTTACCAAGTAAGCGCATTATAGCGGTTGATTGGCCAGGGCACGGGAATTCAAGTCATAAAAGTCTTGATGCTCACTATCATTTTATTGATTGGGTGTATGACTTATTGCAATTGTTTGAATTAAATCAATGGCAGAAAGTTGATATTGTTGGCCATTCAATGGGAGGGATGGTGGCAAGCGCTTTTGCTGCTGCTTTTCCAGAAAAAGTAAAATCTATTACGCTAATTGATTCAATTGGTTTTATCAGTACAGAAGCAGAGCAAACGACCAAACAATTACGGGATGGTATGTTAAGCCGTTTTAACAACAGTATAATAAAAGAGCAGCTGGTAGGCGCAAAAAAGAAAAATTTCCATTCTAGTATAGATTCTGCGATTAAAGCACGTGTTAATGTTTCTGATCTTAAATACGAACAGGCTAAATTACTTGTTGAGCGTGGTATTACTAAAGAAGCTCAAGGATATCGGTGGAGAAGTGATGCACGTTTGCGTACTACATCACCTTACCGTTTAACATTAAAGCAGGCGCAGCAGTTTATTTGCGATATAAAATGTCCTGTGCAACTTATTTATGGTAGTGAAGGGTTAGATATGGTGAGTTCAGGATTAAAGGTTTTTGGTACTTTATTTAATACCTTTTCTAGCTTTGAATTAGTTGGAGGTCACCATGTTCATATGGAAAAACCAGAGAAAACAGTTGAATTAATTAAATGCTTTTTAGATCAATAGCAAGGTTTTGAGTTAAATTCAAACAACTGTTTAAATTTAACTGGTAGTATCAGTTAAAATTTGATAAAACTGTGCAACAATTAAAAACTTCAACAAAAATGAAGTCATAAATATAAGCACTGAACTAAACTGTAACATAGTTTTAAAAATATAATGAGGAAGGTATTGTGGAAAAGATCTGGTTAGAAAAAAGTTATCCCCCTGGAGTCCCATTTGAAATAAATCCAGACAAATACCCTTCATTAGTGGCAATGTTTAACAAATATACAGCTCTCTATGGTGAAAGAACTGCTTTTATTAATATGGGGGTAGAAATTTCTTATGCTGAACTCGTAGAACAAGCAACGGCTTTTGCTGCTTATTTACAGCAGAATTTAGGCCTTGAAAAAGGCGATAAATTCGCCATCATGGTACCTAATACTTTGCAGTACCCTATTGCACTTTTTGGTGCTTTACTTGCTGGTTTAACTGTGGTTAATGTTAATCCTTTATATACAGAGCGAGAATTAGAACATCAGCTTAACGATTCTGGCGCTAAAGCAATGTTGATCATTGAGAACTTTGCTCAAACACTAGAAAATATCGTCACTAAAACCCCTATTGAACACGTTATTTTGACTTCATTAGGTGACCGCTTAGGTTTGGTAAAAGGTAAAGTTGTTAATGCAGTTGTTAAGTATGTGAAAAAAATGGTGCCTGCGTTTAAGCTACCTGACGCTATTCGTTTTAACAATGTTTTATCAAAAGGGAAAGCGTTAACCTTTACTCCTGTTGAGTTGTGCGGAGATGATTTAGCATTTTTACAATATACAGGCGGCACAACGGGCTTATCAAAAGGTGCAATGTTAACACACCGAAATATGGTGGCTAACTTAGAACAAGCAAAAGCGGCTATTAAACCTATGCTTGAAGACAGTGGTGAAATGGTGGTTACAGCACTTCCGCTTTATCATATTTTTGCATTAACAGCGAATTGCTTAACCTTCTTTACGTTAGGCGGTGCTAATTTATTAATTACTAATCCTCGTGATATGCCAGCATTTGTAAAAGAACTTGGTAAATATGATTTTACTGCGATCACTGGTGTGAATACTTTATTTAATGGTTTATTAAATACGCCTGGTTTCTCCGATCTAGATTTTTCAGGCCTGAGAATGTCCTTAGGAGGCGGTATGGCTGTTCAACGTCCTGTGGCAGAGCGTTGGGAAAAAGTAACAGGTTCTAGGTTACTTGAAGGTTATGGTCTTACCGAATGTTGTCCTATGGTGTCAATCAGCCCATATAATCAAAAAAGTTATAATGGCACTATTGGTTTGCCAGCCCCATCAACGGATATAAAAATAATGTTAGAAGATGGTACTGAAGCACCCATGGGTGAGTCGGGTGAAATGTGGGTGAAAGGTCCACAGGTTATGAAGGGATATTATAACCGCGAAGAAGCAACGGCTGAAATTTTAAAAGATGGTTGGTTAGCAACAGGCGATATTGCCTTGATGGATGAATTGGGTTTCTTCAAAATTGTTGATCGAAAGAAAGACATGATTATTGTGTCTGGTTTCAATGTATTTCCTAATGAAATTGAAGAAGTTGTAATGATGCATGAAGGTGTAGTTGAAGCTGCCGCTATTGGTGTTCCGCATGGTGCCTCTGGTGAAATGGTAAAAATATTTGTTGTACGAAAGCAGGATGATTTAACAGAAGAAGCATTAATTGAGCACTGTCATAAATATTTAACCAATTATAAAGTACCTAAATTGGTGGAATTTCGAGATGAACTACCGAAAACCAACGTAGGTAAAATATTACGAAGAGAGTTAAGGTAATTTATAAGTGAGTTCTTTAAACGAAGAAAGGGTTTCAACGAATGCTTTCTTCGTTTGCTAAATGCGCTATTGTGCTTTTAGGGTTTGTCCATTTATATCTAAGCTGTCATCAGACATTAAATAAACATAGAGCGGCATAATATCGTTGGTAGAGGCTAAACGTTCTTTATCTTCTGCAGGATAAGCCGTCGCTCGCATACCTGTATTAGTTGCACCAGGGTTAATAGCGTTAGTACGTAAATTTGAGTTTTCGTACTCGTCAGCAATTACTTGCATCATACCTTCAGTTGCAAATTTAGATATGCTATACGCGCCCCAATATGCTCGTCCTTTGTTGCCAACACCAGAAGAGGTAAAAACTAAAGAGGCATTTTCTGCTAACTGTAATGTTGGTATAAGTGCTTGAGCTAACAAACATTGTGCGGTGACATTTACCTTCATTACATCATCATACACTTGTTCATGAATTTGAGTGAATGGAGTTAACTCACCTAATATCGATGCATTAAGCAAAGCGCCATCTAATTTTCCAAATTGGCTGGCAATCGTTGTAGACATATCAATATAGTTTTGTTTGGTTGCTCCTTTTAAATCTAATGGAATAATTGCTGGTTCAGCTAAAGCAAGTGACATTATTTCATCGTACACCGCTTCAAGTTTCTTGACCGTTTTGCCTAATAATATAACTGTTGCGCCAAGTTTAGCATAAGTTAATGCTGCTTCTTTACCTATGCCAGCGCCAGCGCCAGTAATGAGTATTACTTTATTAGCTAAACTTTTTTCTTTAATAGTATATGCAAACATTGTTTATCCGAATTTAGGTATTAAAATTTTTCATAAATGAATAATAGGCATTTTACTTAGATTTATTTCTAATAACGAGAGAAAAATTAACAAAAATGTAAAAAACAGCTGGCACATTGCTGGCGCTTGCGTTAAGTTTGTTAACTGGTCTAACTAGTTAATGAATGTCTTCTTTGAATATAAAGCAGGCAGAGCAATAATTTTATTGCGTTATACTTATTAATTAAAAAACAATAGAAATAAAATAGGCATTGGGGAGATAAAATGAAAAAGTTAGTTCTTAGTCTAGCTATTATCAGCGCACTGAGTTTAAGTGGTTGCGATAATGAAACTATCGAAGATGTAAAAAAAGATGTTGCTGAAAATGGCACGCCAATTGTCGCTTCTGCAAGGGTTGTATTTGACCCTTCAAATGGCGTTTTATCAGTACCAAATGATTTATTATTCTCGGATACTCCTGACGGTACTTTGAACATACCCGTTAAGACAGATGACGATGGTAATATTATATCAGGTGAAAAGAATGAAGAGGGCAATGAGATTGAATCGCCTAACTATGCCGATCCTTCAACGGCATTAGGTGCACTTGATGGTTGGTCTACCTCTAATCCTTTCTCCCTTGATATCGAGTTTCCTGAAGGCACATCGATTGACGCAAATTCCGTTTTTAATCCTGCTTCGGTACAAATATTTGAAACATTAATGGGCGGAGCTACTGGATGTGAATCAGTACCTCTTGGTGCAGCATGTACTGTTGTTAGTGAATTGGTTTTTGGTGTTGATTTTATTGCAAAAGCTTCAGGTAATAGTGTTGCTATTGTCCCTTTAAAACCACTAAAAGCTAAAACAACTTATATTTTAGCATTAACCGATAATTTAAAAGACGATAGCGGCAAAGCGGTTGCTGGTTCAACAACCTATGAGCTAGTGCGTCAAGATATTAGTACACATCCATTAGGAAGTGACGCACAAAAAGGCTTACAGGGCGTTATTAATAGTTATGAAAATGCTATTGTTGCAGCGGGTGCTGACAAAGATGCATTAATTTATACCATGGCTTTTACTACACAGTCTACGGTTGATGTGCTAGCAACAGCTAAGGCATTAATGGCCAATAATGTACCAACTATGCTTGCCAATGCGATGGAAGGTGTTCCTACCATTGGCGTGCAAGATACGGGTATGTCAGTGGCTAATATTTTAGCAGGGAAAATACCTGAGGCTTTAGTGCCGTTATATTCAGCCGCTAATTTTATGCAAGGTAGTATCACTTTACCTTATTATTTAGGTGTACCTTCTGCTGAAAATCCAATGGCGCCAGTGAATGATTGGTGGAAATCTTTATGTGATTCTGGCGCTATATTAGCTGGCGTAGCAGGTAAAATTGCTGCGGGTGAACTTCCTGCTGAAACTATTCCAACTGCACCAGTGAGTGTTGATGATGGCACTTGTATGGCAATTTCAGCGGCAAAAGAATTACCAGCCCCCGGTCTAAGAGCTCTTGGTTTTGATGCTAAACGTCATTTAACTAAATATAGCCCTGTACCAAAAGCCAACGCTGATATGGATGTTGCTGTACAAATGACAACACCAGATGTCAATGTAGCGAACGTTGTTCGAGGTGCTTTAGGTTTACCAGCTAACTTAGTAGAACCTGAAAATGGTTGGCCAGTAGTTATATTACAACATGGTATCACCTCTAAAAAAGAAGACATGCTAGGTCTTACAGGTATTCTTTCTGTATATGGTTTTGCAACGGTCGCTATTAACCATCCACTGCATGGTGATCCCGATGTGTTTGGTGGTGCAATGTCAGGAGGAAGCCGTGGTTTTGACGTAAATGGTGATGGTGTTGATGATATTAATGCCTCAACGGTTGAAGCGACCCATTATATGAATTTGGCGAGCTTACTGACTACACGTGATAACTTACGTCAATCAACGTCAGATTTACTTGGATTACGATTAGGGTTAAATTTCTTAGGCGGTGTTCATGCTGAAGGTAATGCAATCAACGTTGATAATACTAATGTGCATTTCTTAGGTCATTCTTTAGGTGCTATTACTGGTATGAACTTTATCGCATTAAGTAATACGCCGCTTGATGCGCAAGTTGATCCATTATTTGCAGTGAAAACTAATTCACTTGCCATGCCTGGTGTGATGGTTGCAAACTTCTTAATGGAATCAGGTGCTTTTGGTAATGTGATTAAATCAAACTTAGCTTATTCTGCCTCAGAAGCTTTCCAAGGTTATGTTGCACAAGCACATCAAACTGCTACAAAGCCAAGTGCGGCTGAATTAGTAAGTTATTATCAAGGGTTTTATGAATTATTAACTGCTGAGCAACAAGCGGGTTTAAATGCTACGTTTGCACAATTCTCTTTTGCTGCACAAACAGTAACCGATGCTGGTGACCCTGCTAACTATGCAGCAATGATGGCGGCAACAGATACACCAACGCATTTAATTGAAGTAATTGGTAATGGTGGTGACAACTTAAGTGACCAAGTTATTCCTAACACGGTTTCTAGCACACCTTTTGGTGGTACTGAAGGTGCTATTGCATTATTAGGTTTAGGTGGTATTTCTGAAACAACACAAGATGCTGAAAGTTCAGTATCGGGTGCTGTGCGTTATTTATTTGGACATCATGGTTCGATTTTAGATCCTGGCGTTGGTTCACGTGGCGAAGCGCCAGATCCGTTAATGACGGGAGCGGCTACTGCGGAGATGCAAAGCCAAGTTGCTAACTTCTTTAGTAGCGATGGACATCTAATTTCAGTGCAAAATACAGACATGGTTCAGTAATTTAGCCATATATAATATTGAAGGCCTTTAGCTGATAACTAAAGGCCTTTTTTCTTTCTTTACAATTCTTTACATACATTGACACTTGCTTGCCTGTTTATTGCTTAGATAAATAAGTACATAAATTTATCTAATAATAGGAAAGCAGAAATGAATATTAACTCAGCTAACACTCAAAATATTAATCAAATTCAAAACTTAGATACTGTAGCTACAGGGAACGATGCAAATGATGCAAATAAAGTTGGAGTGTTGGAAAAAGGAATAAATACTAATGAGCATGAAGTTAGTATTAGTAAGGCGGGTCAAATTGGTTCTTATATTGCTAATTTACCAGAAGAACAGCAACAAGAGATTAAAGGGTATTTACAATCTATAAGAGAAGCACAAAGCAATGGAAGTTTTGATCTTCAAACTAGCATAGATAATGCACCTGAGGCATTTAATAACCTACTGAGTCAACTTAATATCAGTGGTGAGGAAGTCTTAGGCAATACACCAGACATGCAACCCAAAAACCTATCAAAACTATCTTCTGAGCATGGACAAGCAGCAGGTATCTCAGTTTACGCAGATATTGCGGCGCAATCAAAAATCAATAGTTAGCAAAACTCTGCTTTTGAATGCTCAGTTCGCTGTTATCTAGCGCGTATTAGAAATTAGTGTAATACATTTGTAATTTCAAATAGAGAAGCAAAGTTAATTGTCATTAAGCGGCAATTAATCGCCACAAAGAGGCAATTAATTGTCGTTATGTTTCCTCTCACATCTCTAAGTAAAATAAGAGGTTAGTGGTAAACATAAGTTGATATTTAATAGTGCAGTCAAAAAAAGCGACTTAATGGCAATGCAATACCGTTTTATCTGAAAAATAATTGTGCGTTGCAATTTAGTCTTGTAGGCAATAAGAACAAATAATGAATAATATAAACACCTATATACAATATAATCAATCAACGCATACAATTTTAAAATCTAATTTACTTAAAGATAAAAAAGTATTAATTGTCGGTGAAGAAGTAGAAACCGAAGAAATTACTGACATGTTACGAATGAATAAAGGGTTTGACATTACCATTTGCAATGATGGTGTAAAAGCTGTGCAAATGTTAAAAAATGAACATTATCAATTGATATTGCTTGATATAGGTATATCAAACGTAAATGGATTTGAATTATTAAAAAGGTTGCGTTTAAATAATAAAACGCCGCTCATGATACTATCATCACATGATGATCTTTTTGATAAAATTTATGCCTTAGAATTAGGTGCTGATGATTATTTCATTAAACCTGTAAACCTAAGAGAGGTGGTGGCTAGAATAAACTCTATCATTCGTCGAACCGATATAATTCAAAGCTTACAACGTAATAAAGTGCTTAATATCAATGATATTTCTTTATGCTTATCTACTCGGGAAGGTCATTGTTGCGGAGGTGCTTTAAATTTAACAAGATATGAATTTGAAGTGCTTCATCTCTTACTTTTAAATGTAGGCGAAGTTGTTAGCAAAGACAGAATTAGTGAGTATATACATGGTAGAGCTGTAGATTACTATGACCGCAGTATTGATATGCATATAAGTAATATAAGGAAAAAGATAGCTAAATTTGTTGATGGCCAGAAAATTAAAACAATGCGAGGAGCAGGTTATATCTTTTTAAAAGAAGCGACTTAATTTTTAAGTATAGGGACTGATGAGTTAATATTAAAAAGTTTGGACGATAGGATTATCATCGATTTAAAAAGTTAAATTGCTTTACATGTATTAGTTCCGACTTAATCTGACACATCGACTTGAAAAGTTGAGAGTTACCCGTTTTTATTAAAGGTGTCGAATCTTTAATTTAAACAAAAAAAGGTAACTCTCATGTTGCATACTAACA
>Ga0193953_1000060_pt1 | contig 57678 bp, 40 predicted proteins | sample BB_4_MG_FD_140325 | JGI IMG/M metagenome (GOLD analysis project Ga0193953, IMG submission 140325) | Microbial mat bacterial communities from the Broadkill River, Lewes, Delaware, United States - BB_4_MG | ecosystem: Environmental > Aquatic > Freshwater > River > Microbial mats | place: USA...
AAACTGCATTGCAGGTAAAATTTTAAGAGGCATAAAAAAACCAAATCAATGCGACCAGTTTGGTAAAACCTGTAAACCATCCAACCCTTTAGGTGCTCCAATGGTTTCTTCAGAAGGTGCTTGTGCGGCATATTATCATTTTTCAAACAATTTAAAAAACTAATATGAACATAGAAGATATTGGATTTGAAACCATAAACTTGGGACACGGAAGTGGAGGTGAACTCACCAGAAATTTATTAGACAACATTATTTTTAAAACATTTAACAACCCGTATTTAAATCAAAAACACGACGGTGCTATTGTAAAAATTGAAGGTAAAATAGCCATTTCTACCGATAGTTTTGTTATATCTCCCATTTTTTTTAAAGGTGGAAATATTGGAAGTTTGGCTGTACATGGAACTGTAAATGATGTTGCAATGTGTGGGGCAATTCCAAAATATATTTCGTTAGCTTTTATTATTGAAGAAGGGTTAAAAGTTTCTGAATTTATTAAAATAGTACAATCTGTAAAGAAAGCGGCAGATGAAAGTGGTGTCTTGATAATTACAGGTGATACCAAAGTTGTGGAACGTGGAAAAGGTGATAAAATATTTATAAATACAACTGGTTTTGGAGCCGTACATCCAAATGCAAACATTCTGGTAACCAATATAAAAGAAGGTGATAAAGTTATAGTGAATGGATATATTGCTCAGCACGGGATGGCAATTATGAGTGAGCGCGAGGGATTAAATTTTGAGTCTACAATAGAAAGTGACTCAACAAATTTAAACTTTTTAACAACCGATTTATTGAATGCATTTGGAGACAAAATAAAATTATTTAGAGATCCAACTCGCGGTGGATTAGGAACCGTTTTACACGAAATCGCAAACGACATTAATAAAGGTGTATTTATAAAAGAAATAGCTATTCCTATAGAAAAACAAGTTGACGCAGCTTGTGAAATGTTAGGTTTAGACCCAATGTATGTGGCGAATGAAGGTGTATTTTTAATGGTTGTTGATCCTAGTATTGAAAATGAAGTTTTAACGTTAATGAGAAATCATGAAAAAGGAAAAAATACCGCAGTAATTGGTGAGTTTACAAATGAACATCCAAATAAAGTAGTAATGGAAAGTTTAATTGGTGGTAGGCGAATTGTGAGTCCGTTAGTTGGAGAGCAGTTACCAAGAATTTGTTGAGAAACTTATCATCCTAACAAGGCAAGAGTAAAATCTCATAATTCTAATTATAAAGAATATCTTCAACTTCTATTTTTTTATTATTTATAAAATCGTAAAGTGTAAGTTGTCTTAATATGTAATAATCAATCCAAAAATCTTGTAATGAATTTAAATACCTTACCATAGCTTGATCTTTTTTCTCTTGACTAATATTTAAATCTGTAATAGTTACTTTTCCAAGAAAATACCTTTTTTGAGTTATTTCGTAACTTTTCTCTGCTATTTCTTTTGCTTTTTGTGATGTAATTAAAAAATCTCTTTTACTGGACCAATTCAGTACATGTAAATAAATCTCTTGCTCAAAAGCTTGTTTGTCTTGTTCAATATTATTGTTTGTTAAATCTAAATTGGCTTCAGCCATTTTACGTTCAGATTTTGAAACTCCCCAATCAAAAATAGGAATCCCTAAATTTAATGATACATATTGTTGTTTATTATAATTGTTAAATAGGTTATTAAAATCAGAATCGTTTTGAGAGATTCCCAAATTAGCAACAAGACTCATTTCTAACTTATTATTTCCTTTAGCTCTAGCCAATTCGTTTTCAGCTTGGAGTCTTTTCCTTCTAAATTCAATAACTGCTTTTCTGTTAGATTGAGCCTCTTCAATTGCTTGCTCCACATCCACATTAAACACAGCTAATTCATCAGGAACTCTTAATTCTATATCTTCACTGTCTAGTTCTAAATAACGTGCAATTTCTTGTGAGGTACGTTTTAGTTGAATGGCATTTGTGGTTACTTGATTTTTAGAGTTTAAGAGCGACAATTCCATTTGCAACAATTCATTCTCAGCAATTTTACCATTTCTAAACCTACCTTTCGAAATTTGATATAAGGTATCTTTATTTGATACATTTTTTTGAGAAAATTCCAACTGTATTTGGGCTTTTAACAAACTAAAATAACGCCTACAAGTAATAATTGAAATTTGCTCCATACTCTCGATGAAATCTCTTTTAGATTCTTCGTAGATTAAAGGTTCTATTTTTTTATCCCATTTAAATCTATTATAAAAAAGTGAATTTTGACGATAACGAATTGAAAACGGCACTACAGAGTAGTTTGTAATATTATTATTACCATAAAGATCTACTTTTTCTAAATTGGTATATAACGAGAAAGTACCACCTGTAAACGCAACATTTTGAGATAACGACAAACCTGCAGCTAATAGTAATTGATTTTGGTTCACAAATACATCTTGTCCAGCATCATTGGTTTGTCTTCTAGTAGAATTACTAAATTCTGGCAATGTTGCATCCAATCTAAGTTGTGGTAAAAATCGTGCTTTGTAATTTTTGAAACGCCAATAACTAGCTTGATTTCTATTTAAATTTGTTTTGTATTCTGGCGACTGTTTTTGTGCAATTGTAATAGCATCTGCAAGCGTTATTTTCTTTGATTGCGAAAATGTAATTATTGAAAACAACCCAATAATTATAAGTAGCATTATTTTTTTCATGTGTCTATCTTATTTTCTTAAACGGTTAGACGCTGTTAGTCATTTCCTTGATGAATAAACTTTTTAGCATGCCCGCTTCATGTTTTTTTTATTCAGATCTTAAAGCTTCAATAGGTCTTTTTTTAGCGGCTGCTTTTGCAGGAAAAATCCCAAAAATTAATCCAACTGCGACAGCTATAAAAAAGGATAGCATTATTGAACTTAAAGTTAGCACGGTTTCTATTCCAGAAACAATTTGAATTATGTATGCGCCCGTTACACCTAGAATTATACCAATAACTCCACCGCCAACGCTAATTAGCACAGACTCGGATAAAAATTGTAAAATTACATCTCCTTCTGTTGCCCCAATGGCTCGCATAATTCCAATTTCTTTGGTACGTTCTAATACGGAAGCCAACATAATATTCATAATACCAATACCTCCAATAAGTAACGAAATACCAGCAATTAAGCTTAGAACAATGTTAAATATTTGTTTTGTTTTTTGCTGTTGTTTAAGCAGTTGTATAGGAATTGATATTTCAAAATCTAATTGATCGTTATGTCTTCGTTGTAGCATTTTACTTAAAACCTCAGCCGTTGCTTTTAGCTCTTTAGAATTTGAAACCTGAACCGTTAATTTGTCTATTTGATGGTAATTACCTCTCGGGTTACTTCCACCAGGTCCTCCTTGATTTCTTCCTCTAAAATTTCCAAGATTACCAACTGCATTACGGTTTTTATAACGTACTAAAAATGTTTTAATAGGTATGTATACATCTTGATTTACATCTCTTATCCCTAAATTTTCTTGTGCTTTTTCTGAAATTAATTTTTCTTCAATAACACCAACAACTTCAAGCCAAACATCTTTAACTTTAACTCGTTTACCTAAAGCACTTTCTCCAGTAAATAGTTTTTTCTCTACCTTTTTTCCAATAATACAAACTGGTAATGAATTTGTGTGTTGGTAGTTTGAAAAGTTTTTTCCGTTTCCTATACTAATATTTGAAACATCAAAAAAAGAATCGGAAACTCCTACTATTTTAACTGGATTTTGTTTTCCATTATTAATAATATAAGTATCTAAAATAACTTCTGAACTAACAAAATTAACGCTTGGAATATGTTCTTTTATACTTTTAGCATCTAAAATATCAAGACCTTTGGAGAATCTTTTTCTTTCACTTTTACCGTCTTCACTTTCTTCTATTTCAGTTTCGCCGTTATCTATTATAGGCGTAACAACAATATTGTTTACGCCAACTAATTCTAACTGAGCTAAAATCTCTTTTTCAGCTCCGCTACCAATTGCCAACATTGCTATTACAGAGGCAACACCAAAAATAATACCTAATGCTGTTAAAAATGTTCTAACTTTATTGGTTTTAACAAACCAAAAAGCTTGACTAAAATTGGACTTTAGTTTTTCTAAGAGTATACTATCTATCATAATTTATTTTAATAGTGTTATACTTTTAGCATCTAGATCTTTAGGTTTATTTAAATAAATAACATCGTTTTCTTTTAAGCCCTTGTTTATAATAACTTCGTCGTTGTTGGTTAGGCCTAGTTCTACTTGTCTTTTCTCTATAGAATAGGCAGATTTTACATAGGCATAACTAATTGAATCTTGAGAAAAGATTGCCTCAATTGGTGCAATTAAAACATCTTCTTTTTGATTTATTAAAATTTTATTAGAGGTTGTCATACCTGGTCTAATATTTTTATTGGTTTGATTCAGTTTAATTAAAACCTGAAAAAGTTTAATGTCTGATCCATTTTTGCTTTCACCAATATTAGCAACATTGGTAACTTCACCTTCTAATTCAATATCTGGAAAAGCATCAAAACCAATGGTAGCTTTTAAGCCTTTTTTTATTTTTCTTATATCAACTTCATTGCTATAGGTTTTAGATTCCATTTTAGTTAAATCTGGCAAACTTGCAATTGCTGGGTTCCAAGGTGAAATAACTGAACCTACCTTCTTTTTAGAGCCATTTCGTTCTTTAATGTAGGTAACCATACCAGGATTATCTGAGTAAATAGTAAACTCTTTTTGTAATTCTAATAATTCTTTAATTTGATTTTCAATTTTTAACACTTGGTTTCCAACTCGAATCATTTTAGCATCTGCCTGTCTTTTTTTAATAAAATAATCAGCCTTTTTCTCTTTTAATTCACGATTGGTTTTATCAATCTTATTTTCTAGTGACCTAATTGCAGCAGGAGATTCGTAAGCTGAGCGCTGTAACTCCAATTTATCTTCTTCAATATTAAATAAAAGGTCTTTTATACTATTACGTTCTTGTTTTAAAGATAAAGTAGTGTCAAGTTGTTGGGTTGTGAACCTAGATTGTGCATCTTCAAGGTTTATTTCATAATCTAAAATTTTTCGGTTAATTTCAGATACGTCAAGTTTTCCAATATATTCTCCTTTCTTAACTACAGTACCTTCGGGTACTAAATCTTGAATTTTTATTTCATAAAGTCCAAATTGTCTTGCTTTACTTGGTCCATTAATTTCTTTAGAACTTGTAGATTGAGCTTCGCCAGAAATATAAACCTCATTAACAAAAGTGCCTTTTGTTACTTTGGTGGTAATGGAAATATCTTCATTAGAAGATTTATTATAAAATATGTAAATAATGATTAAAATACTAAATCCACCAACCAAGTAGGTTAATTTTTTTCTTGTCATAACATTTTTTTGATAATTAAATCCAAATTTATCGAAAAAAGAATAATTAAATGTGATAAATACTGTTAAAATGAAGCCAAAAAACAGTTTTAAAGCATTAAATAACAAACCTATATATTGTTATTTAACATAATAAAGTTTTCTATAAAGAACGATAAATGGGCATTATACTATCAAAAACATCAACTATCCTCTTTTGTTAATTTGAAATTGTCCAATAGACACCAATTACAAAGGCAAATAATCCACCTGCAAAGCGAATACCTTTAGAAAAATTTTCATTATGCTCATTTTTTGAAAAATCTGATATTTTTCCAATTACTATGGCAAAGGAAATCATTGCAATTAAAGTTCCTATAGCAAAACCTAGAATGTATTTTAAAGAATCAAATGTAGATGAAAAACCAATTACTGGTAAAAAAAGTAAAAAATGAGCCACTCCTGCAAGTCCATGAACAAAACCAACAGACAAAGAAACTATGTTTCCTTGTTTTAATTTTGGGTGTGTATGGTTATGTGTGTGCTCTCCATTATGAGTATGCTCATGTTTATGAATTAACGGATTATTACCATGAACATGTGTGTGTTTATGGTATTTTTCAACTTTAAATATTTTAAAAAAAATCCATAACCCCAAACCTATCAATATTATACCAACAAATAGCTCACTATGTTCAGATATTTTTTCAATAGGAATTAATTCTTTAAAAAATAAAAATAAAACTCCTATTAATAACATTCCCAATAAATGTCCTAGACCCCAAAACAAGCCAACTTTCCAGGCTTTCTTTTTACTCTCAATTGCAAAAGGGGTAACCGCTGCTAAATGATCTGGACCAGCAATAACATGCAACATTGCTGCAATAATGCCCGCAAATAAGGGAAAGGTTAGTTCCATAATGTATAATTTAACAAGTTTGAACTATAAATTTATAAACAAAAAACCTTACAAGAAATAAATATTTAACTTTTTTAAAATTTATTATAAATTACAGGCATCTTACCTTTCCATTTATCCCATAAATTTCTATCACTTATTAATTTGGCCATGAAATTAGCAACATTAATACGACTCGTTTTTCCTGGATTAAAAATTGGACTTCGGGTTGGAGAATTAAACACTTTATAACTAGTAACTTCTTCTTCATTAATTAATCCGTCAGGTCTAACTGCAACCCACTCAACTAATACATCTTTTTGACCTATTTGAGTTCTTAAAAAATCTGCTGCTTTTTCATTATCAACATGCGGTGGCAATAATAATCTAAGAAGTCCTATTATACATTTTTGAGCAAATGATATTGGTTCATTAATATCACGATTTCTATTTCCAGTTGTATTCATTAAAATATACTTTACCGAAGCTTCAGGCTTATTCATTTTAATGGCGTTGCAAAGTCTTTTGGTGGCATCTGTAACTAATTCTCTCGGTTGTCCATAAACACCTTTCCAAGTTAAGTTATGCCCCAGGCAAGATACCACAGAATAGCATCCCAAAACGTGTTTACATAACTCTTTTTCACTTAAATTTAAGACACTTGCAACTATAATTTTTAGGTTAGTATTGTTCTTCCAAGATTCAGGAATTTTTTCAATAGATCTTACAATTATCTTAATCTTTTGATCCTGACTTAAAAGTTGTTCAATAAGTTTTCTTCCTGTTGCTCCACTTGCTCCTACTACTAAAATTGACATTTATATATATTTTCTGTTTATAATGCTAAGACTGAAGATGGATTTTTTTGTTACATCTCATAATTTCTAAGTGCCGTAGTAAATAAATTACTTCTCTCTTTTGCTTTAATTTTGAATCCTTTAAGTTCTTCACTCTCTAACATTCTTCCTTTTATAGTATCCACATAAAAATATGTATTGTATAAATAGAGTATACACTACAGTTTCTTTTTTAGGGAATAACAATATTTAATTGTAGAAAGTATTTAAATAAAGTAAAAACCACTTCATTTTAATGAGGTGGTTTAATTAAATAGATTGATAATTTATTTTTTTATAGTCAATGGAAGAGTATATTGTTTAAACTGTTCCCCAGGATTTGATATTACTTTTTGATTTAAATTTTTTCGAATATAATTTAATACATCTGAGTCTTTTGAATCTACATTTAACACAATTACTTCTCCTTTTGAACTAAACGTAAATGTAATTTTTACTGTAATTTCTTTATTAACAGTGAAGTTTGGAGTATCCATCAGTTCTATAATTTGGTCTCTCATTTTATATACAGAATCATCTGAATTAATGTTGTTTGCAAATAAACCTACTGTTCCAATAAATAATGCTAAAGCTAATAATTTTATTTTTTTCATAATTGTACGTTTTACTTTGTTTATAAACTATATCTTCTATAATTTCCCCAACTTGCTCTTTTAGTATTTGAAAAGCTTGATGAATTAAATCTTGATTTGCTTAAAGTTGTCATAATAATAAATTTTAATTGTTAGTATATGTAAATGACGTCTCTAAAATTATATTGTTACATTACTATGCATAACAAAGTACTATTTTAACACATATTTAACAATTTTAGCAAATAATAGATTCCGTAAATAATTTGGTAATTGTTTTATAAATTCATCTCTCTATACTTGCCTATTATGCAACCTGTTTCCTTAAAAAACTGTATGAATTAATATTATAACCTAAGGAAAAATTAAAGCAATTTTGAAAATTAAAAAAGTAATTGTTCTAAACTTCCTCCTGTTTTCCAAAAAGGTTAATAATTTGTTTTTTTGAAAAGAAGGTGCTTCTTCCTGTTGTGCTTTTTTTAAGATTGTTCTGGTAGACATAAAGCATCAATTCATTTTTAACAACCTTGTAATTAAGTTTTACAATGGTATCGTTACCCGTTTGGAGTATAATTTGATGACTTTTACTATTTTTAAAACCATTAATTATTATAGAGTAAAAATTATTTTTATCAGCAAAAGAGAAAGAATGCTCATTTTCAAAATTTTGAGATTCAACGTCTGAGTACCTGATTAAGAATACATTATCTAATTTGTTAAGTTTTATAAAGTGTTTTCCTTCTTCAATACTACCAATTTCTTGACATAACATAACTGAAGAAAAAAACATAAAAAAAGCTAAGACACTATATTTCATAAATTAGTAAAACGTAGGTTTATTTTACAAAAAAGCCTGCATAAAAATGCAGGCTTCGTATTTTGCTCCCCCTCTTGGGCTCGAACCAAGGACCCTCTGATTAACAGTCAGATGCTCTAACCAACTGAGCTAAGGAGGAATGCAATTTGCTTTTGCGAGTGCAAATATACAAGCTTTTCTTATTTTTACAATCTTTTTTTAAAAAAAATGCACTTTTTTTTTACTTATTCAAAACCTAAATTATAAACACTTGTAAATTAATTTTTTAGCAATTCATAAAAAAGTGATTTTTTACTACTTTTATTTATTAATCATAAAAAAAACAACTTAAAAATCACTTTTATCAAGGATTTCCTTAATTTTTGTCAAAAATACAATAATAGATAAAATAGCTTATTTAAAATGGTTGTTTTGGTAAAATTTGTATTTTTGTCCAGATAACTAAAACATAGACTACTAACATAAAATATGGATAAATTTTCATTTTTAAATGCTGTACATACAGAATTTATAGCCGATTTATACAATAAGTATTTAATAAGTCCAGATAGTGTAGAGGCAAGTTGGAGAAGTTTCTTTCAAGGATATGATTTTGCAAATGAAAACTACTCATTAAAAGATGCTGAAATTCAAATTCCTGACAATGTATTTAAAGAGTTCAAAGTAATTGATTTAATAAATGGTTACAGAACACGTGGTCATTTGTTTACTAAAACAAACCCAGTAAGAGATCGTAGACAATATAGTCCTACGCTAGATATCGAAAATTTCGGTCTTTCCGAAAACGATTTAGAGACTGTCTTTGATGCTGGTGGAATGATTGGGTCTGGTAAAAACACGCTTCGTAACATTATAAAACACCTTAAAACCATTTATTGTGATTCTATTGGTGTAGAATATATGTACATTAGAAATCCAGAAGAGATAAAATGGCTTCAGAAACAATTAAACAGAAACTCTAATCATCCAAATTATTCTACTGATTCTAAAAAATACATTCTTCAAAAATTAAATCAGGCTGTTACTTTTGAAAACTTTTTACAAACCAAATATGTTGGTCAAAAACGTTTTTCTTTAGAAGGTGGAGAAACTTTAATACCAGCAATAGGTTCTGTTATTAGAAATGCTGCCGAAACATACGATGTAGATGAGTTTGTACTAGGTATGGCACATAGAGGGCGTTTAAATACACTTGCAAATATTTTTAGAAAACCAATTCGAGATATATTTAGTGAATTTGAAGGTAAAGATTTTGAAGATGAATCTATTGATGGCGATGTTAAATATCATTTAGGCTTAACCATTAATAAAACATTAAAAAATAATAAGGAACTAAAAATGAATCTAGTTCCAAACCCTTCACACTTAGAAACCGTTGGGCCAATTGTGGAAGGTATTGCTAGAGCTAAAATCGACAAGATTTATAATGGAAATAATTCAAAAATACTTCCAATTATTGTACACGGAGATGCTGCAATTGCCGGACAAGGTTTAGTATATGAAGTAACACAAATGAGTAAATTACCTGGGTATTCTACAGGTGGAACTATTCATATTGTAATTAACAATCAAATTGGTTTTACCACAAATTATTTAGATGGTAGATCTAGCACCTATTGTACCGATGTTGCAAAAGTAACCTTATCTCCAGTATTACACGTAAATGCCGATGATGTTGAAGCTGTAGTACACGCTATAGAAATGGCCTTAGATTTTAGAATGAAATTTAAACGCGACATTTTTATAGATTTACTAGGATACAGAAAATATGGACATAACGAAGGTGACGAACCTCGTTTTACGCAACCAAATTTATACAAAGCTATTGCTAAACATAAAAATCCAAGAGATATTTATGCAGAAAAATTAATTGCTGAAGGTACTATTGATGAAACTTATTTAAATAAAATTATTACAGAATTTAAAAACTTATTAGAAGAAGAATATCAAATTTCTAAACAAGCTGAAACTTCTAAAGTTAGTGAATTTATGCAAGATACCTGGAAAGATTTTACCAGACACAGAGCAGATGCAATGCTTATTTCTGAAAAAACAGGTTATCCTAAAACAAAATTACAAGAAATTTCAAAAATAGTTTCTACCGTTCCAGAAGGTGTTAAATTTTTAAGAAAAGCTGAGCGTATTCTTAGAGATAGAAATAAAATGGTTTTTGAAACTAATAAAATTGATTGGGGAATGGGCGAAACCTTAGCTTACGGAAGTTTACTCGAAGAAGGTTTTGATATTCGTATTTCTGGTCAAGATGTAGAACGTGGTACATTTAGTCACCGCCATGCAATTTTACGTGATGAAATTTCTGAAGAAAGAATAAATTTATTGAACACCATTAGCGATAAGCAAGGACAAATGTATATTTACAATTCATTGTTATCGGAATATGGCGTTTTAGGTTTTGATTATGGATATGCCATGGCAAACCCAAATACATTAACTATCTGGGAAGCTCAATTTGGAGACTTTAGCAACGGTGCTCAAATTATTTTCGATCAATACTTATCGGCTGCTGAAGATAAATGGAAACTCCAAAATGGTATTGTAGTTTTATTACCTCACGGCTACGAAGGTCAAGGTTCTGAGCATTCATCTGCACGTATGGAACGTTTTTTACAACTTTGTGCCACAGATAATATGATTGTTGCAGATTGTACAACACCTGCTAATTTTTACCATCTATTACGTCGTCAAATGAAACGTAAATACAGAAAACCTCTTATTGTATTTACTCCAAAAAGTTTATTGCGTCATCCTTTAGTTACTTCTACCATAGATGAATTCTCAAATGGAAGTTTTCAAGAAGTTATAGATGACAATATAGCGCCAGAGAATGTAACTAAATTAGTATTTTGTACTGGTAAGTTTTATTACGATTTAATAGCAGAAAGAGCAGCTTTAGAAAGAAACGACGTTGCTTTTGTAAGAATTGAACAACTGTTTCCACTACATTTAGATAAATTACAACAGATAATTGATAAATATACAAACGTAAAAAACTATGTTTGGGCACAAGAAGAACCAGAAAATATGGGTGCTTGGAGTTATATGCTACAACGTTTCCGATTAGTGCATTTAGAAGTGGCTTCACAACCATTTTATGCTGTACCAGCAGCTGGTTCAGCAGCGCGTTTTAAAAGAAGACATCAAAGAATAATAGATAAAATTTTTCAAACTAACGAATAAAAAAATCGTCAATAAAAGACTAAAAATTAACAACATGATTTTAGAAATGAAAGTTCCCTCTCCGGGAGAATCAATCACAGAAGTAGAAATTGCAGCTTGGCTTGTTGAAGATGGTGATTATGTTGAAAAAGATCAACCAATTGCTGAAGTAGATTCAGATAAAGCAACCCTAGAATTACCTGCTGAGGAAAGTGGAATTATAACTTTAAAAGCTGAAGAAGGTGATGCTGTAGAAGTTGGAGCAATCGTTTGCTTAATTGATATGGATGCCAAAAAACCTGAAGGCTCAGCAACAGAAACAAAACCTATAGTTAAAACTGAAACTACCAAAGTTGAAGCTGAATCTAAAGAAGTTAAAACTACGTATGCTAGTGGTGCTGCTTCTCCTGCAGCTAAAAAGGTATTAGCTGAAAAAGGTATTTCTACTTCAGAAATTAAAGGAACAGGAAAAGATGGTAGAATTACAAAAAACGATGCGGTAAAAGCTGTACCAAGTATGGGAACTCCTGCAGGTGGTTCTCGTGGCTCGGAAAAAAGCAAACTTTCTATGTTACGTAGAAAAGTAGCAGAACGTTTAGTTGCTGTTAAAAATGAAACTGCAATGCTTACTACTTTTAACGAAGTAGATATGAAACCAATTTTTGATCTACGTAAAGAATTTAAAGAAGATTTTAAAGCTAAGCACGGCGTTGGTTTAGGATTTATGAGTTTCTTTACATTAGCTGTTGTTAGAGCTCTAAAAATGTATCCTGATGTAAATTCTATGTTAGATGGAGATTATAAAGTTTCACACGATTTTCAAGATATTTCAATAGCCGTTTCCGGTCCAAAAGGATTGATGGTTCCAGTTATTAGAAATGCTGAAAATTTAAGCTTTAGAGGTGTAGAAAATGAAGTTAAACGCTTGGCAATAAGAGCCAGAGATGGACAAATTACTGTTGATGAAATGACTGGAGGAACATTTACTATTACAAACGGTGGTGTTTTTGGTTCTATGCTATCAACTCCTATTATTAATCCTCCTCAAAGTGGAATTTTAGGAATGCATAATATTGTAGAGCGCCCAGTTGCTGTTAATGGTGAAGTTGTTATAAGACCAATTATGTATGTGGCACTATCTTACGATCATAGAATTATTGATGGAAGAGAATCTGTTGGATTTTTAGTTGCTGTTAAAGAAGCTTTAGAAAATCCAATTGAACTATTAATGGATAACAATCCTAAAAAAGCATTGGAATTGTAACTTCTTATTCAATATAAATTTTAAAGCCGAGCAATAGTTCGGCTTTTTTGTTTTATGATCAAAATCATTTTTATTTAGACTTAATAAGAATAACTTTACGGAAAGTTATTACATCTGAAATGAGAAAACTATTGCAACCCCTAATTGGTATGTTATTATTTTTAATTTACCAAAATACGTCTGCTCAAACCGCAGAAGCTTCTTCAACTATCGCTAAAAATATTTTTCAAATAGAGTTAGAATCCGTTTATACAGTTCAAAAAGAAGATGATGAAACAATGAAATCTTGGAGTATCCCAAGTGCTTTATTCCGATTTGGTGTTATAAATGGTTTAGAACTTCAATTAAACACTCCTATCATAAAAGAAGAACTTTGGGAAAACGATCATCTAGTTCATTCTTTAAACAAGTTTGATGATATTCAATTTGGACTTTCATTAAACCTTTGGAAACAAGAACATATATTTCCAGAAGCATCAATTATGTTACGATCCATTTTGCCAACCGACTCTAAATTTAAAGACGCTAAAATTGGTTATATAATTTCGTTAAACTTAGCCAACTCTCTCTCTGAAAAATTTTTACTTACTTACAATATTGGTTACGCCGTTGAAACTGATAATTCAAAGTCTGCATTTTATATTGTAAACCTTAATTTTGATGCTAATTCAAAATATCACTTTTTTATGGAAACTTTTGGAGATTTTGCAAATAATGAATTTTCTTCGGTAAATATTGTTTCTGGTGTTGGTTGCAATTTTAATAAACAACTAACTTTTGATTTGTCCGTTGCAAACGGTATTAACCACAGTCTGTTTTATGTTGGTGGTATATTAACTTATGCATTAAACACTCAAAAAAACAAACAAAACTTGGCTAAAAATTAACTCAAAATACACATCCATTAAAAAATACGTGTTTAAAGTATTATTTTCTCATTTATTATTTTTTTATTACCTCTTTCTTTAATTATTGATAATTATCATGATTTAAGAAACATGATAAATATAGTTTTACACTTATGTTTTAATTGAAATAAAAATGAGAAAAATAATACTATTCTTTTTACTAATAACAAATTTAATATCTTTTAAATCACAAGGGCAAACTGTTATTTATTCTAATAAAGTTGAAAAAGATATTTTTCAAATAGAACTTTATTCAGATCAAACTATTCAACATCAAAACTTAGAAAAGGTAGTATATTGGTCTTTACCAAGTGCTTTGTTTAGGTTTGGTCTATCCGATAGAGTTGAACTACAACTTGTTACCCCATTTACCTTAGAACAGATTTATAACAACAATAATATCCAGACAAATCATTATATGAATATGACACAAGTTGGAGTACTTATAAACTTAATAAAACAACAAAATGCAATACCAGAAATTTCTTTTACATATAGATCTATAATCCCATTTAAAGAAAATACAGTTGGAAAAACATCTCATCTTATTTCTCTCAATTTTTCGAATAAAATATATCAAGATTTTAATATAAATTACAACTTAAAATATAAAATAATACCAGAAAGATCTGACATAAAACAAGTTGTAGTTAATTTAGGCTATAATGTTTCTTCTAAATTTCAACTTTTTATTGAAAGTTCTGCCGAATTGATTTCAGATAAAATTGCTTCAAACTTTATTACTGGTGGTTTGTCTCATACATTAAAGAAAAATTTATACTTAAATCTCTATTACGGAAACTGTTTAAAAGAGAATACTTCTTTAGCTGGTGGAATTTTAACTTGGCGATTTAATACAAAAAAAGTTAATAGTTAAAAATCAGTTTCTAAAATAGAATAGCCTAAAATTATGTTAGGCTATTTTTAATAGTATACTACTCCATATCAAATCTAACACCTAATGAAACGTTGTTTTGTTTAATTAATTGGTCTTTAAAAATAGGAGATAAATCGTATTTTACATATACTGCTGCACTTCCAAACGCAACATAAGAACTTAATCCATAAACTAAATTGCTAGCATTATAACTTTGCTTAATCTTATCTTTTCCCTTATCTCCATCAATTGTATATTTTAATTTTTGTCGGGTTCCAATATTAAATCCTGCATAACCTCCAATTCCAAATTTAAACTGATTGTAAGTACTGTACCTGAAATATGTATCGTTATTTACTGTTTTTTTAGATGAACCAAACTCAAAATGAATAGGCATTACCAAATTGGTAATATTTAGTTTTGATTTTCTTAAATTTCCGTCAAAAATTTCAAGAGAAGTTTCATCACCATTTTGAACAAAATACATATTATTGTTAGGTTTTAAACCATTAAATTGTAGCGAAAAACCATATTTAAAACGCATAAAGTTTGTGTTTTTAAACACTCTAGTTTTCCAAGCCCAACCAAGTTCAAAAAAACGAGAACCTAGATACTTATAGGGTGAATCATCAAACGCTTCACCTTCAATTATAGCATTGTTTAAACCAATAGCCACAACTATTTCATTATATGTTCTTCGGTCGTATCGCTTTATTTGGTTGTTTTCTTTTGATTTAATTTCTACAAAAGTTCCATTTCTAGCAACACTAATTCCTTCGTTAGATGTTGCTCCATCATTAGCATAGTATCCTTTATCGTTACGTTCTAAAAGGGAAATTTTATTAGTTAAAATAGCTGTTCTATTTTCTATATTTAAAGCCCGCTTTCTAGCAGCTGCCTTTTTAAGCGAATCTGCCTTTTGTTCGGTAATTTCTCCATTTTTTAAACGTTCTAAAATAGTGGCTACTTCTGTTTTTAAAAAATCGCGTTCTTCTGTAGTAATTTTATCTTTTTGTTCTTTTAATATTTTAATTCTAACACTATTATTAGCTTCTTGAGCTTGTATAAATTGTGTGGTTAACACAAGGACTATAAAAAGTACATATTTAGTTATATTTTGCATGGTGTTTTTTTTAGTTTTAACTTTTACTTATTAATTGTTACGTTGTGCAATTGCAGTTTTAATATTTTCAAAATTTAATTTTAAAGTTTCTAAAAACTTAACTCTAATAGATTTATCTAAATCTGCTTCAACGTCTTGAAGTAATTTATAAGCATCTACTGTTTTGGCATTATCTTCAAATAATTTTTCTAAAGCCAAGGTATTTTGGGCATCTTTTAAAAGTGCATCAATATCGGTATCAGTTACTGTTAAATGTTCAGATTTTAACGTTTCAATCTGAAGAATTAGCGCTGTTATTTCTTGATCTTCTACCGTTGTTTTTGCATTATCTTTTTTACTATCCTCATTTTTTATTACAGCTATTTTGTCTAAAGTATTAGTTACAGGTGTTTTTGTAGTTTCTAAAATTTCATCAGAAGGATTTTTGCTTTTAGAAAGTAATATTTTTGGACTATCTACAACCAAACTTGATGCATCATCGTTAGTTTTTATACTATTTAATGTGTCATTTTCTAGTGAATTTGTTTCAACCACAATTACTTTAGTTGCAGCTTCTTTTTCAGGAATTGGACTGTCTACAATTATTGGTGTCGTTTTTTCGATATCTTTTTTAAAAAATGTTGAAACCAAAAATAATACACCAACAATACTTGCAGCAACACCTAATATATACCAAACTTTTCTTCCTTTTCTTTCATTTTTAGAATCTAAAGAATTAGCTAATTTATCCCAAGAATTTTTAGTAGGATTAATAGTGCGTTTTTCAAGCTTCTCTTTTATATTCTCTTCAAATTTATAAGGTTCCATTGCTTGTTTTATTTAGTTTAATAATTTTTTTCTGAAGGATTTTTCGAGCTTTGTATAGTTGAGATTTTGACGTTCCTTCAGTAATATTTAATAATGCCGCAATTTCTTGATGCTTATATCCTTCAATAGCATACATTATAAAAACTATCCTATAACCATCTGGAAGTAAATCTATTAATTGCTGAATTTGAGCAACATCCATATCAGAATAGATCGTATTTATAGCATTATCACTAAATTCAGATTCATCAGAAACAAATTCTATATGCTGTTTTTTTCTTAAAAAAGAAATAGATTCCCGTATCATAATCCTCCGAATCCAACCTTCAAAACTCCCTTTATTTTCGAATTTATTTAAATTGGTAAATACTTTTAAAAATCCGTTTAACATTACCTCCTCTGCAAACTGAATATCTTTAATATAATACCTGCAAATACTTAGCATTTTTGGAGCATACAAATAATAAAGTCGTTGTTGTGCATCTCGGTTGTTTTGAATCGCTTTTTTAATAAGCTTTTCTTCGTTTTTAAATAATTGAATAATTTTCACAATTTTGAACGGTTGTTTTTTACCAGCCTAATTCTTTAAAAAATTCAGATTAAATTGGTGTTCTTATTATAAAGACGCAAATTGTGTGCAAAAGGTTGCCTGAAGTTTATTTTTTTATAAAAAAAATTAATTTATTGTACTAAAATTATCTAGAATACTATAAAAAATTGGGACTAAACATAATGAAATTTTAAATCAATATTTCAACTTTAGTTTATCTTGAGCAAAGTTGAAAGCTTAGTAACTAGTTCAATATTAAGCTAATTATTAAAACTTAAAAACTAGCTTTTTTAAATAAACACATTTCTTTTTGTAATCTATTATTGCTTCTCCTTTTTCCAAAATATCTGCACCTATAATTCCGTGGACAGCTTTTGCATTGTGTTCGGTTAAAGCAGTATTTACGTGGGTTAAGTCTAGCAACACTACATTAAAATTTTTGTATTTCCAATCTTTAAATTTAATAGTATTATTAACTGCAATTTTGGTTTCCATACCAATAGCGCCTGCTCCTGCTGCTTTTGTTTCTGAATCTTCAACTTTTAAATTATATGGATCTGCTAAAGTAATATCCAAACAAGAATTTGAGGCTCCAGTATCTAAAATAAAACGTCCTTTTTTACCGTTTAAAGTTGCTTTAATTTCAAAATGATTAGTATTTATTTTCTTTAATTTAATCTTAACAAAGCCCTTTCTTAAAAGAATATTTTTTAATTTCATATATTATTTATTTAACCCAAATCTACTATTTTTAATAAAGATAAGTATACCCAATAAGGCAATTATTACACTAAAAATCCACCAATAAACATAATTATTGTTTTCAACACTTGTTACTTCACCAAAATAAATAAAACTTGCCCAATAATAAGGCGATTTTTTTATAGCTGGAATAGAAGCATCTTCTAAATATTTCAACTTTGACTTATATAATGCATTTACTTTACTTCCTGTTTTTTTATAATTTTTATAAAAACCTGCCATTAAATTTTCGGTGGATTTATCGTTAACCTTCCAAAGTGAAACAATTAAATTTTTTACACCTGCAAATGAAAACCCTCTCGCTAAACTTAAAACACCTGCTCCTTTTCTTAAGGTTCCTACTCCAGTTTCACAAGCACTTAACACAACTAAATCATACTTTAAATTATATCCATAAATTTCCGACAAGTACAACGATTCATTAAAAAACTCAATGGCTGGTGGTCTATAAAAATCACCTGCGTTAGCGTGTGTTGAAAGGTGCAAAATTGAAAAGTCTTGCTTTGAATTAATAAACGTATTTTTAGTAGCAACTTCAGCAATTAAAAAACTTCCGTTAAATTCATTTTTTAAACTCTCTGCCTCTTGAGCAGTATAACTTAGTTCTGCTAAATTTCTATGATTGTTTTTAAATACGGGAAAAAAACCTAAAACTTTATCATTTTTTTTAATACTCTTTTTAGAATCGGTCCATAAAATTGAAGCTGAATAACCATAACTTATGTTAGTTTTATGTATTAAATAAGGTAACTTTTCGAAATTATTAATTGTTGTTTCTGCTGTTAATAGTGCATCAAAAGGCAAAAAAGAAAATAATCCGTCTGGTATTATTATTATATTTTTATGTAAATCTTTATTAAATAAACCTTTGAATAAACTAAAGGCTAATGTTTTATATTCCTGTATGTTATTCTGAATAGCTGAACCTCTAGCATCTGAAAATAATGTCAAAAACTTTACAAGTTCTTCATTAAATTTAGTTGTTTTCTCTATTCGATTTACAGAAATTGGACTGTTTTTTGAAATTGAAAAAATATACAAATGGGTTGCTCCATCAAAAAACTCTAGTAACAATTCGTTATTAGCTAAAACATCTTTTTGAATTGTTTCGACTGGAACTATATTACTTAAGTCTGACTTTAAATTTGGGTATTTTAATTCAATTTCTTGATTTACTAATTTTATTTCCTGAACAACCTGCATGCGTTCTTTAATTAATGATGCCAATATACCTACATTTGCGTACTCATTTTTCAATTGTTCTATTGTAATACTTGTATTTAATTGTGTTTTTTTTAATGACAATGCTTTTTCTTTTATAAATAAACTATCATTTTTAATAGTCGATTTAGCAACTAAAGCTTTTTTATTTTCTAATAAAATTGAAGCTTTTGTCAATTCGGCAAATCCAAATGCTTTTTCTATCCATTTAGTAGCTTTTGTTTGCTCAAATAACATATAACACAACGCTATACAGTTTTCGCTTCTACTTCTATTTTCTTGTTGTTGCGCTAATTTTGAATTCTGACTTAAATATGTATTTTTAAGCTCATCTTCAACCAAAAAAGACAACTCATAGTTTTTTAATGCAGCTTCAAGATTATTTGTTTGAGTTAAAACAGCTGCTCTACCATCTAACGACTGTTTTAAGGTATTTTCAGGATAAAAAAACACACTTTCTGGGTTCTCAAACTCATTATTTGGAGCATATCTTGGCAACAAAGTAGTTAACGCCTTTTGATACGTTTCTAAAGCTTTTTCACCATCGTTTTGAAGTCTGTAAACCTCAGCAATTTGATTGTAAATTTTAGCAACTTCCCTATCATTGTTTCCAAATGCAGTTTTGGTGAACTTTAAGGCTTTATTAAATTCAATTAATGCATTCTTAAAATCTCTTTTCAGAAGAAAACAACTTCCCAAAGTGTTGAAATTTCGTGCTAAAATTGACACATCAGTATTCAAATTTAATGTGTTAGATATACTAACATAATACTCAACTTTTTCAACAGCTTCTAACAACAAATAATTAATGGCCAAATCGGAATAAATTTTAGCTTTCTGATGATTTGATTTCGTATTTTCTAATCCTAACTCTAAATAATTTACAGCTGTTAAATAATCGCCTTTTGTTCTGTAAACAACAGCTAAATTTAAATAACCTGATGTAATTTGCTCTTTATTTTTTTCTACAACTGCCTGTTCAATAGTAACTTTAATAATATCTTCTGCACTATCAGCATCACCAAGTCGCGTGTAATTATTGGCCAATGGTTTAAGGCAATATTCTATAATATTATAGTTTAGTTCATGTTTTTTATAATACGCAAACCCTTTTTCATAATAACTTACAGACCTATTTATAAACCCTAGTTGCTTTAATTGATATGCATAATTAATATAAAAATAAAGTTGTGCTGTATATTCTTTTTTATTTATTGGATTCCTCCATAAAGTTGTTACCAAATTTTCAAAAATTTCTAAATTTTTAGCAGTAGGACTTTTCTCAAACTCGTCTAAATGTACATAAATAAATTCCGAATAATTATCTTGTTCTTTTAAGGTGTTAATAGTTGAAATAAAGGCATTATTTTCTTGCTGTGCTGAAACTAAAAAATTACAAAAAATGATTAGAAAAAATAGTCCTTTTTTTATCATTTTATAGTCTTAAATTTTCCAAATGGCATACAAATGAAGTTGGGTGCTTGGTTCATTCAAATTATAAATATAACGTGCTCCAATACTTGGTCCTATTCTGGAAGCTCCAATAGTAATATCACCAAAAATACCGTATTTAATATCTGTAAAAGGCTTATTTTCGACCATGGTTGTTGTTGAAGAAGCTCCTTCAATAAGTTTACCTACACGATTGTTAAAATAAGTAAAATATTCTGTTGAAGTTGTAGTTTCTAATTCATTAGAAACATCTAAAGAAATCTGTGGGCCAATTCCTAATCCAATAACTCCATTTAAATTGTATCTAAAAGAAATTGGAACAACATCAATATTTAACTTTGTTGTTGTTAAATTTTTATCTTCCATTTTTATTGCACTATCAACAAATGTTCCGGGTAATTCAAGCATACCAATAGGTTTAGAGATAGTTTTAAAATCTAAAAACTCATGAGTACTCATCATAATTTCAGCTTGTAAATACTTTTTATACGATTTATAAGGTGAAATTGTAGCGCCGATAAAATAACTTTTAGAGCCTTTTAAATCTGGAAAGCTATTATAGCCCGCTTTTACGCCAATTGAAATTCCTGGTTTAAATCTCGATGTAGAAGTATTGGTAATAATTGGTTCATTTTTATCGAATATAATTGCTGTTTTACTTTTAGATTTTACTTTATGAAAATTCTTTCCAAACTTTAACGTATATTTTACAAATCCTTTGGTTGAATCTTTATCTTGTACTCCTTTTTGAGCAGTTCCAGGTAAATAGATATTTTTAAACTGAAATGAAATTTGATCCTTCGTAATAATCGTATCCAAACAACTGTATTGAACTTCTTCTTCTGGGCAAATTTTACATTTTGGATACATATCTAACACTTCTAAAGTAGATTTATCTAACATTTCAGGAACATCAACATTTAGTTTTATAAGTCTAGCAGGACCTTCTCCATCATTCTGAAATCGTACTTTATATTTTAATTTCTTAAAACGCACCAATCTATAATTTAAACGTGTGTCGTAAACTGCCATTTTGTTTGGGTCGTGTGAAGTTACAATTTCCATTTCTTTGGTTAACACTTTGTGCGCATCATTACCTCTTTCAGGAACATAGATACTTCTTATAGAAATTACAGCACTTGTATCTTTCAACATTTCTGGTGTAGTTTTAAATGTAAAAAACATATTACGCTCTTCATTAGGTTGCATTTCATTAAAATCATACACTTTTACATCTTGATAAGATGCTTTTGCTTCTTCTAAAGTAAGTGGTAAGTTTTGTTTTAATGTATCAGTCACAAACAATTTTTCATCTAAAAAAGTACTAACTCCAGTTGTCTGAATCAATTCCTCTTTTGAAATGTATCGATTGTTAACGACTATAATTTCTTCAGAAATTTCTTGTTCGTTATTATGCAGACGCACATCAACTAAATCAAAGTTTTTGTCTTTATATTTAGTTTCATTAAAAAACAAGTACAGTTTACCATTTGTTGCATAATTTTTAGTGTTGCCATAACTTACAATAAATTGCATTTCTTCTTCAGGCATAGGTTCTCTATTTGTTTGCAACCTAAAACCATTATGATTGGCTATCAAATATTGATTTTGATTTAAATCCGTATTTTTATTTACCTTTGTTATGCTAACATCTTTTGGTCTTGTTTTTGGAGGTTTTCCATCGTCATAATTATTAGTAACCGAAAGTTGTGTAGTATAATTGCCCTTATCTTTGTATACATGCGTTGGATCCTTTTGAAAACTATAGTTTCCATCTCCAAATTCCCAGTAGTAAGTATAAAATGCTTTTGGAGCACCAGCAATTTGATTTAATTCTGGAGTTTCGGGATTAAACGAAACTTTATTTCCATTAATTATGTATACTATTGATGCCGTTCTTGTAATTGAATCTTTTTCAAAAGATTGTGCACTTAAAAAATGACAACTTAAAATAATGCAAGTAACTATAAAATAATTTTTCATATGTCTCTGTTATTCTTTTTAAACGGTTAGATGCTGATTAAAATTTATTCTTTTTGTTAAATGATAAACTTATTACCTTACCCGTTTTATAAAATATCCCTTTTAACAAATATAGAAAAACATTCTAAATGACAATTAAAATCAATTTTCTGCATAAAAAAAGCCATCTTTTAAAAGATGGCTTTTGTATTTTATAAATATCTATTTACTATTCAACTTTAAAAGCGATAGGTAAGCTATATTTTACACCTACTGGTCTTCCTCTTTGTTTACCAGGTGTCATTTTTGGTAATGAATTTACAACTCTAATGGCTTCTTCTTGTAACCTTTTGTGAGGCGCACGTGCCATTACATCTGTAATATTACCTGTTTTATCTATTTTAAACACAACAAAAATACGTTTAACACCAGGAGAAAGCCCTAAATCTGAAGCTAAATCTGCATTAAATTTTCTGTTAACGTGTTTTGTAATTTGTTCTTGCAAACAAGCTCTTAATTCGGATTTGTTTCCCTTACAACCTGGATATACAGGTACATCTTCAATAATTGCAAACGGAACGTCTTCCATAACTTCTTCTTCTTCTTCAACTTCTATAATTTCTTCAACCTCAACAGCCTCATCTTCATCTGTTTCGGTAGATTCAATTACAGTTTCTTCAATTTCTTCTTCATCCTCAACAACTTCAATTTTATCTGGAGTTGGTGGTGGTGGAGTTTTTGGCTCAGGCGGCTTAACTTGCTCTATTTCAATTGTCTGCTCTTCATCATCCATATTTAGAACTACAGGTCCTAAATTTTCGATAACTCTATCATACGTTTTTTTCTCAATGGCCAAATAAACCACCAATAATGCTAAAACTAGACCTAACTGCATAAATAACTTGCTGTAATTTTCTAGATTCGCTTTTGGATTTTTTTTAATCTGCATCTGTAAAATATTTATAGTTCGCTAATTTAACAATTTTATAACAACTTTTACAATAATATTTTTCTATTTCAAAAGTTTTTTTGTGTAAGCACTTTAAAAACTGTGAACCCTAGTGCAATTCCAATAGTATTTGCTACTATGTCTTTAATTTCGAATTGTCTATTGGTTGTAACTGTTGCTTGTAACACTTCAATAATTATGCCATAAAAAAACACTAATAAAACCACAAAAATACTGATATTTAACACTTTAAATCTATTCGCAACCGCAATTAACCAACATAATGTTAATATTAAATAGGCTGTTAAATGTATTGCTTTATCTGAAATATTTATATCTGATGGAATGGCGTTTTCTATTGTTATTAAGCTGCCCCATCCAATAATTATGGTTGTAAAAATTGCAAAAAATAAAAAAAGTTTACGCTCCAATTAGTGCTGTATAATCTTCTGCTGATAATAATTCTTCTATTTGCGAGGCATCTGAAATAGTAATTTTAATCATCCATCCGTCTCCGTAAGGATCTGAGTTTACTTTTTCTGGTTCGTCTTCTAAAGCTTCGTTAAATTCAGTTACTTCACCTGTTAAAGGCATTAGTAGGTCTGAAACTGTTTTTACAGCTTCAACTGAACCAAAAACTTCATCTTTCTCTATTGTTTCGTCTAATGTATCTACATCTACATAAACAATATCTCCTAGTTCGCCTTGCGCAAAATGCGTTATACCAATGGTTGCTACTTCACCTTCTACTTTAACCCATTCGTGGTCTTTTGTGTATTTTAATTCTGCTGGAATACTCATTTTTAATTTTATTTTATTGTTGATAATTTATTAATTTCCTAAAACATATCTAACACTTAACCCAGAGCTTACGGATTGCCTTGGGAACGTTGTTGAAATTGCATATTTTGATGAACTTTGATCGAAGTAAAACGATGCCGTTAAATTTTTATTTATTGCATAGTCTGCAAAGAACTTAAATGATAATAAACGTTGTCCTCCTGTTACCTGATTATTATCTTCATCAATTGCTCTAATTATTGTTTTATTATCTCTTAAAGATAAATCTGCTCTTAAATCTAAATCACCTTTTAGCTTGGTTAGTTTCCCTCCAAATCTAAATTTCATTGCTAAATCTTTAAACCTATATCCCATTCCAATCACATATTCCATCCCTTTCATTTGGGTAATTGTATTGTTGTTAAAGTTAAGGGTTAATCTTCTATCTTTATCAACTCTTCCTGTAAAAGATATGGAATTTTTCATTTTCATATCTACTTTTAGCAACGGACTAAATTCTTCAATTAAATCAACATTTGTAAATAACGTTTTGTTAAAATAATTACCCACAATATCTGTTTCTGCATACGGGTCTTGAGCATTGTATTCTAAGTTATTACTAAAACTTAATATTGAATATCTAGAATCGTAACTATGTGAAAGTGAAAAACTTCTAAAAGTATCTTTAAACCATTTCATTTTCATTAAACCTTTATAATTAATGTTCCAACTTGGTATTGGCACATCTCTAAATGCATTTAAATCTATTTTAGTGGCATCTTTACCCGAATATGCAGCTAAAAAGGCAGGTAGTGAAACTTGTTGACTTGTAGCGCCAAAACCATCTATTGATGCTCCAGAAGCTTGTGCTAATCTTTGCGCTATAATAAGTCTATTCGCCTTAAATTCTTCAAAATTTTCATCACTATTCGAAAAAGCTGTTTTTAACATATTATGACTTATCATAAAATTACCAACTTGTGAAACTGGTGAATCTGTTAAAACATTATCTATAATATCTAATTGCTGGGAAGTGTTTTTTGTATAGGTTTTATTACCTCGTAATTCAATATCAAAATTTGGAAAAGGTTCTACTGTTATTGTAGCATCAAACTTATTCATATGTGTTACACTATAAGTTTTATTATAGTACGGATCTGTTTCACTTCTAGATAACAACCAACCGTTTTCTAATGCACGTTCACGAATATCTATCTGACTTCCAAAAACAAAACCAAGAGATGGAGCTACACCCCCATTATAATTATCTTGACCTAAAAACCCTACTTCTGGAATATAACCTGGCAAATAAGTACCATTATTTTCTGAATAATTGAAACGAGCCTTCTTAACAGCTGTTAACAAGTTATAAACCCCTTGTTTTAAAGTTTCTCCTGGAGACTTTTTCTTTTTACTTATTCTATTTGTAACAGCTCTATTCGAGGTGTTATTGGTGGTGGTAGATTTCTTATTATTGAATAATTTTGTAAGTCCTATATTTTTATAAAACTTTTTAAAATCTACATCTACACCCAAAGAATGTGTATTTGTATTTTGAATTACATTACCAACTTTATCTATATATGATTGTGAGGAAGCCTGCCAATCAAAATCTGCTGCGTAGGTATAATCTGCATTTATAAAATCTAGCAATGGTAATTTATTAATTGGAAGTTTATACGTTCCATTTAACGTTTGGTGATAATGGTCTGGTCTTCCTAACGAAAAGAAATTATCAAATATTTGAATCTCATCTGCAGCATCAAAATCGTCGTACAAATAGTTGTTTGCAGCTCTAAAATTAAATTGTAAAGATTTAGTTATATTATAGCCAATGGTATAATCCCAATCGAACATAAAGTGACGTTGTTTTAACGTTGGAAGTTGTGGCAAACCTTCTATTAAACTTCTCGATAACTGTTCGTTATAGGTTCTAAAAATATTTGAATTTACCGAAATTGTTGAAGGAATTAGGTTTACATTTAAATCTTTTATAAACTTAAAATATTTACTATTTAACCCTTCCCAATTTTTAAAAGGCTCAATGCTTTTTGGTTCAAAACTATAGTTATAATTAGCTGAAGCCCTTACATTTTGGTCAACAAACTTTTGCACATTATAATCTCTGTGGTAAGTTTCATTATAAGCATAAGAAACAGATAAATTTTCTACGTTGTAAAAACGTTGTTTACGTTCAGAATTTGGATTAAATTCTTTTCTAACATTTATTAAACTAATGCTTCTTCGTTTCGTATAATCCTGACTACTTTTTCTATTTGGACTGTTTTCTATGTTAGTATCTTCAAATAAAACATCTTGATATTGAGAATCGTATTTTGGGTCTTTTACTTCTTCAGAAACGCTGTAACTTAATGGCAGAGAAACCCCCCAATTTTTAGGTAACAACTTACCAACATTAACATTTGTTACAAGGTCGTAGAGTTTTGTATCTTCTTGGCTACGTTCGTTCACGCGCTGCTCAATACCACCAAAACCTTTGGTTTCCATACGTCCGGTAACGGCTACATCTGCAAAATCTGCAATGTTTGCATCTGCACTTACTACTGCTGCCCAACCGCCATCATTATCAAACTCTGCAACACGCATCTCATTAAACCAAACTTCGGCACTTTGACTAGAATTTGATACATTTTTAACACCTAACATTATGGTTTTAATGTTTGATAGATTTGGATTTCCTTTTACTCTAATTTCATACCCTTCTAATCCTTCAATTGGAGAAGGCATTCCATCTGCTGGGTATACAATATTTGGAGCTATTCCCTCTTCAAATCTTAACAATTTTAGTTTTCCTAAATCTTCTAAGAACGCATCTAAATTATTTTCTTCAGGCCATACGTCTATAGCTGTAGAAACTCCATAATCTGATATCGTTAATAATTTTTCAATTTGATAATAATTATCGTTTAAATCGCTTCCTAATCTTATTATTGCTTTTAGCTCGTCATTTTGAACTTGTGGTCTTGTTTGTACACCTTCTGCATGTAAAAACAATTTTAAATGTTTGTACATTCTTAAATCTACGCGAACATTTTTAAAAATAGCTCTGGTATCATCGGTTTCTAAATCTGTAACTTTTAACGATAACGATTGTTCGTTTTGTTTTTGTAAGGTTGTACTTCCTCTTAAAATCTCTCTTTTTATTCCAGGAGGTAACACATAAGGAATTGGTCTTCGGTCTTCGTTCTCTTGAATATTAACAACACCAACTTCAAAATTTTGTAATTCGTTATTGGTTAAATTTTGTGGCGGAACAATATTTTCATCTAATGTTCTTGTGTAACGTCTCCAATCTCCTCTAACCAATTGTAATTCTCCAAAACGCAACACTATTGGCATTTTAAATTTGGTTAAAAACATACGCATAAAACGAATGGAATTAAAACCTGTGATATCATTTATAACTTCATCTGGTGTGCCAACTTGTATTCTAAATTGCAACCATCTAAATTGCTTCTGGCTTCCATCTTCTAGAGTTACATTTACTATTTTTTCATCAACAATATTGTTTTGCCCTACAATTAAATCACTTTTATTTAATGAAACTTTGTATTGGTAATAACTTTCAACAGAATTCATTGTTTGGTCTTTATCAATATCTTCTGTATCTGGATAAGTTGTTGCTGAAGTTGGGTAATTTTCAGTCGATAGGTTATTGGTAGGCGAATTTCCTTGTGTGTTATTATACTTTTTGTAACGCGTTATAATTGAAGCATCTGAATTATCATATTCTGAACTTCTAAAATAGCTATAGTTATCATTTGAAGGGTCTGGTCCAAAACTTGTTCCAAATTTTGCTGTTTCTTCTTCATCGTTTAAGCCATCAAATCCAATATCTTGATTTAAACGCTCATTATCATTATCGCTAAATGCATATAATAAAGACTGATTTGTAGGTATTTTACCCCACATAGTTTCATCGGTATTATTTGTGCTTAATGGATTCTCTGGCAATCCGTTTTCGTACATTTTTCTACCATCTTTTAAAACATCTTCTGAAATATTTCCAAGATTAAAATACAATTCTCCCACTTGATTTGTAGGGTCGTTTGGATTAATTCCTGCTGGTAAGCCTTCTTCATTTGTAATTGAATAATGATCATAAGGATCCATCATCCAAAATTGAATATATTCTACGTTAGATTGTTCAAAATTAGTAGTTGTTAATGCTCTTGTAATTCCGCCCCAACGCTCTTCTGGATTGGTAAATTTACCATCTCCTCCAACATTATTAGTATCATAATTATAACTTCCTCTTTCATTTGGAAAATAGGCTAAATCTAGGGTTCTTACAATTGTGGATTGTGTTAAATCTAAATCTTGCTCAGGAAATAACTCTTCATATCTAATTCTTCTAACTTCTGCTCTAGACAGCTCGTTATTATCTATGTTTCCTGGTTTTAAAGAAGAACCTCCGTAAAAAAGTGGATCAATAATATACCACGATAATCTTGCTCTTTTATAACCATAAGTAATATCTGATGCGTTACCACCTAAATCAAATTGGGTTTGATATTGTGGTGTACTCGCCATATGCCATTGTTGAATGGATTTAATTTCTAAAGGAATTTGAGAACCTTCAAAATCGTCGACATACGACGTTGCTTCTCCTTCTAATTCAATTCTTTTTGGCGAACCTGGTCTTAAATAGGCAAAATCTCCTCTAATAGAAAAGTTGGACTCATACTCGGTATCTATATTTGGTAATTTATTTGCCAATTTAGTTAAAAAAGGAACTTCTGTTCCAAAATTTGCATTCAATCCAAAAATAGTATTGTTTATTGGTTCTTGCCCAAATAGTGCTTTTTGTGTAATTGGTTTTTCATTTAAATTTAAAAAAGTAGCACCCGCAATAAACTTTTCTGAAAATTTATGTTCAATATCAACTCCAAAAAAACGTTTGGTTTGCAAATTAAATGCAGCATTATTCTCAACAGAAACATTAATTGGTGCATTTGAAGCTTCTAAACTAGGGTTTACAATTTGCACTCGACCCATTTTATAATCTACAACATAATCTACTCCTTCTACCAATTCTCTTCCACCTGTTGTAACTCTAACAGAACCTTGAGGTACATTAAAAGCTCCTAAAGGAATTCCATTTGCACTTTCAGATTTATGATACCCTTTAATTAAGTATTTATCTTTTTCTTGAAAATTATTTCTAGCTTCAGATTGTGTTATTTCATACAATTCATTAAAAATATATTTCTCGTCGGCAATATCAGTAAGTTTGGCTTTTAAATCTTTACCAAATGGTTCTACATTGGGAAATATAATATATCCTTTTTCTGAATTTACTGTTGATCCTTCTACATAATCAAAATAACCGTCTCCTTCTGGTACAGAAAACTGACTTTGATCTAACCTATCAATATCTAATAAATTAAGTAAGGTTTTGTCTGATATATTTGGAGTTTGTGCATTTTGCAACACATTTATAGGTACTCCTGTTGCATCATCTGCATATAACAATTCCAATCTAAAACCTTCTTGTTGCATTCTATATGTTTGTAGTGAATACACATTTTTCATCATTAAATCCCACATCGGAATTTTGGTGCTTATAATTTCACTACGCAATAATTTTACTACTATATTATCTGGTGCAATAATACCATCACTAGTAAATTCACCTACTTTATATACTTTAGAATCTCCACTAACCGTAAATTCAAAAGAAACTGCTAACACATCTGCATCTGAAAGTCTTCTATTTAAAGAAATAAAACCCAATTGAGGGTGTAATCTAAACTCGTCTGGTCTTAATTTTATAGCATTTTCTAATACAGAATAATCTCTACCTTGTTGCATTACAAAAGGTGCTAAACCATTACCCACAGTTGAAATTTTTCTAACTGGGTTGGTATTATCTAAAATTGAAACAATATTATTGGCATCGTTTGAAGGGTATTGAAAACCTGGATTTGGAGTTACATTTGCAGGTCCAATATTTGTTGGGTCACCTTCACCAATATCGGCTAAAGCAACAATATTTCTAATATCCTCAGTAGTTGCATTTCTATTGGTTACCCAAACTTCAACTTTAGTAATATTTATAGGACTATTTATTAACGGATAGTCTTTTAAGGCAGTGTTATAATTATCTCTAAAGTATTGTGATAGGAAAAAGTGTCTGTTTTCGTCGTAATCGGTTGTTTGTAATTCAAATTCTTGAATTGTTGAACCGCCTTGAGCAGCAACAGATCTAGTTTGTGATTTTTGTTCTGCAAAAACCCCTGTTACTGTTGTACGACCAAATTGTAATTGTGTTTTAACACCAAACAAACTTTGCGCACCAACAATTAACGAGTTTTTTAATGGCATACTTACATTTCCAACTTCAATTTTTTGAAGAATATCATCTTCTGTTGGTGTATATTCAAGTTTTATTTGATTTTGAAAATTAAAAGAAGCTTGCGTATCGTATTGTGCTCCAACTTTTAAACGAGTACCAACTTTTGCCTGGATACTAGCACCAATTTGTTGATCAAAATCAAAAGTAAAACTACTTCTATTACGTTCTGATAATTGAGGATTGTCTACTTTTTGATATAAAGCGCCCATTTTAATGGTAACATCTCCTGTTGGGTTTACTTCTATGGTATTTCCACCAAAAATAGATTGAAAAAAATCTGATTCTACATAATAGGTAGGTAATAAATTCTTTTGAGCCTCTTCGCTTCCTATTTTTTTGCTATTTGTGGCACTAATTTTATTTTTATAGTAGCCAAGCATGTCTTTTTTGAGTTTATATTTTTTATATTCTTCTTGAGACATATAAACAGGGCGTCTTATATAATAATCCCCAATTTTCTCAACAATAATGTATTTTCCTAACTCAGTATCGTAGATAATTTCAGATTTTGCAGGGTCTGATAAAAATAAACCACCTTCTTGTTTGTTATTAAAAGGATACTTTAATTTAATTGAATCTGTCCTTTTTTCAACCTTTAAAGTGTCCGCTATTTTTGTTACAGGTGGTATTTGCGCTTTTACTGTTGTTTTAAAAAACAGCAATAAAATGATTAAAATATATGCTTTGAATATAAATGTAGTTTTCTTCAAATCTTATAAATTTTTAAGCGCTTTTTTAATTAAAGCTTCAACACTTAACGTGTTATCTTCCAATAAAATTTTATCAATAGCTTTTTCTGCTTGTTTTTTAACAAACCCTAAAACCTCTAAAGCAGATAACGCTTCATTTTTATTGGTATTGCTTTTAGATACAGAAACTTCATCAATAGCATACGTTTTTAAAATTTTATCTTTTAAATCTATCAATACTCTTTGTGCTGTTTTAACACCAATTCCTTTTACAGATTGAATTACACCAACATTTTCTGAAGCAATTGCGTGTTGAATTTCATCAGTTGTCATAGAAGACAACATTGTTCTTGCAATGCTTGGTCCTACACCTGATACTGAAATTAACAATCTAAAAATTTCGCGTTCAATTTTATCAACAAATCCAAACAAGGTATGAGCATCTTCTTTTATTGACAAATGAGCAAATAAAAACACCGATTCATTATTGGTTATTTTAGAATAGGTGTTTAGTGAAATATGTAATAAATACCCTATTCCAGCTGCTGATTCAACAACAACATAAGTTGGGTTTTTTTCTATTAATTTTCCTTTAATATGAGTGATCATTACATTTAAGACTATTAACAGCCAAATGTAGTAAAATAATCTGTATTATTCTTAGCATTTTCTTGTGCATCTACAATAGCCACACAAACCATATTTACAATTTCATCTACACTACAACCTAATTGTAAAATATGTGCTGGTTTTTTTAAACCCATAACAATTGGACCAATAGAATCTATATTATTTAATGATTTTAAAAGCTTGTAGCTAATGTTTGCTGAGTTTAAGTTAGGAAATATAAGTCCGTTCACTTTTTTCTTATAAATTTTAGAAAAAGGAAATTTTTCATCTCTCATTACTGCAGTAAGTGCAAAATCTGCCTGAATTTCACCATCAATGCTAATTTCTGGAAAATGTTCGTGCAATAATTCAACTGCTTTGGAGCCTTTATTGGCCGATTTTGAATCTGCTGATCCAAAATTGGAATAGGATAAAACAGCAAAATGAGGATCTAATCCAAATATTTTCATAACTCTATCAGTCATTCTAGCTATTTGAACTAGCTCTTGCTCTGTAGGATTAATATTGAAGGCTGTATCTGAAAAAAACATAGGACCTCTATCTGTAATCATTATATTAGTTGCTGCAACTCTACAAACACCTTTTGCCATACCAATAAGCTCTATCATCGGTTTTGCAACACTTGGATAACTTCTAGAATATCCAGTTACAAGAGAATCTGCCTCCCCTTCATTTACCATCATAGCAGCAAAATAATTACGCTCACGCATCCATTTCTGGGCATCTAATAATGTAATTCCATTGCGTTGGCGTTTTTCCCAATAAATTTTTGCAAACCTATTTCTTCGTTCTTTTTCATCATCCGATTTTGGGTCAATTATAGGAAGGTCTGCTTCAAAATTCAATTCCTCCATCAATTCTTTAATAATAACCTTATTTCCTAACAAAATTGGATTTCCAATACCATCATCATATACAATTTGAGCAGCCTTTAAAACATCTAAATGATCTGCTTCTGCAAAAACTACACTTTTAGGATTTGCTTTTGCACGATCCGTAAGCATTCTCATTAACTTACTCCCAGTACCTAATCTTTCTGCTAATACTTCTTTATAAGCTTCCCAATCTTTAATTGGCTCTTTAGCAACACCAGATTCCATTGCAGCTTTTGCAACTGCTGGTGGTACTTCTGTTATTAAACGTGCATCAAAAGGTTTTGGAATAATATATTCTCTACCATATTGAATATTTGTTTCCCCATAGGTAATATTTACCTGTTCTGGAACAGATTCTTTTGCCAAATTAGCCAACGCATGTACGGCAGCCATTTTCATTTCTTCATTAATTTTTGTTGCTCTAACATCTAACGCTCCTCTAAAAATAAAAGGAAAACCAAGTACATTATTAACTTGATTTGGATGGTCTGAACGACCTGTTGCCATAATTACATCTTTTCGTGTTTTTACGGCTAAATCATATTCAATTTCTGGGTTTGGATTTGCCATTGCAAAAACTATTGGATCTGATGCCATACTCAATAACATTGCAGGTTTAAAAACATTTGCTATTGATAAGCCTATAAAAACATCAGCATCTTTAACAGCATCTTCTAACGTATAAATTGCTCTATCTGTTGCAAATTGTGCTTTTTGAGGTGATAAATTTTCAATATCTGTTCTAATTACTCCTTTACTATCGCACATTACAACATTTTCAATTTTAGCACCTAAGGCTAAATACATAAGTGTACAAGAAATTGCCGCAGCTCCTGCTCCATTAACCACTATTTTAACTTTTGAAATGTCTTTTCCGGCTAATTCAACTGCATTTTTTAGGGCCGCAGCCGAAATTATTGCGGTTCCGTGCTGGTCGTCATGCATTACAGGAATGTCTAATTCTTCTTTTAATCTTCTCTCAATCTCAAACGCTTCTGGCGCTTTAATATCTTCTAAATTTATTCCTCCAAAGGTTGGTGCAATATTTTTTACAGTTTCAATAAATTTTTCAACATCTTTTGTATCAACTTCTATGTCAAACACATCAATATCAGCAAATATTTTAAAAAGCAGACCTTTACCCTCCATTACTGGTTTTCCTGCAAGGGCACCAATATCTCCTAGGCCTAATACTGCTGTTCCGTTTGAAATAACTGCAACTAAATTTCCTTTTGAAGTGTATTTATAAGCATTTTCAGGATTTTTTTCAATTTCTAAACAAGGTTCTGCAACTCCTGGAGAATATGCTAAAGATAAATCTTTTTGGGTTGAATATTTTTTTGTTGGAACTACTTGAATTTTTCCTGGAGTAGGTTTTGCGTGATATAATAAAGCCTCTCTTCTTTTTCTTGAATCGCTCATAAAGTTCGTGTTTTAAATATAAGTGAACAAATTTAGCAATTAATTACAAACGCACACTTTATTTATAATATATAATATGAAAAAGCAATCTTTATTACATATTATGTATAATTAAGAATAAATTAGAGTAAAATATTTATTTTATAAATGAAATATTTCGAGTTAAACCTGAAAATTTAGTGCGCTTTACCGCCGATTTTTTGAATATATTTTTAAAAACTGTTTCTGTAACCTCTTCCCAATCATTTTTAGTCATTTCTAATAAATCTGGATGTGGAATAAATTTTTCTTCGGAATGAGGTTTTGAAAAACGGTTCCATGGACAAACATCTTGACAAATATCACAGCCAAACATCCAATCTTCAAATTTCCCTTTTAATGAATTTGGAATTGCATCTTTTAATTCTATAGTAAAATACGAAATGCATTTGCTTCCATTTATTAAATTATTGGATAAAATTGCTTCGGTTGGGCAAGCATCTATACATTTTGTGCAAGTTCCACAATGGTCTGTTTTAAAAGGATTATCATATTCTAATTCGAGATCTAAAATTAATTCTGCCAAAAAGAAAAATGAACCTTTATTTTTTTGAATTAGTAACGAGTGTTTCCCTCTCCAACCCAGTCCACTTTTTTGCGCCCAAGCACGTTCTAGCACAGGTGCTGAATCTACAAAAGCTCTACCGTTAACTTCTCCTATTTCGTTTTGAATAATAAAAACAAGTTCTTTTAATTTTGATTTTAAAACGTGATGATAATCTTCACCATAAGCATATTTTGACACTTTATAAGTATCATTTTTTTGAACTTCTTCTGGAAAATAATTAAACGATAAACTTATTACAGATTTTGCACCTTCAACCAATAAACTTGGATCTAGACGTTTGTCAAAATAATTTTCCATGTAGTACATTTTTCCATGAAAACCTTTTTTTAACCATTGTTCTAAACTACTTGCTTCTTCTTCTAAAAAAGTTGCTTTTGAGATACCGCAACTTTCAAAACCCAAACGTTTTGCTTCGTTCTTTATTAAGTTAGAATATGTATTTAAGTTTTTCAATTGAAAATTTACTTATTTGAAGGAATTAAACACTTATTGTTTTTCCATTTTTTTAAATCTTCCTTTAAAATTATAGATCCATTACACGTTAAATAATTTCCTAAACTATCTTTTTTTATAACTTTTAAATCACCTCTTTTAATAGCATTTATAACTTTATAAATAAGTCCGTTTTTAGAACGTGTATCTCTTTTTACTGAATATTGTAATCCTATTTTATTGTTAAATAAATCCATTTTCTTTGAAGCAAAATCTGAACTTATACCATTCTCTAAAATGCCTTTTTTAAAGGATCTGTAATTTACTCTTTCATAAGCTTTTCCCAAAGAACAAGCTGCTTTTTTACCAATTTCTATTTGTAAAACCGCCATCCAATAAGCATGTCTAAACGCATCTACTTGTCCGCCTGCTTTATCCTTATCCAATAAATTAGTTGCTGCAATAGAATCTGTTATTTTAATTACTTCTTCAGAAATTTCGAATGCCTTTTTTGCCTTAAACGGATGCAATAAAGCCCACTTTTTTAGCGGGCCAGATTGACTTTTAAATAGTTCCCAATTTGATTGTGCTTGTAATTTTAAACTAAATAACACAAATACAATTAACAATTTAACCTTAAAATATTTCATAGTATTTAAATTGGTTAAACTGAATTTTTCATTTTATTTTACTTCAAAAGATTTTTTAATGTCTCCTATTTTTATAAAGTATTTTCCTTTTGGTAAGTAATAGACTCCATTTTTAGCTTTTTGATGAAAACCATCTTTTGTAGCTAGCTTAGAAATATTTTTCTTCCCTTCTGCTGATAAATTATAGTCAAAATAATTAAATCCCTTATCTGCATTAATTATAAAAGAGTTTAATTTTGCACCATCTTCAGCTAAAACTTCTAACGTATACTCTCCAGTATTTGAAGTATAAAAAGGAATTGTAATACTAGGTTCAAAAGGTGTTGACCATTTACTCCAGCTACTTCCCCATCTTGATGAAAATCTAATTGAAGGAATATCAAAAATAGCAACTGGCGCTGACTTAACAGCATTAAACTGTTGCAATGCTGCAATGTTTGCTTTGTATATAGAGCGCCCATGAGTTCCAATAAGTAAATCTTTTGCTTCATTCTGAATCACCAAATCGTGCACAGCAACTTTTGGTATTCCATTAGAGAATAACTGCCAAGTTATACCTTTATCAAAACTTACATAAGCTTCATTATCTGTACCTAAATATAGTGTATTTTCATCTGAAGGATCTTCTTTTATAACATTTACTGGGTAGTTTGGTAATTTACTACCAATATTTTTCCAAGTAATACCTTTGTTTTCACTCATAAAAACATAAGGTTTAAAATCATCATTTCTATAGCCATTTAAGGTTATATAAACTCTATCTTTTTCGTGTTGAGAAGCAATAATTCTTGAAACCCATAAACCTTGTGGTAGATTATCTGAAATTCTTGTCCATGTTGCACCTCCGTTTTCAGTAATATTTATATAACCATCATCGCTTCCAACATAAATAAAACCAAATTGAAAAGGACTTTCAGAAATTGCTGTTAGTGTTCCATAGGGAACATTTCCTTTCTTTCCACCAGTAGTTAAATCATTAGAAATAGCATTAAAATTCTCACCTTTATCCATAGAACGTAATAATTTATTAGCTCCCATATATAAAATATCTTGATTATGAGGTGATAATAATATTGGCGCTTGCCAATTATAACGATATGGAGCTTCTCCTAATTGATGGGTTGGATGAATACTTAAGTAGGCATCTGTTTTTAAATTTATACGGTAATAATACCCAAATTGAGAGCCTGCATATACTATATTGTTATCTCTATTATCGATTTGAACTTGCATTCCATCTCCACCTCCAATACTTCTGTACGGATAATTTCCGCTACCTTCCCAGCGTTTTGACGCTTTGTAATTGCTTGGTCCATACCAAACTCCGTTGTCTTGTAAACCTCCAAAAACATTATAAGGCTTTTGATTGTCGACATTTATATAATAAAACTGTCCTACTGCAGGTGAATTATTTTTAATCCAATTTTCACCATCGTCATAAGTAATATTTACACCACCATCATTTCCGTTAATTATATGACCTTTTAAAGTTGGATTTACCCACAGTGCTTGATGGTCTGCATGTACATTTTCTTTTCCAATTGAAGTCCAGTTTTTTCCACCATCATCTGATTTTAACAATGGAACACCACCAATATAAATTTTATCTTGATTGGTTGTGTTTACTGCTATTGTTCCAAAATAATATCCATAAGAACTATAAACTCCATCTAGATAATCTTTATGTGTTTTTTTCCAAGTTTTTCCTCCATCAACAGACTTATACACTTCAGCTCCAATCACTTCAGAATTCAACAATACATAATTAGCGTCTTCTAAATAAGTAGCCAAATCACTTGGCAAAACTTTGCCTTTTTCAATAGATTTTTTTACACTATTAGCGGTATATTTTCTGCTAAAATTGTTAACTTTTAAGTAGGTGTTTAGGTCTTTATTATCTAATTTTAAAAACGCTTCTTTAGACATTTTTTTAAAATCGTCTTTTTGCAAACCTGCTTCTTTCTTTTTTTCTTTTTCAGGTCTCATAAATTGATTGTCTAAAAGCGCATAAATAACATTGTTATTAAAAGCTGCTAAACCAATTCTTCCAACACCACTTCCTGTTGGAAAACCATTATTTTTAGTAGTAATATTAATCCATGTTTCACCTGAGTCTGTACTTTTATAAATTGCAGAACCTTCTCCATCACCATCAAAATTCCAAGCTTTTCTGTTTCGTTCCCAAGAGGCAGCAAATAAAATAGCAGGATTTGTTGGTGAAACACTTAAATCTATAACTCCTGTATTTTCATTAATAAATAAGGTGTTTTTCCAAGTTTTTCCACCGTCTATAGTTTTATAAACACCACGTTGTTTATTTGAAGTATATAAATTACCAATTACAGCTACAACAACTTCATTTGGGTTGTTTTTATTGATAATGATACGACCAATATGTTGCGAATCTGTTAGCCCAACATTGTTCCAAGTTTTACCATTATTAGTGGTTTTAAGAACTCCTATTCCAGAATATGATGAACGCGAAGAATTGCTTTCTCCAGTGCCAGCCCATATTGTTCTATTTTTCCAATCTACTGCAATTGCTCCAATATTTTGAGTTGGAGCATTTTCTGTAACTGCTATAAACGAAGTACCATTATTACTGGTGTGCCAAATACCTCCTGAAGCATACGCAACATAAAACTCTGTAGGGTTTTGTGGATTTACAGCTAAATCTACAACCCGACCGCTCATTATTGCAGGTCCAATATTGTTAAAAGGTACATTTTTTACTAAAGAAGTTTGAGCATTTATTTCAAAGATTAGAAATAAAAAACTAAAAAGAAAAGTTAGCTTTCTCATTATAGAATTTGTGTTAAAATTAAAAGTTATTAATTATAGAATAAGTCCAAATTTAATAATATAATTTAGAATATTTGGTTTGGCAAATAGCATTTTAATTTAAAGATTCGTTATTTCTAGAATTTAAAATTCTAGAAATTAGATTGGTGTAATGCTAAAAAAGGTGTTTTGGAATAATAATTAAGTGTTGCCGTTTGAGGTCTAAACAAAATTTGCTCTAATAGATTCAAATTTTTTGCTGCTAAAACAACTAAGTCTATATGTTTTTTATTTATAAATTGCTCTAAAGATTCTTCAAAATTTTTGTTTGTTTCTGAATGAAAACTATGTTGTTTGTCCTTAAAATAGTCATGTAGCGTTTCTTTATTCCAAAGTTGTTCTTTGCTAAGTACATCACTTAATTTATTTAGGTATAAAAAACGAACTGCAGCATTGTTATAGCCAGATTTACTAGTTATATAATGCAATAATTTAGCTTCGTAATAGTTGGTGTAATCGGTAGGGAAAACTATTTCTTTTAACCCACTAAACACAGCAGTTTCTGGCACTACAAGAACAGAGCACTTTACTTTGGTAATAATTTCTTCGGATATTGAAGTTCTAGTTATTTGACCTTTTGAAGGAATATCATTAGCTCCAATTACAATTAAATCAATTTTTTTAGTTTTTATCTGATTTCTAGTAGCTTCAACAATATTTGTTTCTTCTATAATTGGAATAAACGTGTGGTTCTCTTTTATTTTTAAAGTATTAATTTTAGTAATTAATGCCTCTATCTTTCTTTTAGAATCTCTTTTATTTTTTACTTGTATTAAATCAACTTGATTAAAGGAATGATCTTCTAATTGATTATCGTTTCTATCCTCAGCATTAAGCAAATGAAAATGACATTGCTCGTTCTGAAATAAACCTAACGTATAAATAATAGAATTCCAAGATTTCTCAGAAAAATCAGTTAAAATTAATATATTCTTCATTCCATTTGTTATTGGTACAAACTTAAAAAAAGCCATACTTATAATAAATGACATTAATCAGTAAAAATATGATTAACGAAGATGTATTTATGCTCAACTATCCAATAACATTTAATAAATAGCAGCTAACTGATCTAAATTAATAATTCTAATATTTCTTCCTTCTATTTCTATAATACCTTCTTTCTTAAAATCTGTTAGTGTTCTAATTAAACTTTCTGTTGCAATACCTGCAACACTTGCAAGATCTCGACGAGAAATATTTATATTATCTGAAGGTTTATGCTTCATCTTTTGTGCGAATTTTAAAATTGTTTTTGCTGTTTTTCTTCGCATAGATCCGTATGCCATCTGTAGCAACTGGTCTTTAACTTCAGTTAAATTTTCATTAATTAATTGAAATACTTCTAAAGATAAATTGTAATTACTTTTTAAAATGTTTTGTACTGTTTTTTTAGGAACACACATTATTTCTGCCTTTTCCATTGCAATTGCAGACTCATAATTGTGTGAATTTTCAAAAATTGCCGAAAACCCAAAAAAGTCGTCATCTTTATTAACAGTAATAATTAATTCTTTGCCAAATTCATCAATTTTAACACCCTTAATTTTTCCTTTATAAACTAAGTAAATATTGTTTGTTTTTTCTGATTCTTTATAAATTACTTCACCTTTTTTAAAAACTTTAGAGGTTCCAAAATCGCAAAAATAATTTTTAAGATCGTCTATGTTTGAAATATCTTCAAACAGATTATCCTCAGATTCAGCATCTTCATTTTCTTCAGCTATTAAAGATTCATTTAAAAGTGCCGATTTTGCTAATCTACTTTCAATGGCGCTTAACAACAATTCTTCTTCTACTGGCTTGGTTAAATAATCATCGGCTCCTAAATCCATTCCTTTTCTAATATCTTTTATTTCTGTTTTAGCAGACATAAAAATAAATGGAATTTTTTTTGTTTTTTCGTCTTCAGAAAGTAATCTAAAAACATCGTAGCCATCTAATTCTGGCATCATTATATCGCAAATAATTAGATCTGGAAGCATAATTCTAGCTTGTTCAACTCCCCTTTTACCATTTGCTGCCACCACAACTTTATAATCTTCTAACTCTAAAATTTCTGCAGTAGTTTCTCTTAAAACTGAATCGTCTTCAATTAGTAATAGTGTTTTCATGTGTCTTTCTTATTGTTTTTAAGGGTCACGTACTGTTCTCTATTTGTCATTTCAATGGATACTAAACTTTTTAGCATGCTCGTTTCATTTTTCATTAATTAACGGTAATTCAACAAAAAAAGTTGTGCCCTTATCAGCAATACTAGTAAATCTAATAGTTCCTCCCAAGCTTTCTAAATGGGTTTTTACTATATTTAATCCAATTCCGGTACCTTGGTTTGTAAGCGCATTTTCGGCTCTAAAATATCGGTTAAATATATACTTTTGATCATTTAATGGAATGCCAATTCCTTGATCTTTTATTTCAAAAATAATAATTGTATTTTTAATAGCAATATTAAAATCTATCTTAGTGTTTTCTGGAGAGTATTTAATTGCGTTATTTAAAACATTAGACAATATTAATTCTAAAATTTTTTCATCTTGATAAACATCTATATTATCAATATCTCTTGGATAAATAATATGCTGACCACTTTTTAGCATTAAATTGGCGTTATAGATAACTTCATTTACAACTTTATTAAGTTTAAAATTGTTGAATTTATAATTAACTTTTCCCGATTCAAGTCGTTCTACAGATAAAAAATCATTTAAAATCCCATCTAAATAATGTACTTTATTTTTAATTGTTAATAAGTGTTTTTCTCTTTTATCTTGCATTTCAGTTTTCTTATATTTTCCAACTAAAATTGCAGCATTAAGCATACCGCTTAACGGTGTTTTAAATTCATGAGAGACCAAAGAAAGAAATTTTGTTTTTAACTCATTAAGTTCTTTTTCTTTTTTTAAGGCTTTTCTTAATTTAGATTCAGCCTTAACACGTTTTTCAATTTCGCTTTTTAAATTATCAACTGTATTGTTAAGTTCAAACGTTCTTTTTGTGATTTTACTTTCTAACAATGCGTTTAATTCCTTAATTTTTGCTTCAGAATTTTTACGAGCTGTTATATCTAAAACAATAGCCATTACATATTTTTTTCCACCAATTTCGAACGGGTTTAACCCAACTTCAACTGGAAATTTATGTCCATTTTTATGAGCGCCAAACAAATCCTTATTAACTCCCATTTGTCTAGTGGAAGATTTTTTATAAAATGAATTAAAGTGGGCTCCATGACCAGCATGGTAGTTTTTTGGAATTAGAATATGCAAATGCTTATTTTGAAGTTCGTCTTTAACATAACCAAACATCTTTTCTGCAGCAGTATTGTTTGCTACAATTGTTTGACTTTGGTCAACAACAATTACACTTTCGGAAACGGCTTCAAAAAGCACATTAAAAACATATTCATTTTCATGAAATAGATTAGGCAATGGTATATTTTTTTAGTTTTTTAGTATTTTCGAAATTACTAAAAAATTATGAACTTCAATATTAATTTTAAGCTAAAAACAGAACTTATCTTAAGCCACCTGAGAATAAACTAATTAACTTATAAAACTACACAACAACTTTAAATTTATTGAAAAATAAATTATTAAAATTTTTTAATAGGTTTTAGTCATTGTTTCAGGAACTACAATTATAAAATCAGCTTTTAATTTATTTTCTTTTATAAATTTTTTAATATTCTTTTGCTCAACAACGCTTACAGTGCTAATTTTTAAAGAACTATTCCCTTTTTTTAAATACCAATTAATTCCTTCATAATCATCTGAATGATAAGAGCCATTATAATGCACAAATAAAGAATTTGGTTTGTAATTATCTAATATAAAATACCCCATTGTTGCATCTTTTACTGCTTGAGCTTTAGGTAAATTATCACCACCATGACCACCCATCATTTCTTTCATTTTAACATAACCTGGCAAAGAAGCATCATAGGCAATTGGCAATGGTGCAATCCAAGATTTTTCTTTATCTGTTAACTCTTCTAACACTTCAAAACCTCCTCTAAAAACCTGGCTAGCATATCTTCTAGGAATATTGGTTGCAATAAATTTTAAGGTATTATCTTTTGCAAAATCTACCAAAGGTTTATAATCTGTTTTAAAATTATTCCACAATCTGGCCAACGTATCTAATGCTTTTGCATCTATTGTTCCAGTTAAATAATCATTCAATTCATTTTGATTATCTGCTTCAAACATTTCGGCACCTAAAATTAATTTTCTTTGAGTATGCAAATCTTTAGTAGCTTCTAATTGCAACCAATGTACAATAGGGTTGTTATGATGTTCACCAAATAAAACAACATCAGCTTTACTCATTTTTTTAATCATTTTTTTATAGGATACTTTGTTCCCTTTTGCATTGTATAATTTATATGCTGGTTTGTTTTGAGCGTACAACGTCACCGAAAATATAATTGACAAAAGAAATACTATTAGTTTTCGCATAAATAAAATTGGTTTTTTAATAGTTGGTTTTGAACAAATTTATAACTTTGTTACTAATTATTATAATTATTTCTTAATAATGAAATAAGCGACTGAAAATCAATCCATTTATTAAGAATTAAATAACATATTAAAACATTTTTAAAATGAAATACCTTCCAATTAGCAATCAACTTTTCACAAAAAACAGAGCAAAATTTACAGCTCAAATGAAACCAAAATCTATTGCGGTTTTTAATTCTAACGACACTTTTACAACAGGTGCAGATAGTACACTTCCTTTTAAACAAAGTAGCGATTTATTGTACTTAAGCGGCGCAGACCAAGAAGAAAGTATTTTACTACTTTTTCCAGATGCCATAAATCCAAAACATAGAGAAATTTTATTTTTAACCGAAACCAGTAAATTAATTGAAATCTGGTATGGTGCAAAATATTCTAAAGAAGAAGCAACTAAAGTTTCTGGAATTGAGACTATTTATTGGTTGTCTGAATTCGACAAGGTTTTTTATGATTTAATGACTGAAGCAGAATCTGTATATTTTAACACAAACGAACATTACAGACAGTCTGTTGTAATTGAATCTAGAGAAGACCGATTTATAAAAAAATGTAAAGCAGATTTTCCTGCACATAAATGGGAAAAAAGCGCTCAAATAATGCTAGACATTAGAGGCGTAAAAGAACCTGAAGAAATTGAACTTTTACAAACTGCCTGTAATATTACAAACAAAGGTTTTAGAAGAGTATTACCTTTTGTAAAACCAGGTATTATGGAGTTTGAAATTGAAGCTGAATATATGCACGAATTTTTAAGAAACCGCTCTAAAGGTTTTGCTTACACTCCAATTATTGGTTCGGGTTACAGTGCGTGTGTTTTACATTATATTGAAAACAGTAAAGAATGTAAAGACGGCGATATGTTATTGATGGATGTTGGTGCCGAATACGCTAATTACTCTAGCGACATGACGCGTACAATTCCAGTAAACGGACGTTTTACTGAAAGACAAAAAACAATCTACAATGCAGTTTTACGTGTTAAAGATGAAGCTACTAAAATGTTGGTTCCAGGTACAGATTGGGCTGAATACCATAAAGAAGTTGGAAAATTAATGACTAATGAATTGTTAACTTTAAAACTACTTGACAAAGCCGATGTTCAAAATGAAGATCCAAATTGGCCAGCATATAAAAAATATTTTATGCACGGAACTTCACATCATTTAGGTTTAGACACACACGATTATGGTGCCTTAAAAACACCTATGAAAGCAAATATGGTGTTTACTGTTGAGCCTGGAATTTATATTCCTGAAGAAAATATGGGAATTAGACTTGAAGATGATGTTGTAATTCAAGAAAATGGAGTTCCTTTTAACTTAATGAGAGATATTCCTATTACAGTTGAAGAAATTGAAGATTTAATGAACAGCTAGTATTTAGTTAGACTCCAAGTCAATTTAAAAAAGAGCCAATAATTTCTATGTTTAGAAATTATTGGCTCTTTAATTTTATATTATTCAACTACAATTATTTCTTTTAAAGATACTGGATCTCCATTATTTGTAAAACCTTCTAAAGAAATTTCAAAGGTTCCATTAACATCTGAAGTGAAAAAATTAATTTCATTTGTTTTTGAGCTTATTTCTAAATTTGGCAACCACAATAATTGAATCCTATAATCTGGAATTCGCTTTAGCTTACCGCTGCCATCATACACTTGTTTAAAGTAATTTTTTTTATCTAAAGGTCTGGACAGTTCTACATTTTTTATAAGGGCATTTGAATCAATATTCTTGTAATCTCCCTCAATCGTTTCAAGTGAAATAATACCATCAAACAATTGAGATCCATAAATATATTTCTCTCTAACCACACTTATTTTTTTAACTTTATTTGGGTTAAAGTCAATAAATTTATTATGATCTCGAATTCTTTGTCCATCTATTAAAATTAATGGCAATTGACCAGAATCATATGTATTGTTTGGTCTTACTACGTGTGCTGTTCTAATTCCTTTTCTTTGTCTAGTATAAACCAAATTAAGAACTTCTACTATAGTTTCATTCATAGTTGGAAATCTAACATAATCATCTAAAATATATTCATTTGTATTAGAACTATAAAATGGAGTTATTGGTTTAGACTGATTAACTACGTCTGATCTTAGGCTAGTGTATGCATTCTCTATTTGATTAAATATACTATGCTCTAATATAACATTTTTTTCATTTTCAGTAATCCAAAAATCATTAAACACTAAAGTTCCATAATCTAAAGTTTTTTGTTGGTGAATTTCAACCTCAAAATTTTCACTGTCATTGTTAATTACCTCAACAGTTGCTTTTAAACTTTTATACTCATTATCTAAATTAAAATAGAATACTCCAAAACTATTAGTATTTGCAATCTTAAAAATATAATCCCTACCTGATATTGAAAGTGCCACTTTAGCATTAGGAACTCTATTTCTAGAATCTTTAAATATAACATTTCCTGAAAGCAGCTCTCCTCTAAGTTCTGGTAAATAGATAGAATCTTTATTCACTAAGGAACTTGATTTTTTTTCATGAGAAAACAAAGTTAGAAACGCTGTACTTGTTAATTTATTAGGAATTTTTATTTGTTGCATTTTTCTAACCGAAATTGAATAATTACCAAAAGATTCAAGACCTTTCTTACCCTTTATATTTAAAACAACTTTTTCTCTATTTTGAAATTTATTTGTATTTAATTCTAACCCCACCAGCTCATTAGTATCTAACTCAATAATCTCATTAAGTTTACCTAATTGTTGATTTTGCTCCTTAAATTTAGTTATTTGTATTGTATCAATTTGATTTGATTTTTTTAAAATATTGTTTTGATTATCACTAAAAGGATTTATAATACTAACGTCATTTTGAAAAAATTTATTTTCTTCTTTATTTCTCATCCATTGTGTGTAGGCAATCAGTTTATAATTTCCTGATTGTACAGAAGTAGGTATAAAAAAATCACCTTGACCAAGTCCGGATTCTAATCTTACTTTTTGTTTAAAAATTTGATTTTTATCGCTATCAATCAATTCTACATAAACAATTTTACTAAAATGGCTTAATTTATTGGCTTCAGAATTTAAACAATATACCTTATAATAAAAATGGTCACCAGTAAGCAAAAGTGTGGTGTTTAGATGTACAAATAATTTTTCTTGAGGTATTTTACTATTTATAGAAGAATTCTCATTTCTTACCTTTATTTGACCATAGGAAATATAATTTTCTCCAAGCATTAAAATAAAAGTTATTAGAATAAATTTTTTCATTGTATTTTGATTTAATTATTCAATCCAAAATTCAGGAACAATATTTGTTCCAATAATTGTACAATCTGCACATTCTGAAGGCACCATTATGTATGGACCTCCTGGCGGAACTAAAGGAATACTTATACCATCATTCTTTAGATAATATTTTAGACTTCCAGACTCAAGATAATCAAATAATGATTTACCATATTTGGGCTTAAGTTCAGGAGCTATAAGGTCACAAGAAACAGGATAAGCTGGTACTGATGGATTCCAAAGATTTATATCACTAGGACTAAAAAAAATTCTTTTTGTTACTACAGATGAAACTTCGAAAAATCCAATCACTTTTTCATTTGGATTATCATCAGAATAAAGATTACCGGAAATAAATCCTGGTTGATTTTCTGAAAACAAACTTTCAGACCCAGACAAGTCGTTTAATGTTTTATAAAATGTATATGCATCCAAAGACTGAACATATTGTTTTAATAACATGCTGTACCTATGAGCAATAAGATAGTCATCCTTTGAGATATATTTAATATGGAATTTGGTAATTCTATCATCCACAAAATTATTTGTTTCAGTTTGTAAAATCCCTTTTGAATAAATAGTATTATAACAAATTCTTTTATTTTCATCTCTTGGCACAAAGTCAAAAACTGGTGGATCTTTTGATAGAACAACCAAATCTTGATATGCCCATTTTGATGCTATAATTTTATAAGTTTCTTCATATTCGAATCTATAATATCTAGAGTTTCCATTAGGATTGTAACTATCAACAAATATGTTTATTCCATTTTCATCTTCAGTTTTTTCAACATAAACTTTATCTATTTGTGAACTATTGGTTAATTTAGTTAATTTAGATGAGTATGATTTTCCTTGATCTGTTACTATTTTTAATTGATAAGCTCTATCATCTATGGCTCCAAATGCCTGATTAGAAACATATTTTCCTGCGGAGGTTTCACTAAAAGTATACGTATTTTGAAGATTATCTACTATATTAACATCTGCACCACTCTCTTCTAATGATTCTCTCTCTTCTAGTTTAAATGTTCGCGATAAACGTATTTCTTGATGTTTTACTTCATTTGAAATGGTTGCTTCAACTACTAAAGCGCTTTCAAAAGTGATTGTTTTAAAATCAAATGGTTCGATACAACTATTGAAATAAATTCCAATAATTAAAAATAATATATAATAAATTTTCTTAACCTTCATTTTCTAATTATTCAACCCAAAAATTTGGCTTTATATTTGTTCCTATTTCTGTACAATCTCCACACGCTGATTCTGTAATTATAAATGGGCCTCCAGTGGGATAATCTAATGGAGGTGAGTCAGGACCGTTTCTAGCGTAAAATATAAATTCTCCAGATTCAAGATAATCAAATAAAGAATTTCCGAATCCTGAGCTTAGCTTAGGAGCAATCAAACGACATGAAACTGGGTATGGTCTTGGATATGGAACAGCAAGATCCATTTCTTCTGGGCTAAAAAACATTCTTTTTGTTACTACCGAAGAAACTTCGAAAATCCAATCACTTTTTCATTTGGATTATCATCAGAATAAAGATTACCTGAAATAAATCCTGGTTGATTTTGAGAAAACAAACTTTCAGACCCAGATAAATCATTTAATGTTTTATAAAATGTATATGCTTCTAATGATTGTACATATTGTTTTAATAACATGCTATATCTATGAGCAATAAGATAATTATCTTTAGAAATATATCTAACAGGAAACTTTGTAATCCTATCATCAACCAAATTATTAGTTTCCGTTTGAATAATTCCTACAGAATTTATAGTTTCATAACAGATTCTTTTATTTTCATTTCTCAGTACAAAGTCAAAAACTGGTGGATCTTTAGATAGAACAACCAAATCTTGATATGCCCATTTTGATGCTATAATTTTATAAGTTTCTTCGTATTCGAATCTATAATATCTAGAGTCTCCATTAGGATTGTAACTATCAACAAAAATATTCACTCCATTTCCATCTTCAGACTTTTCAGCGTAAACCTTATCTATTTGAGAAGTATTAGTTAATTGAGCTAATTGAGAAGAATACGACTTTCCATCACTTGTTACTATTTTCAATCGATAAACTCTACCTTCCATTGCGCTAAATGCTTCGGCAGAAACATATTGACCCGAATTGGTTTCGTAAAAACTATATATATTTTGAAAATCATCTACCACCTTAACATCTGCATTACTTTCATATAATTGCCCTTCTTCTTCTAAATCAAATGTCCTTGATAATTTTATTTCTTGGTGTTTTACTTCATTAGAAATTGTTGCTTCAACTACTAAAGCACTTTCAAAAGTGATTGTTTTAAAATCAAATGGTTCTATACAACTGTTTGTACAAATACCAAAAATTAAAAATATTATTAGATATATTTTTCTATTACTCATACATTAACTTTTTTAAAATTTAAAATTATAAGTTATTGTTGGTATTGGTATAGAAAATATAGAACTTTTATATGCTTTAATTTTTCCCTTTTCATTAACAAAATATACAGAATAAGGGTTATTTCTTCCTAAAACATTATACACCGAAATATTCCAAAAACTGTGGGCAAACTTTTTTATTTTATGATTTCCTTCAATATTAAACCCAATATCAAATCTGTAATAATCTGGAATTCTAAATTTATTTCTGTCACTATACAGTACATGTTCTTCACCATTATAAATGAATTTTCCAATTGGATACGTTATTGGTCTACCTGTCTGGTATGTAAAATTAGCTGAAAAACTATAACGTTTAGTCAACTTGTAATTTGTTATTAAACTAACATCGTGTGGCTTATCAAAATTAGAAGGAAAATAGTTGCCATTATTAACTTGCTCTTCTCTAAATTCACTTTCTAATTTAACTAAAGAACGCGCATAACTATACCCTAACCAGCCATTAAGCTTCCCTTTAGTTTTCTTAATTAAAAATTCAACTCCATAAGCTTTTCCTTCACCTTGTATTACTTCAGTTTCTATATTTTTATTTAGTAATAATTCTGCACCAACTTTATAATCTAATATATTTTTTGATTTTTTATAATATCCTTCTAAACTCAATTCATATAAATTGCCATTGAAATTTTTATAAAACCCTAACGCATATTGAGATGCTTTTTGCGGTTCTGTATTTAAATCTGAAAGCTTCCAAATGTCAGTCGGGGAAACGGTTGTATTATTAGATAACGTATGAATGTATTGGTAAGAGCTATTATAACTTCCCTTAACAGAAAAATCAGGGGTTATAAAATAACGGGCAGATGCTCTATATTCAGGTCCAGCATAAGTTTCTATTATTTCATTTTTACTGAAATTTAAAGTATCTATAACGCTTCCTTCATTTTTTGGTAATCCTTTCTTATAAACTCTTTGAGAAGCTTCGCCTAAAGATGTATATAAAGAATATCTAATTCCAACATTCAATAATAATTTGTCGTCAATTTTAAAATTATCCGAAATAAATATTGCAGATTCGAGCGCTTTTTCTTGAGCAAGATTTGTTTTTTCAACAATCGATTCTATACCTATTGGTTCCATATTACCTGGTTCAACAACATACAACTTACTAGAAATACCATAATCAAATTTATGTTTTTCGCTATGTAAGAATTTCATTTTTAATTTTAATTCTGTTTCGTTTATTTTATATCCTAAATTAAAATCATTATCAATTTCACCATCATATTCAATATCAAATTTATACTCGCTATTTGCAAGAATTAAACTTCCTGAATTTTTATTATTGATAGTATGATCCCATTTCAAAGAAAACAATCTATTATTATAACTATATAAAGAATCTGAGGTAATACTAAAATCGTCTTTGCTAAAATAGCCTGTTGCTTCTATATTATTTTCATCGTTTATTTGATGTTTATATTTTGCCACAATATCAAAAAATGAGGCTTCACTATTTTTTATAGATTCATCATCTAAATTTTTTAAAATCCAGTCAGAGTAAGTACCTCTTCCTCCGATAATTAAAGAGGACTTGTTTTTTACAACGGGTATTTCTAAGGTAAGGTTACTGGTAACTGGACCAATAGAGGCCTCTCCAGAAAATTTTTGGGTATTCCCGTTTTTGGTATTTATTTCAAAAACTGAAGACAACCTACCTCCATATTCTGCTGGCACATTTCCTTTATAAATATTTACATCTCCCGATGTAAAAGGATTTAACGCTGAGAAAATTCCAAAGAAATGTGACGGATTGTATAAAACAGCATTATCTAACAGTATTAAATTTTGGTCTTCTTTACCACCTCTTACATTATAACCAGAAGAACCTTCTCCTGCTGTTTTAATACCAGGCATTGTTGTAGCTACTTTTAAAATATCGCGCTCACCTAACACCAATGGAATGCTTTTTATTTCTTCAACCTTTAATTGTGTAACGCCTGTAATAGCTTCTTTTATATTTCTCTCCTTATTTGCCTCAATTATTACTTCGTCAAGAAGTTCTGAATCCTCTTTTAAATTAAAATTTAAAACTCCGTTATTATAAATAATTACTTTTTTCTTTACTGCTTCAATTCCTAGTGCTTTTGTCTCTATATAATTTACACCTGGTGGTAATTTTATAGAATAAAAGCCATCAATATCAGTAACTGCATTTCTATTTTTATTTAAAACAACTAACGCTAAATTTGGTATAGGTTCTTTAGTACTACTATTTTTAATGTAACCAGTAAGTGTATATCCTTTTTTTGAAATATTATTTGATTCCTTTCCTATTCTAACAGTTTCTATAATATTATTATTTAAATTAGTTTCTTCGTTATAAAAAACTGGCTTGGCTTCTTTATATTCTGTATGTTCTTTTTCTAAATTACCAAAAAAACCTTCTGGTAAAGAATCATGTATTAAACTATTAAGTGTCAGAATTACTTTATTACTAGATAATATATGATAATTTATTATAGTGTTTTTAAAAATTTCATCAAGTACTAAAGTCAAAGAAGCATTATTATATTGTCCAGAAATAGGTTTTTCGTCTAACCAATCCTCAACAAAATAAAATTTATAATTTGAAAGCTCTTCAATTTGTTTAATAACTTCCAATTTACTGGAATTATTAAAGTTAATAGTTATTTTATAATCAGTTTCACTTTGAGAATACATCAAATTTAGGCTGAAAAAAAATATTAAAATTATTATTTTCCTCATTAGTTTGACGCTTTATTAGTTGTTATTAAAGTTTCAATATAACTTGATAATTTATTAAGAAACATATCATAATTTGATTTACGAAGCACTTTATTATTTTTATAAAATGTATTAATATTTTTTTTATGCTCTGGAAATATTTTAGAAAAATTAGATTTAGAATTTACACTGTAGTATTTTTGATTATGTTTTAAAAAGTACTCTTTATTATCTTTAAATATATAGTAAGCAAAGTCCTTATCTAAGCGCTCACTTCGTCTTTTAATATATTTTTTATAAAGTGTTAAATAATTATCTTGAAAAAGTAATTCGTAGAAGCCTTCTTTAATATTAATAAAATCTTCATTTTTATCATTATAAACCCTAACAAAACGCTTGTTATCTATAGAAAAACTTTCAATTTTTTCTTTTATCAACTGAATAATGTTAAAAGCTTTTTGATTAGAAAGTTTAATTATTATTTCATCATCATAAACATTATATATTATATCAATATCATAATAAGGCTGTCCATCATAAACAATATCTCCTTTTACAAATTGGTTAGAGATGTAAAACTCATTACTTCCTTCTATGGTTCTATATTGTTTATAATATTCAACTCCATTATAAATTCCTAAATTTTCAACACCAACTATACTATCAAACCATTTATAATAAGTTTTTTGATTTGCATATGTTTGACCGTAAAATGATATGGAATTTAATGTAAAGAAACAAAATATAATAACTTGTTTTCCTATTTTTTTCATGCACTAATTTAATTTTAAAAACATCGAATATAAATAAAAAACTCGAATCTAAAAAATTCGAGTTTTTTTGTTAACCAATAAATAATTAATTCATAGAAATTTATGCTGTGGTAAAATCAAAAACATACTTATTTAGGTGTTTTAATGCCAAATTTTTATCGTTTGTATTTACTAAAAGTGAAATGTTATTATTACTTCCTCCATAAGAAATCATTCTTACTGAAATATCTTGCAATACCTGAAACAACCTATGCGTTTCGTGATGTTTAACAACCTCATTTCCTACCAAACAAATAATACTCTGATTTTTATCTACCTCTACTATCGAGAATTTTTTCAATTCTTCAACAATTGCATTTAAATTTGTATCATTATCAATAGTTAAAGAAACTGCAATCTCAGAAGTAGTAATCATATCAATTGATGTTTCGTATTTTTCGAATATTTCAAACACTTTTTTTAAGAAACCGTGGGCCAAAAGCATTCGTGCCGATTTAATTTTAATAGCTGTAATATTATCTTTTGCCGCAATTGCTTTTATTCCTCCACCATCTGTATCTTTAGAAATTAATGTTCCATAAGACGCCGGTTCTATAGTGCTTTTTAAACGTACTGGAATATTTGCTTCTCGTGCAGGCATTACTGTTTGCGGATGCAATATTTTTGCTCCAAAATATGCTAACTCTGCAGCTTCATCAAAAGATAAGTTAGAAATGGCGTGCGTATTATCCACTATTCTCGGATCGTTATTATGCATTCCATCAATATCCGTCCATATTTGAACCTCATCTGCTTCTATAACGGCTCCAATAATTGTTGCCGTATAATCACTTCCGCCACGTTGTAAATTTGCTATGTTTCCAAAAGCATCTAAACAAATAAAACCTTGGGTTATATAAATATCTGCTGGTAAAGTTTCATCAATAATACGTTGTAAATTTTGTTTGATATAAAAATCATCGGGCTCATTAGATTTGTCGATTCTCATAAAATCTAATGCTGGTAATAAACGTGCATTTAAACCTTCTTGATTTAAATATTTAGTAAACATAAAAGTTGACATTAACTCGCCTTGCGATACAATCTTATTGTACAAAAACACTGTATGCTTTTGTGAAGTTAAACTTTGTAGATAATCAAAAACTTTATCAATATAGTTGCTAACTTCTTGTTTTATTTTTGAAACTTCAAATAATTCATCAATAACAATTTCATATTTTGTCGCTAAATTTTCAATATGCTGCAAAGCAACTTTAATTTCACCTTGTTTTATTTGGTCTGAAATTTCAACCAAGGCATTAGTAGTTCCCGACATTGCAGATAAAACAACAATCTTTTTATCTCCATCGTTAATAATTTCTTTTACACTTTTTATATTTTCAATAGAACCAACTGAGGTTCCTCCAAATTTTAAAACTTTCATTTTCTTAATTTTAACTATACAAATGTAAAATCATTTTCAACTTATTGTGTATATTTAAAAACAATACACTAATTTTACACAAACTGTTAACTATTTAACAATATGAGAACTATTGCTACCTGTGTTGAAGAAATTTTAGTTTCGCAACCATTTTTAGAAGATGCTTTAACTAGAAATATATTAAATTTTAGTGCTTTAGCTGAAGAATTAAGAGAGCCTATTTCTAAAATGTTACGTAAACCTGTAAAATCGGGTGCCATTATGATGGCTTTACGTAGATACAGCCCTCCAAAAGAAATGGCTAATAAAATTAAGTTGAATAAAGTACTTCAAAATTTAGGAGATATTACGGTACGTTCAGACTTGTCAGACTACACTTTTAAAAACTCTAATTCACTAATTAACAGTCACTTAAAAACATTAGAAGTCATTAAAGATGACCCACATATTTTCTATACTTTTACTCGTGGCGTACATGAAAGTAATGTTCTAATTACCACTGCCTTAAAAGATAAAATTGAAACATTTTATAAAAATGAAACCTGTACTTCTGTAAAAGATCATTTATCTGCAATTACGATTGGCTTACCAAAAGAAAACACCAAAATTGCCGGATTGTATTACCAATTTTTTAAACGCTTGGCTTGGGAAGGAATTTCTTTATATGAAGTGGTTTCTACTACCAACGAATTTACCATTTTAGTTGAAGATGAAGTAGTTGACAAAGCTTTCTCAGCCGTAAAAGGCTTAAAGAATTAAAACGAAACATTTTTGTAATGACATTTTCTTATAAAAATACCTCTATAAATTTTTCATCAGAAGGAAAGGGCAGAACAATAGTTTTACTACATGGTTTTTTAGAAAACAGTTCTATGTGGAATTTAATTTCTAAAGAACTTTCAAAAAAATTCAGAGTAGTTTGTATTGATCTATTAGGGCATGGAAAAACTGAAAACCACGGTTATATTCATACAATGAAAGACCAAGCTGAAATGGTTATTGCCGTTTTAAAATACCTTCGTTTACGAAAATACATTTTAATTGGACACAGTATGGGTGGTTATATTGCGTTAGAAATTTCAAAATTAGTTCCAAAAAACATAAAAGGTTTGTGTTTAATGAACTCAACCGCATTACCAGATTCTGAAGAAAAGAAAATTAATAGAGATAGAGCTATTTCAGCTGTAAAACAAAACCATAAAACTTTTATTAGAATTGCAATTCCAATGCTTTTTTCAGAAAGAAATAGAGCCGTTTTTACTTCAGAAATTAAAAATATTACAAATGAAGCTTTAAAAATGTATCCTCAAGGAATTATTGCTGCATTAGAAGGTATGAAGATTAGAAAAAACAACACTTCAATTTATAAAAATGTCGATTTCCCTATTTTAATGATAATTGGAAAAGAAGACCCTGCTTTAGATTACAACTCTTTAATTGCTCAAACAAAAAATACAAACGTGCAAATTATTGAATTTCCAGATGGACATATGAGTCACATAGAAAATAAGGATACCTTAATTTCTTCTTTAATTTCTTTTGCAAAACATTGTAACTAATTAGCAAAAAAATCTCAGATTATAATTAACCTGAGATTTTGAACCTACTAATTTATTGTATAAATAGCTTTATTAATAGTAATTTTATTCATCTTCTTTTGGAATATAATAACAACCTCCAGCCGATTTATCTGGTGTAAATGCTCTATTAAACCATAATGGTCTACGCTCCCCGTTTGGCCCAGGTGCTGGTCGGGTCATAGCCATCCATTCTTTATATATTTCGTGAGATTTATTAGTGTCTACAAATATATCTCCATATTTCTCTCCTTTTTTAGGTTTTTCAATACGCACACGTTGATGCCAACAATGCATTCCACTTATAGGGTCTGGATGCACAGCATGTGTAATGTTTTGGTGTACACCACCATCTTTCCAAAAAATACGCTTAGAATCTTTATCATGAGATTCAAATGGTTTCACTCCTGAAATGGTATTCATTTTCCAACCACCTTTTCCATCACCTTCGATATTTACGGTATTAGTTGCCCAACGGTTACCAATTTTGTCTTGAGGTCTACGCCATCTTCCAATATGATGAGAGCAAGCAACAACACCTGGTTTCATACTTTGTGTTACCCAAACTTTATCTATAAAATAACCTATATCGGTATTCATTTTTACCAAATCTCCGGTTTTAAAATTCCATTTAGCAGCATCATCTGGATGCATCCAGATTGGATTTCTATTAGAAATTTCTACCAGCCATTTTGCATTTCCTGAACGTGAATGAATCAACGTTGGTAATCTAAATGTTGGAACTAACACATATTCTCCTTTTGATTTGTCTAAATTATCATTATGAATATGGCTTTTTATATATTTCGGAGTTGCATATTCTGGCCATTTCCAATCGACCATAGTTTGCGAATAAAATTCATTTTTACGCGAAGGCGTTGGAAAACCAACCATTGCCTTTCCATTTATCATAACTCCAATAGGATTTCCATCTTTTGAAATTACATTGGTGACTTTATCTACTTTAGTTCCTTTTAACTCATCTTCAGTAAGTGGTGTTTCGTTTTTCTTGTATGATTCACCTTTTTCAATTTCATAAGCGCCATACTTCTTCATATATTCTAGGGCTGCAAATTGCCCAGTAAAACCATCTGCTTTGGCTTTTTCGTTCAAACCTTTAACTCTCTCAAAAATATATTGATAATATTCATCAATTGTTATTTTTTCTCCTGGTCGATAAGGCGATTCAAAATGTTTTCGAATTCCCATACTTCCATCTGGATCAATTCTCCAACTTAATTCAATCCAAAATTCATCTTCTTCCCAAACTTCACCCGGATTTGCTTGATATGTAAATTCAACAGGTTTCCCATTTCTTCTTGCAGCTTCTCTTAAAACTGGTTGACGAAAAGCTACCCAAGTTCCACCGTGTGTTGCATAACTATTTAAATCGTGACGTTCAGATGCTAATCCCATTGGTAAAACGAAATCTGCATAAAAAGCCGTTTCATTCCAAGTTGGGGTTAAAGCTGTATGCAAACCAAATTTGGTTTCATCGGTAAACATTTCCATCCAAGTAAATCCATCCGGATACGTCCAAACCGGATTAAATACTCTTGAGAAATATACATCCATTTTCCCCCTTCCTTCTTTTAAAAAATGTGGTAATAACTGACTCATTTCAAAAAATGCTAATGGATATTCTTTTGGAAAATGCAATTCATTCCAAAATTTTTGAGGTTTTGGAGGATTTGGTTGAGTAGGTTTAAATTTATTCCATGAATTAGGTGAAGTTCCTCCTTTTGCACCAACAGCACCTGTGAGGGCTGTTAAAAAGTGTAAACAACGCGCAACTGCCCAACCACCAAGATTTGAAGCTCCTGCAGCTCGCCAGTTATGTGATGCAAAACGCTCACCTGCTTCTCCTATTTTTTGAGCAATTTCAACAATCATTTCAGCTTTTACACCAGATTCTTTCTCGGCAAACTCAGGAGTAAATTCTTTGTACTCGTCAATCATTGCTGCTATGTAATTTTCAAAAGTAACTTCCTTATCAGAATGTCTTGCTTTTAAATATTCTTGCCAGTTTGTCCAATTCTCTAAATACGTTCTGTTGTATAGGTTATTTTGTAAAATATACAATGCCATAGCCAATAAAACTGC
>Ga0193953_1000061_pt1 | contig 57432 bp, 51 predicted proteins | sample BB_4_MG_FD_140325 | JGI IMG/M metagenome (GOLD analysis project Ga0193953, IMG submission 140325) | Microbial mat bacterial communities from the Broadkill River, Lewes, Delaware, United States - BB_4_MG | ecosystem: Environmental > Aquatic > Freshwater > River > Microbial mats | place: USA...
ATTCTTGTGCTTCTGAATCTTGTTCTGCTTGCAGTTTTAATTTAGAATAACCCTGACTTCCATAATTGATATAGGTGTTATTTAATTTTTTGTTTAAATCAATTATGATATGGTCAAACGGAGTTGCAATATGAATAACTTCTCGGTTATGATTTATTGTTAGGTAATCACCATTTGTTAATTTCGCTGCTTCTTGCCATTTGCCTGAAATTCCATTTTCATAACTTCCACAAAATATAGTGTTAACAGTTACATCTTTTTCATTAGCATTAATTACAGCATGTTTATAACTTACCGGGCCTTGAGTAAATGGTTCATTTCCGGCAATAAATATTAAATTTAAATCATGTTTGCTATTTCCCCATTTTAAATCATTTAGCGAAGTTTGAATTACTTGTCCGCAAAATTCACTTCCTCCATTGGTTTTTAAGGCAAATAATTTTTTTGAGATTTCATCTAAATCATCACTAAAACTTAAAACTTGCCTAATATACCCATCAGATTGTAACAAACCATCATTTCCATATTCATATAAAGCAATTAATAAATCTGGACGATTATTTCCACATTTAAAATAAGATAGTTTATTTATGATTTCCCAAAGTTGAGTTTTTGCCTGATTAATTAAACCATCCATACTATTGCTGGTATCTAATAATAAAGCCACTTTTATTTTTTGAGTTGGAGTGGTTTTCTCCGTTTTGTGAAATGCTGTTGTTGCTTTTGAATTATTAGCATTACAATATAAAGTTGAAATGGTTAGTGTGATGATAAATAATTTTAAAAGCGTTTTCATGAGTTTATATTTTGAAGGTTATTTTAATTCAATTCTTGCCATAACAGAAGCGTAAATTTTAATTTTTTCAAATTCGATATTATTTACTTGATCCATTTTCTTTTTTACAGCTCCATAGGAAACTGCAACCTCATTTAACATAGTATTGTTTCTGTAATTTATGTGTTGCGTATTCATTTCCTGAATATATAATACTCTTCCCACTTCTTGATCTACGGCATTTGCATAGTCTGCGGCCTTTTCTTTTGCCTGTTTTAATGCTTTAATTTTAGCTTTTCTTTTATATTCTTCAATTTGGGAATGGCCTACTTTAAAAATAGAAGTGTTTGAAATGTCAATCTTTTCTAAAGCTTGAAATACTTTTGCTAATTGTAATCCATCATGCACAATAAGCTGATATTTTTTTGACTTTAAAATGTCTGTTTTTTTAAGGAAGAAAAATTTATAGTTACTTGAAAAATCTAGAACCTTTAAATCTTTTTTTAAATCGATTCCGAGTTGTTTTAATTTTTCAAGCATTTTGTTTTCTTGCTTTTCAACTGAAATTCTACCTTTTTTATCCTTTTCATTTATAATAATTGAAATATAAATCTCATCAGGAGTTATTTCAGTTTCAACTTTACCTGTTACTTCTATGTAGTTTTGATCAATAAAATTTTTTGTGCCACTTTGAGCAAATGTTGCTGTTACTGTAATTAGAAATAAGGCTGAGAATAGTTTTTTCATGATTATAGAGTTTTAAATTCATTATAAAAGTACTGCAATCATTTATTCTGAAAAATTTAAAATGAGTGAATAGTAGGTTTCAATGAGTGAAAGGGATCTTTGGGTGCGTATAACCCTTAAAAACCATGTTAAATTGCATAAAATATCATGTTTTATGGAGATAGCTGTTTTATTAAATGGTTTTAAGTGTGTAGCTTTACAAGGCAATTAAATAAATTATGAAACAACAAATAATATCACTTGTTATACTACTATTAGTTTCTGTGAATGGATTTTCTCAAATTCAAAAGGATGAAATGGAGAAACAACATTTGTATACCGATTTTGTTGCTGATGAAAACGGAAACAGGCTTGCAGGAATTACTGTAAGCATACGAGGAAAAAATATTTCAACAAGAACAAATTCCAATGGAATTTTTAAAATAAAAGCATCTATTGGTGATCGAATTGTATTAAGTAAAAATGGAAAGATTATTAACACATATATTTACAATGGAAGTTCACAGTATAGAATTGAAGATAATTCAGGAATTTATTCAAAATCAATTAAAAAATCTTCTTCAAACCAATTTAAAAGTCAAATAGATTCAGCTAAACATTATATAAAAACAAACCCATTTAAAAGTATATCTTTTGTTGAATCTGCGCTTAAATTAGAAGCTTCAAAAAGAGGGAATACTAATAATATTGGCCAAGCCTATGAAGTTCTTGGAGATGTTTATTTAAACCTTAAACAATATGATTTGGCTGTTGATAATTATAAAATTTCACTAAAAAATAAAATTTCAAATACTGTCAACTTTAAGTTAGCTCAAGCGCTATTATTAAACCAAAGAAATAATGAAAGTATTAAGGTTTTAAATGAGTTAATTTCATTAAACATAAGTACAAACCTAAAGATTGATTCACACAAGGTTTTAGGACTGAATTATCAGAAATTAAATGAAATTGATAAAGCAATTAAACATTTAGAGGCAGCTTTAAATATTGCTAACAAGAACAATATTGAAGCGAAAATATCGAATTTAAATTCGGTTTTAGGTGAATTATATTTAGCAAAAGGAAATAATGTTAAAGCCCAACAATTCTTTGATAGTTCTATTGAAAATACCAAAAGTGAAAGTTTAAATAAAAGAGCTGCTGTTACCAATTTGGTTGCAAACCAGTATAAAAAACAGCAAAAATTTGACAAGGAAATTGAATTAAAAAAACAAACTTTACAAGAATTAGAGGCTGCAGATGTAAATGAAATAGAGGAGTCAAATGATGAAGAAAAAATCTCAGTACAACAATTAAACTTGGATATTGGAAATGCATATGCAGAGAAAAAATCTTATGATAAAGCCATTAATTACCTTGAAAAAAGTAAAGAAAAATCGGAGAAAGTATTTGACATTGAAACACAAAAAAATGCCGTTCAGAAATTGTCTGAAATCTATAAAAATGTTGGAGATTTTAACAAAGCACTAAATAGTTATCAGGAATATGTTGGTTTGGTTGATTTGTTATATAAGAAAAAGGAAAAGGAAATTGCTGATGCAGTTGCACTCAATAAAAATTTGATTGAAAAACAAAACAGAATAAACAGTCTTGAAAAAGATAGAGAGTTGTTGGAAAGTAAATATCAATTATACGAAAGTGAACAGCAAATTACCGTTGAAAATTATAAGCGTCAACAATTAATTATTTATTCATTGATTGTAGGATTGTTACTGCTATTGTCAGCTGTTTATTTTATGTATAAAAGCAATAAACAACGAAGGTTAACAAATAATTTGTTAGCATTAAAATCGTTAAGAAGCCAAATGAATCCTCATTTTATTTTTAATGCTTTAAATTCAGTTAATAGTTTTATTGCGCAGAATGATGAGCGAACAGCAAATCGTTATTTAACGGAGTTTTCAACATTAATGCGTAATGTTTTGGATAATTCTGAAGCTGATTTTATTCCGCTTTCAAATGAAATTGAGATGTTAGAATTATATATGAAATTAGAACATTCAAGGTTTAAGGATAAGTTCGATTATAAAATTGAAGTTGATGAAAAACTAAAAATTAGTGAATATCAAATTCCGCCAATGTTATTGCAGCCTTATGTTGAAAATGCGGTTTGGCATGGTTTAAGATATAAAAAAAAGAAGGGAAGTTTGAGTGTGAGAATTCAGCAAAAAAATGAAGATAGTATCGAGATAACTATAACTGATGACGGTATAGGAAGAATTAAATCCAAGGAATTAAAAACAGAGAATCAACAAAAACAATTGTCAAAAGGAATGGATAATATTAAAAAGAGAGTCCATATTTTAAATGAAATGTACAATGACAAGGTTGATGTTTTTATTAGTGATTTATATTCAGACAATACAGGAACAAAGGTTGTGCTAATTTTAAAAAAGGATTAAGCAAATGAAATTAAAAACCATCATAGTTGAAGACGAACAAACAAGTAGAGAAATATTAAGAAACTACTTAAATAAATATTGCCCTCAGGTAGATGTTTTGGGAGAAGCAGAAAATATTGATGAAGCACTGTTATTAATTAGAAATAACGACTTGGATTTGGTGTTTTTAGATGTTGAAATGCCCTATGGAAATGCATTTGATTTATTAGAGAAATTAGGAAATATTAATTTCGAAACAATTTTTGTCACAGCCTATAATCACTATGCAATTGAAGCATTAAATAATCATGCATCTTACTATCTACTAAAACCAATTTCAATTGATGAATTAATAAAGGCGGTGGATTATGTAAGTGAAGTTAAAAAGAAAGAAAACGAATTGCAAAATGATGTTTTAATTCCTAAAACAACTTCAATAAATGAAAGAATTACCATTCCAACACAAGAAGGGTTTGAAGTGCTTGAAATTCAAGATATCTTGTATTGTCAGGCCGATGATAACTACACACATTTGTATTTAAAAAACGATAAAAAAAAGTTAGTGAGTAAAACACTAAAATACTTTGATGAAATTTTAAAACAAAGTAATTTTGCACGGATTCATAAATCGTATTTGGTAAATGTAAATTGTATTGTGAATTATAAAAAAGGAAAGGGAGGAAGTGTTCTTTTATCAACCGGAAAAGAATTATCGGTCTCTTCATCCAAAAAAGGAGAATTATTAGCATTTTTTAAATAAAAAAATAAGATGATTATAAAAGAATTAAACGGAAATAAACCACAATTTGGAGACGACTGCTTTATAGCAGAAAATGCCGTAATTATTGGTGAAGTAGAAATGGGAAACCAGTGTAGTATTTGGTACAATGCCGTTATTAGAGGTGATGTACATTATATAAAATTGGGAAATAAAGTAAATGTTCAGGACGGCGCGGTAATACATGCAACGTATAAAAAGCATCCTACAAATATTGGAAATAATGTATCAATAGGACACAATGCAATGGTGCACGGTTGTACTATAAACGACAATGTTTTAATAGGTATGGGATCAATTGTAATGGACGATTGTATTGTAGAAAGTAATACTATTATTGCTGCTGGTGCGGTTGTTACACAGGGTACACATGTAGAATCTGGTTGTATTTATGCAGGTGTTCCAGCTAAAAAAGTGAAAGATATCAGTGAAGAGTTAATTTCAGGTGAAATTAATAGAATTGCAGATAGTTATGTAAAATATTCAGGTTGGTATAAAGAGTAGTTTTTGGGCGTTACCCTTTGGGTCGGGCTTTCACTACTCGCTTTTTTTAGTGAAGTACTAAAAAAGAGCTCAAACAAATAGTTCTATCCCTAACGCATATAGAAACTAAAAGTCTAACTTTTCAACAGATTTTGAAGCTGAGGTTGTATTTAATATTTTAGATAAAACCTCAGTTTTTGTATTTATAAAAAACTGATGAATACCTTTTTCATTTTTGTTAGTCATTAAATTTAACTGTTTCAACATGGATTTGGTTTGCTTGGCAACTGCTTCACCCGAATCAATAATTTTTATATTAGAACCTAAAATGTTTTTTATTTGAGGAATTAAATAAGGGTAATGTGTACAGCCTAAAACCAAATGATCAATATTATATGATAGCATCGGATTTAAATAGGAGGTAAGCAGTTTTTTCAATTCTTCAGAATTTATCTTTCCTTCTTCAATAAGTGAAACCAAACCCTCACCATTTTGTTCAATTATTGTAATGTTTTTAGTGTATTCTTTTGTAGTTTTTTCAAACAACTTACTGCTTAAAGTCCCTTTTGTAGCTAAAATACCAATAGCACCTGTTTTACTATACAAAGCAGCGGGTTTAATAGCTGGTTCTATCCCTATAAATGGTATGTTATAGTTTTTTCTTAAAACGTCAATAGCGTTAGTAGTAGCAGTATTACAAGCAACAATTATTAGTTTACAACCTTTTGCTATCAAGAATTCTGTATTTTTAATACTTAGAGCAATTATTTCTTCACGAGATTTTTCTCCATATGGTGCATTTTTACTGTCGGCTAAGTAAATGGTATGTTCGTTAGGTAAAAGTTTTATAACCTCTTTCCAAATGGAAGTTCCACCAATTCCAGAATCAAATATACCTATAGGACTTTCCATTTATTTAAAAATATTGAGATGAATTTAAGTAGAATAAATGTAAAAAAAAATCCCGCAATTGCGGGATTTTTTTCAAGTGATATTTATTTATTGAATACCTAATTTTGATTTTACTGCTGGTAATAAATCTGTACCATTAGCAACAATTAAAGTAGATGCTTCTAAAACGTAAGTATAACCTTGTGCTTTTGCAACTTCATCAATAGCTTTTTTAGCTTTTTCTAAAATAGGCTTTAATTTATCGTTTCTTTTTTTAGTGATGTCTTCTCTAGCAACTTGAGATGCTTGATATAAATTTTGACGATCTTGTTGAACTTCAACACCTCTCCTTTGATTTTCTTCATCAGTTTGAGATCCTTGTTCAGCGTTGTATTTTTTTAATTTAGCCTCAAGTTTTGTTTCTTCAGCTTTTAATTCACTTTCGTAAGTTTTGCTTAATTTCTCTAATTCAGTGTTTAATGCTTTAGTTTCAGGCATTAAGCTTATTAATAAATCAGTACTAATATGCCCAATTTTTTCTTGTGCTTGAACAGTACTAAATCCTAAAGTAATTATAGCAATTAATAATAATGATCTAAATTTTTTCATTTTGTATTCGTCGTTTTTAATTAATTATTTCCTTTTTTTTCTTTTGCTTTTTTAGCGTCTTCAATCTCTTTTATTCTTTTTTGTTTCTTAGCTTCAATAGCTGCTTTTAATTCTTCTCGTTTCTTAAGTTGAGCAGTTTTTCTATCTTCAATTTTCTTTTTTAAAGCTTGTTGTTTAAGTTCTCTATCACTAAGTTTTTTCTGAGATTCTTCACTAATAGGAGTTGGTTTGTCCGCTGTACCATTTTTCTTGGCTTGTTTTTCTTTAACAGCAGCTGTCTTTTTCTCTCTTGTTATACTTTTAATTACTAGATCGCTAATATCAAACTTTTTGTTGGAATATAACATTATTAAAGAACTCGATTTGTCTAAAACAAAGTCATATTTTCTTTTAGTTGCAATATCTTGAATAGCATTGTAAACTAAATCTTGAATTGGCTTTACTAGTTGTTGTCTTAAAAAATACAAATCACCGTTGGTACCAAAATACGAGGCTTGTAATCTTTTTAAATCAAATTCTAAAATTTGAATATCTTCTTCCTTATCAATTATCAACTCTTCAGTTAATAAAATTTTTTCATTATTTAATTCGGCCTTTAAATCTTCAATTTCCTTTTGTTGTTTTTCAATATTATTTTGCCAAACAATAGCTTTTGCGTTAATTTTTGCCTGGGCTTCATTGTATTCAGGAACATTTTCTAAAATGTATTCCATATCAATAAAACCAATTCTTTGAGCCTTTTGAGCATTAGAGGCAATACTAAAAACTAAAAACGCAAATAAAAGAACTTTTTTTGTCATAACTATTAAGTATTTAGAAAAAACCGTGCCATTTTTAAATTTATCTACAAATATAACTGATTTAGATTAAAATTGTTGTCCAATAATAAAGTGAGTTTGCCATCCAGATTTTTCGTTGGTTCCAGGTAATGGATCATATCCATGAGCAAAGTCAATTCCCAACATACCAAAGGCTGGCATAAAGATTCTTAACCCTAAACCTGCAGATCTTTTTAAAGTAAAAGGATTGAAGTTTTTAAATCCGTCATACGAATTACCCGCTTCTAAAAATCCTAAAACATAAATTGATGCAGATGGCTTTAATGTAATAGGGTATCTTAATTCCATTTGAAATTTATTATAAATAGTCCCACCGTCTATTGATGATAAGCGACCATTTTCATATCCTCTTAAAGCAATGGTTTCTCTACCATCTAATTGGTATGAAGACATTCCATCACCACCAACAAAGTATCTTTCAAATGGTGAATCACCTAATTCTTTATTGTAATTTCCTAAAATACCAAATTCAGCATTGGTCATTACAACTAAATCTTCAGTTAAAGAAGTATACCATTTTCCTTTAAAACTAGCTTTATAATATTCTAACCATTTATATTTTTCACCTAATTCTAAATTTGAATCTGAATAATCTTTGTTGTTTAATAATGAATAAGGGATAGTTAATTTAGCTCCTAAACTAAATTCTGAACCTTGTTTAGGGAAAATTGGATTTGGTCCAGATGAGTTTCTACCTAAAGTAATGCTATAAGATAAATTGTTAAGATTACCGTTAGTTAATTGTAATCCGGCAATGTTCATCCCATACTCTTTTAAATCGTATAATTGGTAACTTATACTTTGAGAAAGTGTAAAGTAATTATCTGGCCATTGTAATCGTTTACCCAATCCTATAGAAGCTCCAACTATATTTAAACGTTGATCTTTATCTACATTGTTTGTTGTGTAATCATATCTAAACTGTTTAGAGTTGTAAACAGAAAATGAGAATGACTGAGGTTTTTTACCACCTAACCATGGTTCGGTAAATGAAAAGCTTGAAGTGGTGTAATATCTACTTTTTTGTAATCTTAAAGATAAGGTTTGTCCATCACCCATTGGCAATGGTTTATATGCCTCTTTATTAAATAAATTACGAACCGAGAAGTTATTGAATGAAAGTCCTAATGTACCAATAAATGATCCTCCACCATAACCACCTTGTAGTTCAATTTGGCTAGATCCTTTTTCTGCTACAGTATAATCAATATCTACTGTTTTATCTTGATAGTTTGGACTAATATCTGGTGTGATGGCTTCGGCATCAAAAAATCCTAATTGACCAATTTCTCTAATTGTTCTAATAATATCACTTTTGCTATATAAATAACCAGGTTTAGTTCTAATTTCTCTAAAAACTACATGGTCATTTGTTCTGTCGTTTCCATTAACAGTTACTTTTTTAATGTTGGTTGGTTCATCTTCATAAATTCTAATTTCAACATTAATAGAGTCATTGTTAATTTGAGTTTCAACAGGCATTACTCTGGAGAATAAATATCCATTGTTTTGATAAACTGTAGCAATATCTTGTGAATCTGGAGAGCCGTCACCAGTAACTCGTTCTTTTAAAACTTTTCCATTATAAGTGTCACCTTTCTCAATACGTAATAATCGTTGAAGTTGCTCATCAGTATATTTACTGTTTCCTAAAAATTTGATATCACCAAAAATGTATTTTTTTCCTTCCTCTACTTTAATGTTTAAGTTTAAGGTATTGTCTTCGTTCCAGCTTAAAGAATGATCCAATACACGTGCATCTCTATACCCTTTCTCACTATAATCAATAATTAGATTTTCTAAATCTTCTTTGAAATCAGCATCTATATATTTTGATTTTTTCCAAAATCTACCTAAAAATGCTGTTTTAGTATTTTTTAATGATTTTTTAAGTTTTTTATCGTTTACTGCTGTGTTTCCTTCAAAAGTGATGTTTTTTATTTTAACTTTTTCACCTTTGTCAATACGAACCAACATGTTAACAATATTAACTCCAGTTGTATCAGGTTTTGTGTCTAAATTTACTTTTGTTTTTAAATATCCTTTTTCTTGATATTTCTTTTTGAAATAGTTTTTTGTAGTTACCATTAAATTATCGGTAACCATTGCTCCTTTTTTAAGGTCGGCATCAGCTTGTAAATCTTTGGCTTTACTTTTTTTAATTCCTTGAATTGTTACACTATTCAACTGAGGTAATTCTTGAACTTCAAATTCAAGATAGGCAGTTTCACCATCAATTTTAGCAATATAAACTTCAACATTACTAAATTGTTTGGTTTCATATAATTTTTTAATGGCGCTTGTAAGTTTGTCTCCAGGTAATTTAATTTGTTGACCAACTTTTAAACCGGTAAAAACTTTGACAGTTTCTTCTCCGAATTTTTTAAGACCTTTAACTGCTATTCCTCCTAATTCATAAGAATTTTCTTTCTTGAAAACGGTATTTTTAATTTTTGGAATTACACTATCCTTAACTATAGTGTCGTTTTTTATTTCTAATTCTTTTAAATTATTTTTTTGAGTTTCTTGAGCAACTGTTGAATTTGCTACTAAAAAAAATGCTAAAAGTATAAAGGCTAAATTTAATTTATTCATTGATATTTTCGATTTGTTCACTAGTTTTTCCAAAACGTCGTTCTCTTTTTTGATACTCTAATATTGCATTAAACAGATGTTCTTTTCTAAAGTCTGGCCAAAGGGTATTTGTAAAATAAAATTCTGCATAAGCCATTTGCCACAATAAAAAATTGCTGATTCTTTTTTCACCACTTGTTCGGATCATAAAATCAACATCCGGCAAAGAAAACGTATATAAATGATTATTTATAATTTTTTCATTAATTTCTTCAATACTAAGTTGATTATTAACAACTTTTTTCGATATATTTTGGATAACATTAACAATTTCTTCTCTAGCTCCATAGCTTAACGCTAAAGTTAGTGTAAGAGTTGAATTGTTTTTGGTTTTATCAATAACCTCAATAAGCTCTTTTTGAGCTTTTTCTGGTAAGTGTTCCAGATTGCCAATAGTGTTGAGTTTAATGTTATTTTTTTGAAGTGTTTTTAGCTCTTTCTTAAGCGATGAAACCAATAATGCCATGAGCGTTTTGACTTCTAATTTGGGTCTGTTCCAGTTTTCGGTTGAGAATGCATAAAGGGTTAAATAATTAACCCCAATTTCAGCGCAACCTTCAATTACTTCTCTTACGGATGTTACACCGTTTTTATGTCCAAATACTCTTGGTTGACCTTTTAATTTTGCCCAACGGCCATTACCATCCATTATTATGGCAATATGATTTGGTATAGCGTTTTTCGCTATTTCATTTTTTAAATTTTCCACTAATATGGGTTCGCATAACAAGCAGGTCGTCCAAAGGTGTAAACAAATGATATACCACTTAGAATATACCAGTCGTTACTGTTTGGATTTCCAAACTTTAATGTGCTAATTTTATCGTTATTATAATCTATGTCGTCTTCAAATGTATATCTTGCTCTAACTTCCAAAGCTACTGCAAAATCTCCAAATAATTTAGTTTTATATCCAATTCCAAAGGGAATGGCAAAGGATGTTTTTGCTTTATAGTTATATTGCCTACTTCCAGGTGGGTTTTCAGATGTTACAGCATTGTAATTAAACGCGGTAATTTCAAAAATTAAATATGGTGTTGCAGTGTGTCTGTAACTATCTAAATTGTATTCAAAATAGTTGAATTCCATTCCTACAGATAGTTCTTTTATGCTATTGTTAAAATTAATTCCTCTAGAAAACCTTTCCTTGTTGGTAGCGTCAAAATCATCAGAAGAAATTTGAGCATAGGTAAAAGTTCCTCTTAATGAAATTCTTGGATTCATATTCCATTTATAAATTAAACCACCCATAAAATTATTTGGATTTATGTAGGTTTCCGGACCAACGTCTCCAATATAATTACTACCTCCTACAAAAAAACCTACTTCGTTAATTTGTGCCTTGGAAGTAATTGTAAAACAGATGAATGTAAAAAGTAGAACTAGTTTTCTCATAAATTCAATAGCATGCAAATATAATTAATTCTATTTGCTTATGGACGTTAAACAATGTCTTTTTTGATAAACTACTTATTATTCAAAATATTGTAGTTTTCTATCAGTACTTTTTTGAATTATCAAATAAAACTAATTTCGGGTATCCTGTCCCCAAAGTAATTTTTCACGTAAGGTTTTAATAAAAGTTTGTTGTTTAATTTGAACCATTTTTAAATTAAAATTGGCTTTTTTTACAGAAACTACTGTGTCCTGATTTATCGTAGTGATACGCGAATCTAATGAAATGAAGAATTTATCTTCTCTCCCGCTAACTTTAAATTTTACAGTGGTTTCATCAGGAATTACCAATGGTCGAGCATTTAAATTGTGCGGTGAAATAGGAGTAATAACAAAACTTTTTGCTTCTGGAGTAATAATTGGGCCACCACAACTCAAAGAGTAACCAGTTGAACCTGTTGGAGTAGCAATAATTAGCCCATCAGCCCAGTAAGATGTTAAATAATCATTGTCTAAATAAGTTTCTATGGTAATCATAGAAGCTGTATTTTTTCTGTTTACAGATACTTCATTTAAAGCAAAATTAATTGAAGATAAACTTTTTAGTTTTGGGGTCGTTGTTACGCTTAATAATGCTTTGTTTTTTACAACATATTGTTTTTTAAGTAGTAAATCAATCGCAATCTGAATTTCTTCCTTGTGGATTGTGGCTAAAAAACCCAATCTACCTGTATTTATTCCTACAACTGGAATGTTCGAATCTCTTATAAAGGTCACAGCTCTTAAAATAGTTCCGTCACCTCCAACAGTAAACATGAAATCAAACGAATTATCTAAATCTTTATAAGATGCAAATGTTTTAGCCTTTGAAATTTTAAGCTTCTTTTTTAATCCTGAATAATAATTTTTTTCAATTACAAAATCAATAGAGTTGCTGGTAAGAGTGTTAATTAACTCTTCAACATATTTTTTGTCTTCCTCCTTAAAATATTGACCGTAAATTGCAATTTTCATTCTTAAATATTTAAGTATTTTTTTAAGTAATTTGTTCTGCTTTTTAAATCTTCAAGATAAAAATCTTCTTTATGATTTGAAAGTACTTTATAATTGTAGCGTCTGAAAGATTGAATAATTTCATTGATGTCCTGTGAGCTAAATTTAAGAGAAATTTTAACGTTTACACCATCAGTTTCAGAAATATAAATACCTAATAATTTACCGTTATTTGATTCTACTATTTGTGAAATTTCACTGAAAGAATAATCTTTAATACCTTTCTCCAAAATAATTACCACGCCTTCATTGTTTAAATAAGGAGTGCCATTAAAAGCGTGTAAAATTTCAATTAAGTCGTAGTATCCAACATATTCTTTATTGCCATCTAATACTGGAATAATGTTAGTTTCGTTTGAAGCAAAAACTTTAATAATTTCTAATAAATTATTTTTCTCTTCAATAAAAAACACATTAAATAGGAACTGAAATTCTTCTAAAGGCCTGTCATCTTCATCTATTCCTTTAATATCGTTTTCTGAAATTAAACCGATTAGTTTGTTATCCTCAATTATTGGAAAGTGACAAAATATAGTTTCATTAAAAAACGATTTAACCTCTCTAACAGGTGTTGAAAGGGTAAATGGCTTATATTCATTTAATATGTAAAGAATTGTTTCCATAACATTTTATATAATAGTACAAATTAATCAAAAATAAAACCAAAAACATATTCTTAGTTCGTAAATTTGCACACTAAATAAAAAATTAAGGATTTTCAGGTATGACTAAATTAAGTGTAAATGTCAATAAAATTGCAACATTACGTAATTCTAGAGGTGGAGATTTTCCAAATGTTGTAAAGGTGTCTTCTGATATTCAGGATTTTGGTGCAGAGGGGATTACAATTCATCCAAGGCCCGATGAGCGCCATATTCGATATCAAGACGCATATGATTTAAAAAAAATTGTAACTACGGAATTTAATATTGAAGGAAACCCAATTCCAAAATTTATGGACATGGTTTTAGCTATTAAACCAACTCAAGTTACGTTAGTTCCTGATGGTATAGATGCAGTTACGTCTAATGCAGGTTGGGATACGATCAAAAATCAAGAATTTTTAAAAGAAATTATTTCAGAGTTTAAAGCAAATGGAATTAGAACTTCTATTTTTATTGATACCGATTTAAAATTAATTGAAGCTGCAGCAACTACTGGAGCTGATAGAATTGAATTGTATACTGAAGAATTTGCAACTCAATTTGGGCTTGGTAATAAAGAGGCTATTAAACCATATACACAAAGTGCTGTTTTGGCTACTGAACTTGGTTTAGGTATAAACGCTGGTCACGATTTAAGTTTAGATAATATTCAGTTTTTTGCAGAAAACATTCCAAATTTATTGGAGGTTTCAATTGGTCATGCACTAATAGCCGAGTCTTTATATTTAGGTCTTGAAAATGTTGTAAATATGTATAAGCGTAAGTTAGGATTCGCAGTCAAGTAATGGAATTATTGCATTCAACAATTTTAGGGAAAGGTCAACCTATGCTTATTTTACATGGTTATTTTGGGATGAGTGATAATTGGAAAACACTTGGAGTTCAATTTGCTACAAATTTTGAGGTGCATTTAATAGATCAAAGAAATCATGGGAGAAGTTTTCATAGTGATGAATTTGATTATGAATTACTGGTAGAAGATTTACACTTTTATATTGAACATCATAGTTTAGAGCATGTCGTCCTTTTAGGGCATTCTATGGGAGGAAAGGTAGCTATGAAATTTGCAGTTACTTATCCTGAATATGTGAATAAATTAATTGTTGCGGATATTGGACCTAAATTTTACAAACCACATCATGAGTATATTTTAGCTGCTTTAAATTCTGTAAATTTTGAAATTCATACAACCCGAAAACAAGTTGAAGAAGTTTTAAAAATTGATATTAAAGAACCAGGAGTAATTCAATTTTTATTGAAAAATGTATTTTGGGAATCAAAAGGGAAATTGGCTTATAGGTTTAATTTACAAAGTTTAACTGAGAACAATTCTGAAGTTGGTGCAGCATTACCATCTTTTACAAATTTTGATAAATCAACATTGTTTTTGAAAGGAGAGAATTCTGACTATATTCAAAAAGAAGATGAGTCTTTAATTTCTGCACATTTTACCGATTATAAAGTTGTAACTGTCAAAAATGCAGGTCATTGGCTTCATGCAGAGAATCCAACTCAGTTTTATAATGAAGTTGTCAGTTTTTTGTCTTAAAAACTAAATTGGCATAATTATCGTTAAATTTATATTTCATTATAAAATATTAAAAATGAAATTTATATTTAAAATATTACTTACTGCAATTGCAGTAGTTGTACTTGCAAAGTTCTTACCTGGTGTAGAGATAGCTAGCTATAATAGTGCTATTTGGGTGGCTCTTGTTTTAGGGTTATTAAGAGTTACAGTAAAGCCTTTGTTAATATTTTTTACATTGCCAGCAACCATAGTAACTTTAGGTTTGTTTCTATTGGTTATAAATGCGGTAATAATCTTGTTAGCAGATTATTTTGTTGATGGTTTTGCAGTGGCAGGATTTTGGATAGCATTATTGTTTAGTTTATTGTTATCCCTCTTTCAATCCATATTATATTCATTTTTAAATGAAAAGAAAGAAAAATAGTTGAATTTGAACGGATTAAATATTTGTTAAGTGGGTAAAAAATAGTAATTTTGCACCCAATTTTGAATGATTATAGTAAAAACAGCATAAAATGAATATTACAAAAGAAAATATTGATGTATTAAATGCAGTAGTGAAGGTAGAGATCGCTGCAGCCGATTATCAAGATAAAGTAGCAACAATTTTACAAGATTACCGTAAGAAAGCTGATATTCCAGGATTTAGAAAAGGACAAGTTCCAATGGGAATGATTAAAAAACAGTACGGAAAATCTATAATGATTGATGAAGTTAATAAATTGCTACAAGAGTCATTAAATAATTTTTTAGTTGAAGAAAAGTTAGACATATTAGGTAATCCATTACCAAAAATGCAAGATGATTTTAACTGGGATGCAGAAGATTATGCTTTTGAGTTTGAATTAGGATTGGCACCAGTATTTGATGTTAATTTAGATGCTAAAAAGAAAATCACACAATACAATATTGTTGCTGATGAAGAATTATTAGATAAAGAAGTTGCAAACATTCAGAAACGTTACGGGAAAATAGTACCGAAAGAAGAAGTTGAAGAAGGAGTTGCTATTACTGGTACTTTTGTTAATGAAGAAAAAGAAATTAACAAAAAGTCTACAATTGAGTTAGCTGATATAAAAGGAAAAACAAACCTTAAAAAGTTTATTGGTAAAAAAGTTGGAGATGTTCTTGAATTAAAGACAAAAAATCTTTTTACTGATGACCATAAATTAATGGGAGCTTTAGGTTTAGATCATGATGCTATTCATGGTTTAGAGGTTAATGTAACTTTAACTATTGAAGAAATTAACCTAACTGAACTTTCAGAAATTAACCAAGAATTATTAGATAAAGTATTTGGTCCTGATGTTGTTAAAACTGAAGAAGAATTAAGAGCTAGAATTAAAGAAGATGCTGAAAAGCAATTTCAAACTCAAGCAGACCAACAATTATTAAATGCTGTAACTGAATATTTAGTTGAAAATACTAAATTTGATTTACCAGCTGAATTTTTGAAAAAATGGTTAGCAGTTGCAGGTGAAAAGCCAATGACTCCAGAAGAAGCTAACGAAGAGTTTGATAAATCTGAAAAAGGATTACGTTACCAATTAATTGAGGGTAAAGTTTTAAAAGATAACGATATCAAAATCGATTTTGAAGAATTAAAAGACTTTACAAAAGGATTTGTAAAAGCTCAAATGGCACAATACGGTCAATTGAATCCAGAAGAGAAAGAATTGGATGATATTGTACAAAGAGTGTTAACTAATCAAGAGGAAGCTAAACGTTTGCAAGAACAATTAGTAAGTCAAAAATTATTAACTTTTTACAAAGAGAATATTACTTTTAAAGTAAAAGAAGTAAACTATGAAGAATTTGTAAAAGAAGTTTACAAGTAAGAATAGCTGCTTTTTATAGTATAAAAAACTCCTTAATGAATTTTCATTAAGGAGTTTTTCTTTATAGTTCTTTTGAGAATTCTAACTTTGGAAGTAGTACTACTTTTTTCTTTTGAATTTTCTGTGTTTTGCAAAGTATATTACCTAGCATTTTAAAGGTTTCTTCAACATAAATACCTTTATTTAATAAAACACATTCAGTTCTTTGAGACATTGCAGCATCTGTAATTTCAGCTCTTGAAGGAATTCCTGTTTTAGATAAATTTTCTAAAATTTGAGTTGCTAATATATCTGGTAAGTGTGCAGCTTCACAAATACGTAAAAGCTCTTCCTGTATATTAGCAAAGTTTTCCCATCCTGTTTCAACAGCTAAATCACCTCGTGCAATCAAAACTCCAACAGGGTAACTTTCCATTGCCTTTAAAATTATACTTGGTAGGTTTTTATAAGCATTTTTAGTTTCAATTTTAACAATTACACCAATAGAAGATTCTAAACTTTTTAGTTCATTTAATAAATCTTCAACATCTTGTTTGTTATTCACAAAAGAAAATAAAACAGCATCTGCATTTTTAGAGACAAATTTTAAATCGAATTTATCTTTTTCTGTTAAGCCGTTAATTTTTAATGTGCTATTTGGAAGGTTGATACCTTTATCGGCTTTTAGTTTACCACCTTTGACTTTTGTTTTGGTTATTTTAACCAATAAATAATCTTCTTGAGCTTCTGCAATTATTCCTTCTATTTTCCCATCGTCAAAATAGATGATTTCATCCATTCTTATTTGAGAGAAAATTTCTGGTAGCGTACAGGAAATATGAGGAAATTCAGTCAAATTTCTTTCAGAATCATATTTGGCAGGCTCTCCAAGGATTGGTTTTTTATCAAGCCTCAAAATATCACCTTTAAATAGTGTGATAGCTTCCTCTAAAGGCTTAATTTTATTAATGGATTGAACTTCTGGGTTTGAATTTTTATCGCAAAATACTTCGAATTTAGTGTCACTTGTAATAAATGCAGACTTACTACAAGAAGCCCATCTTCCTAAACCAGTTACTTCTTCAATAATTATCTTGCGTTTTTTACCTCGTGAATCTCTAAATTTTATGAATGATCCTTTCTTTGTTTTTTCAAGCCAGTTTTTATGAATAGGCACAATAGCATCTGCAATTTGATTTTCAGGAGGTAAAATACCTTCAGGAGCTAGCCATATTTTTCCTGGTTTACTGACCTCACCTAATGCGTTTTTTTTAGGTTTTATGCGAATTACTTTAGGGCCAGAAACCATTTTTCCAGTTCTTAATTTTGGGCCACCTAAATCCATCATTATTTTACAATCTGAACTTGATTGTCTTATGTTATCGATGATTTTTCCCCAAACAACTTCATCATTTTGAGCGCAGTTTATTCGAGCACTGTTCATTCCTAAATTTAATAAGCTGTCGGTGAAGCTTTTATTTTCTGATGCAGATGTTGGCTGCGTTACCATAATTCGTGTTCTGCGTTTGTTAGGTGCGATTCCTAATAATGTATCTGTATGTTTTTTTAATAGCTCTTGGCTCTCAGTGGTTGTTAAAATGTTGTTAGGAAGATTGTCAGAGTCAACTTTTAACAAATGATTGATAATGGTTTTAAAAATTAGAACATTGTATAAAATACTTCCTTCGGTATTAGAACTAAATGGTATTCCTAAAGCATAAAGTTTTTCCTGAAAAACATCAATATCAAAACTCCTAAGTGCTAAATAATGAATTAAATTTTTAGCACTTTTAGTATAATTTGGATGAACGTTCTCAATTTGAGTTTTATATGTTGTCTCAAATTCTGAAATTTTATCTAAAATTAAATCAATCTGAGTATTTATTTCTAGTAGATTTTCTTTGTCAAAATGCATAGGTAATATTTAGGTTTAAATTTACAAATATTCAACCTAAATAATCAGTACTAAGTTATTAGTTTTTAGTTGGAAATTACTTTCTTTTTTGACCTCTGGTTTTAGGTTTTTTGTATTTTTTTGCAATTTCTCTTCGGTAAGAACCTCCTAAATTTACACGTTTGTTTTTTTCCTTTTTTTCGTGAAATGCAGGACCACTAGGTTCAGTAAGTGTTTTTTTACCACTCGTTTTTTCAGGCTCAATTTTTGGCATTTCCTCATCTATTTTCTGATTGGAAATTATAATAGATTCTGGAAGATCATAAACATCAATTTCTGTTTCCATTAATAATTCTATTTCACCTAAATAATCTGCTTCTTGTTCATTAAAAAATGAAATTGCCGTTCCTTGCTGTTCGGCTCTACCTGTTCTTCCAATTCTATGCATATAGTTTTCAGGTTCCTCAGGAATATTGAAATTAATAACATGACTTACATCTGTTAAATCTAAACCTCTAGCAATTATATCAGTTGCAATTAAAACATTAAAAAAGCCTTTTTCAAAATTCTTTACTGAGCGTAAACGGTAATTTTGTGTTTTATTTGAATGAATTACATTGGTTTCTCCTGGAATTATTCCTTCTAATTCTTCAAATAAGATATTTGCCTGCTTTTTGTTTTTTACAAATACTAAAACTTTTTTAAATGCTTCTTTGTCTTTTAATAAATGAACTAAGAAATTAATTTTTGTATAAAAATTAGGAACAGGATATGCTTGTTGGTCAATAGTATCTAAAGGACTTCCGCTAGAAGCAATTTCAATTTTCACCGGTGCTTTAAAAAATTGATCTAATATTCCATCAACTTCCTTTGTTAAAGTTGCCGAAAATAGAATACTCTGACGTTTTTTAGGTAGTAAATCTAACAATGTAACCAATTGAGGTCTAAAACCAAGGTTCATCATTTCATCAACTTCATCAATTACCAACGTTTGGATATGTTTTAATTTTAAAATTCCATCCAAAGCTAAATCCAGTAATCTACCAGGTGTAGCCACCAATATATCTTGACCTTCATAAACCATTTGTTTTTGCTTATTAAGGTTTGTACCTCCATAAACACCTGCAAATCGTACATTAATATACGGAGTTAAACTTTCAATTTCCTGAACTACCTGAACCACTAATTCTCTGGTAGGTACAATTATTAAAACTCTAGGATGTTTTTGTGTTGAAAAACTCAATTTTCTTAATATAGGTAACAAATAAGCAAATGTTTTACCCGTACCTGTTTGAGCAATACCAACAACGTCTTTACTACTCATTATTACTGAAAATGCTTTTTCCTGGATAGGAGTTGGGGTTGTAAATCCCATTTCATCTAGGGCATCTAATAAAAAACGGTTTAAATTTAAATCTGCAAATGTCATCCTTCTAATTTTTTGCAAATATATGATTTAAATTACTAGGAGCGATTTGAATGCAAAAAATTGCTTTTTATTGGTATTTTGAATTTGCTGTTTGAAATTTTAAAGAGGTTCAAACAGTAATTTAACACTTGGGTCAAATTTAATTTCTTTAATTTCTCCGGTTGTTGGGACAATATGTGGAGATGATTTTTCTGAAATTTGGATTGCTTGGATTTCAGAAGAACCATCTTTATGAATTAATTCTAATTCCAAAGGAAAATCAAATAATGTGTCTTGTGTTTGTTCAACAATGATTCGAACTTTATTGTTGAAATAAATCCAACTAGATTTTAAAACAGGATGACCCGATTTCTTCAGCCATTGGTCAAAAAACACATCTAAGTTTTTCCCTGAAACTTGAGCCATTACATTTTTAAAATTTGTGGTGGAAGCATTGCTAAATTTATATTTTTGGTAATAGGCTCTAATACCTTTCCAAAAAAATTCATCACCCAAATTGTTTTTTAACATATGTAAAACCCAGGCCCCTTTTTGGTATGAATTGGTATTTAGTAATTTAATATAATCTTTAGTTTTAGTGTCAATTACTGGAGTTTGTACCCTTTTGTAATAATTTATAACAGTATTTCTTTGATTTTTAAGTCTGTTTAAAAAAGCTTCCTCTCCTTTAAATTTTTGAATATATAAACTAGTAAAGTAGGTGGCAAATCCTTCACTTAACCAAATGTGTGGCCAGTCAATTTCTGAGGCAGAATTTCCAAACCATTGATGTGCAATTTCATGAGCAATTAAATCTTCATGTTCTAAGCTTCCTGAAACAGATTCTTGATAATAAAAAATATTACCTGCATTTTCCATTCCACCATATCGGGTATTTGATTGGACATTTGCCAATTTCAAAAAGGGATATTCACCTATATTTTCAATAAAAAAGTTCAGAATTGCTTTTGCTGTAGAAAAATCATGGAATCCTTTTTCTTTAGTTTGTGGATATACCCAAGTTGAAACTGGAACATTATTTGTTTCTCCAATATTTTGTACAGCAAATTTGGCAACACCTATAACCATCACCTTTGTAGGGATTGGAACTTCTGTTTTCCAATGGTATAATTTGGACTTATCATCAATATTAGATTCTTCAACTAAATAACCATTAGCAATAGCCTGATAATAGTTAGGAGCTTTAATAAAATATTCAATAGTTGCTTTATCTGATGGATGATCTATACAAGGAAACCAATTGTGAGCTCGGTTAGGCCAGTTATCTCCAAAAAAAGTTCTGTCTCCGTGTAAATTATTACTTATTACCAATCCGTCTTTTGGTATTCCACTGTATTTAATAGTGTAGGTATACTTTACACCTGGAAAAGGATGTTTTGGCTGAATACTTACTTTGTTATTAATATGAGTGAAATCAACTTTTACATTGTTTTGAAATATAGAGTCAATTACCATACCCATACCTGTTATACTATCTCTATTTACCAAATCAAGTTCGAAGTGGCTGTTTATTTTTTTAAATTTCAAAGAAACAAGTGCTGTTGCATCAATTTTATTAGTAGAATCATTAACATCAATTGATAAATTGTAATGTTTTATATCAATATTTTGTAATCGTTCTTTATAATTTTGAGCAGATAAAGAAGTTTGAAATAAAAAAAATAAAGTAAGGGAATATAAAAGGGGCTTCATTTGAAAGTGTTATTTAAAACTCAAATATACATATAAACTTTAGACAATATTAAATATAAAATAGTGAATTATGTATTCTCTTGATAAACGAATAACCAATTAAATAATACTTCTTATCTTTACACCCTTAATATTTTAAAACCCTGTAAAATGGATTACGGAAAAGAATTTAAAAAATTTGCGACTAAGGATCAAGGAATCAATAGTATGTACTATGATAAATTGGTAAGTAGTGTTACACCTTATATTATTGAAGAACGTCAGTTAAACGTTGCACAAATGGATGTGTTCTCTCGTTTAATGATGGACAGAATAATATTTTTAGGAACTGCAATTGATGATTATGTAGCTAATATTATTCAGGCTCAATTGTTATTTTTAGAAAGTGTAGATAATTCAAAAGATATTTCAATTTACATTAATTCTCCAGGAGGAAGTGTATATGCTGGTTTAGGGATGTATGATACCATGCAGTTTATAAAACCAGATGTAGCTACAATATGTACAGGGATGGCAGCTTCAATGGGTGCAGTATTAATGTGTGCAGGTGAAAAAGGAAAACGTTCTGCTTTACCTCATTCAAGAGTGATGATTCACCAACCGTTAGGTGGAGCTCAAGGGCAAGCAAGTGATATTGAAATTACTGCTCGTGAAATAATGAAATTAAAAGATGAATTGTATCAAATAATTTCAAAGCACTCTGGACAGACTATGGAGAAAGTTCATGCAGATTCTGATCGTGATTATTGGATGAAGGCTGAAGAGGCTAAGGCTTATGGTATGATTGATGAAATTTTAGTTAGAAAATAAATTAGATTAGTTAATTAACTAATAATAAAAACCCAACAACTATTAGAATGGCAAAAGATGAAGTTTTAGAATGTTCGTTTTGTGGTAGAAAAAAGCCAGAAACTGATTTGCTAATTGCTGGATTAGACGCACATATTTGTGATAAATGTATTGAACAGGCTCACGGTATAGTAATTGAAGAAATTGCAGAACAAAGTTCTTCAACTCTTTCTTCAGAGTTAATTGTGAAAAAGCCTAAAGAAATCAAAGATTTTCTTGATCAATACATGATTGGACAAATTCAAGCTAAGCGTGTTATGGCTGTAGCGGTTTACAATCATTATAAAAGGTTGCTACAACCACCAACTAAAGAAGTTGATGATGTAGAAATAGAAAAAAGTAATATTGTAATTGTAGGTGAAACTGGTACAGGGAAAACTTTAATTGCTCGTACAATTGCAAAAATGTTAAATGTTCCTTTTTGTATTGTTGATGCAACTGTTTTAACTGAAGCGGGTTATGTAGGTGAAGATGTTGAAACCATTCTTACTCGTTTGTTACAAGCTGCAGATTATGATGTAAAAAAAGCTGAGCGTGGAATTGTATTTATTGATGAAATAGATAAAATTGCTCGTAAAGGAGATAACCCATCTATAACTCGTGATGTTTCAGGTGAAGGTGTTCAACAAGCTCTATTAAAATTATTGGAAGGATCTGTTGTGAACGTACCACCAAAAGGAGGAAGAAAGCACCCAGATCAAAAATTCATTGAAGTAAATACCAAAGATATTTTATTTATGGCTGGTGGTGCTTTTTCAGGGATTGATAAGGTAATTGGAAAACGATTAAATAGACAAGCCGTTGGTTATAGTGCATCAATTAAAGTTGATAAAGTTGATGAAACTAATTTATTGCAATATATTATTCCGAGTGATTTAAAAACATTTGGGTTAATTCCTGAAATTATTGGGCGTTTACCAGTTTTAACACATATGAATCCATTAGATGCTGATACACTTAGGGCAATATTAACAGAGCCAAAAAATTCAATTATAAAACAATACACGAAATTATTTAAAATGGATGGTATTGATTTTACTATCAATGAAAAAGCCTTAATGTATATTGTTGATAAAGCGGTTGAATACAAGCTTGGAGCTCGTGGTTTGCGTTCTCTTTGTGAAGCAATTTTAACCGATGCCATGTTTGAATTACCAGGTACGGATGAAAGTGAATTGAAAATCACTAAAAAATATGCTGAGGACAGAATTAATAAATCGACTTTAAAAAAGTTAAAAGCTGTTTCTTAGTTTTAAATAAATAACAATTAAAATTAAATCACCCTTTACATTTTTTAGAGGGTGATTTTTTTATCTAAATTTTGTAATTTAGAATTCTTAAAATATATCAATATTGATTTCCAGAAGTACCATAGATAAAGTTTTTGAAACTGCTCGAGTAGAGGAGGTTATTGGTGAATTTGTACAATTAAAAAAGTCGGGAAGTAATTTTAAAGGTTTAAGTCCTTTTTCAGATGAAAAATCACCTTCTTTTATGGTGTCTCCGGTAAAACAAATATGGAAAGATTTTAGTACAGGAAAAGGCGGGAATGCTGTTTCATTTCTGATGGAGCATGAACATTTTTCTTATCCTGAAGCCATTAAACATTTGGCAAAAAAGTACAATATTGAAATTGAAGAAACTGAACAAACCGATGAGCAAAAGCAACATGCCGATGAACGAGAAAGTATGTTTTTGGTTTCTGAATTTGCCAGGGATTATTTTCATAACACCATGTTGAATGATAATCAAGGGAAAGCTATTGGATTAAGTTATTTTAAAGAACGTGGATTTACAGATGAAACCATTAAAAAGTTTCAATTGGGATATTCATTAAATGAATGGGAAGCTTTTACTTCAGAAGCGTTGAATAATGGTTACAATTTAAAACATCTTGAATCTACTGGATTAACAATTGTTAAAGAAGGTTTCCAAGGAGCTATAGCAAAGCAATTCGACAGATTTAAAGGCCGTGTTATGTTTCCGATTCATAGCATGAGTGGAAGAGTACTAGGTTTTGGTGGTAGAATTTTAGTTAATGATAAAAAAGCTGCTAAATATTTGAATTCACCCGATAGTGATATATACCATAAAAGTAATGTGTTGTATGGTATTCATTATGCAAAACAAAGTATAGCAAAAGAAGATAATTGTTATATGGTTGAGGGATATACCGATGTTATATCCATGCACCAATCTGGAATTCATAATGTTGTGTCATCATCTGGAACTGCACTTACTGAAAGTCAAATTAGATTGATAAACCGTCTTACAAAAAACATTACGATTCTTTTTGATGGTGATGCTGCCGGTATTAGAGCTTCAATAAGGGGTATCGATTTAATTTTAGAGCAGGGAATGAATGTAAAAGTTTTAATGTTTCCTGATGGTGACGATCCAGACAGTTTTGCTAAAAAAGTTTCAGACGAGGAATTAAAAAGTTACTTAGAAAACAACGCTCAGGATTTTATCAGTTTTAAGGTGTCTTTATTAATGGACGAAGCTAAGAATGATCCTGTAAAGAAAGCAGGTTTAATTCGTGATATTGTTGTTAGTATCTCTAAAATACCTGATAGTATTCAACAAGAGGTTTATATTCAGGAATGTTCCAGAATAATGGATATTTCTGAAACTGTTTTATTCAATGAATTAGCGCAGATAAATAACAAAGCTCAGCGAGATGTTAGTAAAAAGAAGCAGCAATCGCAATTAGGACAAAGTTATAGTCCTGACCCCAATGAGCCGCCAATGGATGTTCTGTATCCTGAGCTGGCTCTTCAAAAAACTGCTGATGTTAAAAAAGTGAATGAACTTCACAAATATGAGCAGGAAATTATTAAAATTTTGTTGTTGTACGGTAATAATGAGGTAGAGTTTGAAAATTTAGTTGCCGGTGAAGATGTTGATGCTAATGAGGTAAAACCATTTAGAAAAGAATATTTTTTAAATGCCGTTTCGAATGAGATTTATTTGAATTTACAGGAAGATGAGGTTGAGTTTACCGATGAGCTGTTCAAGCAAATTTATTATGAGATAATACATCAGTTAAATCAAAGTGAATCTATTTTAATTGATGCTTTTATCAATCATGAAAATACTAAAATTTCAAATTTGGTAACCAATATATTAATGGATGATGAAAAACATACTATTAGTGATTGGGGCAGAAAGGAAATTGAAATTAAAAGTGTAAAAAGCAAACTGCCTAAAATGGTATTAGATGCTATTTATAATTTAAGACGAGTCCTAATTGAACAAAAAATAAAATCATTAGTATCTAACATAACCAATGAAGAGGAGCGAGATCAAATATTAGAGAGTATTGTAAATTATACCCAATTAAAATCTCGTTTATTTGGAATGTTAAACAGGGTTGTTTAATTTAAAATTTTAAATCTTTTGGAACTTCACACACAGGGATAGGATCCATTTTGTGCTTATTGGCTCTATTTCTTTGTTTGTAAATGATAAATACTTCTTTTTCTCGTCCTTCATACTTAGAAATATCATTTCCTAATTCATCTTGTATCATCGCCCATTCAAGTTCATCATAACTTGCTCCAATTTGATCTTCATCTGTTCTACTATCTCCAAATAAGCCATCTGTAGGTTGTGCTTTTATAATCGAATTCGGTACATCTAATTCTTTAGCAATTTCATATACTTCAGATTTCATTAAATCAGCAATCGGACTTAAATCAACTCCTCCATCACCATATTTTGTGAAAAAGCCTACACCAAAATCTTCAACTTTATTACCGGTTCCTGCTACAAGGTATCCATGCAATCCTGCAAAGTAATATAAGGTGCTCATTCTTAAACGAGCTCGAGTATTGGCTAAAGATAAATTTACAGTAGCCGATTCTTCAATTTCAGGTACTACATTTTTAAAATCTTCAAAAGTTGTGGTTAAATTTACTTCAACAGAACTTATTTTATTAAATCGTTCTTTAAGTTGAGCAATATGTTCTTTTCCTCTTGAAACCTGATTCAAGCCTTGGTGAATTGGCATTTCAACACATAATACAGGAAAGCCCGTTTTGGCACATAAAGTTGAAGTAACAGCAGAATCAATTCCTCCAGAAATTCCCACAACAAATCCGTTAACCTTAGCATTAATTGCATAAGATTTTAACCACTCTACAATATACTCAACAACTTTTTCTGAATTCATAATTAAACTTTTTTAGTAAATTTAGCGTTTTAAAAAAATGATGTGTAAATATAAAAATTAATGAAGAAATTAACGATTCTGGTTATTGTTTTATTAGGTTTAATCTCTTGTGAAAAAGAATTGAAAAAAAAGGTAGATGTATCTAATGTGAATATATCGGTTTTAATTGAACGGTTTGATCAAAAGTTTTACCAGGCAAATAAAGAAACGCTTCCTTCATTAAAAAAGGAATATCCATATTTGTTTCCGGTAGATAATGACAGTATTTGGTTTAGTAAAATAAACGATACTTTAGAACAGGAACTTTATAAGAAATCTCAGGATGTTTTGTTAAATTTAGATAATGAGAAAGCCAAAATAGAAGATTTATTTAGACATGTGAAACATTACCATTCTAATTTTAAAGAACCTAAAATTATCACCTTAATAACGAAGTTAGACTATCAAAACAAAGTTATATATGCCGATAGTTTATTATTTGTTTCTTTGGATATGTATTTAGGGAGAGATAATGAAGTTTATGAAGGTTTTCCATTGTATTTAGCTCGTAATTTTGATAAAGAACATTTGGTAGTTGATATTGCTGAAAAAATTAGTGAAAAATATTTTATTTCTAGTAGAAAAAGACAGTTTCTAGATTTAATAATTGATGAAGGAAAAAAAATGTATTTACTGGATAAGTATTTACCAGCGATTTCTGATGCTCAAAAAATGGGATATTCTGAAGAAAAACTGGAGTGGGTGTTATTGAATGAATCTCAATTATGGACTTATTTTGTGGCTAATAAACTATTGTATAGTACAGATAATCAATTACACAGTCGGTTTATAGCGAATGCGCCATTTTCAAAATTTTACATTGATATTGATAAAGATTCTCCTGGGAGAGTTGGAGTTTGGTTAGGTTGGCAAATTGTTAAGTCATATATGCGTAATAATAATGTAACTTTGCATCAGCTTTTGCAAACTAGCGCTGAAGAAATTTTTAAAAAATCAAAATATAAACCAAAAAAGTAATGGCTGTAAAACATACATCGAAAATTGAATTTGTTGTTGGATTAGATGAAAACAAAGTACCAGAAAAATTAAACTGGACAGCTGAAGATAGCGATATAAAAAATAAAGAATCTAAAGCATTAATGATTTCTGTTTGGGATTCTATGAAGCAAGAAACACTAAGAATGGATTTATGGACTAAAGATATGCCTGTTGATGAAATGAAACGTTTTTTTCATGAAACATTGGTAACTATGGCCGATACTTTTGAGCGTTCAACAAATGATGAAAAAATGAGTGCAACAATGCGCGACTTTTGTGATTATTTTGCTGAAAAATTAGAGCTTAAAAAGTAATTTAAGTAGCGTTTTTTATTCTAGTAATAATCTCATTATAATCTGATGGATTATTTAAAAAATCCATATCTGACACGTCAATTATTAAAGTATTTAGAGACTCTTCTGTTTTAATAAAAGAAGCATAACCTTTATGAATATTGTCTAAATAATCAGGTGCGATATTTTGTTCATATTCTCTTCCACGTTTTTTAATGTTTTCAAGTAGGCGTGGAGTTTCTTGATATAAATAAATGTATAAATCTGGTTTAGATATTTCTTTATACATAATGTCAAACATTCTTCTATAAAGAGCATATTCTTCTTTAGAAAGTGAGACTTGAGCGAATATTAGTGATTTAAAAATATAATAATCTGAAATTATAAAGTTTTTAAATAAATCAAACTGTGCTAAATCATCTGAAAGCTGTTGATATCTGTCTGCCAAAAAACTCATTTCTAAAGGGAAGGCATAGCGCTCCATATCGGCATAATATTTTGGTAGAAATGGATTGTCAGCAAAACGTTCCAAAATAATTTTAGCATTAAAGTCTTCAGCAATTAAATTGGAAAGTGTTGTTTTTCCAGCTCCAATGTTCCCCTCAATTGCTATATAATTGTACTTGTCTGATAAACAAATTGGCTTTATTAGGTTTAAATCAGTTTTTTCAACCTCTGTATTATCAGTACTATTGCTTAAACATACTTGTAAACGTTGCTTTTCAATAGGATGTATAATATTAGGAGCAATTTCAACCAAAGGAACCATTACAAACTTACGGTTAAGCATTTCCTTATGAGGCACAATTAAATCTTTTGAAAATATTATTTCATTTTCAAATAATAGAATATCAATATCAATTGTTCGAGCTTTATATTCACTATCAGAAGTTTTAATTCTACCTAAAGATTTTTCAATTCTATTTGTTTGAATTAAAAGGTTTTCTGGACTTAAGTGAGTTGAAACATCAATGCAAATATTATAAAAATCATCACTTTCAAATCCCCATGCTGCAGTTTGATAAACACTTGATATGTTGTTTATTTTTCCAATTTCTATAGCAATTATATCTATAGCTTCTTGTAAGTTTTTGAGCTTATTTCCTAGGTTAGAACCTAAAGATAAATATGTGTTTCGTACTATTTGCATAAAGAGGTTACAAAGAAAAGAAAAGTATCATTTAAAAACATATCTTTGTTTGGCAACTTATAAACATTTGTAAATTTTTAACTTTAGTATTTCTATGAACTTTTTAAGAAATTTATTTGCCTCAATTTTTGGAACTTTAATTGCATTCTGTTTAATTTTTATCATGATTTTAGTTATCGCCTCTCTTTTTGGTGATGCAGATAAAATTACGGTGAAAAATAATTCTGTTTTAGAATTGAAATTAGATATGATGGTTAAGGATTATGCTCCCAAAAGTGACGATCCATTTGATGAAATTTTAGGTTTAAATGAGGGAAAAATAGGTCTAAATCAGATAATAAATGCCATTGAAAATGCTAAATCTGATGATAAAATTAAAGGAATAAGTATTACAACTTTGGGTGTTAATGCTGGGATTGCTCAAACACAGGCAATAAGAAATAAATTGTTAGAATTTAAAGAAACTGGAAAATTCATTAAGGCATATGCCGATATTTATGATCAAAAATCATACTATTTCAGTTCAGTAGCAGATTCTATATTTATAAACCCAGTAGGTGCAATTGATTTTAAAGGATTATCATCTGAAGTACTTTTTTATAAAGATTTGGAAGATAAAACAGGTGTTAAAATGGAAGTTATTCGTCATGGAAAATATAAAAGTGCAGTGGAACCATTTTTATATAACAAGATGAGTGATGATAATCGAGAGCAGGTTAGTACTTTCTTAAAATCTATATGGAATGAAATGGTTGTTGATATTGTCAAAAGTAGAGCACTAACAGAAGAAGATGTTAATAATATTGCTGATAATTTATTAGGTAGAAATGCAAAAAAAGCCATTGAGAGTAATTTAATTGATGAAGCCTTGTACTATGATGAATACATGGATAGATTAAAATTAGCAGTTGGCTTATTAAAAGTGGATGATTTAAATAAAATTACCATTTCAAATTATATTGCCACAGGAAAGGGTAGAATTACCTCAACTGGCTCTAACAAAATTGCCGTTATCTATGCCCAAGGTGAAATTATCTACGGAAAAGGAGATGAAAATGTAATTGGTCAAGAGTTAATAATAAATGCCTTAAGTAAAGTAAAAAATAATAAAAGTATTAAAGCAATTGTTTTAAGGGTAAATTCTCCAGGGGGAAGTGCTTTGGCGAGTGAATTAATTTGGCGAGAAATGGAACTTGCCAGTATTAAAAAACCAATTGTGGTTTCTATGGGTAATGTAGCTGCATCTGGAGGATACTACATTGCTTGTGGTGCAGATAGAATTTTTGCTGAACCAACTACGATTACTGGTTCTATCGGAGTGTTTGGTGTAATTCCTAATATTAGTGAATTAGCAAAAAATATTGGAATAAATGCCGAGCAAGTTGCTACTAATAAAGGAGCCAATTATAGTGTTTTTGAACCTATGACTGATGAATTTAGAGCTGTTACTACTGAAGGTGTAGAACAGGTTTATACAACTTTTTTAGAGCGTGTAGCAGAAGGAAGAGAAATGACTGTTGAGGAAGTTAATGAAATAGCTCAAGGTAGAGTTTGGTCTGGTGTTGATGCTTTAGAAAACGGATTGGTTGATGAACTTGGTAATTTAGATGATGCGATTGCTCATGCGGCTGAACTAGCTGAAATTACGGATTATAGAGTGAGAAACTACCCAAGCTATAAAAAGGAGTTTGAAGATCGTTTTAGTGGTTTACCTTTTATGAAAACCAAGGAGAAGGTGCTAATGGAAGAATTAGGAGAACATAATTATAAAATATATCAATCTATAAAACAAGTTTCAAAATTGAAAGGCATTCAAGCGAGAATTCCTATGATTATAGAGATTAATTAAATTTAACGTCGATTAAATCTTACAAAACTATAGTCATATTTGTTTTTATCGTCAGCCTTGAAATCCTCTCTTGAAGTTTCTTTCCAAATAGTAGTATCTATTTCTGGAAAAAATGCATCTGCTTCAAATTTATGATGCACAAAAGTAAGGTCCAATTCATCTGCAATTTCAATGGATTGTTTGTAAATTTCAGCACCTCCCAAAATATAGGGATTTGGGTCTGACTTTGCCGCTTCTAATGCTTGTTCTAAAGAATTAACAACAATGCATCCTGCTACCTGATAGTTTTTATTTCGGGTGATTATTATGCTGGTTCTGTTTGGTAAAGGCTTGCCTAAAGATTCAAAAGTTTTTCGACCCATTATGATATGGTGATTTAATGTAACTTTTTTAAACCTTTTTAAATCGGCTGGTAAATGCCAAATTAATTGATTGTCTTTTCCTAAGGCATTGTTTTCAGCTATAGCCGCAATTATACTTATCATTCTTCGGTTGGTTTGTTTTGGGAGTTCTCCTTTTTTTTTACTTCTGCTGCATATTGTTCACTTTCAGCTTTCAGTTTAGCCTCCTTAATAATTTCCTTCTCAATTTGAGCAATTCTAAGTTCTTGTTTTAATACTAATTTATCGGTTTGTTTTCTTTCCCAGTCTTTTCCCATAAAGCGACTCGTCACATAAACATTTACAAAATGTAGAATCAAGAAAAACAACCATAAAAAAATTGCCCAAACAAACCAGTTTTCAAATAAGTTTTCTCCTAATTTTAATAGTTTATTTAAAATAATTAAAAATACAGATCCAATTAAGAATATTACAAAGTGAAAATACAATCGTTTTTTTTGTTTCACACGATCTCGGGCATTTTCATACAATTCATGTTGTTCATTCATAGCTTTTAGAATTACATATTTTTAACCCATTCTTTAATATATGAGTAGAAATCTTCAGTTTCATTCATTTCTTGATTTTGAAACTTTTCATTTGCAAAGGCCAAAAATTTAGAAATATTTTCATCTGAAGTATTAAAAATATACTCAATTGAAGTTAATAATTTAACATCATCAATTTCTATAATTCTTTGAATAATTTTATTTTTTAGTTGTAGTGAATTCATTTTAATACTTAATTTGAACTTTAAAGTTATTAAATGTTTCTTAAAAAGCTTATTAAAGAATTATTAATTTTTAGAATATAAAAAATAAAACAAAGAAATTATACTGAAACTGCTCCCTTAATATGTGGATGTGGATTGTAATCCTCTAAGGTAAAATCTTCAAAAGTAAAATCAAAAATGTTCTTAACCTTTGGATTTATGATTATTTTTGGTAATTCTCTTGGAGTTCTTGAAAGCTGTAATTTAATTTGTTCGCTATGGTTACTATAAATATGAGCATCTCCAAATGTATGTATAAAATCTCCTGGTTTTAAATCGCAAACCTGAGCCATCATCATAGTAAACAAGGCATAAGAAGCAATATTAAAAGGTACACCTAAAAATATATCGGCACTACGCTGGTATAATTGACATGATAATTTTCCGTCAGTTACATAAAATTGGAAGAAGGCATGACAGGGAGGTAAAGCAGCCTTATTGTTTGCCACATTTTCAGCAAAAGAAACAGAAGTATCTGGTAATACACTTGGATTCCATGCAGAAATAAGCATCCTTCTACTATCTGGATTTGTTTTTATAGTTTCTATTACTTCAGAAATTTGATCAATTCCTTCACTATTCCAGTTACGCCATTGATGTCCATAAACAGGTCCTAAATCTCCATTTTCATTTGCCCATGCATCCCAAATTTTCACATTATTCTTTTGTAAATATTCAATGTTGGTTTCACCTTTTAAAAACCATAATAATTCATGAATGATAGATTTTAAATGTAACTTTTTAGTAGTTAACATTGGGAAACCTTCACTTAAATCAAAACGCATTTGATAACCAAAAACACTTTTTGTTCCTGTTCCGGTTCTATCTTCTTTTAAAATACCGTTTTCCGATACGTGCTTAATTAAATCTAAGTATTGCTTCATGTTTAATTAGTTTTATAGGTTTTGGCAAATAAACAAAAAAAGTAGCTGTTAGCCAATAATCATTCCTGCAATCGTAGCTGATAATAAAGAAGCTAACGAACCTCCTATTAGTGCTTTAATTCCAAATTCTGATAAAGTTTTTCTTTGACCTGGAGCTAAGGAGCCAATACCACCAATTTGGATTCCTATAGAAGCAAAATTTGCAAACCCACATAACATATATGTAGCCATTATTACAGATTTGCTATAAGTGAAATGAGTTAAGTTTGCTACATTTTTTAACTCAGCCAATTGGATGTAACCTACAAATTCACTAGCGGCTAATTTTACCCCTAAAAGTTGTCCCATTAGCATAACATCTTCTTTAGCTACTCCAATCAACCACATTAGAGGGGCGAAGATAGTTCCTAAAATAGATTCTAATGAGAATTTTTGATAAGGTGTATTTGCAACCATCCAATCATTTAAGTTTGTTACATCACCAATCCATCCTAGCATTCCGTTTAACATTGCAATTATAGCAACAAAAACTAAAAGCATAGCAGCTACGTTTGCAGCTAATTTTAAACCTTCAGTAGTTCCATTTGCAATGGCATCTAAAATGTTAGAACCAATTTTTTCTTGGGAAACTTTTACATCAGTATTTATTTTTTCAGTTTGAGGAAATAACATTTTTGATACCACGATGGCTCCAGGTGCCGCCATTACAGAAGCAGCCAATAAATGTTTGGCATAATGCAACCTTAAAACAGGGTCATTTCCACCTAAAAATCCAATATAGGCAGCTAATACACCTCCAGCTACAGTTGCCATACCTCCAATCATCACTAAAAGAATCTCAGAACGATTCATGCGTTCTAAATATGCTTTAATCATTAAAGGAGCTTCGGTTTGGCCTAGAAAAATATTTCCTGCTACCGATAAACTTTCTGCTCCCGAGATTTTTAAAAGTTTAGTTAAAAGTAACGCCATTCCTTTTACAATAATCTGAATTACTCCAAGATAAAACAATAATGATGTTAAAGCTGAAAAGAATATAATGGTTGGAAGAATCTGAAAAACAAAAATGAATCCGTAAGATTCAATATTCATTAACCCTCCAAATAAAAATTCACTTCCAGCGGCAGTATAATCTAAAATATTGGTAAAAATTCCTCCTACAAATTCGAAACCTTTTTGAATAAAAGGAACTTTAATTACTCCAAAAGCAATAATTAATTGTGCTGATAATCCAGCGCCAACGGTTTTCCAATTAATGGCTTTTCTGTTACTGCTAAATAAATACGCAACAACTAATAATGATATCATTCCTAAAACCCCCCTCCAAAGTGAAGTAAAGGTAAACCCTTGATTATCTATTAATGCTGTATTTTGAATTGTTTCTTGTGCCTGTATTGAAAGTGTACTGAAAAAGAATAGGGTAATCAGACTTAATTTTTTGAACATATAAAATGTATTATTTGGATGTGCGTTTAGTTATTTCGTCACGGATTGCTGCAGCCAACTCATAATCTTCCTTTTGAATGGCTTCATTTAATTTTTTATTTAATTGAGCAAGGGTATCATTGGTAAATGATTCACCCTTTTTTGAAGGTTCGTCTATTAAATTTTCAATACTTAATGGATCTTCTTCAATAGTAAGAGTGTCTTTCATTTTTAGGTAGATACCTGCTTTATCTAAAATATTTTCATAAGTGAAGATAGGAGCATTAAATCTTGTTGCCAAAGCAATGGCATCTGAAGTTCTTGTATCTATAATTTCCTCTATTTTATCGCGTTCACAAATTAAACTTGAATAAAATACACCATCCACTAATTTGTGAATGATAACTTGTTTTATTATGATATGAAACCTGTCAGCAAAACTTTTAAATAAATCATGCGTAAGAGGTCGAGGAGGTTTTATTTCCTTTTCTAAAGCAATAGCAATGGATTGAGCTTCAAAAGCACCAATAACAATTGGTAATGTTCGGGTGCCATCTACTTCGCTAAGAACGAGTGCATAAGCCCCACTTTGTGTTTGGCTATAAGAAATTCCTTTAATATTAAGACGAACTAAACTCATAAGTTAAATTTAACAAAAAAGGCCGTCCAATCAAAGGACATCGATGTCCAATCATTAGACAGCCTTATTAAGGGCACAATTTAATAAATTTATGCGTTACTTGCCTTAAATTCTTTTAACTTTTCAATTAATTTAGGAACTACTTCAAAAGCATCTCCAACAATTCCGTAATCTGCAGACTTAAAGAATGGTGCCTCAGGATCACTATTAATTACAACCTTTACTTTTGAAGAGTTAACTCCCGCTAAATGTTGAATTGCTCCTGAAATTCCAATAGCAATGTATAAATTAGAGGCAACAGGTTTACCTGTTTGTCCAACATGTTCACTATGAGGTCTCCACCCTAAATCAGATACAGGTTTAGAGCAAGCAGTTGCTGCACCTAAAGTATCAGCAAGTTCTTCAATCATTCCCCAATTTTCAGGTCCTTTTAAACCTCTTCCTCCTGATACTACAATATCGGCATCAGCAATAGTTACTTTTCCTGTGGTTCTTTCAATTGATTGAGAAGTTAAATTGCTTTCAACTATAGATGGTGAAAAATCTTCAACAGATCCTGAAACTTTGTTTTCAACTATCCCAAATGAATTTTTTGCTAATCCAATTATTTTAATATCGGTAGTTATTTGTGTATTGTTAAAAGCTTTGTTTGAAAAAGTTTTTCTTTTAACAGTAAATGGTGCTGTAGAGCTTGGTAACGAAATTACATTACTTGCATAACCAGCATTTAAATTAACCGCAACATTTGGTGCTACATATAATCCATTTGCACTAGAATCTAAAATTACAACCTCGGCACTTTCTTTTTGAGCTGCCTCTTGAATGATGCTTCCATATATTTTGGCATTAAAAGTATTTAATGCTTCATTTGAAACATTTAAAACCTTATCAGCACCGTATGTATATAAAGTTGAAGGTTCACTTGAATTTACAGCTAATACTACAACGTTTGTTCCTAATTGTTCTGCAACTTTTTTTCCGTAAGATGTTACTTCAAAAGCAGATTTCTTAAATTTTCCTTCCGATGATTCGGCAAAAACTAAAACTGACATATTTTATTTTGATGTTAGATATTAGACAATAAATTAAATTACTTTGGCTTCATTATGTAATAAGCTAATTAGCTCATCAACATTATCAGAATCAATAATTTTACATGCCGATTTTGCGGCCTGTTTTTCAAATGAAGCAATTGAAGTTGCTGTTTCACCATTTGTAGGTTCAACAACAGAAAGCGGCTTTTTACGAGCCATCATGATACCACGCATATTTGGTATGCGTAAATCTTTTTCTTCAACTAAACCTTTTTGTCCGGCAATAATTAAAGGTAAAGGTGTAGATAAAATTTCTTTACCTCCATCAATTTCTCGTGAAATAGTGGCAGTATTACCTTCAATTTCAAGTCCAATACAAGCATTTACAAAACTAAAGTCTAATAAAGAAGCAACCATTCCTGGTACCATACCTCCATTATAATCAATAGATTCTTTACCTGCTAATACCAAATCATATCCACCGTTTTTTACAACTTCAGAAAGTTCTTTTGCAACGGCAAGTCCGTCAGTAGCTTCGCAATTAACTCTTATGGCGTCATCGGCTCCAATAGCTAAAGCTTTACGTAAAGTTGGTTCTGTTTCGGCAGTTCCAACATTTACAACTGTTACTGTTGCACCTTGTTTTTCTTTAAACCACATTGCTCTTGTAAGAGCAAATTCGTCATAAGGGTTTATTACATATTGCACGCCATTAGTGTCAAACTTCGTATCATTTTCTTTAAAATTGATTTTTGAAGTGGTGTCAGGGACGTGACTAATACAAACTAATATTTTCATTTTATTATGTATTTTGATTTTTTTGCTAAAAGTAAACAGCTTTTTCGATAATTATCTACGAATATAGTATTTTTTTTCAAAATGCTATGCGTGCATAGTATAAATTTATAAAACATTATTTTTTTGATTCTAATTTTAGAAATGCTTACTTTTGCCAATCGTAAAAATATTAAAGATGAAGACAATACAATTTAGAGAGGCTATATGTGAGGCAATGAGCGAAGAAATGCGCAAGGATGAAACTATTTTCTTAATAGGGGAAGAAGTTGCTGAATATAATGGAGCATATAAAGCGTCAAAAGGAATGTTAGATGAGTTTGGAGCAAAACGAGTAATTGATTCTCCAATAGCAGAATTAGGTTTTACGGGTATTGCTGTTGGTTCTGCAATGAACGGTAACAGACCAATTGTTGAGTTTATGACATTCAATTTTGCTTTAGTAGGAATTGATCAAATTATAAATAATGCAGCTAAAATCAGACAAATGTCTGGAGGGCAATTAAACTGTCCAATTGTATTTAGAGGGCCAACTGGTTCTGCAGGGCAATTAGGAGCTACGCATTCACAAGCTTTTGAAAACTGGTTTGCAAATACTCCAGGTTTAAAAGTTATTGTACCATCTAATCCTTATGATGCAAAAGGATTATTGAAAGCTGCAATTAGAGATGACGATCCAGTTATTTTTATGGAGTCTGAACAGATGTATGGTGATAAAATGGAAATTCCTGAAGGGGATTATATTATTCCTATTGGAGTTGCAGATGTTAAAAGAGAAGGTACAGATGTAACAATTGTTTCATTTGGTAAAATAATTAAAGAAGCTTATAAGGCGGCTGAAATTTTAGAAAAAGAAGATATTTCTGTTGAAATTTTAGATATGAGAACTGTTAGACCAATGGATTTTGAAGCGATTTTTAAATCGGTTAAGAAAACCAACAGATTGGTTATCTTAGAAGAAGCTTGGCCATTTGCAAGTGTTTCTTCTGAAATTACATTCCAGGTTCAGGAAAATGTATTCGATCATTTAGATGCTCCAATTAGAAGAATTACTACAGCAGATACACCAGCACCATATTCTCCAGTTTTATTGGAAGAGTGGTTGCCAAACTTTAACGATGTTGTTAAAGCGGTTAAAGATGTAATGTATATAAAATAAAGGCATAAATTTTGCGTTATAATGTCCTTTCAGGTCTAACCTGAAAGGATTTTTTTATTATGAGAAGAAAAATAAAATTTTTAAGTTTCCTTTTAATACTATCATTTTCTCTGGGTTTTTCTCAGGTGAAAATAGGTGGTTTTGTGAAAGATAGTCAGAATCAAGCAGTTCCTTTTGCTAATATTGTTTTTGCTGGTTCAACCACAGGAACTGTATCAGATGAAAATGGTAAATTTTACTTAGAATCAGATAAAACCTATACTGAAATTGAAGTTTCTTTTTTAGGATTCGAAAGTAAGGTAGTTTCCATTAAAAGGAGAGATTTTAATTTGGTTATTACTTTAAATGAGGCTGCATCCCAATTAAAAGAAGTTTTTATTTATAGCGGAAAAGTTAAGAAAAAAGGAAATCCAGCAATTGCTATCTTAAAAAAGATTTGGGCTAAAAAACGCCAAAATGGAATTTATTTGTTTGATCAATACGAGTATGAAAAATACGAAAAATTAGAGTTTGATTTAAACAATATTGATAGTACCATGAAAAAAAGCAAGCTATTTAGAGGAATGGAGTTTGTTTTTGATGGAATTGATACTTCTCGAGTTACAGGAAAGGCATTTCTTCCAATTTTCATTAATGAATCGGTTTATAAATCCTATGGAAAAAATAAAGGCGGGAAAAAACTGAAAGAAGATTTAGTAGCAAATAAAAATTCAGGGTTTGATTCAAATCAGAATGTAATTGCATTTATTAAAGATTTGTATGTAGATTATAATATTTATGATAGTTATATTAAAATATTCGACAAAAGTTTTGTGAGTCCTATTTCAAAAGCTTCAGGTATTTCAACCTATAATTATATTCTAACAGATAGTGCATACATTGATAATAAATGGTGTTATAATATTTTATATTATCCAAGAAGGAAAAATGAATTGACCTTTAAAGGTGATTTTTGGGTCAATGATACCACTTTTGCAGTGAAAGAAATTAATATGAAAGCATCGAAAAGTGCTAATATTAATTGGGTGAAAGATATTTATATTGAACAGGAATTTGAAGTCTTAAATGATTCAGTTTTCTTGCTGCAAAGAGATTATATGCTTTCCGATTTTAGTTTTAAGAAAAAAGATAAGGCTACAGGTGTATATGGTAAACGAACTACCATGTACAAAGATTATAAATTTAATGAAGTAAAGACTGATAAATTTTATTCCAAAGAAATCAATGTTTATGATGATGAAATTTATCATAAAAGTGATGAATTTTGGGGTGTGAATAGACAAGAGAAACTGAATAAAAATGAAGAAGGTATTTATAAACTTTTAGATACCCTAACAACGGTACCAAAGTTTAAACAGATTTATAATTTGGTATCCATTCTAGGATCTGGTTATGTTGAGTTCAATAATTTTGATTTCGGACCCATATTTTCAACTTATGGTAGAAATGATGTTGAAGGAGATCGCTTGAGAATAGGTGGACGAACATTTTTAGGTGGGAACGAGCCTTGGAGATTACAAGCATATACTGCTTATGGTTTTAAAGATCAGAAATTTAAATACGGTGCTTCGGGTAAATGGATGCTAAATCCAAAAAGTAGATTTACAATAGGAGCTGGTAATAGGAGAGATGTGGAACAAATTGGCGTTAGTTTAACTACAACTAATGATGTATTAGGAAGAAGTTTTGCGTCATCCTCAGTTTTTGCTAGTGGAGATAATAGTAAGTTAACTTCTATTAATTTATCGAATTTTTACATGTCTATTGAGCCTAAGAAAAACCTTTTATTTAGATTAGGAGCATCCTATAGGACATTAAAATCAGCATCACCTGATACTTTTAATTTAGATTATTGGGTTGATGAAGCCAACGGAATTAAAAAATCAGATATTACCCAATCTGAACTTGATTTTTCAATTAGTTATACACCAAATAGAAAAACAATTGGTTATGGTGTAGAACGAAATGAAGTTACGGATACTTATTCAACCTTATTTTTAAATTATTCAAGAGGGGTTAAAGGTGTTTTTAATAGTGATTTTGATTATGAAAAGCTACAGTTTTATTATAGGCAACCAATTTTAATTGGTGGTTTTGGTAGAATGTTTACCACTTTTGAAGTAGGTAAAACTTTTGGAGAGGTACCCTTAGGTTTACTAAGTGTAGTTCCTGGGAACCAATCATACTTTACTATTGAAGGAACTTACGCATTGCTAGATTATTATGAATTTGTTACAGATACTTATGCTTCATTGCACCTTGAACATAGTTTTAACGGTAGGTTATTTTCAAGAATACCATTATTACGAAAACTAAATTTAAGAGAGCTAGTAGGTGTAAAGGCTGTGTGGGGTGAGCTTTCAGACAAAAATAAAATATTGAATACTGCAAATAATATAAATTATGTTGCTCCTACTAAAGGGTATTATGAATACAGTGTAGGAATTGGAAACATATTTAAAGTTCTTCGTATAGATTTTAGTTGGAGAGGAAATTATAAAGATATACCTGGAGCAAATAAGTTTGCAATTAAAGGAGCATTTGGATTTCATTTCTAAAATAGTTTTAAAATCCCTTTTGAGACCATATGATTTTTGTACTTTTGCCTAAAATTAAATAAGTAAAAATGACTGCTAAAGCTAAAAAAATGATAACATTTGACGTGTTAATCGAAATCCCAAAAGGGAGTAGAAACAAATATGAATATGACTTTGCTCTTCATAAAATTAGATTCGATAGAATGTTGTTTTCTTCCATGATGTATCCTGGAGATTATGGATTTGTGCCAGAGACATTGGCTTTAGATCAAGATCCGCTTGATGTTTTAGTATTAGGATCTCAACCAACTTATCCAATGGTAGTAATGGAAGTTAGACCAATAGGGGTGTTCCATATGACAGATGAAAAAGGACCAGATGAAAAAATTATTTGTGTACCTGTATCAGATCCTATATGGAATAATAGATTGGATATTTCAGATTTAAACCCACATAGATTAAAAGAAATTGAACATTTTTTCCAAGTTTACAAAGATTTAGAAGAGAAAAAAGTTGATGTTGGAGGATGGGGAAATGCTGAAGAGGCAATAAAAATTTATAAGGAATGTGTTGCTAGATATGAAAATAGTGAGCATAAAAAGAAAAGAACTTTTACTATATAGACATTCTATATTTTTACAATACAATTAAACCACCTTCTTAAGGTGGTTTTTTTTTACTTTTTAAGTTTTGGAAGTCATTTTTTTTAAATAAAAAAATATTTAACAAAAAACTTGCGAAAACGTTTGAAATTGGTACTTTTAGCGTATATAAAAATTATTTTTAAACTAACTAATCTTATAATGGAAAAAATTGTGAATTATTTGCCTTTATTTGGGGTTTTGGCACTCCTATTTGTATTTATAAAAAATAGATGGGTTTCTAAGCAAGATGAAGGAAATGTGAAAATGTCTAAAATAGCAAAACATATTGCAGATGGGGCAATGTCATTTCTAAAAGCAGAATATAAAGTGCTTTCAATTTTTGTAATTGCTGTAGCTATTTTGCTTTATTTTAAAGGGACAAGTGAGGAAGGATCGCATGGAATGGTTGCTTTATCTTTTATTATAGGTGCAATTTGTTCTGCTTTAGCTGGTTTTATTGGTATGAGAGTAGCTACAAAAGCAAATGTTAGAACAACTCAGGCGGCAAGGACTTCATTAGGAAAAGCATTAGAAGTGGCCTTTGCTGGAGGATCGGTAATGGGTATGGGAGTAGTTGGTTTAGGTGTTTTAGGATTGAGTGGATTATTTATTTTGTATCAAAATATTTGGCCAGGAGCTGAAAATTTAACAATGGTGTTAAATGTATTGTCTGGTTTTTCTTTAGGAGCTTCATCAATTGCGTTATTTGCTCGTGTAGGTGGTGGTATTTATACCAAGGCGGCAGATGTTGGAGCTGATTTAGTTGGAAAAGTTGAAGCTGGTATCCCTGAAGATCATCCTTTAAATCCTGCAACTATTGCAGATAATGTTGGTGATAATGTAGGAGATGTTGCTGGAATGGGTGCCGATTTATTTGAATCTTATGTAGGGTCAATTATTGGTACTATGGTGCTTGGTGCATATATTTTTACAAGTGGTTATGATGGTTTAGGAGCAGTTTATTTACCTTTAGTTTTAGCTGCTGTTGGAATTGTTATGTCTATAATAGGGACACTATTTGTTAAGGTTAAAGATGGAGGATCACCTCATAAAGCATTAAACTTAGGTGAATTTGGATCTGGATTATTAATGGTTGTAGCATCTTATTTTATTATTAATGAAATGATTCCAGAAACTGTTGAAGGTTTGCCTTTTGGTGCAATGGGTGTTTTTTATGCGACGTTAGCCGGTTTAGTTGCTGGTTTTTGTGTAGGTAAAATAACCGAATTTCATACAGGAACAGGAACAAAACCAGTTAGAGGAATTGTAAAACAATCTGAAACAGGTTCTGCAACAAATATAATTGCTGGTTTAGGTGTTGGGATGATGTCAACTGCTATTCCAATATTGATAATTGCTATTTCTATTATGGTGTCTCATCATTTTGCTGGTTTATACGGTATTGCTATTGCTGCAGTTGGTATGTTAGCCAATACGGGAATTCAATTAGCAGTAGACGCATATGGTCCAATATCTGATAATGCAGGGGGAATTGCTGAAATGGCAGAATTGCCTAAAGAAGTTCGTGAACGTACTGATAAATTAGATGCTGTAGGAAATACAACTGCAGCAATTGGGAAAGGGTTTGCAATTGCTTCGGCAGCCTTAACAGCATTAGCTTTATTTGCAGCATTTATGAAAACTGCAAATATTACATCAATTGATGTTTCAAAACCCGAGATAATGGCGGGATTGTTAATTGGTGGAATGTTGCCTTTTGTGTTTTCTGCATTATCTATGAATGCAGTAGGAAGAGCGGCGATGGCAATGATTGGAGAAGTTAGACGTCAGTTTAGAGATATTCCTCAGTTAAAAAATGCATTGGAAGTTATGAGAAAATACGATTCGGATATGTCAAAAGCATCTGAAGAGGATCGAAAAATATTTGATGAAGCCGATGGGTATGCTGAATATGAAAAATGTGTTGAAATTTCAACCGACGCTTCAATCAAGCAAATGGTATACCCTGGGTTATTAGCATTAGCAGTTCCAGTTATTATAGGTTTCGGAGGACAATTTTTTGGAATTGGAGGGCCTGAAATGTTAGGAGGTTTACTAGCAGGAGTTACAACCTCTGGTGTATTAATGGCAATTTTTCAATCAAACGCAGGTGGAGCCTGGGATAATGCTAAAAAAATGATTGAGGAACAAGGTAGAAAAGGTACTGATGCTCATAAAGCTGCAGTAGTTGGTGATACTGTTGGTGACCCATTTAAAGATACTTCAGGGCCGTCATTAAATATTTTATTAAAATTAATGTCGGTTGTGGCATTGGTTATTGCGCCAAGTATTGCTTTAGATGCTGTTGATGTGGCAGAATATTCAAAGGAAAAAGTAAATACAGAGGTTGTTGCTAATAAAATTATGAAAGAAGTAATGGTGGATAAATCAGTAAATGAAGATGGAACTGTTCAAGCTGTCGTTAAAATGACTACAACTGAAAATGGTATTTCTACTACTGAAGAAATGACTTTTAAAGGTACGGAAGAAGAAGTGAAAGCTGAATTGGAAAATCTTGAAGGTGTAGAAATGAAAATTATTGAAAAAGAGGTTGTGAAAAAAAAGGTTAATTGATAAAACGTAAGAGTTTAGCAAGAAAAAGCTCGCCAATGGCGAGTTTTTTTTGCTAAAAGGACTTAAAATAATCCGTTAATTTGTGCATCAATTTTATCAATTATTATTCCTAAATCTTCAGGTTTGTCAACAAAATCTAAATTGTCAACATCAATAATTAATAGTTTTCCTTTTGTGTATTTTGTAATCCAGGCTTCGTAGCGCTCATTTAATCTACTCAAATAATCAATGCTAATTGAGTTTTCATAATCACGTCCTCTTTTATGAATTTGTCCAACCAATGTTGGAATAGAAGCTCTTAAATAAATTAATAAATCTGGAGGAGTAACCAAACGCTCCATCAATTCAAACAGTGATTCATAATTTTGAAAATCTCTGTTAGGCATTAATCCCATTGCATGTAGGTTAGGTGCAAAAATACGAGCATCTTCATAAATTGTTCTGTCTTGTATTAACTTTTTGCCAGATTCTCTAATTTCAAGAATTTGTCTAAACCTGCTATTTAAAAAATAAACTTGTAAATTAAACGACCAACGTTCCATTTCGCCATAGAAATCATCCAAATATGGGTTTTCGTCTACAGATTCAAAATGAGGTTCCCATTTGTAATGTTTAGCTAATAGTTTGGTTAAAGTGGTTTTACCTGCTCCGATATTACCGGCAATTGCTACATGCATAGTTTATTTTTATGTGAAATTTAAAAAGCTAAAGTTAATTAAATTTTTTATGAAAAAACAATACAATTTTAACGCTTTAAAAAATCAATTTATAGCCAAATCCTCTAACATTTAAAATTTTTATAGCAGGATCGTCTTTTAATTTTTTTCTTAGTTTTGTAATAAAAACATCCATACTTCGTGCATTAAAAAAATCATCATCACCCCATAATTTTTTCAAAATAAAGGAACGCTCTAATACCTGGTTTTTATTTTCAATTAAATGAAATAGTAAATGTGCTTCTCTATGTGTTAAGGTTTCTATTTTAGAATTTAATTGAAGTGTTTGTTTTTTTAAGTTAAAAATGAAATTTCCAATAGGAATTGGTTCAGTATTAGCAGCTTTTTTATTTCTGTTTAGAAGTGCGTTAATTCGAACAATTAACTCTTCCATACTAAATGGTTTTTTTAAATAATCATTCCCCCCAATAGTAAAGCCTTCAACAACATCTTCAGTTTGAGATTTGGCAGTTAAAAATATAATTGGAATGTCAGGATTTTCTATTCTAATTTCTTTGGCTAAGGTAAAACCATCTTTTAAAGGCATCATAACATCTAAAACTAATAATAGTGGTTTCTCGTTTTTGTAAACTTCGTAAGCTTCCTCCCCATTGGAACATAAAAGCACTTCAAAATTTCGAGTTTCTAAACTTTCCTTAATAATTTGACCCAAGGAAGGTTCGTCTTCTGCCAATAATATTTTAATAGACTTATTCATTTAGCAATTCAATTTTAAATAAGGTATTATTGTTTTTATCATAAATAATGTCAATAGAACCTCCGTGTTTTTCAATAATTTTTTTGGTGTAATACAATCCAATTCCAAATCCTTTTACATTATGTGTATTACCTGTTGGAACTCTATAAAACTGTTCAAAAACTTTATCTTTTTGATTTTTATGAATCCCATTACCATTGTCTTTTATTAAAATTGTAGTCTTATTTTTTAAAGAATTGATTTCAATATTAATTGTATCTCCACCATATTTTATAGCGTTATCAATAATATTACCCAAGGCATTTTCCACGTGAAATTTATCTAAATTTAAAATTAAATTATCTATGTTTTTAACAAAATTAAAAGTCTTTTCGTTATTAATAAGTCTGTATTTTTTGATAATTTCTTCAATTAATTCATTAATGTCAACAGGTTTTTTATTGAGCGCTAAGTCTTCATGATTTAAAGTAGCAGTCTCCAATATTTTTTCAACCATCACATTTAGCTTGGTAACTTGTGAGCTGGCTATTGAAATATACTTTTCAGATTTTTCTTTATCATCCAAGGCATTGAAACTTTTCATTGCTTCTAAAACTGTTGAAATGGTTGCAATAGGTGTTTTAAATTCGTGGGTAATATTATTAATTAAATCATTTTTAACTTCAGCCAATTGTTTTTGTTTGTATATGGTTTTTAGTAAATAAATTAAACTAATAATGATACTTGACGAGAGTAAAAAGGATAATAAAATGCTTATTGAAGAATCTCTTAAAAGTGTTTTTGTTGTATTTGTAAAATATAATTCTAATTTACTTCTATGAGGTAGATATGGAGAAGTTGAAACGGCTTTTAAATGGTTTTTTGGGAAATCTTTAAGTTTATAATCAATAATGTCTTCAGTTTTTGATTCTTCATAGAATCTTCTGTTGGAATATTTATATTTTATCCCATATTTAACATCAATTTTATTTCTTTCAAACTCTTTGATAAGGTATGAATCTAATTTTTCTAGATTTAATGAGTCTCTTGAAATAGAAATAATAACCTTGTGAATTAAACTATCTATATTTTTAGGTATGGAATGTTTAGAATTAAAAAAAGGAAATGGGTTATGCGGCGTTTTTAATAATAATGGTTTATCATTATCCAAATTCGCAATATTTTGTAAAGTACTATCTATTTTTTTTCTAAAACCGCGTCTAGAATTTGTACTTACAACAATGGTATCTATTTTTTCCGTAGCATTTATTGAGTCTTTAGATCTAAATGTAATAATACCAGATTTTGTAAGATTTGCAAAGTAAGTTTCTATTGAATTATCTAAACTTAATTGTACTCTATTTATTAGTTGTTGTTTATTTATTTGGTACTCTCTATAATTCCAATAAAACTGTACAGCAATTGTAATTGCTATAATTATTCCAATAAAGTAAACGACTAGTTTATAGTTACTCTTGTTCATATTTCAAAGTTAAGTACATATTTTGTATTAACCATATTGCTTAACAATCGTTAACACTAGTTAACTGTTATTTATGGAATTAGAATTTATATTTGTTCTGAAATAATTTTAAAACCATCATAAAATGATTAAAGTATTTGTCAAAAGCCTTGTTGCAATTCTATTTTTTTTTGCTACTTCAATAATTCAAGCCCAAGAATTTCAAGGTAAAGCCGTGTACCAAACAAAAACCAAAATGGATATGGATTTTGCAGGTTCAGGAATTCCGGCTGATCGTATAAAAATGATTAAGGAAAGAATGAAAAATAGGTTAGAACAAACCTATGTGTTGACTTTTGATAAAACGGCTTCTATATACAAGAAAGAAGATAAATTAGATCAGGCTTCAGGAGGAAGAGGTGGTATGAGATTTATGATGATGGGTGGTGCCGGATCGGGTAAATATTATAAAAATTCGCAAACGAAAACTTCATCCAAAGAAAGTGAATTTAGTGGAAAAAACTTTTTAATTAAAGATGATTTAAAAACATATGATTGGAAAATGGAACAGGAAACCAAAATGATTGGTGAGAATATGTGTTTTAAAGCGACAACTATCATTGAAAGACCTGTACGTAATACAAATATAAGATTTGGAAGAAGACATAATTCGGCAAGTGAAGAGGATAAGGAAAAAGAAAAGGAAAAAGAGAATGAACCAGTAAAAATGGAACAGATAATTGTTACAGCTTGGTACGCTATGGAAATTCCGGTAAATCATGGGCCAGATGATTATTGGGGATTACCTGGACTTATTTTAGAAGTTAATGATGGAAGTACTCAAATTGTTTGTACTAAAATTGTGATGAATCCAAAGGATAAAGTTGAGATTAAAGAACCTAAAAAAGGAAAAGTTGTAACTCAAGCTGAATATGATAAAATTTTGGAAGTTAAAATGAAAGAGATGCAGGAAAGATTTAGAAATGAACGTGAGAAAAGCGGACATGGTGGTGGTCATAGAATGAGAATTGGAGGATAAATAGAATTCATAAGAGAAAAAAATGCAGTTCTTAATAAAAAAGGAATTGTTTAATCATATCATAATTACATTCTAAAAATGAAAAAACTAGCAATTATATTAATACTTGCCTTTGTGCCTGTTGTTGCCTTTTCTCAAAATATTAAGTTGGAGGGAATAGTAACAGATTCAATAGGAAAACCATTGGAAATGGCAAATGTTATTGCATTTAAAAAGGGAACAAAATTTCTACAATCTTATTCAATAACCGATACAAAAGGGAACTATAAGTTGTCTTTGGAGAAAAATTTAGACTATACATTAAAAGTAAGCTATTTAGGTTTTGATACTCAAAATGTAGAAGTAAAGGTCTCAGATTCATCGGGTGATTTAACAAAGGATATTATTCTAAAAGAATCTAGTCAGGCATTAAGTGAGGTTGAAATCACCTATGAAATGCCAGTTAAAATAGTAGGTGATACAATTGTTTATAATGCCGATTCTTTTACATCTGGGAAAGAGAAGAAGCTAGAAGATGTATTGGAAAAATTACCAGGTGTTGATATAGATGATAATGGAGAAGTTGAAGTTGAAGGTAAAAAAGTACAAAAAGTTTTAGTGGAGGGAAAAGAGTTTTTTGATGGAGATTCTAAATTAGCAACTCAAAATATACCTGCAAGTGCAATTGATAAAGTTGAAGTTTTAAGAAACTATAACGAAGTTTCTGGAATGAGAGGTGTTACAAACAATGAAGATAATATTGCTTTAAATATTCGACTTAAAACAGGAAAAGATAAATTTTGGTTTGGAGAAGTAACTGCAGGAGCTGGAGATAATGAAAAATACATTGCCAAGCCTAAATTATTTTATTACAGCAAAGATAAAAGTGTAAATATTTTAGCCGATGTAAATAATATTGGAGACACTCCATTTACCATGCACGATTATTTTAGGTTTACTGGTGGTTTGCGAGGAGCTATGAGAGGAAGTGGAACAAGTTTTAACGTTTCAACTGGTGAACTTGGATTTTTAACTACACAAAATAATAAAGCCAAAAAAATTACATCCAAATTTGGTGCGTTAAATTTTAGTTTAACACCTAAAAAGAATATAGATATAAATGGGTTTGGGATTGTAAATGATTCGGAAACAGATATGTTTACACAGTCTAATACAGTATATAATAAATTGAATTTAACTGAAGAAACTGAGACAAATGCATTGCAGGGTAATCAATTAGGTATGTTAAAGCTAAGCACTACTTATAAACCAAATAATGACGTACATATTGATTATGATATTTTTGGAAAGTTATCTAAGCAAACTGAATTGTTGGATGTTACTGCTACAAGTACAAATGCTGATACCAATAAAGAAGAAAAACCAATGTCGTTAAATCAAAACTTTAATTTGTACTATACGATAGATGATAAAAATATTTTCTCAGGAGAAATTCAACATTTGTATCAAAAAAATGAACCATTGTATAACTCAATTTCTTCGTCACAACCTTTTTTAATTATCCCTTCTGATGGCGTAAATGATGGAAATTCCATTTTTGATTTATTTCAAAATAAAAAACTGAGTACAAATAAATTTGATGCTAAACTAGATTACTATTATTTACTAACTCCAAAAAGTAACATTAATATTACATTAGGATCTACATTTAGTTCTCAAAATTTAATTTCTGGAATTTCTCAAGAATTAGAAAATGGGTCAACTCTTAATTTTAATGATACTGTTTTAAACAATGATGTAGATTATAATTTTTCAGATCTGTTTTTAGGATTGCATTATAAAGTTATTTCTGGTAAATTCACATTTAATCCAGGTATTAGCGTTCATCAATATACTACAAAAGACACTCAATTAGGAACTGAACATAAAAATAATCAGACCAAAGTATTGCCAGATGTATATGCAAAATTACAATTGAAATCCTCTGAAAGTATTCGCATTAACTATGCTATTACTACACAATTTTCAGATATAAGTAAAATAGCAGAGGGATATACTTTAAAAGATTATAGATCATTAACCAGGGGTGATAGAGAATTAGAGAATGCCTTGTATCATAAATATTCCTTAAGTTATTTTAGTTTTAGTATGTTTTCATTTACCAATATTAATGCTTCAATTAATTATAATAAAAAGGTTGATGGAATTAAAAATAATACTGAATTGATTGGATTTGATAGAATTTCATACCCTGTAAATTCCAATTTGGCCGATGAAACAGTCAGTGCAAGATTTAGATATGGTAAAACCTATAGCAAACTAAAAACTAATTTTAGAGCAAGTTTTTCAAATTCAATATATAACAATATTGTGAATGATGAATTGATAAAATCTAAATCACTTTCACATAGTTACCAGGCAAGTGTAGCCAGTAAGTTTAAGAATGCACCAAATTTTGAAGTAGGTTATAAAAAATCTTTTAATAAATATACCAATACTGGTAGTACCACCGATAAGCCTTTTGCCAATATGGAAATAGGATTCCTGAAAAACTTTATTATTACTGCTGATTATAGTTATTATAATTACAAGAATGATGATAGCACTGTTACGAATACCTATTCATTTTTAAATGCTAATTTATATTATCAGCAAAAAAATAGTAAGTGGGAGTTTAAAATTTCAGCAGATAATTTAACAAATAACACATCTATGAATACTGATAGTTATAATGAAATTACAGATGCCAACTCAACTTCATTATATTATATTCAGCCAAGATTGTATATGTTTTCAGTAAAATATAATTTATAGTTGAAATACGAATTGTTTGGATTTAACAGGTTAAATCAGCTTGGTTAATGAAGAAAGGGCCGTAGTTTATTTGAATTTAATATATTCAACTGAACTACGGTTTTTTTTATTGTTGAGATCGAGCTGTTATAGAGTTTTATATTGTGAATCAGTGTGTTGTGGTTTAATTAGCTTTCTTATTGTTTTATTAATTCAAGTTTAATTCTTAAATTTAGATAAGGTGAATTGCAAAAACTAATTTCTTTTATGACTCAAAAATACTATTGACATGAATATTTCACTTGAAAGAAAAATATTACTAGGCTATATAATTAATATGATTGTTGTGCTGGTTCTTGGTTTTATTATTTGGAATCATATGTATGAAGGTGCTTCTAAATTATGGGATCAAATTGCATTGGGATTAATAGTGCTCTCACTTGGAATGTTAACAATTGTATATTTTATTATTCAAACTCAATTGAAATTGAAAAAAAAATCAAGACTTCAATTAATTGAAAATGAAAAACTGTTTCAATCAATCATTGATAATTCTTCGAATGCAATTTCGGTTAAAAAAATAAATGGAGAATATCTATTTATAAATAAACAATATGAATCTCTGTTTCAATCTGAAGCTTCAAATATAAAAGGTAAAACGGATCACGATTTTTTATCCAAAGAAATAGCGGATAAATTTAGACATTCTGATTTGGAGGTCGTAAAATTAGGTGATGAAATTCAGGTTGAAGAAAGCATCGAACTATCCGATGGATTGCATACCTATTTAGCAGTTAAGTTTCCTTTTTTTGATGCTTCTAACCGTATTTATGCAATAGGGTCCATATCTACAGATATAACCGATAGAATTGTTTCGCATCAATTATTGGTGGCTGGTAACACTTTTTTTGAAATGTCTAAAGATATGTTAGTAATTACTTCAAATGGTATTTTCTCAAAAGTAAATCCAGCAACAGAATTAATATTAGGTTTTAAGGATAGTGAACTTTTAGGGAAACCATTAATGTCTTTTGTTTATCATGAAGATTTGAGTAACACCAAGAAAGAATTCAAAAAGTTAGAATCGGGTATAACTTCAATAAATTTTGAAAATAGAATTGTTTGCAAAGACAACACAATAAAATGGTTAAATTGGACTATTCATCCAGATATTGAAACAGGAAATTTATATGCAGTAGCTCGTGATGTTACTGATCAAAAAATATATGAAGAATCTTTAAAAACAGGAGATACATTTTTTAGGATGTCCTTAGATATATTGGTAGTTGCTCAAAATGATAAGTTTATAAAAGTAAACCCATCAGTAGTTAATGTTTTGGGTTATACGGAAAAAGAATTGATGAGTAAACCTTTTATAAGCTTTGTTTTTCCTGAAGATGTTCAAGCAACTGAAAAAGAAATAGATCAACTAAAAAAAGGAATGTCATTAGTAAATTTTAGAAATCGTTGGGTATGTAAAGATGGGGTAGTTAAATGGTTGTTGTGGAATGCAACTGCTGATGTTGCTACAGGAATTTTTTATGCCAGAGCACGTGATATTACTGAATTACTAAAATTAGAGCAAGAGGAACAAGAAGCTTTGAAAGCATTATATGAGAATGAGCAAAAATTGAATTTAATTCTAGAGAATATTAGTGATGGAGTTATCGTTGCGAATGCTGATAAAAAAGTTATTTTGGCTAATTATATGGCAAATGCATTATTTGAAATTGAAGATGACTCTAAGATTTCAGCAAATTTTTCAGATCATTTTAAATTGTTTTTTCCTGATGGAAAAACAACATTTCCAGTACAAGATCTTCCTATGGATAGGGCATTAACAGGAGAATTAATTGATGATGTAGATGTAATTTTACTTAATGAGGAATTAAAAAAAACAAAAAGAGTATTATTAAGCGGACGTCCTATTTTAAATGCTCAAAATGAAGTTATTGCAGCTGTAGTTACTATTAAGGATATTAGTAGGTATAAAAAAATGGAAAAAGAATTAAAGGAAACTGAACTAAAATACCGAAACCTTATTGGGTTTCATAAGGACAGTAAAGATTCTTAATTAAGTAATCATTATAATTTTAAAATCATGGCAATTAAAAGACATACCTCGTTACAGGAATATTCAAAAGATCATCACCAGGCTTTATTGCTTTGTTGGAAAATTAAGGTAGGCCTTCAAAAAGGTATTGCAATAAAAAGGATTAAAGCATATGCAGATTGGTTTTATGAAAATCATATCATTGATCATTTTATAATGGAAGAAAAATATATGTTTCCGGTTTTAAGCAGTGATCATGAATTGATTATTCAAGTATTGAATGAACACAAATTGTTATTAGAATTATTTACTAATAATAATGATGTTGAAAATTCATTAACAAAATTACATGAAGCCTTGAAAAATCATATTCGTTTCGAAGAAAGAATTTTATTTAATGAAATTCAGGATGCTGCAACTGAGCAACAATTGAAATTAATTGAGAAGTATCATACTAAAGAAAAATTTGAAGATAATTTATCAGATCCTTTTTGGAAGTAATCAACTTATAGTTAAAGAAATATTTTTTTTGAAGCCATAAAAAGAAATTATTATAGCTATTTTTATACTATGGAAAAAGATGAAATTAAATTGAAAATTGATGAGGAAATTTCAAAAACTTCAGTACTTATAGAAGAATATAAAGAACTGACTAAACCCATTTCTCCAGACTGTGCTATTGGTAGAATTTCTAGAATGGATGCTATAAATAATAAATGTGTTGCTGAAGCATCTCTAAGACAAGCAGAAAATAAATTGAATAGTTTACACAGAGTGTTATCTCAAATTGATACTGATGATTTTGGAGTATGTTTAAAGTGTAAGCAACAAATCCCTCTAGGAAGAATTCTTATTAGACCACAAAGTTTATTATGTGTTAATTGTGCTCAATAGAAATAGCATTGAAGGTATATTTTATACCTTTGTAATCTGAATGAAGCAATTAAGAACAAAAATAGGAGCAGTTTTAATGACATTGATAGTATTGCTATCAACAATGTCATTTACTATTAATCAAAGGTATTGTGACGGTAATTTGGTTGATACTACATTGTTCTCAAAATCTGAATCTTGTAAAGTTGTTGTTCAATCTAATTGCTGTGAAATTACTGAAGAGTGTTGTAATCACGAGCAAATTATAATTGATGGACAAAAGGAATTACCATCAAGAGTAGTAGGTGAAACACTTATACTTAAACATTATTATGTTGTTAATACACTAAATTTTAATCTTGAAAAAGAGAGTTTTTACTATGAAAATAGTGTTATTAATAAAAAATATATTCCTCCCAGCTTGGTTTTCAACAAGCAAATAGTTCATCAGGTATTTATCATTTGATTTTAAATTAATGCCGTTTAATCAATTATATTTTTACTTTTTTAAGAGTAAAAATCTTTGGATAATTATTTACATATTTAATTTAAATACAATCTTTTGAAACGAATAAATTTAATATTTGTATTGTTTCCTTTTATCTTGTTTTCACAGCAAAAAATTGAAGGAACAATTTATGAAACCAACGAAAAAAATAAGCAAATTGGACTTCCTGGAGCAAATTTACGTTGGTTAAATACATCTGTTGGAGTGGTAACTGACTTCAATGGTAAATTCACAATACCATATAAAAATGAATATAAAAAGCTAATAATTAGTTATGTTGGGTTTAAAACAGATACCCTTATAATTGAACGACCACAAAAGATACAAGTGGAACTATCCCCAACAAATAGATTGAAAGAGGTTCAAATTAAAAACAGAAAGACAACAACATCCGCTTCTTATTTAAAATCATTGAACATTATAAATATGAGTAGTGATGAATTGTTGAAAACAGCCTGTTGTAATCTTTGTGAAAGTTTTGAAACAAACCCATCTATTGATGTGAATTTTGCGGATGCACTAACCGGTACTCGACAAATAAAAATGCTGGGTTTAACAAGTCCATATATATTAATGGGAATTGAAAGTGTTCCAGCAATTAGAGGTGCAGCTCAAACTTATGGGTTGAGCTTTATTCCTGGAACCTGGGTTGAGAGCATTCAAATTACCAAAGGAGCAGGAAGCGTTGTTAATGGTTTTGAGAGTATAGCTGGGCAAATTAATGCGAAACTTCAAAAGCCATTGAGTGATAGTAAGTTATTTGTCAATGCTTATGCATCAGCTGAAGGTCGTTTAGAGCTGAATACGCATATAAATAATCAATTATCTGATAAATGGAGTACTGGATTATATCTCCATGGAAATAAACGTGATAAAAAGTTCGATAAGAACAATGATTCTTTTTTAGATGCTCCATTAGGTGAACAAATAAATATAATGAACCGATGGCAATTTGTCGATTTAAAGAGAGGTGTGGTTAGTTTTATAAATTTTAGATTTCTAAATGACGAAAAACAAATGGGGCAATTAAACTTTAATCCTTCTAAAGATAAATTAACTACTAATTATTGGGGAAGTGGAATTGACACAAGACGTATGGAAGTTTCTGGAAAATTTAGTTATGCCAATCCGGAGTTAACACATCAAAATATCGATTTTCAAGTTGCTTTTAGCAATCACGATCAAGATTCTTATTTTGGACAGAATATTTATGATATTTCTCACGATAGTTTTTATTCAACAGCAATTTATAGTTCTATCATAAGTGATTCCAGACATAAATTTAAGACAGGTTTAAATTTTACTTATGATAGTTATAAGGAAACAACTGTCGTAAAATTGAATGAGCTTAAATACAATCGAAGCGAAAATTCAATTGGTTCTTTTTTTGAGTATAATTACGATGATTTAGCCAATTTCAATTTAACTGCTGGATTTAGAATTGACTCACATAATCTATTGGGAACTTTTGTAACTCCAAGATTACATATGCGCTATACTCCTTGGGAAAAGGCAGCATTAAAAGCATCTGTTGGTAGAGGAAAGAGAAGTGCAAATATTTTTGCTGAAAATCAACATATATTCTCAACTTCAAGAGTTATTAATATTTTAAATAGTGAAGGTGAAATCTATGGACTAGATCCTGAAATTGCCTGGAATTTTGGAATTTCATTTTTACAAGGTTTTAATTTGTTTGAAAGAAAAGGAGACTTAACTATTGATTTTTACAGAACAGATTTTAAAAATCAAATTGTATTGGATTTGGAAAACCCATTAGAAGTAAATTTTTATAATTTAGATGGAGATAGTTATGCTAATAATGTACAAGTAGAATTTAATTACAATGCGTTTAAAGGTTTTAACTTACGTATGGCTTATAAATATTACGATGTTAAAACTCAGTATAAATCTGGTAAATTAGAAAAACCGTTAGTTCCAAAACAGCGTTTGTTTGCAAATGCTTCTTATGAAACCGAAAAAAACGAGCAAAACAATGCTCAGTGGAAATTTGATATAACTTATAACAGATTAGGAAAACAACGTTTTTCTTCAACTTTAAGTAATCCGTTAGAGTATCAATTGCCAGAATATTCACCTTTTGTAGCAACTGTAAATACGCAGGTAACTAAGGTGTTTTCATCTAAATTTGAAATATATGTGGGTGGTGAAAATATTACCGATGTAAAACAAAAAAATCCTATTTTAAGTGCTGAAAACCCTTTTGGAGCTAATTTTGATACTACAATGGTATATGGGCCTATTTTTGGCAGTAGTTATTATGCCGGATTAAGATTTAGAATTGATTAATAAATACATAAAATTAAAACAAATGAAAAAAATATTAGTAATACTTGTTTTGTTAGTGGGAACAGTTGGATTTTCACAAAGTAGAAACGCTAAAATAACTATAGAGGTTGATGGCGTTTGTGAAATGTGTAAAAAACGTATTGAAACTGCATGTATCAAAACAAAAGGTGTAAAATCAGCAAACTGGAATGTTGATACTCACGAGTTAAAACTTATATACAATGAGTTTAAAACCGATGTAAAAACCATTAAAAAAAGTATTGTTGAAGTTGGGCATGATACTGAAGATTTAAAGGCGAGCGATAAAGCGTATAATAACTTACATAGTTGTTGTAAATATCGAGATGAAAAAGTGAGAAATGATCATAAAAATTAACATTATTTCTACCTAAATAATAAGCCCGGCTGAACGTTTTTCAGTTGGGCTTTTTTTGTAGTGATTTTTTTAATGTTTAGGATACCAAGTTTCACTTTATTTTCTAATTTAGAATGGGTCTAAACTTGCTCATTTCAGCAAAAACTAGAATTTTAATTCTTTTTAACCTCGTGGTTATCAGATATTTTAATGACATATGTCACTTTTATGTCAATTTGCATATTTCCGTATTAAAAAAATGTTGATGTAATGATTATACTTTGAATTTAAATTTAAAAAATTGCTTTTTTTTCAATCAATTAAATACGGTTTCCTCTTTTTTTGACATCTTTTTTTAACATTCTAATAAATCGTATCCAGAAGGTCAAAAATAGCTGTTTTCAATATTTAATTTAACAAGAAGGAGTTAAATTTGTAGTAGTAAAAATGGAGGAAAAAAAACTGCGTTTTGAAATGTGTTTTTTTTCCTGTTATTAATATACAGTAAAGAATAAAAATATGTTTAAAATATTAGATAAAGAATTTCTATCTGAAAATGTAGCTAGATTAATTATCGAAGCCCCATATATTGCAAAAAGTAGAAAAGCCGGGCATTTTATCATTTTAAGAATCGATAAAAACGGCGAAAGAATTCCATTAACTATTGCAGATGCCGATGTAGAAAAAGGTACTATTTCTGTAATTGCCCAAAGGGTTGGGGTTTCTTCTCATAAACTTTGTGAAATGAATGCTGGCGATACATTATTAGATGTAGTTGGTCCATTAGGTAAGGCTACTCATATAGCTAAAAAAGGTACAGTATTATGTGCTGGTGGTGGAGTAGGTGTTGCACCACTTTTTCCTATAGTTCAAGCAATG
>Ga0193953_1000062_pt1 | contig 57295 bp, 39 predicted proteins | sample BB_4_MG_FD_140325 | JGI IMG/M metagenome (GOLD analysis project Ga0193953, IMG submission 140325) | Microbial mat bacterial communities from the Broadkill River, Lewes, Delaware, United States - BB_4_MG | ecosystem: Environmental > Aquatic > Freshwater > River > Microbial mats | place: USA...
GCTTCATTTAAGCTAAATTTTGTTTTTGTGGAAGAAACAACTTGTGTAGACAACAACTCACTAAGTGATAAAGTATGTAAATAATCAATATTTTCTTTTATCGAATAGGATTGTTCAGTTGCAAGTACTGTATTAGTAGGTAAAAAAGTACTTAACAAAATTGAGGCGATGGGAAGACTAAAGGAATATACTTTCATGAGTACTTATTCTCTATTATACCTTTATTATTTTACTAAAAAGGGGAGCACAACTTACTAAACTTTATAATATTTCAACTAAAAAAGTAACCACAATATATTATTATTATAATGTTAATAACAATATAAATATTGGTTATTTATAATAATCAATCATAGTAAATAAATAGAATATTTTTTAGTTTTAATAACTTAACATTAATTATTTATTTAGTTGAAAATTGGATTATGGCTAATACAATGGATTATTTTACCTTTAAGATATATAACCCATGTTAAAAATAAAAGTATCGAGTAATAACGCTTGTTTTTTTATTAAAAATATTTTCTATTATTATATTTCTTGACATCTTGTTTTTTTTAAAAATTGTTTATTTTCTAATGATAAATGTTTTTTATCTATTTAACCTTATGATATCAATCATTTATTAGAGATTGAGTTATTAAATATGTAAAGATAAATCTTTTTTTCAATTTTTATTAGATAGCTGTTTTTATATATAAATATAGCTTTAACTTAAAATATTATATATGTAATACAATTAATTACATCTTTATATAACTTATTTCACATAGCTTTATATCTCTATTTTTTTATACTTAAAATATGAATAATATAACTTAATATGGAATATACATAAAAAATCATTATTTTCAAAAAATAAATAATCTCTTTTTAAAAGGTGGTTTCCAGTGAAAAATAAAATAAAAATAAGACTTTAGTTCATAAAAATTAGACCCATAAAGAAAAGATAAAGATTTATATTTAACCATTGGATAAAAGAGCAGAACTATTATGTCCAAACGTGTTAAAATACATATAATAAATATACTGTGGACAACTCTATGAGTGAAGAAACTTACGATTCCAATAATATTAAAGTATTAAAAGGCTTAGATGCCGTCCGAAAACGCCCTGGTATGTATATTGGGGATACGGATGATGGCACAGGGCTGCACCATATGGTCTTTGAGGCCGTAGATAATGCTATTGATGAGGCATTAGCAGGGCATTGTACTGATGTAGGGATATGTATCCATAAAGATCAGTCTATTACCGTCAGTGATAATGGGCGGGGAATTCCTGTTGATATTCATGAAGAAGAAGGACGCTCTGCTGCTGAAGTTATCATGACCGTTCTCCATGCAGGAGGAAAATTTGATGATAACTCCTATAAAGTATCAGGTGGCTTACATGGTGTCGGGGTCTCGGTTGTTAATGCCTTATCCGATAACCTTGAATTAACCATTAAACGTGATGGTAAAATTCATTACCAACGTTACCATCTAGGCGAACCCGAAGCTCCTTTAGCTGCCATTGGGGAAACAGATGAATCAGGTACCTCATTACGTTTTAAACCCAGCAGTAATATTTTTACAAATATAGAATTTGATTATAAAATTCTTGCTAAACGTTTGCGTGAACTGTCATTTTTAAATTCTGGGGTTAAAATTACCCTAACAGATGAAATTGCAGGGCAAGAAGATGTTTTTCATACTGTTGGTGGAATCAGTGCTTTTGTCTCCCATTTAAATACCACTAAAACACCTTTACACCCTTCTGTTATTTGCATTGAAACAACACGTGATGATATTACTGTTGAAATTGCAATGCAGTGGAATGATAGCTATCAAGAGAATATTTTTTGTTTTACTAACAATATTCCACAACGTGATGGCGGAACACATCTTGCGGGTTTCCGTAGTGCCTTAACACGTACTTTTAACAACTATTTAGAGCGCGAAGGTTTTATTAAAAAAGCCAAAGTAGCTACTGCTGGGGATGATATTCGTGAAGGCTTAACTGCGATTTTATCGGTTAAAGCCCCTGATCCAAAATTCTCCTCACAAACAAAAGATAAATTAGTTTCTAGTGAAGTGAAACCTGTTGTTGAATCAACAGTTACGGAAAAATTAGAAGAGTTTTTATTAGAAAATCCGCAAGAAGCCAAAAACGTTGCCAGCAAAATTATTGATGCTGCACGTGCACGAGAAGCAGCACGTAAAGCGCGTGAGATGACACGGCGCAAAAGTGCATTAGATATTGCAGGCTTACCTGGTAAACTAGCAGATTGCCAAGAAAAAGATCCTGCACTCTCTGAATTATTTATTGTAGAGGGTGATTCTGCGGGGGGATCAGCCAAACAAGGGCGTGATCGTCGTTATCAAGCCATTTTACCGTTAAAAGGTAAAATTCTAAATGTTGAAAAAGCCCGTTTTGATAAGATGCTCTCTTCTGCTGAAGTCGGGACGCTGATTACAGCATTAGGTTGTGGTATTGGTAAAGATGAATATGATATCGAAAAATTACGTTATCATCGCATTATTATCATGACTGATGCGGATGTGGATGGTGCGCATATTCGGACTTTATTATTAACTTTCTTCTACCGTCAATACCCTGAAATTGTGAAAGAAGGCTATATTTATATTGCTCAACCCCCTTTATACAAAGTGGCTAAGGGTAAGCAAGAAAACTATGTCAAAGATGATACAGAATTAAATCAATATTTAATTCAAAGTGCTTTGCATAAAGCGGCTTTATACCCTGATGCAGATACACCGCCTATTACAGGTACAGCCTTAGAAAGCTTATGTGAAGAATATTTGTATGTTTCCACTATGATTAATCGCTTAGCACGTCGTTACCCTATTGCGGTACTGACAGCTATGATTGATTTACCAGCCTTAACTGATTTAGAAAATGAAGCCACAGTTAAAGAATGGTTTGCACAGTTACAAACACAATTAGATGATAGTTATACAATTGTATTAGATACCTTTAATGGGTTTACTGCTAATATCTCATTACTTACTCATGGTGTGAATCATCACAGTGTATTAAGCCAAGGTTTCTTCTCCTCTTCTGAATATAAGAAAATCATTGCTTTAAATGAAAAACTGCAAGGTTTACTCAATGCAGGGGCATTGATACAACGGGGTGAAAAACAATGTGCTGTTAGCCACTTCTCTGAAGTGATGACATGGTTGTTAAATGAAGCAAAACGTGGCTTAAGTATTCAACGCTATAAAGGATTAGGAGAAATGAACCCTGATCAATTATGGGAAACTACGATGAATATGGAAACACGTCATTTACAACAAGTCCGTATTGATGATGCCATTGCTGCCGATGAAATCTTTTCAACATTGATGGGGGATCATGTTGAACCTCGTCGTGACTTTATTGAAAAAAATGCCTTATCTGTTGCTAACTTAGACGCATAAGTTTCCTGTATTTTGTACACCTCCCCTATTATTCAGTAGGGGAGTTCATTTTTCCCAGTATTTTCATACTCAATAATCTCTTTTCTCCCGCCCTATTTTTCCTTAACACAGTGTGTCGCATTTATGGTGTACTCTATTGCTGGTATCAGTGTTTTTTGCTTGATTCTATTTTTTATTGCCCAAGGTTTAGGGCTTACAATGCCTATCTATACGCCTGCTTTATTTGCGTGGTTAGCAGCAGGGCTATTATTTCATAAAGTCACAGGACAGCAACGCCTGCAAGTCATAGTAATTACCCTTTTAGGGGGGATAGGGATAACATGGGGGATCATACAGGGGGAAATGACAAACCTAACAAAAGCTATTTATACCAATCAAGGTTTATTAGCCATGTTAGCTTCTGTCAGTTTTTTACGCCTGATTACACAAACAGGCGTGGCTGGAGATGAAATATTACCCACTGGAAAACGTGCCTTAAAACAAACATTATTAGGCAGTCATTTATTTAGTACGGTGATTAATATGTCAACGGTTGTCATTGTTGGAGATCGCTTAAAACAACAGGCAGCAGGCTTAAGTCATACCCAATCAATCATGCTCTCTCGTGGATTTTCTACCGCTGCATTTTGGTCACCATTTTTTGCTGCAATGGCGATTACAGTAGCGTACACAGGGGCAGAACTGATGACATTGGTCAGTTTAGGTTTGCCATTAAGCATTATTGCATTAGGTATGACATTATGGGATTTACATCGTCATCCTGAGATTGATGATTTCATTGGTTATCCCTTACATTGGGAAGCTTTAGCTGTACCTGTTATGTTAGCTACTGCGGTATTTAGCTGTCATCTACTTTTTCCTAAACTACCCATTTTAATTATTATTTCTCTCTTTGCATTAAGCTTAACAATTCTTTTATCTTGGATACGTTTACGCCGTCATGGTTTAAAAAAAGTGCAGCAGCATATTTTAACAGGGCTACCAACAATGGCAGGAGAGTTAAATTTATTTCTTGCTGCAGGTATTCTCTCCACAGGCATTGCTTTAATATTTCAAAGTAGTGTTCACACACTCCCCAGCATTGAATTTGGTGCCTTACAAGCCAGTTTACTCATTCTCATCATGTTAGGTTTATCTGTGTTAGGTGTACACCCTGTTGCCAGTGTAGCCACACTAGGTACAGTATTAACCCCTGTTGTTGAAAACGTCAACCTATTAGGTATGTGTTTTTTAATTGTCTGGTCATTAGGTATTTGTAGCTCCCCACTCTCCGCCCTAAGTGTCACTTTCCAGTCAAGGTATGGGGCTCATCCTACCAGTTTTTTAATATGGAATGGTGGCTATATGTTAAAAATGTGGGTTATTGCTAGCCTTTGGCTTGCTTTATATGAATTTGTTATTACTACTTAATCCACCCAAATAGCAATAGGGGGATGGCTTTGGTCAAGATTAGGCTGCCAAAACTTGATCACATTTGCATCATTATCATCAAAGGGGACAATACCATAACGTTCAGAGAGCTTTTCCATACGTCCCCCCTGCCAAAGTTCACGTAAGCCGCTTGCTTCCTCTTCATTTTTAACACGTAATAGCGCAATATGTCCTTGTAAAGCGATATTAATTGCTCGACGTAAGCGTAAACCCAACTCACTCTGTCCTCGTAATTCTTTACTTAAGAACTGTCCCATTTCATCTTTTTTACAGTTCAACTCAACTGATTCAATCAAGTAACACTGCCCATCATGATCCAGCTTTAGCAATAGTGTTTCAAAGTGCAAGCCCAGTAATTTATACAAACGCTTATGGTAGTTTAGGTGTTGATAAAATTCCTCAATAATATCGTAGTCTAATACGGTTAAAGTAAGTACTTTTTTTGTCTCATCTGCCCACAATGAAATACCCTCAAATTGCACAGCATTTAAGTAATCATATGAAAAGCCATTAATATCTGCACAAAGGTTATTAAGCAAGTAAATACTTGTCTTAATATTCCAAGATGCTTTAGGGGGCTCTATGTGTTGCGTATTATGTGCCATCTGATATCCCCTATGGAATAAAGAAATTTTACTGTATTAAGAAGTATTTATTCCTAGAGTATCTTTTGTCAAGGTTTGAACAATGAAGGGTTATTTTTTATTTCTTAAGCAAAACAACGTAAATCACATACCTCCTAATAAAAAATCAATATTGGGTACATTACCGCCATGTCACCAAATAATTTTCCCTACAATAAATAATCCTAAACTACCCTCCCTACTTTTTTAATCAAAATTTATAACAATTCCTTCTAGCATTAATGCCCCATAGTCTAATTTTTTGATTTTTACGCTACCATCTACAGGGTAATTGATTAACTCTGAGACAGTAAAGTTTTCAGTTTCCAATGTGGGGGGGCTACTTTCTTTATTTTCTTTTACATAATCACTTACCACTAATTTATCAAGGCTAAAATCACCTGTTATATTTACTGTCGGTTGACGTGCCACTATTGCCGACCCTGTTAAATGACTGTTATCTAATTTAAATGATAGTTTATCTATATTTATTTGTTTCTCTGAAAACGTAGTATTTAAGGAAAGTTTAACAGGAGACAGTATTTTTTTAGCTAAATTATCAGGGAAAGGAAGGGATAATGCTGAAAATAAAGGCGGTAATAATATCTTTTTACTTTCAACTGTTGTAGAAATAGTGTGTAATTGTTGTTGATTTTTATACTCTGCACTAAATGCAATAGTTTGATTAAAAAGCATTAATTGGCTTTTATTAATTTTAGCTGTTTGTTTTTCTGTATCTAGTGTTATAACAGCTATTTTTGCTGAATGCTCCCCCCATTGTGCGGTGGGTATAGAGAAGGTGAACTGTGGAGCTTGTGCCTCAAAGTTGACTAGCAATTTTGTTTCTGGTGTGTTGGCTGTTGTACTATTTAGCTCTATTTTTCCTGTAGGGTGAGAAAAAATATTACTCATTGCTAACTGTATATCAAAGTGATGTTTATCATATTTTAATATCAAAGTATTTGTCTTCAACTCTGAGGCGAGTAGCTGCATAGTGCCTTGCAATACAATGGCTTGCTTATTTATTTCTGTACTGATGTGAATAGGAGAGAGAGTATAGTGTGAGCTAAAAGGAGGTAGCTCAAGTTGAGCTTGTCCGTTGATAGGATAAGTTTTCATCCCTGTTGTTAAGCTGGTGGAAAATGCTAATTGCATCGGTTTGATAGCGGGAAAATGGATATCATCAACAGATAATGTGAAGTTTTCTAATTGATGCCTCTTGTCTCCTTGCTGTAATTGCAGGTATGCATTATTGATTTTTCCATGACGTAAATAAAAAGGGGCTGATTTTTTTTCTTCACTTGTGGAGGAGGAGCTTTTACTTAAATCTGCCCAATTATTTTCACCATTTTCTCGTTGTTGCAATAATAATCGAGGGTGTTCCAATATTAAACTATCAATTATTATTTCTTGTTTGAAAAGTGGTAGTAAGGCAACTTGAACAGTGGCTTGTTGCACAGATAAAAAATCATCAGGGGAAAAGTGAGGCAGATTTTTAATACTTATATCATTAATTTCTAATGCAATATCAGGGTAAAACTGAAGCTGTAATGCCCCTTTAATCAGCACATCCCTTCCTAGTGCTTCAGTTAATTTTTCCGTTAGCGGTTGTTTATACGTATTGAGATCAAAAAAGCTAAGAAATAGGGCTATACCAATAATAATAATCAGTAATAGAAAACTGATGTAACGTATTGCACGTAATAACCACGGCATAATAAGCCCCCGAAAGCATGGTAAGAACAACATCCAAGTATAGAGGAATAATAGGAGGTTGTCGGGGCTAAAATGATTAAAAAAGAAAAATATAAAAGGCTTTTGTGCTTTATGTTTTTAAAGCCTAATGATCAAAGATATGTGGTTCTACTACTTCAACTACATTATTATTAAGAAAATCACCTGATTCACAGCGTTTGAAATACACTGCTGCTGGAGCATCTTCGGGGTTGTTAGCAAGTACTTGCTGAAAACATTGACGGGCTTGTATATATTCTTCGGCATGAAAATATTCAACGCCTTTTTCAAAGGTGCGTAAGGTCATTTTTTTTAATTGCACTTGCGCTTCAGTATTACAATCAAAAATTTCATAAACAGTAACAGCTTGGCGTTTTCCTTTTACGCGTACCCGATCAAGTAGACGAATATGATAGCTACTGGTATCTTCAATTTTTTTGAAGGTAGAGCCTGTAATTAATAAATGCGCTCCATATACTTTGGTTAACCCTTCAATACGTGATGCGACATTTACAGCATCAGAAATCACGGTACCATCCATACGGTTTTTCCCACCAACAGTACCCAGCATTAAAGGTCCTGTATTTAAACCAATTCCAATTTCAATCGCTTGAAAATGCATGGCTACACGTTCTTTATTATAGTCACGTAAGGTACGTAACATTTCTAAACAGCCTTGTATTGCATTATCAACACTACTGGAAAATAATGCCATAATAGCATCACCAATATATTTATCGATAAACCCATTGTGTTTATGAATCACAGGTTCCATACGACTTAAATAAGCATTGATAAAGTCAAAGTTCTCTTGGGGAGTCATGGATTCTGACATAGGCGTAAAGCCGCGAATATCAGAAAATAAAATGGTCATTTCTTTTTCAACCTGATCGCCCAACTGTACTTCAGTCACACTTTTCTTTTCTAATAAATGAATAAACTCACGTGGAATAAATCGCTCATAAGCCTTATTAAGTGCTTTTAATTCATTATTTAAACGTATACGTTCTTCTTCATCTAATTTCCTATCCGTCATATCATAAAAAGCGGATAAAATAGCTTCTCGCTCGTTGAAAACAATACGCTGAAAAAAGCAGGTTGCCCAAAACGCTTGCCCTTTTACTGTTTTCAGTTCAACCTCAAAACCTTCACTCAAGCCCTTGTCATTAAAAGAGTTTAAGACTTTTTTTCTATCATCACGGTTATAATAAAATTCTGTAAAATAATGATGGTTAACCATTTTTTCAGCAGGAATTTCAAAGGTACGTGCTGCTTGTCCATTTGCATAAAGAACCAAGCCATCACTGACACAGCTAATGGTTAAGGCGACAGGGGTGGTTTCAGCAATAATGCGAAAACGTTCTTCACTTTCTGATAATTCATCATTTAATGCTTTGGTATCTGCATATAATTTTGCATTGGCTAAAGAAATAGCAACCTGTGTAGATAAAAAGTTGAGTACCTCTAAACGATGTTCATTAAAACTACTTACAGTCAGTTTATTCTCTAAATAGAGTACCCCTGTTAATTTGCCTTGGTTTAATAAAGGCAAGCATAAAATTTGTTTAGGTTTATGATGAATGAGGTAAATATCACGAGAGAAATGCTGATCCTTAGTTTCACCCGTATAAATTAAGCGTTCTTTTGTACGAATTACATAATTAACCATACTGCGTGGAATATTTACTTTGGAAGACTCCATAGATAAGTTTTGTAACACATGAATATTTAGGTTCGCCCCAGCACTTTCCCCTTCTGCCTCCATATACCATTCATTATTATCATGTAAAAATAATACGCCACGCTGTGCCCCCGCGTTTTCAATCATAATACGCATCAGTTTTTCAAGTAGGCTATTGAGTTGTATTTCCCCTGCAATGGTTTCCGTTGCTTTAAAAATACTTGTAAAATCCAAAGCATTACTTTGCTGTGTACTATGGCTAGTGCCATTAGAAGCCATGGAAGTTGTCATTGTTTTTAAAATGACAGTAGAGGATGTGGTAGTACCTTGCTTTAAATGCTCTAATTGTGAAAAAGTTTGTGGGTAACGTTGCTCTAATTCTTTATATTTTGCCACCGCACCCCAGCGTTGATAAGCATAGTGTGCTGAACGAATATAGTGGTTGGCTAATTGCGTTTGCTGATTTTGTAGTGCCAATTCACCTGCCAATTGGTAAATTAAGCCGTTATCATTGCTATAGCCATATTGTAAGGAAAGAACAGCTGCTTTTTCATAATATTCACGTGCATCTTTATCATTCCCTAGTACTCGCGAATACTCCGCCTCGACTAATAAGGCTTTATGCTGAAAATTCTCAGGTGCATGTTTTGCCCATAAATGTAAATAGCGTTGATTAGCTTCAACACGATGCTGTGTGTGGCGTTGCTGCTGATTATCTTGCTGTGGATATTGGCGTAAACTAATTAAAGAGTCATAAAAATAAAATAAAGAGACTAATAAAGAGCCTTTTACCCCTGATAAGTAAGTTTTTGCATTATTGGCATAATGTTGTGCATCTTCATATTTATAGAATAAATAGCAAAGAATCATTTTATTTAAATATAAAGAAAATAAGGTGGTGTAATTATTAGCACGCTCTTGTTCATTTAATAATTGATATTCATTACAGGCATCCCCTACCAGCTCACAGGGGTTTGTATTGTCACCTAATAAATTTAATACCATTTGGCGATAAATTTGTAACCATTGCTGGGTTTCTAATTGATGAATATTACTTAAGTTATCAGAGTGCTGGGTAATTTGTTGATTAACATCACTTAATGCTTGTCCTGCAAATAAGCTGTGATAACTGTGTACAAATAATGCTCGACTGGCATACTCTAAGTCCCCTGAATTAATACCACTTTTATAGGCATCTAGCAAAGGAATCAGGGTTTTTTGAATATGTTGTTTCCAGTGTACTCCGTAACCATTGGCAATGACTAATGTTTTTGCTTTAAATTTTACATTTTCTTCATCATCAGCTAATTTTAAGGCTAACTCCACAAATTGATAGCCTAAATCAATTTGAGATTTTTCAGCACATAAAATCAAGCCATAAGCCGCATAAGCAAAACAGGTAGCAGGCGCATGTCCATGACGTGTAGACAACCATACCATTTCATTGACTAATAAATGATAGGTACTGGAAGCGGAGCTATAGCTTGCCCCTGCAATACTCGCTAAAATACGCATGGTTGCATGATAAAGCGGATCGCACATTTTTGGCCATGTATCTAAGCTATAAACAGGTTGTCCAAGTAATGCAAAACGGGTACGAAGTGTACTCCAGTATTGCTGTAATAAAGAAGGAGGGGAAGGTAGTTTAACCCCTAGTAATTCTAGAATTTGTAAACCAATATACAAGGCTTTATCAGGTTGATTTTTGATGACATACGCTTGAATTTCTATTTCATAAATTTTAACTGTATCAAGCAGACAACGTGCATAAGTACTCACGGTATTCGCATATTGTTCCATTGATACATAATCATGGGTTAGATAAGCAGCTTCTGCTGCTTCGGTGTATAAACTTAATGCCACATCATAATAACGCTCCCAACCAGAGTCCCCCAATAATTCAATACCGAGTTTTAAATGATTAAAAGCAGGTTCATAAGCGGTGGCAGCTTTTGCTTTTTGTCCTGCTAATAAATTCAGCTCTGCAAGATGATCGCGATCAGGTTGATAGTTGATAATATCAACTGCACTATTTAAATGCTCAGTAATAATAAAAACCTGCTTTTCTAATTCAGGTTTAGGTGTGCTATATAAAAGTTGCACCCCTATTTTTTGATGAATCTTTTTCTGCTCTTCTATTGATAAGAGACTGATAACAGCTTGTTGAATACGTTCATGGGAAAATTTGTAATAACTTTTATGCCGCTCTTTACCTAAATTAAGTACTAAGCCCTCATGCACGGCATGCCATAATTCATCAACCGTTTCATCTATCGTATGCTCATATACAAGAGCCAGTGTTTCGCTATAAAAGCGACTACCAATACAAGCGGCTAGTTTTAAAACAGCTTGAGTGGTATCAGGCAGTTTTTGAATACGATAGACCATTAAATCCACAACATTATCTGTGATGTCACAGGCTTGGATCGCAGGAATATCCCATTCCCATTTTAAAGTATCATAGTTAAAATAAAGTAAATTTTTTTCATGTAATGATTTTAAAAATTCTGCTGTAAAAAAAGGAGACCCTTCTGTTTTTCTAATAACAAGGTTAGTGAGTAATGTTACTTCTTGAGGAGAACAGCTTAGTGTATCGGCAATATATTGATTAATATAAGGTAAAGAAAGTGGGAATAGTGATAAAGCATTAATTAATGTACCTGTTTCTTGAATAGATTCTAAACAGAACATTAATGGGTGTTTAGGGGTGACATCTTTCTGACCATATGCACCAATTAAAAACAGGTACTGGCTATTTGATGCATCTAACATTAATTTGATTAATTGTAAGCTGGCACTATCCGCCCATTGCAAGTCATCTAAAAATATCACAACAGGATGTTCGTGCTGACATAGAACACGTAACATACGTGTAAATAAAAGATTAAAACGGTTTTGGGTTTCAGTAGTACCTAAACTAGGCACAGCTGCTTGTTTACCAATGATTAATTCTAATTCAGGAATCACATCTATTAGAATTTGCCCTTGTTCCCCAATAGCAGTTAATAAACCCCGCCGCCAATATTGAATACGCTGACTATTTTCACCAAGAAATTGGCGCATTAAATCACGCAGTGCATGGACTAAAGCAGAATAAGGCACATTACGTTGTGCCATTTCAAATTTACCTGAAATAAAATATCCCCGCTTTTCAGTCACAGGCTTATAAATTTCTTGTACTAATGAAGATTTACCTACACCTGAAGTACCAAGAATCAGCATGATTTCACTGTGTCCGTGGCTGACTCGTTCAAATGCGGTTAATAAAGCTTTAACTTCTTGCTCTCGACCATATAAATGCTGTGGTACTTGAAAGCGATCGACAAAATCATGTTGTCCAAGGAAAAAGTGATCAATTTCTCCTGTTTCTTCTAATTCTTTTAAACAAATATTTAAATCTGCTAAAATCCCCGCTGCATTTTGATACCGATCCTCCACCATTTTTTCCATCAATCGCATGATAATATCAGAGATGACAGCAGGGAGGTCTGGGTTGATTTTAACAGCAGGATCAGGCATTAATGCTAAATGACAGTGTACTAACTCCATCAGATCAGTACTAATAAAGGGTAAACGCCCTGTAAAAATCTCGTATAACGTCACCCCTAAAGCATAAAAATCACTGCGATAATCAACTAATCTGTTAAGCCGCCCCGTTTGCTCAGGTGACATATAAGACAGTGTTCCCTCTAAGTGATCTAAGCTGGTAAATAATTGCTTTTCATGATTTAACATACTGGCAATCCCAAAATCGATCAATTTTATTTCATGCGTTTTAGGGTGAATAATGATATTGGCGGGGTTAATATCTTTATGAATAATCCCTTTACTGTGAATATCGCTTAAAATTGTGACAATTTGGATGATTATTTTCAACAATTCAGGTAAGGGAGGGGCGTGATCATGAACAAATTTTTTAAGTGAAATCCCACCAAAATCTTCTAAAATCATAACTAAAGAATTATGGTATTTTTCTAAACCATAGACGGTGGGTACACCTGTTAAAGATTCAAGGTGAGTAAGAATTTCAAACTCTTGTTGATAGCGCGCCAACATGGCTGCACTGGGAAAGTCAGCTTCAAGCACCTTAAGAATAACAGGATTTTTATCAGTTGCTCGCGAAGCTTTACACACTAGTGAGCAATCACTGTGATAAAGTGTCGATATAATCTGATAGTCTAATATTTTTTCCATTATAAATTAATCATTTATATAGAAGGCTGTGGCATGATTTTGAAAGGATGAGATACCCACCAATATGTAAATCATCTCTTCCTCCTTGGGGATAAAATTATAATTATTATGCACTCATTTGATGAGTTAATTATTTTTTGTACACTATTTCTATGAGCATAAAATATGCCAAAGAATAGATGTGTACTTAATCATAAGTAAGAATAAATACATTTACTTTGACTTAGTTTAATTATTTATTTTTAGTTATCTATATTTTTATTCAGAAATAGTGGTAAGTAGAAAAATACCTTTGCTATGAATACCTAATGATTTTTTCTAATACTAGACTTAATTATGCAATATACAAGTTAAATAAGAAAATAACCTGATAGATAGGGTCGTATTTAGGTAAATAAAAAATATACTATAGCACATTTCACCCTCTGAGCTGTGATAATTAAATGCACCATTTTTTGGTAGTTTTGACAGTTAATAAATGTTTTCTTATTTTTTAGATTTAGAGGGCTAAAAAGTATCAATATGAATTAAATTCATATAAATAATTTCATTATTTATTATATAGCTATTGACCTATATTTATTAAAACGCTATAAACTATTATGGATAATTAATGAGTATGTGCTATGTCATCAGAAAAACCCACTTATCATCTTATTAGCTTAGGAAGAATGGATGGAAAATCAGAACAAGATACAATTACCAATTTAGCAAAACTTTATCGTACCAGTACTGACAAAGTACAACATTTTTTAGTGCCTGAAACACATTTACAAACAGTGACTAGTCAGGAATTAGCAGAAAAATATCAACGTGCTTATCGTATTTCAGGGGTGCAATGTAGAATTGAGCTACCTGAAAAAACAGTAGCTCCCACAACGCTTAAAACTAAAGAAACAACTGAAAATACCATTAATAATAAGGATAAAGTAGAGTATAACGATCCATATGATGCACCTAAAGCAGCTGTTTATGAACCAACTACAAATAATGAAGTTGAGTATGCTGGGTTTAAAGATCGCTTTCTTGCTCATCTTATGGATAGGCTTTTATTATCTTTAACTGTTATTGCCTTATTTTTTATTTATGACACATTTTTAGGCACTGAATTCGCGATAGCTGCTTATAATGATACTTTCAATAAAGGGGGTTGGGATGCATCAGGTGAGGATTACCCATTTTATTTTGAATATATTTTTGCAATTATAGTCACCCTTGGTTTTTGGCAATATTATGGTGCTACCCCAGGAAAAATGTTTCGTTCTGCGAAAATTGTAGATGCAAAAACAGGAGAAAAACCTGCTATGTGGCGTTTAATTGTACGTTACCTGTCTTATATTCTTTCAACTATTCCTCTTTTATTAGGATTTATTTGGATTGCTTTTGATAAACGTAAACAGGGGTGGCATGACAAATTAGCAGGTACTGTAGTGATTAAGCATTAAATTATGAGCCCTCATCAGTTTTTAATTAACTGAAGTTACGCACTCATCAGAAAACAATGATATCTATCAAACCGTAGCGGCATTGCATGCAACGCTTTTCGCTGAACCTAATTCAGTTATGATTGAGAACAGCGGGATGGTTAAAAAATAAAACCTTCTCCTCTCATAAACTCTATTATGGTGGCAATGAATTAATGCTTGTGGGGTGAATGAGATCACAAGGACGTTGCGTGCAACGTCACTACACTACATATAAGATAATGGCACCAACAAAATGAGAGTGTACGAATGCTTACAGAGTTTATTTGATTCTACTGCATAACTTCAGCAATTCACTGAAATAACAACTTTTATCTTTTTCTGTTTTTTCTATATTAGTAGATAGCTATTGATTTGTGTTTATTAAATACGCTATAAGTTAATATGGATAATTAATGAGTATATATTATGTCTACAACACAATCAGCTTATCGCCTTATTAGTTTAGGCTTAATGGATGGAAAATCAGAACAGGATACAGTTGTAAATTTAGCAAAACTTTATCAAACCAGTACGAATAAAGTGAACCATTTTTTAGTGCCAGAAACTTTATTACAAACTGTTGAGAGCCAAGAATTAGCAGAAAAATATCAGCGCGCTTATCGTGTTGCGGGGATACAGTGTAAAATTGAGCTGCCTGAAGAAGTGACTACTGCTACATTGCTTAAAACCAAACCTGATACAGCTAAGACAACAGCAGTAGAAAGCAATAACCCTTATCACTCACCTCAAGCAGCGGTATATGATCCAAATACGCTCGGAGAAGTTCAATATGTAGGATTTTGGGCTAGATTTGTGGCTTCTCTACTTGATTCAATTCTTTTACTTATTATTTCTGGCTTTATAGTTTTTGCCTATTTTTCTATTTTTAATATAGATATATTTGAAGGTGATTTAAGCTCTTTTGAACAATCAAGCTTTATGGCGTTTTCTATGGTTTCAAACTTTCTTCCAATGATCCTTGTCATTGCTTTTTGGCGATATTGGGGGGCAACACCAGGGAAAATGGCATTTTCCGCAAAAATTGTCGATGCAAAAACAGGTGAACCACCTTCAACAGGACGCTTAATTCTCCGCTTTTTTGCTTATATTATTTCTGCATTGCCATTTTATTTAGGCTTTGTTTGGATTGCCTTTGATAAGCGCAAACAAAGTTGGCACGATAAATTGGCAAGAACAGTTGTGATTAAGCAGTACAAGTCATAATAGAAAGGAGTTGAAAAAATAAAAGGGAAATGGACTATTTCCCTTTTATTACCATCATAATCAAGTAGTATGATGTGAATTAAGCGTCGAAACGTTTCATCACTAATGTGGCATTTGTACCACCAAAACCAAAACTATTAGACATGATTGTATTTAAGTTAACATTATCTTTACGTTCAGTAATGATAGGTAAGCCTACTGCTTTTTCATCTAATTCTGTGACATTGGCAGAAGCACTGATAAAGTTATTTTCCATCATTAACAAACTATAAATTGCTTCATTCGATCCTGCTGCACCTAAAGCATGACCTGTTAATGATTTAGTTGAAGTGATCGCAGGGATAGCACCCTTAAATACTTCTTTAACTGCTTCAAGCTCACGTGTATCACCTACAGGTGTACTTGTACCATGCGCATTAATATAATCTACAGGAGAATCAACAGTAGAGAGTGCTTGCTGCATACAACGAACAGCCCCTTCACCTGAAGGTTGTACCATGTCATAACCATCAGAAGTCGCACCATAGCCAACTAATTCAGCATAGATTTTAGCTCCACGTGCCTTAGCATGTTCTAGCTCTTCTAGAATGACAATACTTCCTCCCCCTGAAATGACAAATCCGTCACGGGTTGCATCATAAGGGCGAGAGGCTGTATCAGGTGTATCATTATATTTAGAGGATAAAGCACCCATTGCATCAAATAAAACACTTAGGCTCCAGTGAACTTCTTCACCTCCTCCAGCAAAAACAATATCTTGTTTACCCATTTGGATTTGCTCATAGCCAACCCCAATACAGTGTGCACTGGTTGCACACGCTGAACTTAATGAGTAATTAATCCCTTTGATTTTAAATGGCGTTGCAAGACAGGCAGAGGTGGTGCTTGCCATAGTGCGTGGTACCATATAAGGTCCTACACGTTTAACACCACGTTCGCGTAAAATATCCGCAGCAGCAACCACGTTTTCAGGAGACGCACCTCCTGTTCCTGTAATCAATCCTGTACGTATATTTGATACATCACTTTCTTCAAGCTTTGCATCTTCAATAGCTTCTTGCATGGCAATGTAGTTATAGGCTGCCGCACCACCCATAAAACGTTTTACTTTACGATCAATGTGTGCAGCTATATCAATATCCATAGCTCCGTGCACATGTGAACGAAAGCCTAAATCAGCATATTCTTGGCTAAACGTTAAACCAGAACGCCCATTTTTTAAACTTTCTAACACTTCTTGCTTGTTATTGCCAATACTAGAGACAATTCCAAGTCCTGTTACAACAACGCGTTTCAAGTGTTTTCTCCTCTTAAAAGTCGTCAGTTGACGTGAATAAACCTACACGTAAATTTTTTGCAGAGTAAATTTCACGACCATCAACTTCCATCGTTGCATCAGCAATACCCATAACGAGTTTGCGCATAATGACGCGTTTCATATCAATACGATAGATAACTTTTTTATTTGATGGAGTGACCTGCCCTGTAAACTTAACATCGCCTGCACCCAGTGCACGCCCACGCCCTGGCCCACCTTTCCAGCCTAAGAAAAAGCCAACCAGCTGCCACATTGCATCTAAACCTAAACACCCTGGCATGACAGGATCACCAGGGAAGTGGCAATCAAAAAACCATAAATCAGGTTTAACATCTAATTCGGCAATAATTTGTCCTTTGTTCGCACTCCCCCCTTCATCAGAAATATGGGTAATACGATCAAACATTAACATCGGTGGCATAGGCAATTGGGCATTGCCTTCACCAAACATTTCACCACGCCCACATTGTAATAATTCTTCGTAGGTGTAACTTTGTTTTTTTTCCATTATGTACTCGGTTCCAAACATCCCACAGTGCAACAATGTGCTACACCATAATGAGTTAACGTAACATACCTAGCTTATATTATTAAGTCTGTAACGGTATACTAAAAGGCTTTTTTACTTACTGCCTGCACTTATATCAAAAATATAATATTTTTATCTTTTACCCTTACTCTGTAATAGAAGACGCTAAATACAAAAAATAAGCAAGGGGATTTATTATATCACCTCGTAGAATAAACAAAGTAGAATCTTTATTTATTATTGGGATAGGGTCTCTATTTTTATAGCAAAAAAGAGCTAAGATAAAGCTTTGTTGAACAATAAAAATCAATGTATTATGGTGTTTTTTATATATATTGCTTTACTAATTATGAGTAATGTATGTAAAAATTTTATCTTCTTTTTATTATATTTATATACAGTGTAATCTTTTAACTTGCTTATGACAAAAATAGACACAACATTTATTGCAGGGGTTGATGAGGTTGGACGGGGTCCTTTAGCAGGAGCCGTGGTTGCCGCTGCCGTGATTTTAGATAGCAATCAGCCTATTGATGGCTTAGCTGATTCTAAAGCACTGACAGAAAAACGTCGTTTATTACTTGCTGATGAAATTAAACAAAAATCATTAGCATGGGCATTAGGACGTGCTGAAGTAGCAGAAATTGACCAGATTAATATTTTACAGGCAAGTTTGTTAGCCATGCGCCGAGCGGTTGAAAATTTAGCTATTTCGCCAACTCATGCATTAGTTGATGGTAATAAATGCCCAACTCAGTTACCCTGTACCAGTGAAGCAATTGTAAAAGGGGATAAAACAGTTGCGGTCATTAGTGCAGCCTCTATTATTGCAAAGGTGGCGCGCGATCAAGAAATGTGTGAATTGGATACCTTGTATCCTGAGTATGGCTTTGCACAGCACAAAGGTTATCCAACTAAAGCACACCGTGAAGCATTATTAGTGCACGGTATTTGCCCTATTCATCGTCTTTCTTTTACACCTGTAAAAAAATGCATACAACAAACAAATAAAAAATAACAGGTATTGCCATTATATACTTGCTATTTATATATTATCCTTTTAGTCTATAACGTAATTTTACGTTAAGTTATTGAACTTATAATCATGACCATGTTATTGCAAACTATTACAAAACTAGCCTGTTGTATACTGCTTGTAGCAGTAACAGGGTGTTCTACTGCACCTACAAAAAATGATCCATTTGAACGTTTTAATCGTGGTGTCTTTTCTTTTAATAAAGATATTGATAATGCTGTACTAAAACCTGTCGCTGCAACCTATAAAGTGATTACCCCACAGCCTATTGATGAAGGTATTACAAATTTCTTTAGTAATATCCAAGATGTAGGGGTTGTACTAAATGATTTATTACAACTTAAATTTAAACAAGCCGCCTCTGACACAGGGCGAGTATTGGTTAATTCAACGGTGGGTCTTTTAGGCTTTATTGATGTAGCAAGTCGTATGGATTTAAAAAAGCATAATGAGGATTTTGGTCAAACATTAGGCTACTGGGGCATGACCCCCGGACCTTACCTTGTGTTGCCTTTCTTTGGTCCAAGTAACTTACGTGATGCAATTGGAACGGGAGTTGATACCCTCACTGATCCACGCCACTATGTCACAGATGTAGGAATGCGTAATTTCTTTTTGGCCACCAATGTTGTGCGTGCTGTGGATAAGCGTGCAGATTTACTGGGAGCAGAGCGTGTTGCTGATCAAGCTGCGCTTGATCCCTATGTATACTACCGAGAAGCCTATTTACAACATCGCCAGCATCTTGTTCATGATGGGGAACCTCCTGAAGATGAAGAGGATGAAGAAGATTTATTTGATGAAGACGAAAAGCCCAGTGTAAAATAAAAGAAAGCAGTAATACCTCCTATATAGCTCTTTAATCTAGCCCCTGTAATAGTATACAATGCATAAGTCACACACTTTCCCATAAATTATTGATCTATAGTAATGATCAATAATTTATGCTTATATTAATAAAACAGTATCTAGATAAAACAAGTTTTATAAGTTATTTTACTATGGTTAATACCACCCCTTATGGAAAAGATTGATTTACAATTACTTGAAGCACGTATTGATGAGTTGATTTATACATGTAATCAATTAGCCAAAGAAAATACGGATTTACGTAAAGATCAAGAGGATTTACGTTCAGAACGTGATGTGTTATTAAAAAAAACAGCTTTAGCAAGAACACGTATTGAAGCGATGATTAGCCGCTTAAAAGAAATGGAAGTAGACACATGAGTAAACCTATCCCAGTTAATTTACGGATATTGGATAAAGATTATGTGGTTGCTTGCCCTGAAGAAGAGCGCGATATCCTACTTGAGTCGGCAAATTACTTAACTCAAAAAGCCCATGATGTAAAAAAAGGCGGAAAAGTTGTCAGTAATGAGCGTATTGCAGTACTCAGCGCATTAAATATTATTTACGAATATTTCCAATATAAACAACAACAAAGCGCAATTCCTGATGACTTTGCTGAGCATATTGGGCACCTACAAGAGAAAATAGAACTTGCTTTACACAGCATAAAGCAATAAAGTATTAGATAAGCTTCAAAAAGTTTTTAAGCTTACAATTTTTGGTACACATTGGGTATTTTGGGTTTAATAGTCTCTTGAACCTTAATGTATTGCCCAGGGGGTCAAATGTTGATGTTGTTGTGCATGTCCACCTTGTAGTGGAAAGCCTGATATATCGCTAAGATGCTCCCATTTTGAACCTTATTGGTTCAAGGCAAGATAGCCTGGGGTATTCCATGTGTACCAGCCTTATCTCCCTCCTTCAAAACATTAACCTCTACTTAAACCCTTTTAACATAAAAAATTACCCTACCCCTTTTACATGAGGTATTGCTTGGTTTTTATTCATCAATAATTGTAAAAAAGCCTGCATTGCCTGAGTCAGCAAAGTATTTTTATGACGAATAAATAAAGTGGGGGAATGCGCGATATGTTCAGGTAAGCTAAAATAATTAACTTGATTAATATAATGCGGGCGACATACAACAGATTCAGGAATTAATGCCACACCTAAGCCTGCTGCTGCACAACCAATGATTGCATCCAGTGAACCAAACTCCATAATCCGTGTTGGCAAATACCCCTGTTCACGTGCCCACTGTTCTACTTTTGCCCGATAAGTGCAACCTCGTCGAAATGAAAATAAAGTAGGTGGCTGTTTTAACTGATTTATATGTGAAATATCAGGACTGGTTACCAGCACTAATTTTTCACAAAATACCTCAAAAGTAATTAAATCAGGGTGCTCAACCTCGCCACTGATTAAAGCCCCATCTACTTGATACTCTAATACCAGTTTAATCAGCTCTCCTGAGGTTGCTGTAGTGAGATCTAAATCAACATGTGGATATTGGCGATGATAGGCAATTAATACATCAGGCAAGCGTACAGCCGCTGTTGTTTCCATTGCCCCCAGCGTTAAACTCCCACCACAGCTTAAAGTATCATGCACTGCTTTACGTGCTTCTGTTAATAAATGTAAAGTTTCATCTGCATACTTTTTTAATACCTTCCCAGCATTACTTAAATGCATCCCACGGTGTTGGCGATAAAACAGCTCTGTACCAAGCTCTTCTTCTAGTTGTTGAATACGGGCAGAAACATTTGATTGCACATAATGTAATTTTTCGGCAGCACGCGAAATACTACCTGTTTCAGCAACGGCGGCAAAAATACGTAAAGCTTTTGTATCCATAATATATAGAAGTTCTCTTGCTACTTTTTAATATATAGGTCATTATTTGATATGAATTAATAGCCAATTTTTAACATTCAATCATATAAACGATGACTTTTAAGCTGTGTTATATCCCCTATTGAGGTAAGCGCACAGTAAAGCAACTACCTTTATTTAGTTCACTCTCTACGTCAATATGACCTTGCATCATTTCAACAAAACTTTGACACAGTGTTAAACCAAGCCCCGTGCCACCATAAGCACGTGTACTGGAATTATCAACTTGGTTAAAAGGTTGGAAAATAGCTTCTATTTTTTCTTTTGGAATACCCACCCCTGTATCCTCAATTTTAAAAATAATCCATTCCATACTGTGCTCTACACTAATTGTGATTTTGCCCTCTTCAGTAAATTTTTCAGCATTTTTTAATAAATTAACTAAAGTTTGTTTAATTTTTTCACGATCACCTTGTATTGAGCCAATATTGTCAGGGCAGTTAATTGTTAATACATTACTGCTTGACTGCATATCAAAACTATCCACCAGCTCCTTTAATAATACGGTAATATTGACCTTACTGATTGATAAAGCCATTTTATCCGCTTCAATTTTTGAAATATCCAGCACGTCATTAATGATACCTAATAGGCGATGAGCAGAAGAGGTAATTTTTCCCACATCTTTTTCTAAATGAGGGATAAAAGGAATTTCTGTCTCTTCAATATCTTCCTGAATAATTTCTGAATAACCAATAATAGCATTTAAAGGGGTACGTAATTCATGGCTCATATTGGCTAAAAAGCAACTTTTTGCACGGTTGGCTGCTTCTGCTGCCTCTCGGGCTTGTTCATGCTTTTGATATAATAGAGCATTACGAATTGAAATAGCAATTTGGGTAGAAAGCATTTTTAATACACTTAACCGCTCTTTTGTGAAAGCATCACTGACTAGTTTATTTTCTAAGTACAAAACACCTGTTAAGGTATTTTGGTATATGATCGGCATCCCTAATACCGATTGAGACTGTTGCTCTACAATATAGGGATCACTGCTAAACATACCTTCATGGTAAGCATCTCCTAATACAACATCATGTTGAGTACGTTTGACGTAATTAATCAATGTACTGGGTACAAATAAATGCCCTGTTTCCTGACAACGGCTATCAATAGGGAGGGTGGCAAAAATTTGTACTTCATCAGTGTCTAAACACACTTCTGCTTTAAGGTAAAGAGCTTCTGTTTCTTCTTCTGCTAGAACTAATACCCCACGTTGCGCACCAACATTTTCTGCTACCAACTGTAATAATTTTTGAATCAGCGTATCTAATACAATTTCATTGGAAATTGTTTGGGAGGCTTTCATAACACTGGTTAAATCCATCATACTCACTTGGTTCATCACCAAACTAGAGGAGGATGCTTGAGTATGTGTTTCACCTATGGATTGAGTAATACTCACAGATTCATGATATTTTTCATGTGCTAAGGTACGTAACTCAGGAAACTCTTTATCTAAGGCATAGATTTTTTGCTGCGCTCCCCATGCTTGATAAGTATGGTAGGCTTCTAATAAATGCACCGTAGCATAACGTTTATGTTGTTGCGCCAACCAAAATTGTGCTGCTAATTCATGTGCTAAAGCAGCATCTTGAATAAAACCTGTTTCAGTGGCAGCATCTATAGCAGCTTCATAGCACTCAATAGCACTGAGTTTATCCCCTTGTAGTACAGCCATTTGTGCTGCAATTAAATGATATAAATGTAGGAAGTTTTCAGGGCAATGATGTGCCCATTTTTGCATTTGTTCTTGGTTTTTTTCCAGCTCTAGCCAATATTTTTTTTGCTCTATACTACTTGCTGTTGGGTATAAAGCTGTTAATGTCAGTGAAGTATAAAAATTATGTGCCGCAATGGAAATGGCATTAGAGATAAATTTTAACTGTTCTTTAGCAAGTAATAATGCATCGTAAGCCTGCTGATATTGGGAAAAAATGAAATATGTTTGTGCGCGTGCAATAAGAAAGCGTGCTACCGCGCCAAAACTTTGTTGGGTTTGGCAAAAATGTAAGAATTGCTGCTCTTTTTTAGTATCCCCTTCATTTACTAATGGTAATATCGCCAACCTTAAGCCTCGTAAGGTATCACTCCCCCATTGGTTTTTTGTCTTTTCAGTAAAAGGTAAATATTTATCAATAGACAGTAAAATACGATCTAAGGGTTCACCATAATAAAAGGGGTGAAATAAACGATAGGCAAGGATTAACCCTCCCCACTGCACTTCTCCTGCACTTAAGCCTGCTTGGTAGCCTTCATCATTATAAAACTCTGCATTTTTAAGCGGTTTAATCCAGTGATTTAGGTAATTCCCTAATACAAAACAGGTTTGGCATTTTTGGGTTAAGCCTTGAAACCGCTCACTTAATTCATAAGCAACCCGCCCAAAAGCATAGCCTTGTTGATACTCCCCTAAAATAGAGCCTAGCATCATGCCATATACCGCATAGGCTAAAGAGGACTTAGGCGCAGGACCATGTTGAAGAGAAAGGCTTGCCATTTTAGTGGAAATGACTGCAAATAATTGTGCATTACTGTAGCGAGCTGGGGGAATTAAATCAGCTAATAATTCAATGACCACTTTATAGCGTGGATCAGACATCGCCTCCACAGTTGCCAGCAGGTGAATATCTCTTTCCCCTAAGAGAGTTTTTGCTTGCGCTATTTCCAAGTTTAAGGCATCAGCATAATCACTTTTAGGTAGCTCGATACCTAATAAATCTAAGGCTTGCCTCCCTACTTGAATCGCTTTGTCATAATCAGCTATCAGTGTGTATTGTACAATTAATAAATTATAGACTTTTGCTTTTTCTATATTATTTTTTGTGTGATCAAGTAGTACATTTAATAATGTTTCAGAGGCTGCAAAGTTACCATTTAAATATTCAACATCTGCCAGCTCTTTGTACAATGAATGGGTTAATTCATAATGCTGTTGCCAACTTTTTGTTGACAGTAATTGTGCACCAATTTTTAAATATTGATAAGCAGAGGTATAGGCAGTGGCACTTTTTGCTTTTTCCCCAGCGGTTAAATTAAGTTGAGCTAATTCAATACGCATTTTATTGCTGCGGATGAGGTCAACAGCCTCATTTAAGTGGTCGACAATTTCAAATAAACGATCATCCCGCTCTTCTTCACTACAATTTTTTAATAATAGTTGTCCAATTTTTAAATGAATATGTTGTTTTTGTTCTGTATCGATTAATAAATAAGCGGCTTGTTGTACGCGATCATGTAGAAATTTATAATTGATAACCAGCAAAGTGGTTTTATCACCAATAGAGATATTTTCTAATCCAGAAGTGGGTAAAATTAAATTCTGATCAATCACAGGAGTTAAATCAGCAAAGGTACTGATTTCATCTTTAGCATGAATTAAAGATAAAGTATGTAAATCAAATTGATTACCAATACAAGCAGCAAAACGTAATACTTTTTGTGCATTTTCAGGGAGCTGCTTTACTTTTGCAACCATTAGCTCAATGACATTATCAGTAATATCTAAGGCAGCAATAGCATCAATATCCCATTGCCAACGTGCATTTAAACCTGTTGCATGGGTTTGTGTATGAAACTGTAGCATACCGCGCTCATGTAATGCGGTGAGAAATTGATTCACAAAAAAGGGATTGCCTTCTGTTTTTTTAACAATTAGTACTGCAAGTGCACTGCATTCTTTAGGGGGCACATACAAAGTATCTGCTAATAACTTTTCAATATCTGTTTGTTCTAAATTTTGTAGGTTAAGGTGGTGAGAAGGAGTGTTATTTTTCTGTAAATCATCGACTAATAAACTGAGGGGATGACTACTATCTACCTCATTACTGCGGTATGCCCCTAATAGTAATAAATAAGCAATACTATCATCCATTATTAATAAAGAAATTAATTTAAGGGTTGCAGTATCTGCCCATTGTAGATCATCAAGAAAGATAACTAAGGGATGTTTTTTCTGACAACAAACACGAATAAAATTACTAAAAACAAGATGAAAACGGTTCATTGATTCTTGTGCAGCCAAAGGTTCAACAGCAGGTTGTGCGCCAATAATAAATTCTATTTCAGGGATAACATCAACAATCACCTGCCCATTATTCCCCACAGCACCAAGAATTTTTGTTTTCCATTTTTGCAAGCGTCCTTCAGGCTCTGTGAGTAACTGATGCACCAGATCAGAAAAAGCGGTCACAATGGCACTATAAGGTACATTACGCTGGTATTGATCAAATTTACCTGTAATAAAATAGCCTTTTTTCTTGGTAACAGGCGTATAGAGTTCACGAATTAATGAGGTTTTACCTATACCAGAATACCCTGACACCAACATAAATTCTGTTTTACCACGACAGATACGTGTAAAACTTTCATTTAAAACTGATAGCTCTTTAGAACGACCATATAATTTTTGTGGCATTTCAAATTGATCGGGGATATCTTGCTGTCCATAAACAAACTCATCAATAGCACCATGATGGCTTAATTCTGTGAGACAATGTTGCAAATCAGCATACAACCCTGTTGCCCCTTGATAACGCATTTCTGCCTGTTTAGCTAACAGCTTCATAACGATATTGGATAAAGGGAGAGGAATATCTTGTCGCCAATGATGGGGAGGAGTGGGTAATTTTGCGATATGAGCGTGAACCAGCTCCATCGGATCTGTGACAGTAAAAGGTGGATGTCCTACCAACATTTCATACAGCACACAACCTAAAGAATAAAAATCAGTACGGTAATCAACACAGCGATTCATACGCCCCGTTTGCTCTGGAGACATATAGGCTAATGTACCTTCTAATGCATGTAAGGCAGTGTTTTTACTATCATTACTACGCAGGCGCGTTGATAGGCTAAAATCAATAATTTTTACACTATTGGTTTCAAAATTAACGATGATATTAGCAGGCTTAATATCACGATGAATAATATTATGTTGATGTAATTCACCTAATGTTTTTGTAAGCTGCAACATTAAATGTAAACATTGAAGTAAGTCTAATTTATCATGATTTAAAATGACATCAAGTGACTGCCCTTGTATATCCTCTGTCACTAATATCCATTGCTGGCGTACTTTTTCAATGCTATAAAAGCGAATAATACCTTCAATATCTAAATTGTTGGCAATATCATATTCATGTTGCAAGTAGGCAGTATATTTGGCAGAAGGGTAGTTTTCCTTGCTGCACTTTATCATGACCGTTCGCCCTGTTGCTAGCTCCTGTGCACGATAAACACAGGTGCGTACACCAGTATACACGGCTTCTATAACGCTATAAGCGGGAAACTGTTGCATTACCTCACATCCCCAAACACAGTAAATTACTCTATTTATATACGCTGCACGATTTTTATAATAAGTTACAATACATTAATGACACTGACTATTTAAAAAATAGACAGTTTTTTTAGGAGCGGATATAGAACTTAGGCAAAAATACAATGAAGATTATACACTTTTATATTCTAATTATATTTTTTATCACATTATGAACAATAGTATATAAGACTACTGTTTTTTTTTATAGTTATTATAAATCTAGAAACTAAAATCATTGTAATGATAGCTTTTAAATCATTAAGAAACAAATATGTTGAAATTTAAATAACCTATTTCATACTGCATTGATAAGCCATATTTTACTATAGTAATACCTTAATCATTTATAATTAGATTAAACTAAAAGAAAAAAGCTATCATTAAACTATCTTTATCTATTCCTGCTAGGTGCTTGAATAAAAACTAACAATTGTGCTTAATATCGTATTTATATATACTTTGTTTGCATACATATATATTTACTATGTTTTTCCAATATAAATAGTTTACAACAATAAAGTTCACTTGGGATGGATGAAGGATACAAATAGGAATGAAATTTATCATCAAACTACTGAATCAAGTCATGGCAGCCATTAGCCAGTTGATTCAACTTATTAAAGATTTTAGTATTAGTCATTTACTTGATTACCTTTTTACGCACTTTCCTAAATTTTGGAAATTTATTAGTCGTGTCCCTTTTTTAGGAGCATGGCTAAATCGTTTTATTATCAATAGCATTGTTAATTCTGCTCCTTATCGTCCTCATTCTTATAGTATGTGGTCGACAAACCCAGATAAAGTATCTGATTATACTTCATGGGATTCCTTAACTAACCGTCGTTTTTCAGGGCGTTACCTTCCACCTGCCAGTGATGCCTTTATGGAAGATTTGCCTGATATTGATGAGGCAACAGAGCTGTTTCGCCGCAAACATGAAACAAAAGGAGAACGTACTTCAGTTCTATTCATGTTTTTTGCTCAATGGTTTACAGATAGTTTTTTACGTACTGATCCCAATGATTTCCGTAAAAATACCTCTAACCATGAAATTGATTTATGCCAAATCTATGGCTTAAAGCCTTCTACAGCAAACATTTTGCGCTCCCATGAAGGAGGCAAAATGAAAAGCCAGTTTATTAATGGTGAAGAGTATCCCCCTTACTTATATGATGAAAATTTAGAGGTAAAAGAAGAATTTGCAGATTTACCCTATGTACCATGGTTAGATAGCATTTTAAGCAAGCGGGGATTTCCTGATTTAGATGAACGTAAAAAATATATTTTTGCGGTGGGTTTAGAGCGAGGAAACTCTACAGTTGGGTACAGTACATTAAATACCATCTTTATCCGTGAGCATAACCGTATTGCACAATTATTAAGTACTGCCTACCCTACATGGAATGATGAGCGTTTATTCCAAACGACACGTAATATTTTAACCGTGATTCTATTAAAAATAGTGGTTGAAGATTATGTAAACCATATTACCCCACTTTATTTCCCTTTATCAGTAGAAATTGGGTTTGCAGAAAAGCAGCCTTGGTATCGAACTAATTGGATTACTACAGAGTTCAACTTGTTATACCGCTGGCACTCCTTAATTCCTGACAAAATTTCAATTGATGAAACTGCCTATGGTGCAGCAGGATACTTATTAAATAACAAACCACTTATTGATCACAGTATGGGGAGTTTAGTGACGGATTTTACAGGACAAGCTGCAACAAAAGTCGGTTTGTTTAACTGCCCTGAGTTTCTCTTACAAGAATCCATGAATGCTGAAAAAGCCAGTATGAGCTTAGCCCGTCGTTCTAAGCTTGCCAGCTTCAATGATTACCGTACTTGCTTTGGTTTAGATCGTATGAGTAGTTATGCGGAACTAACCAGTGATAAAGAAACACAAGATAAATTGCACAAAATGTATGGGCATATTGATAATTTAGAATTCTTGGTCGGTATCTTTGCAGAGGAAGGTGGTAATCGCACCTTATTTGGAGACTTAATTACTGTGATGGTGGGTGTGGATGCATTTTCCCAAGCCTTAACAAACCCATTACTTGCTAAAGATGTCTTTAATGTTGAAACATTCTCAACGGTTGGGATGGAAATTATCGGCAAGACAAATACCTTAAGCCAAGTGGTCTTACGTAATACAAAAGATCCACATAATGTGGATGCTTCTTTTGACTTTACAGGCTAATTTTTACCAATTAGCTTAATAGCTTTTTCTGCCTTATCTAAGATTAACAGATATTTAACCACTGGATAATCTAATAAGGCAGATACTCCCTGCCCACTTTTTTTCATCCTCTCCCTCTCCTAGTTTTAGAAAAATAACACTGCTCTCCCTCTTTCATTTAGGCAACATTTTATTTTGTTTAAAAAAATCCATTGCACAAGAAATACACATATGCTATTCCTTGTACACCTTGGGTTAAAATAGAAGGTATATAGCACTACCTCAATCATGCCCTTTTAGAAAGCCACTACTGACATGACAACAATAAGATAATAAAGATGGTATTAAGTATGAATACTCCTGCAGTTGATCATTTACCCCCCCTATTACACGATGATGTTCAAGGCACATGGCAAGATTTTTTAGAGGTTGCTGATGCAGATTTGTTAGAACAATTATCACAACGCCCTAAAGTACAAGAGAGTATTGCTAAAATATGGGGGTGCAGCCCTTTTATTAGCCAACAATGTATTCGTTTCCCATCACTTTTACTGGATTTACTGCAAACTGATGCATTAGAAACCTCACCAGCCCCTTATTTGCCTATTTTACAGCAACAGCTGAATGCCATTACTGAAGAAGAGCCTTTTTTAAAATGTTTACGCGACTATCGTCGTCGGGAAATGGTACGTATTGCATGGCGTGATATTATGGGCTGGGCAGATATTCATGAAAGCTTAGCCAGCTTATCTAACTTAGCCGATGCTTTTGTCGAAGCTGCAAATGACTGGTTATACAGCCGCTTATGTACTCAATATGGTACGCCTTGTAATGATAAAGGCGAAGCACAAAAAATGATTGTGTTAGGTATGGGGAAATTAGGGGGGCAAGAGCTGAATTTTTCCTCTGATATTGACCTGATTTTTACTTTTCCTGAAACGGGTGAAACCCAAGGCTCAACGCGCCGAACACGTACCAATCAAGAATTTTTTGTACGCCTTGGGCAACAGCTCGTTAATGCTTTAAATAGCAATACTGTAGATGGTTTTGTATACCGTGTTGATATGCGCCTACGCCCATTTGGGGATAGTGGTCCGCTAGCCATGCACTTTGATGCTATCGAAGATTATTATCAAGTCCATGCGCGCGACTGGGAACGTTATGCACTGGTGAAAGCACGTGTTTGTGCAGGTAATCAAGAATTGGGGGCAAAATTACTTGAAATGTTACGCCCCTTTATTTACCGTCGCTATCTTGATTACCACGCCTTTGATGCCTTACGCTCAATGAAAGCGATGATTGACCAAGAAACCCGTCGGCGAGGATTGGAAAATAATTTAAAACTTGGCATAGGCGGGATTCGTGAAGTTGAGTTTACCTGCCAAGTTTTTCAATTAATTCGAGGTGGGCGGCTTCCTGCTCTACAGGTAAAGCATTTATTAAGCACGATTGATGCACTAGAAGAGTTTGAGTTTTTTAGTGCAGAAGTGGCTGAGAAGTTGCGCAATGCTTATTGCTTCTTACGTTTAGCTGAAAACCACCTACAAGCTATGGAAGATCGCCAAACACAAACCTTACCTGATACTGATTTGAACCAAGTACGTCTTGCCGTCAGTATGGGGTTTGCAACATGGGAAGCCTTTATGGCAGCCCTTGCTGAACATCAAAATTTTGTCCAAGCCCAATTTACCCAAGTGATAGCCCCTGAAGTAGAAGAAAATGCCCAAGAAGCGGCTTCTTCTCACTGGAAAACCATGTGGTTGCATCAATTACAAGACGATGATGCAAACCTAGAGTGTTTACAAGAAGGAGGCTTTGCAGACAGCTCAGCGATTTTAACTCACTTACGTAAATTAGCCGATGCGCACAGTATTCAGAAACTCACAGGGCGTGGGCGAGAGATTTTAGATATCCTGATTCCACTGGTATTAGAAACCAGTTTACAGTATAAAAACAAAGATAATGCTGTTCATGCAACGCTTGATTTTATTGAATCTGTCGCCCGACGTAGTGTGTATTTATCGCTTTTAATTGAACGCCCTCAAGTATTACAGCAATTAATGCAACTATGTGCAGAAAGTGTTTGGATTACTGATCAAATCACACGTTACCCAATTTTGCTTGATGAACTGCTTGATCACCGCCGCTTATATGATCCTTTAAAACCTGCTGAATTAGATAATGCATTACAAGCACAATTAGCCCATTTGCCCATTGATGATTTAGAAATGCAAATGGATAGCTTACGTCAGTTTAAACGCGCCTATGTCTTACAAGTGGCTGCGGCTGAAATTGGCGATAAACTCACGGTAGAAGTTGCCAGTGATTATTTAGCCGCTATTGCAGATACATTGGTTCGTCAAGCATTACACATGGCATGGGAACATCTGACTCAAAAACATGGTATTCCTCAATATATGAAAGAGGGGGAGATGTATAATGCAGGTTTTTGTGTGATTGCTTACGGGAAAGCAGGCGGGATTGAACTGAGTTATAGCTCTGATTTAGATATTGTTTTCTTGCATGATAGTCACGGTGAACAACAGTATACCAATGGACGAAAATCCATTGATAACCAAGTCTTTTTTGTACGCCTTGCACAACGCATTATTCACATTATCAGCACCAACATGTCATCAGGTATGTTATATGAAGTTGATCCACGTTTACGCCCTGGGGGAAATTCTGGGTTATTAGTCAGTAGTATCGCCTCTTTTGAGCAATACCAACATGAAGAAGCGTGGACATGGGAACATCAAGCATTAGTCCGTGCACGTGGTATTGCAGGCAATACATTATGTATCGAGCAATTTGAAAAAATTCGACGTGATATTATGCAAAAGCAACGAGAGGATAAGCTACTACGTGAAGAAGTATGTGAAATGCGTGGCAAAATGCGTGACAGCTTAGATAAAAGTAATGCAGATATTTTTGATGTGAAGCAAGGGGTAGGGGGAATTGCAGATATTGAATTTATGGTGCAATACGGGGTATTGCGCTGGGCAAAAGAGTATCCTAGTTTAATGAATACCACGGGTATGTTGCCGATGTTAAAGCTATTTAAACAATATGGTTTACTCACTGATTCCGCTTGTGAACGTCTTAGCACTGCCTACCGTGAATACCGCAGTGAAACCCATCGCTGTGCTTTACAAAAAACCAAGCCTCATGTTGAGAATAATCTCTTTACATTACAACGTGATAATGTAAAAGACTTATGGCAAAAAATTATTTTACGTAATGAGACGGTGGAGTAAAAATTAGCTTATCTTTATTGAAGATAAGGATATACAAATACCTCTATCTTCACTATTTTTAGGTCGATTAAAATAGTGGGGTAGAGGGTTTTAAAGATAACTACTCCAAGTGTCTTACATTAAGAAACTCCCCTTTATTTGCATCTAAATGATGAATTTCATAAATAGCGATATCCATAGTCTTTTTTGGTAATATTTTTATACCTTTGGTGAGTGTTTTATAGGCAGATTTTTTCCTATCAAATAATAAACATTTAACCGTTAATTTTTCATTAAAATTAAAAAAAATCTGTGCCAAACTCTCAAGGTAACGAATGAATGCCTCACTACTTTTAAATTGTAAAATATATTGTTTTGGGTCAGGATCTTTAGATTTTAATTCACAAAGATAAACCAGTAATTCATTTTCTATAATACTCACAATAACCCCATCACATACTTTATTAATATGTGCTGTACTAGGGTTTAAAAAAGGGCTTAACCTATATGCTTCAACATCTAGAGTAAAAGCAAAGGTATGTTCACCATCAAGCCCTTTCAATATTGCTTTTGTTAAAGTTGCCTCGTTTTTTGATTCTTCAATAATAACAGTACTACTATCATATTTTTTGGCTACATTGATATAAATACTTGGGTCATTTAAATTGATTAATTTTTTAAATATTTCAAAAGCATCTACTACTCGACTGGGCATATTAAATCCCTTTAGCAAGCGTTATATCATTAAATGTATTATTGATAGCATTAATCTCTTTATCAAAACTTTCAACTTCAATACCATACGGAGTAATAGGAGCTAATGATAAGCTTTTATCTTCTGCAATATAAACGCTAACAAGTAAAGGGGTTAAATAATCATCACTAGAGTAACCAATATTTTTTAATAGTTCATCTTTACATTTAAAGTCCCCTTCCAACATAATTAAATTATTTAATTCTTTAATTAAATAATCACTATGAGTGGTAATAAACACCTTGATTCCTACATTAACAAGCCGAGCAAAGAGCTTTGCTAATTTACGCTGATTTTTAGGGTGCAAATTTAGCTCAGGCTCATCAATAATTAATATATCGCCTTTTTTTGCAACAGACATAATATAAAAATACAGTTCTAACATTGATTTAACTGTAGAGGAAGCCATATAAAGGGGAATTTTGGGTTTTCTTCGTCCTTTTCTAAAAGAAAATACAATTTGACTATTTTCAACCTTATATTCTCCCCCAATGATATCCTTAATCATGGTGATAAACTCAGGGTGCTCTTTAATTAGTATACTTTTCTGCTTACTATGTATATCAACAATATCCCGAACAAAATCAATGCCGCTTTTAATAGGACGTGCATAGCGAGAAATAGCTTCATCAAGCATTTCAAAATAATCTTCTGCTTTGATATCTTTAGAGGAATTTTGTAAGCGTTCAATAAATATATTTTTATTAATATCTAATTCACGATGAAAAAGAGAAATCCCAGTTCTTTCTGATGAAATAATAAAAGGTCTAGGGAAATATTGGTAGAATAATATACGAATAATATTATATTCTATAAAATTTTTTACTGTTGATATAGCTGGTCTTTTTCCTTCATTTTCTATTAATAAAGAAATAGTTAAAAAATGTGAATCCTTGGATTTAAAAACTTTTAAAATTTCTTTATTATCTGCTGTTGATACAGTAGATTCAAAAGGGTACTGGGAATAATTAATTGGAGAAGGTGGGGAAACTTTAAATAAAGAAGTATCAAAAAAATCTTCATGTGCACTAAAAATTTTTGCTAAGTTTTTAGTGTAGCGTGCTGATAGCTTATCACATATAACAGATATTTGATCTGAAAATTGGGTTAAATCTAATTGAATTGAGCCTTCATGATAAAGTGGTTGTAATGTATCATCATATATATCAAGTGATACATAGCGCTGCCATTTTTCTAAAAAACCAAAAATTGCATAACTTGCATAAGTTTTTCCTGTATTATTATCACCACAAATGATTGTAAACTCATTGAGTTCAACACTTGTTTCTTTTTCAAAAATACCTAAATTTTTAAACGTAAAATTCATTGTATAGTTAAACCTGTTTAAAAATAGTGTGACAGCTAAGCAATTAAAGATAATACTACTTATCTGTCACCTTTTCATGCTTTACTTACAACAAAGGGGTTTTTGATAAAATAATGCCATCAGTATCGGCATAGACATATTCATCAGGGGTAAATGTAACCCCTGCAAAGGTCACAGGCAGTTGTTTATCACCTCGCCCATGTTTAATACTTTTTAATGGATGGGTGGCTAATGCCTTAATGCCAATATCAATGCTTTCAATTACGCCTGAATCACGAATGCAACCATATACGATCACCCCTTCCCAGCCATTATCAGCAGCAGATTGTGCAATAATATCACCAACTAATGCACAGCGTAGTGAGCCACCACCATCTACCACTAAGACTTTACCACTCCCTTGAGTCGCTAAAATCTCTTTAACAAAGACATTATCTTCATGTACTTTAACTGTGTGAATACGTCCACCAAAGCATTTTTTTTCACCAAAGCTACGAAATAATGGATCAGCAACACGAATAGTATCCATGTTTTCATCACATAAATCAGCGGTTTGAAATTCCATATAAATATCCTTATTACTTTTTATACACTCTTACTATACAGTGAGTGATGATGCTCACACATGAGCAGGAAAATAATGCGGCTCTATTTTACATAAAGGTGGCAAAAGGTTGTACTGTTACCAAATCTCCTTGTTGAATATCCTGTTCATCCGTATCGAGTATAATAAAACAATTGCCATCACTCATAGAACGTAAAATACCAGAACCTTGTTTTCCTGCTCGCTCTACCGTCCATTCACCTTGCAAGTTTTGTGCTAATACACCCCGTAAAAATTCTGTACGCCCCGGTTTTTTTGGAATATCAGTGGTGACTTTTGCTTGATAAGTTAAAGCAGGAGTTTCAGGCTGCCCCATCATGTACTGTAAGGCTGGCTGGACAAATTGATAGAAGGTGACCATCACTGCAACAGGATTACCCGGTAAGCCAAAAAAGGCAGCATCACCCAATTGCCCAAATGCTAAAGGCCGCCCTGGTTTCATTGCAATTTTCCAAAAATCAATTGCACCTAAAGAGGCAAGTGTATCTTTAACAAAATCAGCCTCACCGACTGACACCCCCCCTGAGGTAATCACTACATCAGCTTGATCAGCGGCTGTTTTAAACGCAGTTTGTAGAGCTTCTCGCTTATCAGGTACCACGCCCATGTCAATAATATCAACTCCTAAACGGGTTAACATGCCGTATAAGGTGTAGCGATTACTATCATATACATTACCTTTTTCTAAAGCTTGCCCAATAGAACGCAATTCATCTCCTGTAGAGAAGAAGGCAACCCGTAAACGACGTTTTACCTTTACTTCTGCTATCCCTAGAGAGGCAAGCAATCCTAATTCAGGAGGGAATAAGGTTTTACCTTGCGTTAAAACCTGCTGCCCTATGGCTAAATCTTCCCCTGCTTGGCGAACATTTTGCCCTTTTTTATTGCCTATTAAAAAGTAAATAGTATCTTCTTCACGTTTTACCCGTTCTTGGATAATAACGGTATCCGTACCTGTAGGCATGACCGCACCTGTCATAATGCGCACACATTGCCCACGTTGCACCTCTTCTTCAAACGGCTGTCCTGCCCACGCTGTACCAATGACTTGTAAACCTTTATCTCCTCTATCAGCTAAATCATCCCCATTTAAAGCATACCCATCCATAGCTGAATTGATATGTGAGGGCACATTAATCGTAGAAATAATATCCTCAGCAAGAATACGCCCTAAGCCTGTACGTAATGCACATTTTTCATAACTTTCAATAGGCGTTAAGGTAGCTTTAATTTTAACTAAGGCTTGTTGGACACTGAGTACATTTGGTTCACGATCATCCATACAACTTGCAATAGGGATAAAAGTTTTTTTTATCATGGGGTTCACCTATAAAATAAAAAATAAAGACTAAGAATGGGCTATATTTTAAAGTGCTGTTTTAATTAATACAGCATTTTGTGATTTCTTGCGTTGATATAGTTCAATAGTGGGTATGTTTAATCGGTTTTTATCGCTTGCATTTAAATAGTGCAAGTGTAGAGAAAACCAGCCTCTTTGCAGGGCAAAAAATACATTTTTTATGCTAAAAAAATAATGATGGCTTGATTTTACAGCTATTTTAATTTGGGAATATTTTATGCATAGCTACTCACATAGCTTATCTTATGTTAAAATTATCGGCTTTTCTCAAGTACATAGCCTGCTTTTATTATCTTAATTTATAAGTTAATTTTTTAGATTACACATCAATTGCTGAGACAGCAGTTGTATTTTATTTTGTATTTTTTATCCTCTTCTCGCCGCCTCTTTTTCGTAAGGAACACCAGAATTGTTAAATATTAAAGATACATTTATTGGCAGCAGTGCCAAAAATGATATTTTGTCAGGAATTGTTGTGGCGATCGCGCTTGTCCCTGAAGCGGTCGCCTTTTCCATTATTGCGGGTGTCTCCCCTTTAGTGGGTTTATATACCGCCTTTATTCTTGGTTTAATCACCGCATTAATTGGTGGTAAAGCGGGCATGATCAGTGGGGCAACAGGTGCGATTGCTGTTGTGTTAGTTGGTTTAGGCGTACAGGTTAAAGAAGCCTTGCCTGTTGAACAACTAGCCCTCCTTACCGCTAACGGACAATTAGGCGAGTACATATTACAGTATATTTTGCTGGCAACTATTTTAGCAGGATTTCTACAAATCAGTGTTGGGGTATTAAAACTAGGTAAACTTATTCGCCTTGTGCCACAGCCTGCAATGTATGGCTTTGTTAATGGTTTAGCCATCGTGATTGCCATGGCACAGATTCCTTTATTTGAAGGGGAATCATGGATTATGTACAGCTTAGTGATTATTACCATGGCAATTGTTGAATTTTTACCCCGCGTATTTAAAGCCATCCCCGCTGGATTAGTTGCCATTGTACTGATTTCATTAGTCACTATTTTATTTGATTTAGATACCAAGCGTGTTGGAGATTTAGCTGATATCAGTGGCTCACTCCCTAGTTTTTCTTTCCCACAAATGCATATTACTTTTGACAGTATTTTAGTGGTATTACCTTATGCTGTATTAGTTGCTTTAGTGGGTTTAATTGAATCCTTATTAACTCTATCTGTCTTAGATGATATGGGGGGTAAACGAGGTAGTGGTAATCAAGAATGTATCGCTCAAGGTGTAGGGAACATGACCTGTGGTTTCTTCGGTGGTATGGCAGGGTGTGCCATGATTGGACAGTCCATTATTAACTTCTCTAACGGTGGATGGGGACGTTTATCAGCCCTCACAGCCTCTTTATTATTAATCTCTTTTGTTGTGGTATTCAGTGGCTGGATTTCTTTAATCCCTGTTGCGGTACTAGTGGGGATTATGTTTATGGTCAGTATTGGTACCTTTGAGTGGGAAAGTGGGCATCGTTTACGTTATATGCCAAAAAGTGATAAATTTGTATTGGTTGCTGTAACCATTATTACCGTCTTTGCTGATTTAGCCATTGCAGTGATCACAGGGATTATTATCTCTGCATTAGTTTTTGCATGGAAACATGCGAAAGTCCATGCAAAAAATCATTTTGAAAAAGATGGTACTAAAGTTTATGAGTTTGATGGTCCTTTATTCTTTGGTTCTACCACCTCATTTAATGAACAATTTGACTTTAAAGAGGATCCTGATTTTGTCATCTTAGACTTTAAAGAAGCGCGAGTGATGGATATTTCAGGAGTAGAAGCGATTGATGCGATTACCAAGAAGTATCGCCAAGAAGGTAAGAATCTGAAAATCAGACATTTAAGTGATGATTGTAAACGTATTCTAAAAAATGCAGGGCCTTTCTGCGAATACGAAGAAGATGATCCAAAATATAAAGTGGCTTATGACTACTAAGCATTTTGTTTAGTTATTAAGCTGAGCAGTAAGGCGTGATAAAACACGCCTTATTATTTATTTAGCTGTCACTACTGATTGTTTCCCCAACTTCATCTGCTGGAATCACTTCCTGTTCTTCCTCACTAGCAGCATACCAAGCTTGAATATCAGCATCATTTAATACCATTTTTTTATACTCTTCCACCCATGGCAAGCACTCTATATCATAGGTGTGTAAGCGTAACATCATGGGAATATACATCGCATCGACCACTGTAAAATGACCTAATAACCATTTTCCTTCCTCCGCATGGTGTTCCCTGCATTCTGTGATAATCGTTTGTATACGCTCCAGTTCTACCTTCAATTCATCTGTTAGAATGATATGGCGATGAGTGGCACGGCAATTCATTGGCATCAAATTCCGTATCGCATGAAAACCTGCATGCATTTCTGCCACTAATGAACGTGCATAGGCACGCTGTTTAGAGGTACTGGGAAGTAATGAAGGATACTGCTCAGCTAAATATTCTAAAATAGCACTGCTTTCCCATACGACAACCTCTTCATCAATCAGGATAGGGACTTTTGCAACAGGGGCATAATTAAGAATTTCATCTTGAAAACCTTCCACAAAGAGTGAGATACGCGTTTCTTCAAAATCAATATCAAGTTTTCGTAATGCAATCCAAGGACGTAATGACCATGATGAATAATTTTTATTTCCAATCACTAAGCGAAGCATAGGTAACCTCATTATTATTGACTGATATCACGCAACTTGAAGCTATCACACTATAAAGTGCTACTTAAATATTACTATCACTCTAAGGTGCGTAATATTAGTTATTTATATAAGTTTAATGATAGTAATGTCCTCATTTATCAGCATAAAACCATAGCACTTATATTTAATGAAGTATATCTATAGGCTGCAATAAAAATAAGTTTTTTATTTTTTTTCACCTAACATTCGTTGCATGATGCCATCTTTTTCAATCACTAAATGCTTTAAAGCAGCAGAAATATGTAAACCAATTAAAATAGCAAAACCAATACTGATTTGGATATGAGCCGATTTAAAAAAACTATATAAAGTTGGTTCTTTCCAGCCCCATTCAGGTAATGGATAACCAAAGAAAATGGTTTGATAACCACTGAATGAATTGGATAAATACCCAGATACAGGCATTAAAATCATCCCTATATATAATAAAATATGGGTGATTTTAGCCACCTGACATTCCCATGCTTTCATGGTTGGCGGGTAAGCAGGTGGTCGGTGGGTAATACGCCAATAAATACGCAAGCTAATTAATACTGTCACAATTAAACCTAATGATTTATGTAGTTCAAACAAAGCCCCCCGAGGATCAACCCCTTTTGGTATCGAGACCATATACCAACCTAATGCAAATAAAAATAAAATAAATACGCCAGTATACCAATGTAATATAATAGCGGGCTTTGGATAAGATGATGAAGGCAATGTACTAGACTGTTTCATACTGTATTCTTTATAGTGGTAAGGATAACTAGAATTAAATTTTTATAGATTGAGAATGTATACAGAATCAATCAATTAACTATATATAGGTAGGTAATTATTTTATGTCTCCATTAAATGTGATTCTTAATGTTGCATGGTTTTTATTAGGAGGGGGTATTTTTGCCAGTTTATTATGGGGGGTTGCAGGAATACTATTATTTCTAACAGTTGTGGGGATTCCTTTTGGTATTGCTGCCTTCCGTATTGCTAATTTTACTGCTTTCCCATTTGGTCGTCAGCTTGTTGATATTACTGAATTAGGGGAAGAAGAAGTTTTTGGCACAACACTGATGAATGTATTATGGGTTATTTTAGCAGGAATTTGGTTATTCATTATACATCTTATTGCCGCAGCCAGTTTATGTCTGACCATTATTGGTATTCCTTTTGGTATTGCTCACTTTAAACTCGCCATTGCTTCCTTTGCCCCGCTAGGAAAAACAATTTTAAGCACTGAAGAAGCTGAAAAGCTGGATAATGACGAATATGCATAAATGGAGTCGTCGTGGGTAAGCTAAAAAGCAGGGGGTTTACCCTGTTAGAGATCATGGTGGTTTTGGTGATTATCAGTGTTATCCTGACATTTACGACCTTATCATTAGGAGATGGGGGGCAGTTGCGCCGTATTGAGAAAACCAGTCAACGCCTACAAGCAGTGATTCAATTAGCCCAACAAGAAGCGATTATTAAAGGTAGTGAATTAGGGCTGGTTATCACTATAGAATCTTATCAATTTGTCCGCTTCACAGGACAAACATGGGAAACCCTGCATCATGATAGTATTTTTAATAAGCATCTCTTCCCCTTGAATACACAACTATTTTTAACAGTTGAAGGGGAAGAGGTGAGTATTTTTAAAGAAAGTAAAAAAACTACCCCCTCTACTAAAAACGCGCCTCATCTTATTTTTTTTTCTAGTGGTGAGATCACCCCATTTACTTTAATTTTACATAATGACACCTTAGCACAACATGGCTATCAGCTTACTGGGGATTTTATGGGACAATTGAACTTAACAAGTTATGCACGTTAACCACTGCAATTATAAAGAAAAAGGCTTTACCTTATTAGAAGTATTGGTCGCATTAGCGGTGTTAGCGATTGCACTGGGGGCACTTTTAAAAGGAGGGAATATGTATGTCAAAAATACAGCCCATATTCGTGATAAAACAATTGCTCATTGGGTGGGCTTAAATGTCATTAATGATATTCAAGTGAAAGGAAAATGGTTGGCAGAAGGCAAGACGCAAGGAGAGGAGGAAATGCTCAATCAAACATGGCAATGGCGATTACAAGTTCATGCAACCAGTGATAAAAACCTACGTCGTTTAGAGTTAGAGGTAGGTAAAAAAGCATATAAAACCTATATTCTCCATCTCACTAGTTTTATGGGTAAAAAAAGAGTCACCACAGCCGTCATACCCCAGATTCAAAAGGCCACACCGCCTCCTTCAGGTGACACTATTATTTACTAACAGAAGTTATGTAGTAAGGATTTATCTTCATTAAAATCATTAAATTCTATTAGATAATTATTGATATTGCTTCAGATAGAAGGTATTAACTTTATCGCTTTGCCAGCTTTGTATATGATATAGCCCATAAAATAAAAATAAGCTACACACCACCAAATAAATAGGAGTACCTTCTATGCCTTTATCTACCATTCCCCGCCTACCATTAGCTTTTACCCCCACGCCTTTAACGCGTTTACCCCGCTTAACAAGCTTATTTAATAAGGTTGATTTATGGATAAAACGTGATGACCAAACAGGGTTAGGTTTAGGGGGCAATAAAACCCGTAAATTAGAATTCTTACTTGCAGATGCATTACAAAAAGGTTGTGATACAGTTATTACTGCTGGGGCAGCACAATCAAATCATTGTCGCCAAACAGCGGCAGCGGCTGCTAGTCAAGGCTTAGAATGTCATCTTGTATTAGGGGGTGACCCGCCTGAGACCTTAACAGGTAATGCCTTATTAGATGTTTTATTTGGCGCAAATTTGCATTGGACAGGCGAACAACGCAAAGGAGAGCAACTGCCTGCCATAATTAAATTATTAGAAGAAAAAGGGCGGAAGCCTTATATGATTCCTTATGGTGGTTCAAATGAAATTGGGGCACTGGGCTATGTGTATGCAATGCAAGAGTTACAACAGCAATTAACTGAACAACAACAAACGATTGATACTATCATTTTTGCCTCTAGCTCAGCAGGGACACATGCAGGATTAATGGTGGGAGCACACCTAACAGGCTTTACAGGAAATATTATAGGGATTGGGATCGATAAAACAGAGTTAAGTTATGGCTCAGCGCATGCACAATATATTGTTGATTTAAGCAATAAAACAGCAGAAAAATTAAAGTTAAACAAACGCTTTAGTCATGATGAAATGATACTTAATACAGATTATTTTGGGGAAGGCTATGGGATTGTGGGAACAGTCGAAAAAGAAGCCATTGGTTTAATGGCACGACACGAAGGAATTGTATTAGATCCTGTTTATACGGGGCGTGCTATGGCAGGTTTAATTGATATGATACGTCAAGATAAGTTAGAAGATGCTAAAAATGTTTTATTTTGGCATACAGGGGGTGCACCTGCAGTCTTTCATTATAGTGATAAATTAGTATGATTCTTTATTCTTCAAGAGAAATAATGGCTATTTCTAATAGACAAGCTTTGCACATATTACTATTAAAATGATATGTACAGTTTATTTGCGGTGATTCACAATAATATGCTATTTTTAATAGTGTGAGCTGTTATAAAACACTGCTATCACATACCAAAGGAGCTAAAAAACGTGATGAAATATATAATTTTTGCCGTTTTTTAGAAAAAATCCCAAATAACAAGGGAATATAATGAAACGAAAAAAATTAAAAACATTATATAAACAAGCTGTTTACTACATGGATATCAATAAACATGATGCCTTATTAGCAGCACGTCATGCTAACCCTGATACCTATACCAAGTTGACTGCAACAGCATTTTTTGCAGCATATTGTCAAGTTATTTATACGTCTGGTGCCGTAAACAGTATTTTTCAAGAAAAAATGCCTGCTTTAGCAAAAGTATGCCATGATTTTAAACCAAAAAAGTTAGCCACTATTTCAGTTGATACAATGTTGACTGTGATTAATCATAAAATGAAAGCAACTTGTTTTTTAAAAGGTGTTCAGCAAGTGCGTGATGAAGGATTTAAATGTTTTAAGCAACGCTTATTAACAGAAGGAAATCACGTATTAATGGAATTACCTTATGTAGGAGAAGCAAATATGCAGCATTTGATGAAAGATATTGGTTTAGCCACTCTCCCAACTGATCAATTGGTATTAGATCATCTTGCTGTATGGGCAAAAGCAAAACATTGTAAAGCAATGATAAACTATCTAAGTAAAGAGTTTGATGAACCTAAATCAGTGATAGCGTATATTTTAAGTGACTACTGCCAAGAGGTGAATTTATTTCCTTCTACAAAAGCAGAAGCTATTGTTCATTAATCTATTAAGTTTAAATAGGTCGATTCTTTAACTTCTTCCATCACCACTAAGGTGCGAGAATCTCTCACTCCAGGGAGGGTATGCAAAATCTCTCCTAATAAAGCACGATAGGCAATCATATTTGCAATGCGTGCTTTAATAAGGTAATCAAAGTTACCCGATACTAAATAGCATTCTTGAATCTGTGGCCACTTCCTCACTGCTGTTTTAAAATCTTCAAAAACAGTTGGTGAGGTATAATCAAGCTTAATTTCTACAAAGACCAATAAACCTGCATCAATTTTATGTGGATCTAATAGTGCAGCATAACGTTTAATATACCCATCACGCTCTAAACGTCGTACACGCTCCAAGCAAGGAGAGGTACTTAAGCCTACTGTTTCAGATAATTCTACATATGAAATCCGCCCATGCGTTTGTAATGCATGTAAGATTTTTTTATCCATCCTATCAAGCTTTTTTCCTGTATATTTATTTCGCTCCATACCTTACCACTGCTATTATATTTAATGGTTAAAAAGAGCCTTCACTATACAACAATAGCCTATCAATATCTTTGATTAAAATATGTAAAGAAGAAAACTAGGAAGGATATAAAAACAGAGGGTACCCTGTTTTTATATCTGTTTGCTTGATAAATGAGGGAAGGAATAAATGTGTTATTGACCAGCAATAGTCATTTGATCAATTAATACAGAGCCTGTTTTAATTTGGCTACGTTGATCAATATCATTAGAGATTTTTTGTATTCCCTTAAACATCTCAGGCAGAGTACTTGCAATGGTAATTTCTTGAACAGGGTATTGAATTTCCCCGTTTTCAACCCAAAACCCTACAGCTCCCCGAGAATAATCACCTGTGATGAGGTTTACCCCCATGCCCATTGTATCTGTGACAAAGAGACCTGTCCCCATTTCAGCCAATAATTCAGCCAAGCTTGTATCACTATGACTGATAAATAAATTATGGATACCTCCCGCATTAGCTGTTGTATGGCATCCTAACTTACGTGCACTATAACTATCTAATAAATAGGAAGTGATAACGCCATTTTCTATAATATTTTTATCATAAGTAGCCACCCCTTCACTATCAAAAGCACGGCTGCCTAAGCCTTTTTTAATATGCGGTTTTTCTGATAAAGAAACAAAATTAGGAAAGATTTGTTTTCCCAGTGAATCCAATAAAAAAGAGGCTTTTTTATATTGCGCCCCGCCACTGATCGCATTAAGCGCATGAGCAAAAAAACCTTCTGCAACATCGGTATTAAAAATAACAGGCATCTTCCCAGTTTTTAATTGACGTGGAGAAAGTTGTTTTAAAGTTTCTTTTGCAGCAGTGCGTCCTATTGATTCAGGTGATTCTAAATCATGCTGATCACGGGCAATACTAAACCAGCTATTACGCTGCATATCGTCATCACGTTTTGCCACAACACTACAACTAATACGTTGGCGACTACTTTTTAAAGCACCGAGAAAGCCATGTGTATTACCATATACTGATTCACTGGTGCTATTTACAACAGAAGCACCTTGTGAATTAGTAATGGCATTATCATAGTTTAATGCAGCCTGTTCACAACATAAAGCTAGTTCACTTGCAGCTTCTACACTAATATCCCAAGGGTGGTATAAATCAAGATCAGGGATATGTTTAGCCATATCTTTTGCATCAGCTAAGCCTGAACACTCATCTTCTGTGGTGTAACGAGCAATATCACAAGCTGCTTTGATAACACTTTCAATTCCTGCAGGTGTAAAATCACTACCACTGGCACTCCCAGATGCTTTTCCTATATAGGCAGTGATGGCAAAGCTTTTTTGTTGATGGTGTTTAACTGTTTCCGTATTACCTAGACGCACAGAAACAGTTTGTCCTTGTGCAGTAGAAATACTGGTTTCCGCACTGCTTGCCCCATATTTTTTTGCTGTTTTTAAAATGTCAGCAACATGTTGCTCTAAAGCTACCAACAGTTTGACCCTTCATCACTAGAGCTATTTAACGCTGTTTTTTGACCTGCAGAATTAATAGTCATTCTCATACATGCAGTATCAGATTTTTGAGGGCTTGTATCAGCAGGCTCTGCATACATAATGAAACTACGCGCAGTGGCTTCTTCAACTGATATTTCGTAGTGTTTATCTTTAGAAAGTGCTGTTGCTCCTGTTACGGTAAACCCTCCCACTACTCCTGAACTTTTACCTAGTAGTTCAGATAATGCACCAGCATATTTATTGTTATCTACATAGAAGTTTTCTTGGCGTTGTGATAACTCCAATAAAGCTGTTTTTGCATCTGCACGGCGTGATTTCCGCACTTGCTCAGTATAAGTTGGGTAGGCAATAGAGGCCAAAATCCCCAATATCACTATAGTGACTAAAAGCTCCATCAGTGAAAAGCCTGTATTATTTTTTTTCATTGTATAGCATACCTGTAAAAAGTGGAGTATGGGTAAACCATTAAGGTTTACCCAGTATAACCTATAAATTATAGATTATTGTTGTTTCCAATACACAGTGTCTAAGCCAACTTTACCCAATGGCTTCTCCAATGTACTTAAATCATTTGACATTAGACCAGCATCCCCATTTTCAAAGAAAACAGGGGAAATATCAGAGACAACGCCCCCTTTTAAGGTACGAAAACGATCACTGGCTGTTTTTTGACCATCACCACTGTCTGGATCATTGCTATCTCCATTAGAATTAGAATCTTCTGCTGCACCACCTGTTAGTAAGTCCAGTGTATATAAACGACTATGACCTTCATCAAAATCATCACATACATTTTGATTAACATTTGCCCCCGCTGCTTGCGGAGGAATATAAGTGGTAAAATAAAGCTTACCTTTAAAAATGAGGGGGCTAGCTAGACTTTTTTCACCAATGTAACTACCAGAAGGTTCATGTAAATTAATATACCATCCCTTTTTATTGCGTAAGCCTTCTTCACCACTTAACGCAATTTCTTTTTCTGCATCACTTCCTTCTTGCAATACATTGCTTGTCGCATCAAAAAGATCGTTTTCAGATAAGGTGTAAAAATCTTTACTATCGTCACTCTGATCATCAGCAATACCATCACTATCTTCATCAGGTAGTGTTGTTAATTGGCGATCACGTAATATATAAGCAGCGTTATGTACATTTACCCCCAAAATATCGGGGCGTGTACCACTAACTAAGGTCACAATATCATATACACTATCAGTAGAATACTCTGTATCGGTTGTACGAGAAATTTTAGGAGGATAGAAGAAGCGACGATGATTGGCAACTACATTATTTTGTGCTAAGACAGCCAAACGCCCTCCAATTGCATGCCCAGTATGATCAAAATCAATACGCCATATTTGCCCACCTAAATCACCAACATAGAAACGGTCAGTAATCCCATCATTATCACTATCAGATAAAGCAATATCAGAAGGAATTGCATAGTTCATGTTTGGTAAGACAAGATCAGCATCAGCATTACCGCCTGCAGACCATAAACGTTCTCCAGTATCAGGGTCAATGATATAAATGGCATTCCCTATAGTTGAGGTACTGTATACGCCTTCTGCATCTTGGGTTGTATCATAACCTCCTCCAGATACAAGCACGACTTTTTTCTTACCATTTATTTTCATTATGGTAGGGCGAAGACCTGACCATGTTTGTCCTAAGCTAGTGAAATCTCCCGTCCCCCCTGTAATGGTCCACATTAATATTGGGTTAGAAAAGTTTGTGACATCAAAACCATATAAACTACGCCCACCACGACGCATGCCTACAAACATTTTGACAAAATCACTGCCATCAATGATACCATTATCATTGGCATCTTTTATCCAAAAGGTTGCAGAGCCATCTAAACCATAAACCCGTTTATCTTCTGCTTCATTTTCACGAATTTCTTGTTGTACACCAAGCAATTCTTTTGGTAAAAATGCCCAGTCTTCAACACCTGTAGAAGCATCAAACATATGCATTAAGCCATCATTACTGCCTACAAAGAGTTTAGTAATAGGGTCTGCTTCTGTGCCTCCATAAGTAATGGCAGAAACACCACTGTGTAAGGGGTCAGCCATTGCCCAGCGAGATTCATTTGTTATTGTATCACCATCTTCATCATCTACATCTTTACCAGAAATCCAATCCATTAAATTATTGAGTTCATCTGTAGATAATGTGGTATCAGGGTCTAAGGCAGCTTTGGTTTCTGTACTCACATTTTCATCAGAGGCAATAAGTTCCATACTTCCAAAGTCACAGCTATTTCCAGTACAAGTGTACACTTCACGCTGTGAATAATGAGGCATACGTTCACCTGCTCCCCCCTTAGTGACTACAGGACCATCTATCTCTGAACTCCAGAAACTATGTGCAGTATCGGCAATATAAGAGTTTGCAACAGCATTATCACCATTTTTATCAAGCAGTTGCCCTTGGGTACAACCATTAGATTCATCATCACAAATTAAGAATTTTTTCACATTTCCTGCCCAACGTTTTTTATAGTTGGGTTTAAAAATAGATAAATAGACTTCATTACGATGAAATAAACGGTTAAAGGTACTAACTGATACACTAGGGGCTGCAAATGCCGTACTTTGGGTCATTGCCTTGGCAATAATAGCTTTAAATACATTAACTAAATCATCAGCAGATTTTGCTTCATAAAAATCACCACCACCGTAATAGGCTAACTCACGTAAAAAACGTTCTGCATCTTCTGCCTCATCACCTGTTCCAAGTTGGAAACCAATGGTATGGGTTGCTATTGTAGAATTAGGGATATCTGCAACAACATTATTTCGATTAATATAGCGCGCTAAGTCTACCCCACATGAGGCATCAACTCCAATACGTGTCCCATCACGATAGTCTGCTACACATGTTCCATCAGAGCCTCCCCCTAATAGGACATTAATTTCCCCTTTCACTGTATTTTTATTAGTCATTCCATCAGATAACAAGACAATATGATTAGCCTGGCAGGAAGAGGTAATTGGGGTGTGATATTGCGCTGTTGGAGAGGTAGTAATACGCTCTGTTGCACAGGCATCTGACCATGGATCATCTGTCGTACATCCTGGTGGGGTATAGATTGCCCCATTATGGGATTTTGGATGACTGATACTATGCCAGAATTTATTATTTCGGGTTTTCCCCCCTTTCACACCTTCCCCTTGGAAATATAAAGTGGCTTCGTATAAAGCATCAACAATAGGGGTAAAAGCATCATCTTTAATAAACATATTACGTACAGCAGTTTGTAATAAGGTACGTGTGGTTGCACTGCCTCCATTACCTAATAAACCTTGAGCTGTCACACGTAAAGTGGCTGCTTCTGCTTGAGATTCGTTAAATGACACTGCAGAACGTAAACCTGTTCCTGAAATAAAGAAAACCATATCATTAAAGGCTTCCCATTGAGGTTGGTTTACAACCTGTTGTACTACTGCTGCTAAATCAACTTCACTTTCATCCTCATTAATTGTTTTATAAGGATCTTTACTATTCCCTGCCCAAGGGCCTGGTCGCCAGATAGCAGGAGTAGTCGCTGTTTCCATACGAGTAGATAAATGACCAACCGTTGTTTCAAAACGTTTACCCGTTGGTTTAAGTTCACCACGAATTTCTAATACGGTCTCTTCATCTTCAGAGCCCCCTGAGCCATTAGGGTAAAATTGAAGCTCGGCTTTTAAAACAGTTTGCCCTTGGCGTAAAGGAATATAAGGGAAACGTAGCCCAACAATCCGTTTTGTTTGCCCACTTTCTGTACTGTTAGGCCCCCCCCCATTAGAGGAGGTGGTAGTCATCTCTAATGTACGACTCCCCATAAACATCGCCCCATCTACTTGGCCATCACGTAATACAGTTTCTTCTACATCATCATCACGATCAACAATTCGTTTAGAGAAAGTGCTTTCTACACAGGCATCTACAGGTAAACCTGTGGTATCAAACTCAACATATAAGGTGGGTACACTACTGCTATCCCCCCCATCATAACTTAATACTTCACGGGTGCCTGTATTACTTGAATTAGGGGTAATAATGACATTAACATTACGTCCACACCATCCTGAGCGATTAACCAACCCTTGAATAACATCTTTAAAACTATCAGGTGTCGTATAAGTTTCACCTTCAGTCCACGTTTCTGAAATACTCCAAGTTGTTTTAACACTTTCTAGACTACGAGAAGAGATATCTGCAGTGGTATCTGTAAAGGCTTCTGCAGCATCATGTCCTTCTACAGCAAGGGTAACATTGGTTGTTCCACTACGTGTCACAGCACTGGTGAAATTAATACGTGCAGCAGTAATAGTGGCTCCTTTAGGAATAGGGACACTATCAAAGTGTAAACCAACATATTGATTTTCAGCTGGACGGTTCTCCACCCAATCAATGACTAATAAAGGTCCTTCATTTTCATGTGCTTCATTACCTGCTGAAGTATTAGCATGGGCTTTAATCCGTCGCCCCCCTAAACCCTCTACATGCTCAACATTAAAAACTAAAGTGCCTCCATTTTCCCATGTAGATTTATTTACATAGGTTTGTACTAATGAAGATAAGTCTGGGGTAGATAAAACCCCTGCTGAATTAATAGTGGTATGAGGAACCACATTATTCCAAGCAATAGAAGTGCTACTCCATGTGCGACCAGTTATATCAGCTGTTTTTTTCCCACTAGGTTCATTTCTATTCCAAGTAACCCCATCAAAAGCGGGTAAATTAGTTGCATTTTGAGTACCACTGATATCTTGTAATGAAACTTTCAGATCCAATGAGGCTTCTGTATTATTCTTAGTATATTGATCAATAAAAGGCTCAAATTCTAAGCGAGCATTTACAATTGTTGCGCCTTGAGGGATTTGTACATCAGTAAAGCGAAAACCTGCATCAACACTACCACGACAATCTCCTGTTGTACCAGTTTTACAGTAGTGATTTCCTAACCATAAACGCCCAGGGGTATCTGTTACAACCATGCCTGCTGCAACTTTTCGGCTTCCTGTTCCATTCCCTTTAAACTCAATCGCATGATCATCTTCAGTGATAATACGTTTAAATACGGTATTAAGCCCATCTGATTTTTTACTAATTTCTGCTCCATCTGAGTTAGTACGGTAAGCAATACTTAATATAGGGCTATATGGAGCTTCTGTTTCAAAACTACGCCATGCATAAGTTAAGCTTCCAGGTAAAGTACTTAAATCTTTAATAAATTTTAAAGAAATAGCGTTATTGCTACTCCAATCACTACGATCAATAATTTCCTGAATAATACCACTGATATTTGGAGTGGCGTGAATTTCCCCACCTGTGGTATCCCATGTTGGAATATCTTTCCAAAAAACCATGGTGTCTGTTAATGGGTAATTTGTTTCAGAAGATAAAGAGCCACTTGTTGTACTAAACTCTGTTGTATCCCCTTTTGCCACCCCATATACTTGAATATCTAAAGGGACATCATAGCCAACGGGAGGGGTATAGTTACTATTTTCTGGGTAGTTACTGGTAAAAATAACTTTGGCACTGACAATTTCTGCCCCTACAGGAATATTGATATCCTCAAAACGCAAACCTGTCATCATATTACCAAAGGCACTGATACCAATCCCTTCGGCTTCTGTACCTAATAACACTGTACCTTGATTTTTCTCACCTGCTACAACAAATTCACGGGCTACATTTTTATTGTTGGCATTCTTTTCATTATTATTATTGTATGATTTTTTATGTATATCAAAGAAAACAATATTTTCATAAATACTGGTATCTAGGGAAGCTGCTTTCCCAATTTCTAAAATATCATCATCTAAATAAACAGCTTGTGATGTAACACCTTCTTCAGCATCTTCAGTATTAAGTGTTAATGGAATAGCAAGGTTATATTTATTTTCACCACTTTCCCCACCTCCAATGGTTCCCTCATCATCTAAAAGCTCATCAATATAGGATACAGGATATTCAATAGAGGCATTAACACTCCCACTATTTTCTAAAAAGCGTCCTACCCCTACATTCACATTATTGGTTTGTTCCAAAACCTGAACTAAAGCCCCTTTTAATAAATCAATCCGTTTTTGATTTGGGTAATCAGCGCCTGCAGGTTCATTCATACTACCGGAATTATCTAGCATAAATAAAATATTAGGACGGGTGGAATTATCCAAGGTTGTAATTTGCCTTAGATATAAATCGGTGTCATCGGCATAGCTGGGTACCGTAATACCTGCCAATAAGCCGATGAGCATTGCGTTAACAAGCGTACGCAAATACAACATGGCTAAACTCCCTATGAGAAGAAGAAAAATGAAAAGTAAATAAAATAGTTATTTGGTAGTTATTCAGTTGTGGTCAATATTTTGTCATTGATGGGAATAGGTTGTACCATGCCACTTTCTAAAATAACATAAGGTGAAGTGGTATCAGGTTGTGTACTATCTGCACCACTAGAACGACTGTATCCTATGCTTTTTGTGTGAAAATAAAGCATTTTGACAGAGTTGTCATACATCCCATTATTATCAGGGTAAATATTTTGTACTCTTGCTGTGGTGTATTCAACCCAATAATGGCTGTTATCATCACGAATAATATTGGTCACTACATCAGTACCAGGGGTACCTTCTGCAATAGCAATAATTTGATCAGAAATATAATTACGAGGGGCTGCAATGCCTACTTCGGCAACTTGGAAAGCATGATTTAACTCATTGCTGTTGGCAGCCATGCGAGTTTCTAACTTAGTAGAATTAATAACGCTCACACCAAGCATGGTTAATACAATCAATAGCATTAAGGAAACAATCAAGACCGCCCCCTGCTGTTTAGAAGGCAAGATAGGTAGCTGAGACATAATTAATTCCTCACCTGAATAGTATTCGTAAAGAAGCGATGGCGGAAACCTGCTTCATGAGTATGTTGGCTGGGATTATAGCTACCAATACTGCCATCAGAAGTATCTAATGGAAAATCAATATTAACACTGTCTTTAATATCATAACGCTTAAACATAGTCCGAAGTAGTAAATTAATGCGTACACTTCTGACTGTTGAGCCACTTGGTAACAGCTGGTATCGACTCACAACTTTAGACTTTGCAGTACTGCTTACCCCATAACGTATTTGTAAATTTTCTACCCCTTCAACAAAAAGTTCATCATTACGAAACAGTGCAAAACCATCCTCAGCATCATTGGCATTGCCATTGCCATTTTTATCAATCGCTGCCACCTCATAGGTAATACTGGCAGTATTGGCAGCATCAGCTACTCTAAAAATAGAAACTGGCCATAGATACCCCCGCCCTAAAGGGTTAGAAATTGTAAAACCATTGGCACTGGTACCACTCACAGTATATAAACGTGATCCACCACAATCACTGATAATAACTTCTTCACCTGTAACAGGATATATACTATTGCTTGCTAAGGGGATAAAGGTATTTGCAGGACCAAAAGCGATCTCTATCTGGTTTTGACTATTTTTAATAGCTGTTTTTTTATCTTCTGCACTGGCATTTAGGGCATAGTTTGGTTCAAAGGCATGTGTTAGTTCATCACCAAAATAATTAACTGTTAAGACATCTGAATTTTTAACTGGCTTTGTAGTGGTGGCAGCAGTAATTGTATAATTACCTTGATTATCACGGGTTGCAATACGTATTCTTTGGTTTGATATACCTTCTATTTTTTTTATATTTTTCATTGCAACAGGGGCATTATCAGGTACAGCCGCTGCACAGCCCATGAAGCCCGCCATACGTACACTATGATTCATATCATGAATGACAAAACGTGCACTTTCTTGTAATCGACTAAACTCATTTTGTAGTGAATAAGTTTTTTTACTACTTATCATGATACTAATTACCCCTGCCATTAAGACAAGACTAATAGTTAAGGCAATCATAATCTCAACTAATGTAAACCCTTTACTTTTATTCATTGTTGAAATGTCCATGTTTGTTGCATTGGTGGGCTGTCTTCATCACGATCCCCTAACCATTCAATACTAATAGTGTGAATACTTTTACCAACACCTGTTGTCACCTCTTGCCAATCAATACTGCCTGCACCTGCTGGCAAAATACTGGTCACTGCTGTACACCATTGGGCGATATCATAACTTGCCATTTCCGTTGCACTGCATGATTGCACATCACAGTTAGGATCCGGTGCGCTAATATCCCCGCTACAACTCACATTGTCATAAGCACCACTCTCTGCTATATCACTATTAATACGAATACGATCCATAATATCGTAAGATAAAGTGGCTGCTTGAGTACGCATATAGGCTTGGTAGGTAAAGCGTTGTCCTGTTATTTGCAAGGCAGCCACCCCTAATAAACCAATTGATAACACAAGCAAAGCCACCAGTGCCTCAATAAGCGTAAAGCCTTTTGTGTGATACTGCGTTAATTTTACAGTTATCATAGTTATTCACCTATGTATCAAATATCAGTTATTAAGTTTGGCAATTATAATGACGATCAGTTAATGATACACGCCCAATCCAAGAAATTTCTAAAGTACGTCCTAAAGGGTGATTATCTGCACAAACTGTAAAGGTTGCCCTCCCGTTAATACGTCCACGCGTTAAGTAACTGATAGGTACTGAACCTGAAAGTTGTTTTAATTTAATTGAATCAGTAAATTGAAAAATACGTACAATCTCTTCATCATCGACTGTATTACTACGATTTTCATCAACCCAGACGCGCCAACCTTGTCCCCACTGATTATCTGCAGGAGGAGATTCTAATACATTGCCATCGCTGTCAACAGGTTGTATCACGATTTGCGTACCAGAACGCGTAATCGCTTCACTACGTGCGTAGTTTAATGTGCTAACAAACTCATTGGTTTTTGTGGTGATACGATTGCTATTAATCGTAGAACGCATATTTGGGACAGCAACGACCATGATAATGCTAGCCACTGCAATCGTAACCAAAAGTTCGATAAGTGTAAAAGCCAGTTGTTGATTTTTCATAATTATATATTTAGCAACAGATTGAGCCAATGTCATGCCTTTCAGAGATAAGAGGTGACGATTGTCAGATTAAAGGGACACCTTAATTTATATCTAAAAATAACATTCAGTTAAGGAAAATAAGAAATAGTAAACACTATTTTTTATCTATAAATAGTTTTGTAGAAAGCCGCTTTTTTCTCCTATGGGTTACTATAATCACACCATGAATAATGACGAGTGTAAAGGCAAAACTAAACCATTGCCATGCATACATACGATGTTTTTTTATACTGTGAGGAAAATGGGATAAATAAGGAAGAGAAATAAAGCCTTGTTTATCTTGTAATATAACAACATATGGAGTATGTGTAACAAGCCCTTTTTTATCAAACTGTTGATACTCTAAAGTTTGAATACGAAAGAGATGAGGGTGTATGGTTTCTATTTGATTTACCTTTTGTAAACGTAAACCTGACGCGGGGGGAAATACTAACTGCCCTTTAATATGAGAGGGGGTGGTATTAATATCTGGTAAAGAAGGAGAGGTACTGCGTAACAAAGGGGCTTTTACCCAACCTAACTCTACCCATACAGTTTCATTTGTATTGGCTAACCTAAATTGACTATAGACACGGTAGCCTATTTTCTTTTGAAAAAGTTGATTATCTAATAAAACATAATAAGGTAAAAATGCACCTATTAGTTCAATAGAACGCCCTAGAAATAATGCTTTTTTATCATCAGGTACACTTTGTAGGCTTTTTTCATTTTGTATATTGTTAAGATAATGTGTGTAAAGTTGCTTTTTTTCAGTTTCTCGCTGTAATTGCCAGTATCCTAAACGTATAAATAAAGTACAAAAAAATACAGTGAGTAGAGGATAAACTAGACGATTAAGAGATTTTAATCTATACATAACCTTATCCTTACATGCGAAAGCTTAGGTGACACCAATGTGGATAAAAATAGTAATCGTTTTTTTATTGCTTAGTATTTTAGTTAGTTTATTTATGGCATTATTCAATCTTGTACGTGCCCCTGTTTCCTCAAAGAAAACAGTTAAATCACTTACTTACCGTATCATTTTATCATTACTCCTTTTTTGTGTATTTATTATAGCTGCTATGACAGGTTTTTTACCTATGGATAATCAACCTTTATAGCCGCCCCCCAAAATATATTTTTAAGTTCTCTTTTTTTAGCCTATCTCTTCACCTTCTCTTAGCTTATTACTTTTCATTAAATACTTGATTTATTGTCACTGCATTTATATTTAGCAATTTCTCTTTATTATCGAATCAATAAGGGGGGTTAAATAATTAGGCATATGTTATAGAATTTTAGTGGATAAAATGTAGAGTACAAGAGCAGGAATTATATAAGCATCAACAACAGAAGTAATGCATAATAAAGAGCACGATTAATTATTATAAAAAAAGATAATAAACTGTATAAAAAGCAAAATAAGTTTTTTACATAGAAAATTAAAAATTTGCTGTTTATACATATTTTAATAACAACAATTAAAATCTCTACATTAATAGGGAGGAGGACGGATCATGTCGCCACTGACAACCCATGAAATATTACGTATTAGCTTGGTGCAAACAGATATTGTTTGGGAAGATATTGCTGCAAACCGTGCACGTTTAAGTACACAACTTGCTCAATTTCATGAACAAACAGATATTTTAATTTTACCTGAAATGTTTACCACAGGTTTTTCTATGGCACCTGAGCAGCTGGCAGAAACAATGCGAGGTGAAACAGTGCAGTGGATGCAAGCACAAGCTGCAGCCCACCAATGCCTTGTCATGGGGAGCCTTATTATTCATGAAAATGATAACTACTACAATCGTTTATTGGTAATGTCTGCGACAGGCTGCGTAATGCAGTATAATAAGCGACATTTATTTCGCATGGCAAATGAGCATCACCATTATAGTAAAGGCATGCAGCGTGAAATCATTACAGTAAAAGGCTGGCGTATTTGCCCCCTAATCTGCTATGACCTACGTTTCCCCGTATGGAGCCGTAACAATAATGATTATGACTTATTAATTTATATTGCTAATTGGCCAGAAAGCCGCCGTTTTGCATGGCAAACCTTAGCTGCTGCGCGTGCGATTGAAAACCAGTCCTATGTGGCAACAGTTAATCGAGTTGGGCGAGATGGGCATCATGTTCGTTATGGGGGAGATTCAGCTGTGTATCACCCTCAAGGGCAAGTACTTAGCACTATAAAAGGGAATGAGATTTGTATTGATACTGTTGAGCTTTCTATGCCTATTTTAGAAAAATTACGGCGCGCGTTCCCTGTCAGTTGTGATGCAGATGAATTTGCATTATTAACCAACTAAGTTAATTAAATTGGTGCGAAATATGCTAGTTATAGTGACAGGCGTATGTCTATTTCTCAGATAAATTGTCTTACTTTATAAGAGTATAAATTTCCATTGTTTACCACTGTTCAAACACCTATCAAAATTTTGTTACTGGATGCTAACGAAACATACCTTGATTTTCTTGTACGTTGTTTAGCGGAAAAAAACCGTATTCTACTCACTGCAACAACAGGAGAAGAAGCTATTCAGTACATTCACCATCATCATGATATTTCATTATTGATTGTCGCAACACGTATGCCTTGTTTACAACAGCATCATACAATAGGTGCTGAATTACGTACCTTTGTAAAACAAGGGGAAATTCCTCTTATTTTTATTACTGAGCACAGCGATATTAATGAAGAGAATATCTTGGAAGGCTATATGATGGGAGCCGTGGATTATTTAAAAAAACCTGTTGATATTAATATATTGCTCAATAAAGTAGATATTTTTAGTCGCTTATATCAACAGCAACACCTGATAAAAAGAACTAACCAACAACTACAACAGCATATTTCAATCCAAGATAAAATTACAATTGAACTAGAACGCTATAAAAATCATTTAGAAGAAGAGGTAGAAAAACGGGTTGTTGAACTTAAAACCACCAATAAACGCTTACAAGAAGAAATTCAAGATCATTTAAAAACGGAAGAGGCACTGACTAATGCAGAACAGAAATACCGTAGTATTTTTGAGAATACCATAGAGGGTATTTTTCAAACGACA
>Ga0193953_1000063_pt1 | contig 56356 bp, 50 predicted proteins | sample BB_4_MG_FD_140325 | JGI IMG/M metagenome (GOLD analysis project Ga0193953, IMG submission 140325) | Microbial mat bacterial communities from the Broadkill River, Lewes, Delaware, United States - BB_4_MG | ecosystem: Environmental > Aquatic > Freshwater > River > Microbial mats | place: USA...
CATGTGTCTAAAATTTCCCCTTTATTATTGGTAGAGAAAAATGGGGTGTTACGAGGGGAATTTTTATGGACATGGAATAATAAAAAAGGCAAAGCTATCATTACAGGAAAACGTTCAGGATCACAGTTATTACTCTCTATGCCTGTTCCTAAAATAGGGGGGATGGCACGTGATTATGTAGGAAAAAAACAGAGCAAAACACACTTTACAGGTCAGGTCAGCGTTCAAAAATATAATTGCCCTAGCCAGCCTTTTACACTCACTGCTGTTCCTAAAGCAGCCTATTACCCCAAAATAAAAGCTAAACAGCTTAAAAATAAAGATATCCGTTATGTAAACGGTGTCCCTGTTATGAGTCAGCATAAACGCTTTACAAATTTTGATAAAACCATGACACGGTTTATGCATAAACACCATATTTATGCCGCAACCTTAGCCGTTTCCCATCATGGTCATCCTTGGTTAGCACGGGGTTATGGTTATAGTAACCCACAGCATACAAAACCACTGCCTCCTGATACATTAATGCGTATTGCCAGTATCACTAAACCATTCACCGCTGCAGCTATTCATCACTTAATTAGAGAAAAGAAGCTTGATTTAGATGATCCTATGTTATCACGGCTAAGCTTGCGCCCCTTTAAAAATAAATGGGGGGATAAACGTTTGAAAAAAATTACTATCAATCATTTATTGCACCATAAAGGGGGCTGGGATCGAGATACTGCTTTTGATCCTGCTTTTACCCAAATACAACTTGCCAAAGAAATGGGGGTAACTCAGCCATTAAGCAGTGCTGATATTTTGCACTATATGCTCAATAAACCACTACAATTTTCACCTAATAAAAAGAAATCCTACTCTAATATTGGCTACTTATTCTTAGGGGAAGTTATTCAGCAGGTGACACAAAAAGATTATTATGCAAATATTAAAGACTATATACTTGATCCGATTGGTATCAAGCATATTTACCCTGCACAAACATTAGTTAAGCATCGTCACCCTAAAGAAATAAAATGGTATACCGATTTAGGCTATAGTAAATCTATTTATAATCATAAAAAATTTGTGCGTACACCAAATGGTAACTTCCATTTACCTGCATTAGGGGCAGCCGCAGGACTTATTGCCTCCGCGCCTGATTTAGTGAAGTTTGCCCAGCATTATTGGGTAAATGGTTTACCTCGCAAACAAGGTAAGTATCAAAATAAATGGATGTTTGGTAGTTTAGCAGGGACGCGTGCTTTATTACGTTGGCGTACAGATGGTGTAGACTATGCGGTACTTTTTAATCAACGTCGAGACCCACTGCATCTTTCACAGAAATTATATAAAAATATTCGCCAACAACTTGATAAAGTCGCCAATGCATACAGCACGACCACACGTTATGCTGCCATTAGCTACTCCCCTAAAACAGGGGCATATGGATTTAGCTATGATTATCAAAGTAAGTACCTAGCCGATCAACGCGCCTTAAAATACTGTGATGAAAGAGCGGAAGATTGTCGTTTGGTATACAGTTTTTATAATAGCTGTGCTGCCTTTGCAACCGCTACAAAAGATAAAAAGATTTATGCTTATGGATTAGGAAATAGTGAAAAAAAGGCAAAAAAACGTGCCTTAGCCTATTGTCATAAAAAAGAAGATTCATGCAAAGTTCGTGTAAGTCTTTGTAGTAACAAAAAATAAAAGCAAGCACTGTTTTTAACTTTTTGATTTTCAATATATCATAGGACAAGTATTTAATGATTGAGCCTTATGATTATACGCAAAGATGAGAAGTATGGCGTACTCATTGCAGGACTGACTAAACAAGCATTGCTACAATAAAACCGTTAAAATAGGTACAATACAATGCTATAACACCGCTTTTACATGCATAATAGCATTACACCTTTTATGCCTACACTATACTTATTGCCAATAATTTAAATACACTCATGTTTCATATTAGCTATCAGCAGCGATTTTTTAACGAGGATTCATTGTGAGTCAGGCGCGCCGAACCAATCGCAAAGCATCACCCCAACAAAAAGTATTCCGTGATACCTTTAAAGAATTTGCCTTTTTTGGGCTGTCTTTTTTATCATTATATTTATTTGCATCACTTTTAACCTATTACCCACTTGATCCCAGTTTATCCTACAGTGGTGGGCAAATTGGTGAAATTCGTAACTATGGCGGAACAGTCGGGGCGTGGCTGGCAGATATTTTATTAAATTTATTTGGTTACCTTGCTTATGTTTTTGCAGCCATTGTGCCTTATGTAGGCTGGTTAATTTCTCAAAACCGTCACCATGACATTTTTCGTGAACCCCGTGATCTGATTATCCCTGGTATTGGTTTTATTTTAATTATTAGTGCAGGCTGTGGTTTAGCCATTGTACATTTTGCTGCAGAAGGGACACTGCTACCCAGCCATGCAGGCGGTGTACTGGGCATGACAATAGGAAAAAGTTTACAAAGTGTCTTTAACCCGTTGGGTGCAACACTGGTATTACTTATTTTATTCTTTGTAGGGATGACTTTACTAACAGGGGTATCATGGCTGAATGTGATGGATGTATTAGGTTATCATACCTTACGTTTATTACCGATTGCCAAAGAAAAAATTGCTACTTATGCCGTGCCAAAACTTCATTATGTTTTAGCTAAAATATGGGATTACACTAAAACAGCCAGCCATAAAAGTGCTTCTTTAACAAAAGAAGGCAGTCGAAAAGCATGGGATTCTTGGCAAAACTACCGCGAAGACTGGCAAGCGCGCCGTGATCATTATGATGATGAATATTATGATGATGAGGAAGCTCATTATGATGATGAAGTCATAGAGAAAAAGCAGCCCGCAAAAAAATTCACGCCTAGTACAGTGAAAACAGGAACACAAAAAACAACCCCTCGTGCCGCATATCATGCTGTCACAGCAGTTAATGATGAGTTAATTGAAGAGGAGCTTGATCCAAGTACACAATCAGCTTATACAATTGATTACAGTGTTTTTGATTCTACAGCAGCGGCTTATGTCGCCGATGATGAAGAAGCCTTAAGTCTCTGGATTACACAAGCTTGCCAACAATTAAAAGTAGATATTACAGTACAAGCTGTCAATACAGGACCCGTTTTAACAGGGTTTGAAATTCTCTCTAATACAGAGTTAGATACAGCACATTTAGATGAGCTTGCCAAAGCCTTACAACAAGTGCTTGATGTGCCTTATGTGCGTGTCATTGAGAGTATGCCGAATGTATTTATGATTGATGTGACCAATACCACACGTCAGGCTACTTATTTACAGCATTTATTAAAAAATTCAGCTTATCAAAATAATCCTGCATCATTAATTATTGCACTGGGTGCTGATGTGAATGCAAACCCTGTACTGGTTGATTTAACACGTGTACCCCATATGCTGATAGCAGGGAGTGACAATGCTGAAAAACAAATGGTACTACAAAGTATTATTGTTAGCTTGATTTGTAAATCTTCTCCAGATTATATCCGTTTTGCATTAATAGATAGTCATAATCAAGGCTTTTCTACTTATGATCACTTACCCCATTTACTCACTCCTATCATTGAAGATATTGATGCAGTGCCTGCTTTACTACAATGGTGTTTAGAGGAAATGGAACGTCGCTATCGTTTAATGGCACAAATGAAAGTAAGAAACATTGAAAACTACAATCATGCAGTCAGTAATAGAACAAATGATATTGATCAGGAAATTGAAGCCTTTGATGCCACACCTCTACCTTATTTAGTCATTATGGTACAGGAAATGGCGGATTTACTTGTGCCTGAGTGTGGCAAGCAAATAGAAGAGTTATTAATTTTATTAGTACAAAAAGCCCGTGCAGCAGGTATACATATTATTCTTGCTACACAATATCCTTCTATTAATGTGGTAACAGGCTTATTAAAAACCCATATTCCCACACGTATTGCATTGCAAGTGAATACAAAGAGTGAATCACGAACTATCTTAGGTCAAATGGGTGCAGAAACGCTGCTTGGACAAGGTGATATGTTATATATGACCGCAGGGACAGGGATGCCTGTACGTGTACATGGTAGTGAAACATCAGAGACTGAGGTCAAACGATTAGTCCATTACCTTGATAAAACTTACCCCAGCCACTTTACTTACCCCATGAGTGAAGTATAAATCTGTCATTTTTTCCCCTTTCCTAATATTGACTAAATAAGGAAAGGGGAAGCGTGAATCATTTATTGGTAGCTTTTCACTAATTTTTGCACTTTCTTATATAGTTCTGGTGCATTTTTTATCCCTTTTGCTTGCATCTTTTTCAAAGTAATTGCAATCATTGGCTCTAATTGTTTTTTCCATTCCTCACGTTGTGGGTCAGTTAAAGTAATAATTGTATTCCCTTTCTGCTCTACATAACTGCGCCCTTTTGCATCCCATTTATCCCACCACTCTCCAAACTGGCTGATTAATGCATCACCTGAAAGTTCATCAATAGCACGACGTATGTTTTGAGGTAAACGATCATATTTTTTCTTATTCATTAAGAAGTAAAAAGTACTGGTATAAGCATAAGCTTCAGTGTGATGATCAAGCACCTCGTAGAGTTTAAACGCCCCCACAGCATCCCAAGTAAAAATAGTTCCTTTTAAAACCCCTTTATCTAAATTGTTATAAACTACATTAGGGGGCATAAATAAAGAGTGGGCTTTAAAATATTTTAACATTGATGATGTAATAGGGCTGGGGGCACGTAAGCGTAACCCTTTTAAATCCTCTGGCGTTTGAACTTTAAACTCACGGGTATGAATATGTCCGCCATTATGTGCATGTAATGCTAACACTTTAAAATCATCGTATTCAGAACCTAAATCCCCTTGTTGGTATAAATTCCACATAACTTTTGTTGCCACATCAGCGCGTTTAACTAAAAAAGGCATGTGCATCATTGCTGTTCTAGGAAAGACATGACTGGGTACACTATGTAAACCATGTGCCATATCAACAATACCTGAGCGTACCTGCTCTACTTGTTTATTAATTCGCCCCAAATGTGTACCCGCTGTATAAATATGTACTTTCACTTCTCCGTGGGTTTTTTCTTCTAGTGCACGTGCCCAAGGTTCTAAGAAATCAGTATGTATGCCATGTGAAGATGGCAAAAAATGACTAATAGAAAGCTCCAAGGCAGTAAGATGTGTATAAAAAAAACTGCAAACCACAAAAAATATAAGTTGAAAATTTTTCATAGTATTCAACAACGCTCCTTACTATTTATGTTACATAAGTATTCATTTTTAATAATACATTATCAACAATGATTATTACAGTGCACTACTTTTAAAATAAAAAATACCACATATAAATATTTGATATATTTAATTTTTTGTGTGCATAAGAAAATCATGAAGAAAAAGCCTATCGTTTATTGAAAATTATTTTCAATACATTTTATAATTGTATGGTAATATAAGATAATGCCTCTTTTATTTAATTTACCAATAAAAAATAATAATGGGTAATTTTTTCTATTTGTCTCCCCTAGCTGAGATAAATAATAAATATCATTTTTATTTTTATTGATCCCCCCTCTATTTGATAATATTTATAACGTATTAAATAAAAAATTATCATAAGCTAAAGAAATCTATTTTTCATATTATTTACAAAAAGTTACACACATAACTTTAGAGCTTCCTTATAGCAATTGATACATATCAAGGCTAGCAAATAGGCTTTTTTTGCACAATATGCGCGTACTGTTAACAAAACCATAATCATGGGGGTGCCTGATGAGTGAAGTGTTCACTAAATCGATGGCTCGAAATATTTACTACGGGGGATCTGCGTTTTTTATCCTCCTATTCCTTGCCTTAACATTTGACACAATGAGTGTCTTACCTGAGCGTGATCACCGTGAAAACATCACTGAAGAAGTGGCACACGGTAAATTACTTTGGGAAGAAAATAACTGTATTGGTTGTCATACCTTGCTTGGAGAAGGGGCTTATTTCGCACCTGAACTAGGTAACGTGTATGCACGTCGTGGACCTGCTTTTATTAAAGCATGGATTCAAGCACAGCCAACCAACGCACCGGGTCGTCGCCAAATGCCTAACTTTAACTTAGATGATAAAGAATTAGATGCATTAGTTGCCTTCCTAAAATGGACAGGTGAAGTCGATACGGCTAACTGGCCACCAAATATTGAAGGGTAAGGGGGAGAATATTTAAATGCAATATTCATCACAATCTGTTGCGAAGCCTTATTTTATCGTCGCAATCGCCTTATTTTTAGGGCAAATTTTATTCGGTTTAATCATGGGGCTACAGTATGTCGTTGGTGACTTCCTGTTTCCTTATATCCCATTTAACGTTGCCCGTATGGTGCACACCAACTTATTAATTGTTTGGATTTTATTCGGTTTCATGGGTGCCGCTTACTACCTCGTTCCTGAAGAATCAGAACGTGAATTACACAGTCCATTATTGGCTAAATTATTATTTTGGATTTTCCTAGGTGCAGGGGTTGCTACAATTCTTGGTTACCTATTAGTGCCTTATGCAGAGCTTGCTAAATTAACAGGTAATAGTGTCTTGCCGACGATGGGACGAGAATTCCTAGAGCAACCCACTATTGTGAAAGTTGGTATTGTTATTGTTGCACTGGGTTTTGTTTACAATATCGGAATGACGATGCTCAAAGGGCGTAAAACCGTTATTAACCTTGTGCTTATTACAGGTCTTATTGGTTTGGCGGTCTTCTTCCTCTTCTCCTTCTACAACCCAGAAAACTTAATTTTAGATAAATACTTCTGGTGGTGGGTTGTTCATTTATGGGTTGAAGGTGTTTGGGAATTAATCCTTGGTGCCATTCTCGCATTCGTATTAGTAAAAGTGACAGGGGTTGACCGTGAGGTGATTGAAAAATGGTTATATATCATTATCGCCATGACTCTTATCACAGGTATTATCGGAACAGGACATCACTATTTCTGGATTGGTGCCCCTGAATACTGGCAATGGTGGGGGTCTATCTTCTCAGCATTAGAACCAATTCCATTCTTCATGATGACTGTTTTTGCATTTAACACTGTGAACCGCCGTCGCCGCCAACATCCTAATAAAGCTGCAACTTTATGGGCGTTGGGTACAGCGGTGATGGCATTTTTAGGTGCAGGAGTCTGGGGATTCTTACACACATTAGCCCCTGTCAACTACTTCACACATGGTACACAAATCACTGCTGCACATGGTCACATGGCATTCTTCGGTGCTTACGCCATGATCGTGATGACAATGATTTCCTACGCCATGCCATTATTACGTGGACGTGCTGCAGCAAATAGCGAGCGTGCACAGGTTGTTGAAATGTGGGCATTTTGGTTAATGGTTGTGTCTATGGTCTTCATTACCTTGTTCTTAACCGCTGCTGGTATCTTACAAGTCTATCTACAACGTGCAACAGATGTTCCATTAGGGTTTATGGTTGTACAAGATAAACTTGCTTTATTCTACTGGTTACGTGAGATCTCAGGGGTTATCTTCTTAATTGGGCTTATCCTCTACATCTACAGTTTCTTCGTCAAAGGAGAAGAAGCCAGTGAAACAATTCAAGCAGCTAAAACTGAAAGTGCTTAAATTGTAAAATAAGGACTACCTACCCTTGGTAAGTAGTCTATATAGGTGGGAATAGAGCTATCTATTCTCACCTATTTTTTTCCGCATAACTTAGTATAAAAAATACACCTATTTCTCCTTATCCATCCTACCTACACATATATATTTTATACTTTTTCATTAAATAAATTAGATAGATAAAACTTTTTAAAATATTTACAGCCAATACCTTAGTTATTTTGTATACTATACATTCCACTCTTTATATATTTGGATTTTATGACTACTGATACCTATGTTATCAATGAAACAGAGACTGCTGTGATTAATACAACAGAGACTGAACATGAAACCGATGAGCAAACTTTGCCTGGTGATGTTGCCATCTGGATTTTTATTTTGGCAGAATTACTTGTTTTTGGGATTTTTTTCCTTGCTTATGCCATTACGCGTCTATCAAACATTGAGTTATTTAATGAAAGCCAGCTAAACCTGACACGTGAATATGGTGCGATTAATACTGCAGTGTTAATTACAGGGAGTTATTTTGTTGTTTTAGCCGTGAATGCAATAAGACAAAATAAAACCCAACAATGTGGGCGATGGTTATTGGCAGCATTGGCAACAGGTACAATTTTTACGGTAATAAAATGCATTGAATTTTATGAAAAATTTTCAGAAGGTATTAACTTAAGTACTAATGTTTTTTACATGTTTTATTTATCGCTGACTTTTTTTCATTTTATGCATGTTTTATTAGGCATGGTTATTTTAGCCGCTGTGTATGTTAAAAATAGACAAGGGGCGTATACTGCCAAACAGCATATGGGCGTAGAAACAGGCGCAGCCTATTGGCACATGGTGGATCTGGTTTGGATCATCCTTTTCCCCCTTGTTTACCTCTTACACTAATAGGTGCTAACCATGTCACAAGCCCAGCGTACACATATTTTTTACTTTATTTTATTAGTACTCACCCTTGCCGCTTTTATCATTGCCGAGCGTCAAACTGCCGAGCCGTGGTTGATGGGGGGAGTACTGGTTACTGCATGGATTAAAGGACAAATAGTTGTTGATTATTTTATGCGTTTACGTCGTGTTCGTCGGCGTTTATGGCGTAATGTCGTCAGTGGATGGCTATTTCTAATCCTTGCCGTTATTGCTTATACCTATTGGCTAAGCTTAACGCCGCCTTTAAATTAGGAGAACACTATGGAATCTGGTGCTATTGTTGTAAAAGAAGTGGCAACTGACGACCTCCCGTTTTATAAACCCTCTTCCAATGAAGTCACCTTATTTGAGCATGCTTACAAGCATAAATTACCTGTACTTATCAAAGGGCCGACAGGATGTGGTAAAACACGTTTTATCGCCTATATGGCAGCCAAACTAGGACGACCATTATATACAGTTGCCTGTCATGATGATTTAACTGCAGCAGATTTAGTTGGACGACATTTAATTGGTGCTAATGAAACTTACTGGCAAGATGGTCCTTTAACTCGTGCAGTAAGAGAAGGGGCAATTTGTTATTTAGATGAAGTAGTAGAAGCACGTAAAGATACCACCGTTGTATTACACCCTTTGACTGATGATCGCCGTATTTTACCTATTGAGCGTACCAACGAACGTTTGGTTGCCCCACCTGAATTTATGCTGGTTGTATCGTATAACCCAGGGTATCAAAATTTATTAAAAGGCATGAAACCTAGTACCCGTCAGCGGTTTGTTTCTTTACGTTTTAATTACCCTACAGCACAGCTAGAGCAAGATGTATTGATAGGGGAAACAGATATTGATAAACAAATGGCAACCCGTTTAGTGAATGTTGTGAATGCTATTCGTCATTTAAAAGATCATGATATTGAAGAAGCGGCTTCTACCCGTTTATTAGTCTATGCAGCCACTTTAATTAAAAGTGGTTTATCTCCTGTAGAATCCTGTCGTGCTGCCTTAGTTGAGCCATTAACTGATGATGTGGAAACAGTAGAAGCCTTAATGGAAGTTATCAGTGCAAGCTTTGGAGAGTAGTACTAGACATTAAAATTGTAGGTCGGCTTGACAAAGGAAAGCCGACATTCTTTCGCCAAAACCTCCACAAAATCAAAAAGTTCATATTTCTCTTTCAGTTTTTATATGGGAAGAATAATTTTTGAATCTAGGTATCTAGGGGAACATTTATATATAAGAATAGACAGGAACAAGAAATAAATTAATATATGCCTTGTTGTTTTAAGTAATCCAACACCTGCTCAACACATACTTCTAAGGATTCTGTCCCTGTTTCAATTACTAGCTCCGCTTCTTCAGGTGCTTCATAAGGAGAAGAGATTCCAGTGAACTCCTTAATCTCTCCTTGTCGTGCACGTTTATACAAACCTTTTACATCACGTGCCTCACACACTTCTAAAGAGCATTGACAATAAATTTCGATAAAATCAACACCTAACAATTCTCGTACCCGCGCCCGATCTTCTTCAAAAGGAGATATAAAAGCAGAGAGGACAATCACCCCTGCCTCAACAAATAAACGGCTCATTTCCCCAATGCGGCGGATATTTTCTTCCCGATCTTCAGGTTTAAACCCTAAATCTTTACATAAACCATGACGAACATTATCCCCATCTAATACAAAAGTATGATAGCCCTTTTGGTACAAGCTCTCCTCAACAGCATGGGCGAGTGTTGATTTCCCTGCTCCTGATAAACCTGTAAACCATAATAAAGTGCTTTTGTGTTTTAGCAGTTGCTCACGGCGTTCACGGGTCACTGTCGCATGATGCCAAGTAATGGCGGGGTTTGTTGGTGTAGTCATAACAAATCGTTTGTATATTTAAAGATAAGAAAAGATAAAATAGGCTAACATGTTAAAACAAATTTCACCTACAACAAATGTATAAAATCATATAACTAATATTAAAAAATAGATTAAAAACAAATATCTATGAATATCATTAATCAATAATGTTTAGATTTAGTAAGCAACCTGATACCATAACTGCTTTTCACACTGCCTTAAAGATATTTTTACATTATGAGCATCAATGAGAACATGACCAAAGGTGAACGTCATGCCACCTCAGCCCTTGCCAGCATTATGTCAATGCGGATGCTTGGGCTATTTATGATATTACCTGTTTTCAGTGTCTACGCCCAAGAATTGCCGAATTCAACGCCTTTCTTAATTGGTTTAGCCATTGGGATTTACGGCTTAACCCAAGCCCTATTTCAAATTCCCTTTGGGATGCTTTCCGACCGATTTGGACGTAAACGCATTATTACCATTGGATTGGTCATTTTTTCAATAGGCAGTGTTGTCGCTGCTACCTCGGACAGTCTAACAGGGATTATTATCGGGCGTGCCTTACAAGGTTCAGGTGCCATCTCCGCAGCAATTTTAGCTTTTACCGCAGATTTAACCCGTGAAGAACATCGTACTAAAGCCATGGCATTAATGGGTATGAGCATAGGCATGTCATTTATTTTCTCATTGGTAGCAGGTCCTATTTTAAATGCATGGATAGGGATTAGCGGGATTTTCTGGTTAACCTCTGTATTAGCATTAATTGGTATTATTATTTTACATACACTGGTACCCGCGCCGCTACATTGTCGTTTTCACCGTGATACAGAACCTGTCCCTGCACAATTTAAACGTATTTTACGTGATACGCAGCTGCTACGTATTGATTTTGGCATTCTTGTCCTCCACTGTTTACTAACCAGTTTATTTTTAGTTGTTCCACTCTTATTAAAAGAGCATATGGATGTGGTAGAACACTGGAAACTATATTTACCAATCATGTTAATTTCAATTGTGGTGATGATACCGTGTATCATTTATGCAGAAAAATATCGCCACTTGAAACGTGTACTTAGTGGTGCGGTTGCCGTGCTTGCTGTATCACAAATAGGGTTTATATTTTTTGCGCAGCAAAGTAGTTTTGCTGGTATCATAGTGATGTTATTTTTATTTTTTAGTGCGTTTAACGTTCTTGAAGCAAGTTTACCTTCATTAATCAGTAAAGTTGCACCACCAGAAAGTAAAGGTACCGCAATGGGTGTATACTCCAGTGCCCAATTTTTTGGTGCATTTTTAGGGGGAGTATGTGGTGGTGGTTTATATCACCATATTGGTATTCATGCGGTTTTTCTGTTTTGTTTAGTATTAACACTACTGTGGTTTATCAGTGCCGCAACCATGAAGCACCCACGTTACTTAAGCAGTTATTTATTAAATATTGGCTCAGTTGATGCGCAACAAGCGACACAATTAAGTAAGAAATTAAGTGCAATAAATGGGGTGGCTGAAGTAGTGGTGATTGTAGAAGATAGCGTAGCCTATTTAAAAATTGATAAAACACGTATTGATATAAATGCCTTAGACGCGTATTCAGTCACCGTATAATGCATACTAAATCATCACGTTATAAGTAATTCTAGGAGATAAGAACAATGTCACGAGGCGTTAATAAAGTCATTTTATTAGGTAATTTAGGGAATGATCCTGATTTCCGTAGTACTCCTTCTGGTACCTCTGTTGCAAATATTAGCCTTGCTACAACCATGGCACGCCGTGATCAAGCATCAGGTGAATGGGTAGAGCAAACTGAATGGCATCGTGTTGCTTTTTTTGGTAAACAAGCTGATGTGGTAAAACAGTATTTACGCAAAGGCTCTAAAATTTATGTTGAAGGGCGTTTACAAACTCGTAAGTGGCAAGACCAAAACGGCAATGATCGCTGGTCAACCGAAGTGATTGCCAATGAGATGCAAATGTTAGATAGCCGTGGGCAAGATAATTTTTCTAATTCTGCACCAATGGATACAGGCTATAGTGCCCCTGCACCACAGCAAGCCGCGCCACAACAAGCACCACAGCAAAGTTATGCTCCACCTCAGCAACAAGCACCTGCCGCACCAAAAACAGCCCCAGCAGATGATTTTGATGATGATATCCCATTTTAATCAAATAGTTTGATATTATTATTGAATATATACTTAAAACCCGCTTACATGCGGGTTTTTTGTTCTTTATAATTTATACAATTAACGTTTGTGATAAAAAATTACCCACTATACCCCGATATATTCTATTAAGATTAATGTAGTCGGTTTGGTATTGAGGTATAAAGCCAAATATTCGTGACATTTCTTTTTTAGGAACAGAGATCATCATAGTGAAGAAAAAATTAAGCTTTAAACGATGGCGTGAATGGATAATAGAGTTAGTGATTTTGATTGCTATTGTCACGGTACTCAGTCTCTATCTTAGCCGCAATATGTTACAAGTTGAAGCCGAGGTGCCAATGCTAGAATTACCTCGGTTAGTTGCTGGAGAGTCGGCACATACATTAGAATCAGTTCAGTGGGATGCGGCGGATAAAACACTGATTTATTTTTTTGCCCCTTGGTGTAGTTTTTGTCGGGTGAGTATGTCAGGTTTATCCTTACTTCCAGAGGTAGAGGCGCAGATTGTGGCGGTTGCACTGGATTGGGACAGTCAGGAGAACGTATCTAATTTTGTCAAAGAAGTGGGATTTGAAAAAAAGGTGTTATTGGGGAATGCAGCCACTAAAGCAGCGTTTCAAATTGATGCATATCCCAGTTATTATGTTGTCGATAATCAAGGGCAGGTTGTACATAAAGATCGTGGTTTTTCAACACCTCCAGGGGTGTGGTTGAGATTACAGTAAATTTTTAACTAAATACCACCTTTGGTTCTTTGATTAATTTTCCCATAGGGGCAAACCATTATGGTTGCCTTACAATGGTGGTTCCTAAGGCTAACCATCCCCTTGCTATGCTCTCAATCACCCTTTTCTCGAACAAAATAGGATTGCTTATGACCTTTTTTCTCATATTGTTCCCTTACATATTCGGCACAAGATTTTTCTAAAAAATGGTACATTTCAATTTCATTATTATTATCATCAAGACGAGTAAGCAGCCATTTTGCAACCCCAAGTTGACTATTAAAATCATATAGCTGATCACAGTTAATATTCAGCTCATTACAGAGCTTTAGCAAGACAAGTTTTGAATCACGCTCATAACTTAATATATTTACATATATTTTATATGATTCTCTATTTTGATTTACTGAATCTTCATCATCATTGATTCGTCGTAACTGACCTGTCTCATCAACAGCGGCTTGCAGCCATAAAAGTGAACCATCAATATCTATTACTGAGGCACAAACAGAGCCTAATCCATACTCTTGATATTTAAAAAATTTAATCCCCCATTTATCTTCGAGATCTAAAGGGTATAAATTCACAGTACATAAATAAAAGGGGTGACATATTTCTTTCCAAGATTCTTTTGGAACTTGTTTTACTGACATTATCATTTACCTTTCTAAGCACATTTTTAAATGTATAGGAATAATGGAAAAAAGCATATTAATTTAAACCCGACAAATATTATCAATTATCTTTGGACAAAAACAGAGCTCAACCAAGATAAGAAAAAATGTGGCTTTCAATGTAAACGAGGTTTATTAAGATAAATTGATAATGAAAGAGCATAAAAAGCGTTACGTTAATGGGGGAGTTGCCGTACTCTAAAGCTTTGAGCTTGTACGTAGAGTAGCTCCCCATTCTCTTCACCTATACTGAGTAGTATTTGAGGTCTATAAATATATTAAAGTAGCGGTATTACATATAATATCACTATGTTTTTTATATATTACCCTTCATCTTCTTCTAATTCCATTTCAGGTTGCATCAGAAATAGCATGATAATGCCTGTAATACCAAACAAGCGGAAGGCAGAGCCGTGACCATTCCATGTTTTAGATTGCCACATTAAGAACCACTCACCACCAATGGCAATAAAAGCAATAAACCATAATAAAAGATTCAAGGTGATACCTGTTACGGCAATACTTTTTGCACGTTGAAATAAAGCTGCTGATTGATGACGTGCTTGGAATAAAATTAATGCACCCCAGCCACATAACACCATTACCACTAACTGCCACACAATAATTAACCAATAGAAAACATGATGGATAACCGTAGAGTCTAATGCACGCCACATGCCCGCATTATTCTCAAATGTGGTATCCATGCTTAATACATGCTTTACAAATTGATAGTTAGAATTGTAATCTGTCAGGTTGTTAAACACTAAAAGAAAAAAGAAAAAACTAACTGTTGCAACTAATAATATTTTAGATAATCGAACTAACATTTCACATCCTGTATGGCGTATTTTAATTGTTTTTAATAAGTTTAAAGAATGGATAGCAAAGAGTGTTCCAAATCAATAAATTTATACATAAATTATGTTGCGTGATAACATACAGATTCTGTGAATAGGCGCAAATAAACTAAGTTAAAGACTTATTGTCACCTATGCGTTACTGAAGGAAACTATTATGCCTTTCATTCGTTTACCAAGTTCAGGGATCACGACTCATTATGAGTGTGTGGGGCAAGGCAAGACAGTATTAGTGTTAGTACATGGTAATTTTGCCTCATGGCGGTGGTGGCAACCCTTATTAAAAAACTTACCTGAACATTACACAGCTTATGCACCCGAGTTACGTGGTTGTGGGGATTCAGATCGCCCAAATTCAGGTTATACAGTCGAACAACTTGCTGTGGATTTATATGATTTTGCACGGATGCTTAATCTTCCTCCCTTTCACCTTGTCGGGCACTCTTTAGGTGGGGCAGTGAGTTTACAGTTTAGTCTTGATTACCCTGATTTTATTCATTCTCTTAGCCTAATTTCATCCGCGCCTGCTGAAGGTATGTCACATTTACAATCTGATCAAATGTCAGCTTTATTCCCACTGCCTAATTTAATGGCTTCTACAGAATTTCATACAATACTAAGAAATTTAGAATTAAATCGTGCAATATTGCGACGATCATTAAAACACATGTCAGCAAATGGTCATTTTAATCAAGAGCAAGAGGATTTTTTAGCTTTAGTTGATGATGCAGCGCGTATGTCGCCTGATGCAGTGGTGGGTTTTTTAGAGACTTTAACACATTGGTCGATTAATGAGCGATTGCAGGAGTTAAATAAGCCTACATTAGTCTTGTATGGGGGGAAAGATACTATTGTAGATAAAGCTGCGACCTTACGTATGGTGGAAAATTTACCACACAGTGAGTTTGTACAGTGGGATTATGCAGGGCACGCGCCGCAGTTAGAGCACCCTGATGCTTTTAAGCAGTTAATTTGTAATTTTATCCAACATCACGATACAGCAGAAGATATTGCACCTTCTCCAGAAGCGTTAAAAAATTCATCGTTCTATCATTGGTTAAAACTATTTTTTCAAGGTTTATATAAGAAGTAACTGACCTATTCCTATAGCAAGCTAGCTTATAGGAATAGGCTATTTATCTATAATTAAACTTCAGCTTCAGCTATTTGGCAATATTTTTTGTTAAAAGCATCATCACTCATTGTTAAGAAAATAATAAACTCTACAAATGCAATGAATGCAGGAATCAATGTCCAAAATAATAATAAATAAAGAAAGCCTAAACCTGTTTGACCTAAGTAAAATTTGTGTGCGCCAAATCCGCCAAGGAAAAAGGCAAATAATGCAGCAGCTGTTTTTGTTTTATCTGCCTGTATGACAGGGGCAGCCGTTTGTCTCACACCACATTTTGGGCATATTTCAGCTTTAGCATTAATTGTTGCACCGCATTCATGACAAAACTTTTCATCACTGGCTTTTTTTTGTGTGAGTTCGTCACTCATTATTTGTGTCCTCTCAAATTAACATGTTAATACTATTTTTATGGTTAACACTAAAAACCTTGGTAGTTGCTAACCATATAAGTTATACAGAGATTATAACATGATATATTAAGAGGAGAATAAATAAATTAAAAAATAACGCTTTTTATAAAAATGCTTTTTTTAATGTGCATTAATCAGCCTATTTTTTTATAGTAAAACTATTGTTCTGTAACCGCTAATTTCAAGCCTAAACCAATTAAGGCAGCCCCCATGACCCAATCAAACCAATGTCCAATACGGTAAAATTGTTGGCGAACAGGTTCAGTGGTAAAAATAATCGACATTACACTAAATAAAATGGCTGTAGCGACTGCCATATAGAGACCATAGATTGCTTGAGCGTAGACAGGTGTTTCTGGGCTGAGTACTACAGTAAATAAAGAGAGGAAAAATAAAGTCGCTTTGGGGTTTAAACCATTGGTAACAAAGCCAAGTAAAAAAGCTTTTTTAATTGTCATTGCTTTTTGTGGTGATGTGGTGATAGTTTCAGTTTCATTATGCTCCACTGCTTTGGATTTTAAGGCTTTAAAACCAATATAGAGTAAGTAAGCTGCCCCAAGGTATTTTAAAATACTAAAAACAACGACAGATTGAGAAATAATTAAGCCTATGCCTAATAGTGTATAAGCAATATGAATTAAAATTCCTGTTCCCACCCCAATTGATGTGACAATACCAATAAAACGCCCGTGGCTGATACTTTGCTTTAATACCACGGCAAAATCAGGGCCGGGGCTGATCACAGCCAAAAAGTGCACTAAAGCAACGGTTAAAAATTCGGCAATTAACATACAGTATCCTTTATTTTTGTTATAGGAAAAATGACACTATATCATTAACATGAAATGAAAAAAATAAGAAATAAAGGTAAATTAAACAGTGTATTTATTAGGCTTAAATAAGCTAGGTGTGTCCTAAAAAGGGAGAGAAGAGGAGCTGTGTTACAAAGTTATACATAACTAGGGTGAACAGGATATATGATATACACTGTTTAAACACCCTAATAAAAAATATTGCGTATTTAGTTTTTCTTTTTAATTGGATCAATACGTAAAAGGTGAATACGACGATTATTAGCCCGTACAACCTGAAACTTGAATCCACCTAGTTCTAAATGTTCGCCACGACGCGGTAAGTGCCCAAAAGCTTGTAATACTAAGCCACCAATCGTATCAAACTCATCATCAGAAAAATCAGTTTTAAAGTAGTCATTAAACTCATCAATTGGTGTTAAAGCACGAACGGTATGCATACCATTATCACGTTCTTTGATAAACACTTGATCATCAATATCATGTTCATCATCAATATCACCAACAATTTGTTCAATCACATCTTCAATGGTGACTAAACCTGCAACACCACTGTATTCATCCACTACAATTGCCATGTGATTACGACTGGTACGAAACTCGCGTAATAAAACATTCAGGCGTTTACTTTCTGGAATAAAAACCGCAGGGCGCATCACATCACGCATGGTAAATTGTGCGCCTTCACCTTGTGCATAATAGTCTAGTAAATCCTTAGCAAGGAAAATACCTTGTACATCATCACGACTGTCTCCAATCACAGGAAAACGTGAGTAACCTGAATCCACAATAATTTTTACTAATTCCTGTGGAGGGGCATCGCTATCCAATACCGTCATTTGTGCACGGGGCACCATAATATCTCGCACATGGGTATCAGAGACTTGGATTGCCCCTTCGATCATGGCAAAGGTATCCGCCGCCAGCAAATTGCGTTGCATTGCGTCTTTTAATACGCTGACTAACTCACCACGATCCTGTGGTTCATTATTGAGTACTTGTATAACCTTCTCAAACCATGAAGAAGGTGAAGAACTTGTGGTCATCATGTAGTTGTAGAGAGGTAAGGATTAGAAAAACCAAGTTGTTGTAATAATTCAATTTCACGGGCTTCCATAATGGCTGCATCCGCTGCTTCAATGTGATCATAGCCTTGTAAATGCAAAGTACCATGAATTAATAGGTGTGCCCAATGGGCAAGCCGTGTTTTTTGTTGAGCTTTAGCTTCTTCTAGTACAACAGGTACACACAGTACAATATCACCTAATAGCGTGAGTTCATTTTTTAATTCATCAGGACACTCAAATGGAAAAGATAATACATTGGTTGCCTTATCCTTTTTTCGATAGGTGGTATTTAGCTCACGCCCTTCTTCTTCATCAACAAAACGCACACTGATTTCAACTGTGCGATCTGCTGTTTCAAGTGCAGCATTAACCCATTCAATAACTTGTGCATTACTGGGTACTAAACCTTGGGTATGTTGGTGTTGGATATCAACGATGGCGGGCATTTTCACCCTCCTTATTGGCTTCATCTGCAGCACTGTAAGCATCAATAATACGTGCAACAATAGGGTGACGAACAACATCTTTTGCATTAAAAAAAGTAAAGCTTATTCCCTCTACTTCTTGCAAAATATTTAATACATGACGTAAACCAGATTGTTTATCACGAGGCAAATCAATTTGTGTGACATCCCCTGTGATCACGGCTGTTGAGCCAAAACCAATCCGCGTTAAAAACATTTTCATCTGCTCGGAAGTGGTATTTTGTGCTTCATCTAAAATAATAAAAGAATGGTTTAATGTACGTCCACGCATATAAGCAAGGGGGGCTATTTCAATCGTGCCGCGCTCAATCAATTTAGTCACTTTTTCCAAGCCTAACATATCATAAAGGGCATCGTATAAAGGGCGCAAATAGGGATCAACTTTTTGACTCAGATCCCCCGGTAAAAAACCTAAACGCTCCCCTGCTTCCACAGCAGGACGAACTAATAAAATACGGCGAATTTCTTCGCGCTCTAAGGCTTCTACTGCACAAGCTACAGCAAGGTAGGTTTTTCCTGTTCCTGCAGGCCCTACACCAAAATTAATATCATTAGTTAAAATATTGTGTAAATACGTTTTTTGATTTACACCTCGTCCACGGATCATACCTCGACGAGTACGAATACTAATGCCTTCGTCTTCCTCAATCTCAATTGTTTCAGTTGTCACGCTCTCATCCTGATCTAAGGGGGGTGTTTTCTGCTTAGTAACCGCTTCTTCCATTTCAGAAGCTTGTGAGAATAAATGTACACGCTCAGGGTTTAAGGGTTCTTCCGCAGCTGAAGCATAAAGTTGCTTTAACACAGCCGCAACGCCCTGTACGATATCCTGATCAACACCAATAATTTGAAAATGATGTCCACGGTTCTTAATTTCAACTGAAAACCGCTGCTCTAATTGGCGTAAATGCTCATCAAACTGTCCACATAAATTGGCAAGAAGTATATTATTCAGTGGCTCTAAACTAAAGTTATAGCGCACTGATGAATCGGTATTATCCTTATTCAAATTTTTTATCTATATTATAATGTAATGAATTAGATTACTAATACAAAATAAGGTTTTTATTCTGTATTAGTATGAGTAATTGATATGACGTAGTTGAGTCAATCATACTAAAATTTAAGGATCATAATTGACAGTTTTACCACAGTAGCCCTCTTACATACCTTACATAAGGGGGCATACAGTGCATTGTGTACTAAAGTAAACGATTACATACTAAATTTTAGGTTAAAACTGCTTATTATAATGTATTGTTTTGGTATGTTTAATAATGTCACACCAGTCAATATAAATGACAGTGTTTATGCGCTGGCTACTAACTGCCCACGTAATGAATTAGGTAAAGCTTCTGTAATCTCAATCTCTACAAACTGCCCCACTAAATCACTGCTGGCATTAAAGTTCACCACACGGTTATTTTCTGTACGCCCTGACATCTGATTTTCATCTTTCCGTGAGGGGCGTTCTACTAATACAGTCTGTATCGTACCAACCATAGCTTGGCTGATAATTGTTGCCATATCATTAATGCGTGCTTGCAAGTGTGATAAACGTTGTTTTTTGGTTTCATTGCTGACATCGTCTGCCATATCTGCCGCAGGGGTACCGGGGCGCGCACTGTAAATAAAACTAAAAGAATGATCAAAACCAACATCTTCAATTAATTTCATTGTTGCCTGGAAATCTGCTTCTGTTTCCCCCGGAAAACCAATAATAAAATCAGATGATAAACTTAAGTTAGGGCGAATTTCACGTAATTTACGTACTTTTTGCTTATATTCTATAGCTGTATGTCCACGTTTCATACGGTTCAATACTAAATCTGACCCACTTTGTACAGGTAAATGTAAGTGACTGACTAACTCAGGAACTTCTGCATAAGTTTGAATTAAGCTATCAGTAAATTCAACAGGATGTGAGGTGGTATAACGAATCCGATCAATACCTTCAATCGCTGCCACATAATGAATTAGTAATGCTAAATCAGCTGTATCACCATCAGGCATTATGCCACGATAACCATTTACATTTTGCCCAAGCAAATTAACCTCGCGCACCCCTTGCTCTGCTAGCATCGCAATTTCAGCTAACACATCTTCAAAAGGACGGCTGACCTCTTCACCACGGGTGTAAGGAACGACACAAAAAGTACAATAATGACTACAGCCTTCCATAATAGAGACAAAAGCGGTTACCCCCTCTGCTTTAGGTTCAGGTAAACAATCAAATTTCTCAATTTCAGGAAATGAGATATCAATTTGAGGTTTATGTACCTTACGTACCGTAGCAATCATTTGAGGTAAACGATGTAAGGTTTGAGGGCCAAAAATCACATCAACATAAGGCGCACGTTGTCGAATAGCAGCACCTTCTTGGCTTGCTACACAACCACCTACACCAATAATTAATTTCGGATTTTTTTCTTTCAGTTTGCGCCAACTTCCCAATTGTGAAAACACTTTTTCTTGTGCTTTTTCACGAATTGAACAGGTATTAAGTAATAATACATCAGCGTCTTCAGGGCTGTCTGTAGGGACAAGTCCTTGAGATACTTGTAAGGCATCTGCCATACGTGCTGAATCATACTCATTCATTTGGCAACCAAATGTTTTAATGTAAAGTCTGCTTCCCATAGATTTAATTCATGTGCCGCAAGTTAGAGTGAAGGGGGGATCATTATAGAATGTAACCGAGCATTATAATTGTTAACTTATGAGAAAGTAAGCAAAATCAGATCGGTAGTCGAAGAAAATTCTTTTCCTTGTGTGATTGACTTGGGGATTATTTTATTTTTTACAAGCAATACAGAGGATTGGTTATTTTTTATAAGGGAGGGGAAAGAATTTTTTAGAATAAAAAAGGGCGCGGTAGGTACCGCGCCAAACCACCAAAGGAGGATGGAGGAGTCTGTAATAAAACTTCGTCAGTTTTTTATGACAAAGCCTGATAAATTTAAAAAGGGGCGCGGTAGGTACCGCGCCAAACCACCAAAGGAGGATGGAGGAGCCTGTAATAAGGCTTCGTCATTTCTTTATAACAAAGCCCTGTCATATTAAAAAAGGGCGCGATGGGCATCGCGCCAAACCACCAAAGGAGGATGGAGGAGTCTGTATGAATAAATAAGGGGTTCCTCTTTCACCTTACGTATTAAAAATTCTGTTTTTGCGTTGCGTTAACGCTGTTTTGTGCGCTGCAACATCAAACTATGGCTGTATAATATACATCATTATCAATCTTGTCAAGTTTTTTTTAATTTAATTGAAAATTAATTTTCTATACATAATTAATATTGATTTTATCAATGCTAATATGTGGTTGATAAGCCTATTTTCAAGCATATTTTATATAAAAAATTAACTTATGTTATCTATTAACTAACTAGTATCATCCATGTTAATAACTATAAAAATTAGTAATCATAATATGATGCGGCGCAGTAAAATATTTGTTTTTCATGTAGATGGAAAATACTAGGGGGTTTGAGACAATAAGGGAAAAGTCTTTTTAACAAAAAATAAAGTGATATAAATTTTATCTGGCTTGATATTGATAAGTATATAGATAAAACTTAGTTTCTTTTTACTACATGTTAATTTTAAAACCATAGAGGAGGTTTTATTGTAGTAGTATTGCATACAACACTACTACAGAGGTTAGGAAGGCTTGATGACATGATTAAAAAATATCATCTGATTGGGTAAAATCACAATATTGAGTAGTAATTGATGCCACATTTCGTTCATTTGCAATATGGCAACTGTGATCAGGCAATTCAGGTAAATGAATAGTATGCAGCTGCCATATTTTCCCCTCAACCTCTGCAAGCCCTTCTGTTAATGAGATTGTATCTAAAGGTAAATACATACCACGCCCATCTGCTTTCATTACACTTTCTTTTATTGTCCAGTAATAATAAAAACGAGATAAAGGGGAGGCATGTTGATAAATATCCTGCCACTGCTTCTCTGTCATGTAATTTGCAAGATCATTTAACTCAATAGGACAGATTTTTTCAATATCAGCACCAATACGTCCTTTTGAGCTGAAAGCACAAATCACACCCCCCTCTGTATGAGATATGTTAAAATCAGGTGTGTCCATTAAATAAGGTCGCTTGAAGGCATTATAGTGTATTTCTTCTAATAGTGAATGAGAATAACCAAGATGAGATAAGCCTTTAATTAATAAAAGTTTTCCGTATAAGCAGGCTTGCCTATCTTGCCAACGATGAAAGCGACAAATATCATCATGTAATGTATCAGGAAGTTTGTGTAATAATAAACACCATCGTTCTTCTGATAATAAAAGTGTATTTTTACAATAAAAAAGTGTAACCACAACAACACCATTGTTATAAAATAATGACTATACTAATACATTGTTATAGCGTTGTAATTTTCTATTTTCACTATAATTTGCTATAAAATAGAGCTATCAATGTAATAGAAATAAACTATGAAAGTGATAATAATGTTTAATTTTGTTGTGAGCAACACATTAAAGCGTTTTATAGATGACGGAACATAATACGACTATGTCCAAAACTTTACCTTTTAAACAGCGTTTATCTTACCAACAAGCAAAAATTGTTGTATTGATTGGTATGTCGCTAGGTATTCTTTTTAGCTTATTACAAGTGACTTTAGATTATCGTGCAGTTAAAAATTCTTTTGATAGTAATGTTGAGCAAACTATTAATATTTTAAAAAAACCTGCAGCGCAAGCTGTTTATACTTTTGATAAACAGTTAGCGCGGGAAGTATTAGATGGTTTATTTCATTATGAATTAATTTTTAATGCAAAAATTATTGATGATACTGAACAAATTTTAGCGCAACGTAATCGGTTGCATAAAGATACGAAAGGAAAGTGGCTTTCTACCTTATTATTTGGGAAGAATAGAGTATATAGCTTTGAATTATCCCTAAAAGAGCATAAGAAAAAAGAGGTGATTTATGGTTATTTAATCACTAGTATTGATACACATCGATTTGCAAATAGCTTTCTAAAGCGTTCGGGGGTCAATTTTATCACAGGGGTTATTTATAGTTTATTACTCGCTATTATTTTATCTATTATTTTTCATTATATTGTTACAAAACCCTTATCTCATATGGCGCACTTACTCACTACGATTGATCCACGTAAACCTGAGAAAACTCGCCTTGAATATTCTTCAGGACATGAACAAAATGAGCTGGGACAGCTTGTTACCTCTGCCAATCATTTATTACATACTATTGATGAACGTATCACTGAACGTGATTTATTTTTACGTGAAGTAGAAATGGCAAGAGAGGCAGCAGAGTCTGCAAACCTTGCAAAAAGCCAATTTATTGCCAACATGAGTCATGAATTACGCACCCCTTTAAATGCGATTATTGGCTACAGTGAAATGCTGGAAGAGGAAGCGGGAGAAGTACCACCTGAAGAAATGGTGCCTGATTTACAAAAAATTCATGCTGCAGGTAAACATTTATTAGGTTTAATCAATGATGTATTAGATATTTCTAAAATTGAAGCAGGCAAAATGGAGCTCTATAACGAAGAATTTTCTGTGGCAAGCATGGTTGATGAGGTGATTACTACTATACAGCCATTGGTCATACGTAATAATAACGAGTTGATTTTAACTTCTGATGAAGAATTGGGAAATATGTATGCTGATATTACTAAAATTCGTCAAAGCTTGTTAAACATATTAAGTAATGCCTGTAAGTTTACTGAAAATGGAAAGATTTTTTTCCATATTAGTAAGCGCAAAGTCACCTCTCAAAGTTGGTTATACTTTTCTATTACTGATACAGGAATTGGTATGACCAAGGATCAACAACGCAAATTATTCCAAGCTTTTACTCAAGCAGATTCCTCGACAACTCGTAAATATGGGGGAACAGGCTTAGGTTTAGTGATTACTAAACGCTTTACTGAAATGATGCATGGAAATATTTCCGTCCACAGTGAATATGGTGAAGGTAGTGAGTTTATTATTCGCTTACCTATCAATGCTGATACAAATGAAGAGAAACATCGTGTCTTTACTGAAATTGACAGTTCAACAAGTACCACCTCTTCTTTAGCCCCACATACTGATGATCGTCCACGCCATATTTTAGTGATTGATGATGACTCTAGTGTGCGAGAAATTTTACAAACCCATTTAGAGAATACTGGCTATAAGGTCACGGTCGCTGTGGGAGGAGATGAAGGTTTACATCTTGCTGATACATTACACCCCGATGCGATTACTTTAGATGTGATGATGCCAGGTATGGATGGTTGGATGGTATTATCTGCTTTAAAAAATAATCCAAATTTGGTCGACATCCCTGTTATTATGTTATCCATGATTGAGGAACGTAATTTAGGTTACTCTTTAGGCGCATCTGAATACCTAGTTAAACCTGTAGATAAAAGTAAATTAGAAACGGTCTTAAATAAATATTGGCAAACCCAGCATATTTCAGAAAAAATAAATAAGCCACTTGTATTAGTGATTGAGGATGATTCTACAACTCGTGAAATGTTAGGGCGGATGTTACATAAATTTGAATGTCACTCTCTACAAGCTGAAAATGGTTTACAGGGTTTAGAAGTATTATCTCATCATAACCCTGATTTAATATTACTTGATTTGATGATGCCTGAAATGGATGGTTTTGAATTTGTTGCACAAGTACGCCGTCAAGAAAAATATCGAGATATTCCTATTGTTGTATTAACAGCTAAAGATATAACGACTGAAGATCGGGAAAAGTTACATGATGGGGTACAGAAAATTTTCCAAAAAGGAGCCTATAAACGTGACAACATCCTTGCTGAAATTAATGAACTTTTAGAAAATGCTAAGTACAAACACTAACTTACTTTGGATACGTGCATAACAAATGCTAGAACCATTATTATTTTTATTTATATTAGCTCTTATTGTTTGGGTTTGGTTTGATACTTTACGCTGTCAGGAAATTGCACGGGGAATTTGCAAGCATATCTGTCAACAACACCGTTTACAATTGCTTGATGATACAGTGACATTACGTAAAACACGTATAGCCCGCACCCCAAAAGGTAACCTTTGTTTTAAACGTTATTACAGCTTTGATTTTTCTGATGATGGAGGCGAAACACGTATTCAAGGTTTATTAATTATGCGTGATATTCAGCTAGAAATGATTGAAGTGCCTGAGCATATTCAAGGTACAATCATGGCAAAATAGTCACATTTTTTGGGCTTCCTGCATCAGTACTAATCTAGCTTCTGAGAAAAATATTAAGCAATTACATAAAGAATTAAACTTATTATAAAACAGGAATATCTATGAAGATTAATGTCAATGGTGAAATACAAGAAGTAGAGGCTACATTAACCATTACACAACTTTTAAGCCAGTTAGTGCTCACAGGAAAACGCTTAGCAGTAGAAGTGAACTTAAATATTGTGCCACGCAGTCAATTTGATGCACACATTTTACAAGAAGGTGATAAAGTAGAAATCATCCACGCGATTGGCGGCGGTTAAAAGCTAATATAATAAAAAACGGCTAGCTCTGTCATAGAGCCAGCTGTTTTTTATGATACATAAAAGGATACAATCAGTGATTAATCAAATTTACGTACATCATCAATGACTTTGCCATCATTAGGCAAACTCTTTGGTGTGACAAATTCTACATCACTGCGTAATTTACACACTTCACGTACTGTATTTTTAATAGTATCTGCTAAACTGTCATCACTATTAGCCACTTCACAACGTAATGTCATGATATCGTTAACCCCTTCATGGGCAACAATTAAGCGAGCATTTTGAATTTCAGTATGGCGTTTAATCACTTCAGCAATTTGCTCAGGGTGGACAAACATACCTTTTACTTTAGTTGTTTGATCCGCACGTCCCATCCAGCCTTTTATACGCATATTCGTACGTCCACAAGGACTTTCACCTGCTAATACCGCAGACAAATCACCTGTAGCAAAACGAATCAGAGGATATTCAGGGTTTAAAGTGGTGACTACCACTTCCCCGACTTCTCCTTCTGCAACAGGATCACCTGTTCCAGGGCGGACGATTTCAACGATCACACCTTCATCAATTACTAAACCTTCACCTGCACTGGTTTCATAAGCAATTAAACCTAAATCAGCCGTGGCATAACCTTGGCAAATACTGATTCCAGCATCGTTAATTTGTTGACGGACAGCGGGTAATAAAGCTTCACCTGATACAAAGGCTTTTTTCAAACTGGATAGACTCACCTGCATATCAGCAGCTTTATCTAACATGATTTTTAAAAAAGACGGTGTCCCCATGTAACCTGTTGATTGGACATCAACAATACTGGTGACTTGTAATTCAGTCTGCCCAACCCCAGCAGGAAATACAGCACACCCTAAGGCCTGTGCGGCATCATCAAAAATCCATCCCCCAGGGGTTAAGTGGTAGGATAAACTGTTATGAACAATATCTCCTTCACGAAAACCTGCTGCATATAAAGCACGTGCCATACGCCAATAATCAACACGGCGTGCTTCAGGTTCATAAATAGGCCCTGGGGAAGAAAAAATCCGTCGCATTTGTGGTGCGGCTTTAGCTGTTAAGCCCCCAAATGGTGGGTTTTGCTTTTGTAATGCTGTTAAAGCACTTTTACGTGTCACAGGCAATTGTGCCAAGGCTTCACGCGAGGTGATCGCGCTGGCATCAACCCCATTTAAAATATCTGCAAAAGCAGGCGCATTCTGTTGGGCATTGGTAACTTGTGCAGGCAGCGCAGCAAATAATGCTTGCTCACGTTCTGCACGACTACGTGTTTCCAATTCATCAAAAAATAAGCTATCCGTCATCAATATATTCCTTCCTTGGTTTATGCTAACCAACGTTTACGACGACGGTAATGTTTCACATCACGGAAACTCTTACGCCCATCTTGGCTTAAGCCTAAGTAGAATTCTTTTACATCTTCATTTTCGCTGAGGCTTTTTGCATCCCCATCCATTACAACCCGTCCATTTTCAAGAATGTAGCCGTAATCTGCGTAACGTAATGCAACAACTGTGTTTTGTTCTGCAATTAAGAAACTAACTTTTTCTTTGCGATTTAATTCTTTCACAATTTCAAAGATTTCTTCTACTAATTGTGGTGCAAGCCCCATAGAAGGCTCATCTAATAAAATCATGTTAGGACGTGCCATTAAAGCGCGACCAATTGCCACCATTTGCTGTTCCCCACCTGAAGTATACCCAACGATGTTATCACGACGAGTACGTAAACGTGGGAAGTAATTATATACTTTTTCTAAGTCATCACGAATGGCTGCACGACCGTCTTTACGGGTGTATGCCCCTGTGAGTAAGTTTTCTTCCACTGTTAAATGTTCAAAACAGTGTCGTCCTTCCATGACTTGTACAACACCACGTTTTACAAGCTCGGCAGGGTTAAGTTGATCAATACGCTCCTCTTTGAAAGTAATAGAACCTTTGGTAACGTCACCGCGTTCTACACCTAAAATATTAGAGATAGCTTTTAATGTGGTGGTTTTCCCTGCACCGTTTGCACCCAATAAGGCAACAATGCCTCCTTCAGGTACTTCTAGGGAAACCCCTTTTAACACCAAAATCACGTGATCATAAATCACTTCGATGTTATTAATGGATAAAAATAATGAATCGTTATGTTCACTCACGATCGTAACCTACAGTAGCGGCTGAATGTGAATTATTGTTATCGTCAGAGACAATGACAGAAATCAGTAGAGGTTTGTGTGTAAACTCACTTATACAGCTATTTAATTTAGGTGTACAAGTGAGTTACACAGGCAGTATGCAAAAGATACATTACATATGCCTAATTAATAAGAAGGAGGTTTAACCTTCTTTAGAGCAATCACGTGGGGTGATTTTTTTCTCTTTAGCGTATTGTGTAGAAGATTCTTTAACCATTGCATTGGTTAATTCGTAATCAGGTGCAACCCAATCACTCACTACATTCCACTTAGTACCATCCCATTGCTGGAACTTAACTTTACCGCCCCCTTCATGATCAGCACAAGATGTTTTTAACTCTGATAAGAAGTTAAAGGCACCAATTTCTTTTAAGCGTTTTTCATCTAAATTGATGTTTTCTAATCCCCAGCGAACTTCTTCACCTGTTAAAGGACGTTTACCAAATTTAGCTTGGGCAGCAACAATGGCTTCTGCATTTAAGATACCGTGAATAACACCACGGTTGTAGTAGATAGAACCAATACGTTTCTCTTCTACATTACCGTTACCTTTTGCATACACATTCTTACGAATATCTTGGATAACTGGGAAGTTGTCGCCACCAGGGTGGAAGCCTGCTGCTACAAACCCTTTTGCAGCTTTACCTGCTGGAATCACATCTTCTTCAGATCCACTCCACCAAACACCAACCATGTGGTCAGCTGGGAAGCCAATACGTTTTGCTTCTTTTAAAGCTGTTGGGTTCATCACACCCCAACCACGTAAGATAACCCAATCAGGACGCATACGACGTACTTGTAACCATGTGGCTTTTTGCTCTAAACCGGGGTGAGCAACTGGGAAATGTTTTAAATCAAAACCGTATTTTTTAGCTTGGGCTTCAAGTAAACCAATGGTTTCTTTACCGTAACCTGAATCATGATGGATATGGGCAATTTTTTTGCCTTTTAATTTATCCATGCCACCTTCTTTCATACCAATGTACTTAATTTTAGTAGTACTTTGATTCCAGTAAGTAGTGACTAATGGGAAAACGTAAGGGAAAACGCTACCATCTGTGGTATCTGCACGACCGTAACCGATAGAAACAATAGGAATTTGATCCTTTTTAGCCCGTTCCATTGTGGCATAAGTTGCCCCTGTGTTAACGAAGTTAAACATAGAAGCCCCTGTAGGCCCTTTGTTTTTTAGACGCTCATAACACTCAATCGCACGGTCAGCTTTATAGGCTGTTTCACATTCTTCCCATGTGATTTTAACGCCACCAATACCACCATCACGCTCGTTTAGCATTTGCAGGTAATCCATGAATCCACCAAAAATAGCGGTTCCACCTGCTGCATAAGGACCCGTACGGTAAATAGGCATAGGAATGAATTGCTCATTTTCAGCTGCTTGAACAGCTAAAGGAGCAGTGATTGCACCTGAAAGCAAAATACCTGATACAAGACCAACGGTTGCTTTTTTTATACTCATGAAAACTCCTCTCCATTTGATGTATAGGGCGTTATTTATAAAGGGTGCCCTATGACAAAAATCTAATACAATAATTACATTGATTAGTTTTTATAGTGATTTATTGCTGAATCAGTAATAAATCAAATTATAGTATATTTTATGTAAAATACATATGATTTTACATGCTGTAGTGCAGCGTATTTATTACAGCTAACTACAATAAGTTAGTTGTGATAAGTCATTTTGCCATTATCTTATTAAATTATGCAAGCTATTTTTTATAATTTTTTTCAAATCTATATTTTTCATATATTTAAATAGTAAAAAATAGTTTTTTTAGTGAAAAAAACAAGCATACATAATTTAATGCAGTAAAATACATTTACCAATTTTACAATCTATTTATATACGTGTAGCTAACAAGGTATGCTAGCCACACGATATACTTATCACTAAACGTGAAAAGCAGTATTATTCTTTACTGCAATCACGTGGTGTAATATTGTTTTTATGAGCATACTCTGCTGCAGAAGCTTCAATTAAGGGTTGCACTAAACTGCTATCAGGATCCATCCAATCACTAATAATAGTCCATTTTTCCCCATCCCACTGCTGAAAATGGATTTTTCCATTTCCTTCATGGTTTTTACATGAAGTTTTAACAGCTGTCATCAAACCCTCAGCACCTAATGCTCTTAAAGAGTCATCAGTGATATTTAAGTTTTCATACCCCCAACGCATTTGCTCACCTGATAAAGGTTGGTTACCAAATTTACCTTGGGCTGTACGAATGGCTTCAGCATTTAAAATACCAAGCACAATACCACGGTTATAATACACAGAACCGATATTTGCTTCTTTTACATTACCTTTTCCATCTGCATAAATACGTTGACGGATATCAGTAATGACACGGAAATCAGCACCTCCTGCATTAAAACTAGGGGCAATAAAACCTTTTGCTGCTTTACCTGCTGGAATCACATCTTCTTCTGATCCTGTCCATGCACTCCCAATAATACGATTAACTGGGAAACCAGAACGGCGGGCTTCTTTTAAAGCAGTTGGATTCATTGCGCCATAACCACGCAAAAGTACCCAGTCTGCTTTAATACGGCGAATATGTAACCAAATTCCTTGCTGCTCTGTCCCTGTGGACGGATTAATAGAAAAATGTTCTACTTCAAAACCATATTTTTCAGCTTGTGCGTCTAAAATTTTCTGTGTTTCTTTACCATAAGCAGAGTTATGGTATAAATTCACAATTTTTTTACCTTTTAATTTATCCACTCCACCTTCTTGTTGAGCGATAAATTCAATTTTAGCCACGTTTTGTCGCCAGTAGTTTGCCACGAGAGGGAAAACATAAGGGAAAACTTCCCCATCTGTTGCATCACTGCGTCCACTTCCCATTGAAATTAGTGGGATCTTGTCTTTAGCCACTTTATCTAATAAAGCATAGGTTAAGCTAGTTTGTAAAAGAGAGAAGGAGGTGGCCCCTTTATCTCCTTTATTTTTTAGCTTTTCATAACACTCAATACCCCGATCAGTTTTGTATTCAGTATCACAAATTTCCCAAGATAAACGAACACCATTAATCCCTGCATCACGTGCATTAAGCATCGCCATGTAGTCCATGTAACCACCAAACATGGCTGTACTGGCTGCACTGTAAGGCCCAGAGCGATAAGTGGGCACAGGGACAAATTGTGTATCTTTAGGGGCAGGAGCCGCGCTAACCAATGTACTGCTTAATACAGTTGCCGCTAGCCCCACAAGCGTAATTTTTTTCATGTTTTAAACTCCATGTACTAAAAAATTATCTCTATTTTTCCATTCTTCACGCTTAGTGAGGGAAAGGCCATAGACGTAATTTTTCTTTTGCAATCTGCCATAAACGGGCTAAACCATGTGGCTCTACGATTAAGAAGAAAATGATTAATGCACCAAAAATCATTACTTCAATATGTGAAATCGTATCAGCATGTACTGCACCAGAGAATAAGCTAAAGAATACGTTTAACAAAATAGGGAGCAAGATGATAAATGCAGCCCCTAAGAAGGAACCTAAGATACTGCCAACACCACCAATAATGATCATAAATAAGATTTCAAAGGAGCGGGCTAAATCAAAGGCTTGCGCATCCACTGTGCCTAGGTATAAAAATGCCCATAATGCGCCTGCAACACCACAAAAGAAGGAGCTGATAGCAAAAGCTAATAGTTTAGTATTTAGCATTTTGATACCAATGACTTCTGCTGCAATATCCATATCACGAATTGCCATCCATGAACGCCCAACACTACTACGAATAATATTTGTCGCAGCTAAAGCAAAGACTGAAACAATACTTAAGGTCAGTAAATAGCGGCTAGCAGCAGAGCTAAATTCATAACCAAATATAATAATAGGTGGCGCAGTAATAATGCCTGATGCACTGTAGTTGGAGAACCAACCAAAACGGGTAAGTGCCCAAATAATAAAGAACTGTGCCGCTAAGGTTGCTACAGCAAGATAAAAACCTTTAATACGTAAACTGGGTAAACCAAATAGAATACCTACCCCTGCAGCAGTAAGCCCTGCTAAGATAAAATCAACAATCAGTGGCAGCCCCGGCATCCGTAAGGCAAAGTTATAGGCAGCAAACGCACCGACAGCCATAAAGGCAGCACTTCCTAATGAAAGCTGTCCTGCATAGCCAGTTAAGATATTTAAACCAATCGCAGCTAAGGAAAGGATTAAAAATGGAATTAAAATAGAGCCTAACCAGTATTCATTGGCAAAAACAGGCACAACAAAAAAGGCAACAGCTAATAAGCTTAAGATTCCAATTTTATCTTGTAAGATTGGAAAAATAGAGGAATCTGATTTATACGAGGATTTAAATTGTCCACATTCACGGTAAAGCATACTGTATTACACCCTTTCAATGTGTTTTTCACCGAAGAGACCTTCAGGACGGATTAATAAGATTAACATGGCTAACATGTAGGGGAACCAATCTTCGATTGCACCACCTACGTAAGGTCCAATATACACTTCAGCAAGTTTTTCAGACCCACCAATAATTAATCCACCGACAATGGCACCGGGGACGGATGTAAAGCCACCAAGAATTAAGACAGGTAAGGCTTTTAAGGCGATTAAGGTTAAACTAAATTGTACCCCTAAACGTGAACCCCATAATAAACCAGCCACTAAGGCAACCACCCCTGCAACCGCCCATACAATCACCCAAATTTGTTGTAAAGGAATCCCAACGGTTAAAGCTGCTTGGTGATCATCTGCTACCGCACGTAAGGCACGACCAATACGGGTTTTGTTAAAGAATACCGCAAGTGCAGCTACTAAAACCCCTGCTAATAATGCAGCAATAATATCAAATTGACTGATATACATGCCTGCAACAATGAAAGGCTCATCAGGAATACCTAAATCTAAACCGTGTACCTCTGTACCCCATAAAGTTTGTGCAAACCCTTCAATAAAGAAGGCTAAACCAATGGTTGCCATAAATAAGGTAATTTGTGGCTGGTTAACTAATTTGTCGAGTACCAGCTTTTGGATGGAATATGCCATCAATACCATAAATCCTAGGGTCAGTACTAATACTGCCCAGAAATTTAAGCCTTTTTCTAATAAACTAACAAAAGTCAGTGCGGCAAAAAAGACCATTGCACCTTGGGCAAAGTTTAATACTCCAGAGGCTTTATAAATCAATACGAAACCAAGGGCAACAAGAGAGTACATAACCCCTGCAAGCAACCCACCAATTAATACTTCAAAGAAAAAATCCACGCTGTGTCCTCCTTAATGATGGCACATTAATGTGCACCACCTAAATACGCATCAATAACTTCTTGGTTAGCACGTACTTCTGATGGGGGGCCCATTGCGATACGACGACCATAATCTAATACAACAACCGTATCAGAAATATCCATCACAACACCCATATCATGCTCAATCAACACAATGGTTGTTCCAAACTCGTCATTGACATCAAGGATAAAACGACACATGTCCTCTTTTTCCTCAACATTCATTCCTGCCATTGGCTCATCTAAAAGTAGCATTTCAGGCTCTGCCGCTAAGGCACGTCCTAACTCGACACGTTTTTGTAAACCATACGGTAAACGCCCTACAGGGGTTTTACGAATGGATTCAATACGTAAAAAGTCGATAATTTCTTCTACTTTATGACGATGTTCTATCTCTTCACGTTGTGCGGCACCCCAATAAATGGCTTGCTGTAAAAAGTTAGTTTTCATTTTTAAGTTACGCCCTGTCATGATGTTGTCTAATACAGACATCCCTTTGAACAGTGCGATATTTTGGAAAGTCCGTGCAATCCCTTGACGTGCGGCTTCATCAGCACGCATTTTGCTACGGGTTTGTCCTTTATAGGTGATTTTCCCTTCTTGAGGGTGATACACACCATTGATAACGTTCAGCATGGAACTTTTACCCGCCCCATTAGGACCAATAATCGCGGCTATTTCATGCTGCTTAACTTCTAAACTAATATTAGTTAAGGCTTTCACACCCCCAAAGCGTAGAGAAACATTCTCTACCTTCAAAAGGGTTTCACCTTTTTTTCTACCTGTTGATACCATGACTCAATCCTTTAACTTGCTTTCACAGCAGGGGTGTACGTTTTGGTATTACGGATTTTCAGGTCAGCTTTTACGACCCCTTCACGCCCATCTTCAAACTTCACTTGTGATTCAATATGACAAGTATCACTTTCACCGTATAAAGATTCGATAATATCTGCGTATTTCTCACCAACAATACGACGACGTACTTTACCTGTACGGGTTAACTCCCCATCATCGGCATCAAGTTCTTTGTGAAGAATTAAGAAACGTTTAATCTGTGAACTGGATAAGTGCTGATCTGTGGATAAGTCAAGATTGACCTGTTCAACACATTTTTCAATTAAGTCATAGACTTGATCCTGTGCTGCTAAATCAGTATAGCCTGCATAGGAAATATTATGACGCTCTGCCCAGTTACCGACTGAACCGACATCAATATTAATAAAGGCAGTGGCGTGATCACGTTTATCACCAAAAACAACCGCTTCTTTAATGTGTGGGAAGAATTTCAGTTTATTTTCAATGTACTTAGGTGCAAACATAGAGCCATCATTGATTTTACCCACATCTTTTGCGCGATCAATAATTTTTAAATGCCCATTATCATTGAAGAATCCTGCATCCCCTGTGTGGAACCAGCCATCCCCTTTCGCTTCTTCAGTGGCTTCATCATTTTTAAAGTAAGAATGAAATACACCAGGTCCACGGAAAATCACTTCGCCACTATCACTGATTTTAACTTCTGTATCAGTTGCAGGGGTTCCCACTGTATCAGGTTCAACTTCACCATTAGGTTGAATACATACGAATACCGCCCCTTCAGTCATACCGTATAATTGCTTAACGTTAATCCCTAGTGAACGATAGAAATCAAAAATATCAGGACCAATCGCTTCCCCTGCTGTGTAAGCAAGACGAATACGACTAAAGCCTAGTACATTTTTTAATGGACCATAAACTAACACATTCCCTAATGTATAAAGCAGGCGATCTTTTAAGGAAACAGATTTTTTATTTAAAATCTCAACCCCTACACGCTTTGCAACATCCATAAAGTAATGGAACATTTTTTGTTTCCATTCTGCTGCATCATCCATACGGATGTATACCTGCGTTAACAGGTTTTCATACATACGCGGTGGAGCAAAGAAATAGGTAGGCCCTAATTCACGCATATCGGTTAATACGGTTTCACTGCTTTCTGGGCAGTTGATACAAAAACCCCCTACATAGGCTTGTGCATAAGAGAAGATGTTATCCCCTACCCATGCCATAGGTAAATAGGCTAAAACTTCTTCATCATCACGTAAGCCTTCACGCTCAATCGCATTGCGGGCAGTAATAACAAGGTTGTCATAGGTCATCATCACCCCTTTAGGGCGACCTGTAGTACCTGATGTATAAATAATGGTACATACATCATCCCCTTTTGTAGAGGCTATCGCATCAGGGAAAAGACCTGTATTATCATATTCAAAATGATGTCCACGCTCTTGTATGCTTTCATAACTAGATAGGAAATCTGTTTCATACATTTCGTGGAAAAGCATTCCACGGGGATCATCAAAAATAATAAACTCTAATTTAGGGCAGCGATCTTTGATCTCTAATAATTTATCAACTTGCTCCTGATCTTCAACAATAGCAAAGCGGACTTCAGCATGTTCAAGCACAAATTGCATTTCTTCTGCAACAGAATCTTGATACAAAGCTAAAGGCACACCGCCCATACATTGGGCAGCAATTCCCCCCCAATATAAACGTGGGCGATTATCACCAATAATGGCAACTTTATCCCCTGCTTGTAAGCCCATTGCAGAGAGTCCACATGCTAAATCGCGGACTTCATCATGCACTTGTTTCCATGTCCAAGATTGCCAGATCCCTAAGTCTTTCTCACGAATAGCGACTTTATTGGGTCGGTTTTTGGCATGGTCTAATAATAATTTTGGAAAGGTATCTAGTTCGGACATAGCCGTATTCCATCATCCTCATGGTTATCGATACTGTACCTGTTTTTTATAGAGACAAGCTTTGCCTACCTCTTTGCCTTTATTACTTAGGCGCTAAACGAATCGCACCGTCTAAACGAATCACTTCACCATTTAGCATTTCATTATCAATCATATGCAATACTAATTTAGAAAACTCATCAGGACGGGTTAAACGTTTAGGGAACGGTACAGAGGCTGCTAATGCTTCTTGTACTTCTTCAGATAAACTACCTAACATAGGTGTTTCAACTAAACCGGGGGCAATCGTTAAGACACGAATCCCAAAACCAGAAAATTCACGCGCTGCTGGTAATGTTAAGGCAACAATCGCCCCTTTTGAGGCACTGTACGCAGATTGCCCAACTTGTCCTTCATAAGCTGCAATAGAGGCCGTATTGATCACAATACCGCGTTCTCCTGAGTCATTTAAAGGATCTAAGGTTGACATACCTTCTGCTGCAAGGCGCATCATATTAAATGTACCCATGACATTAACATTAATCACTTTGCTAAAGTCATCTAAAGGCATAGGACCGTTGCGTCCTACAATACGTTTTGCTAATAAAATCCCTGCGCAGTTAACTAAAACGCGGGCAGCACCATGTGCGGCAGCAGCTTCAGCTAATGCAGCCGTGGCACTCTCAGGGTTGGTGACATCACATTGAATCGCTAAACCACCGATTTCTTCGGCAACATTTTTAACTGCGTCAACATTAATATCTAATAAGGCAACTTTTGCTCCAGCAGCAGCTAATGCGCGTGCTGTCGCTGCGCCCATACCTGATCCACCACCTGTAACGACTGCGGCTAAACCATTAACTTGCATAAACACTCCTTTGAATTATTCTTATTTATTAGGCGATAAAAGGCTATTTTTTGCTCTTTTTTATAACCTAAAACAGTACTGATAATTTACTGTAAAAAATCTTTACTTAATTGTCTGAATTTAGGGTGATCAGAGCGATGTACCCATTCAAAAAAAACCATTTCTTTAGTAACAATATGTGCCCCTGCTTCACGCATACGCTCAATACCAACTTGGGCATCATTTGGGTTACGGGAAGAAATCGCATCTGCAACAACAAAGACTTGTTTACCTTCTGCTAGTAATAACATCACAGTTTGTAATACACACACGTGTGCTTCCATCCCCACGACAATAATATGATCTTTTTGTGTATCAAGGATATGCTGCTGACATGTAGGTGATGCCATGCAAGAGAAATGGGTTTTATCCATCACGGGGGCTAAAGGGCTGATGTTTTTAAGCTCATCAATCGTGCCACCTAAGCCTTGTGGATATTGCTCAGAAATAAGGGTTTGAACTTCAAGAATATTTGCCAATTCCATTAGCCATGAACAATGTTTTACCAATTGTTCATATCCATGCACAGCACGGTATAACTTTTCTTGTACATCAATGACTAATAAACATGACTTATCTGCTTCTATTAACATAGGCTATTTCGCTGTAAAATAATTGTTTTTGCCTCAACTCCAAGGTTCATCCATGGCTAGAATTACCTTAGACCTCCCCGATACTTTTGTATTCTCTACAGAAATTCCTGTAACCATTAATATGATTAACTACGGTGGACATGTGGGCAATGATGCCATCTTGTCCGTAGCGCATGAAGCGCGTATCCGTATGCTCACCGATAAAGGTTTTAAAGAGCTAGATATTGATGGTTTTGGGCTCATCATGACCGATACCGCCATTATTTATAAAGCGGAATCATTTCATGGTGATATATTGAAAGTTTCTGTAGGACTAAGAGACTTTAATAAGTATGGCTGTGATATTGTTTATCACATCACTACAGTGGCAGATGAGAAAGAAATCGCCCGTGTTAAAACGGGAATTGTCTTTTTTGATTACACGTGCCGCAAAGTCTCCGAAATTCCTCCTGCGTTTAAATCGGTATTTTGTAAAGAAGCAGCAGCCTTGTAAATAGAAGTAGGTCTCCTCGCATCCCCTTCTATGATAAATTCATTACCTATATCTCCCCCTATTAATTCGTTTTTAGGGTGGGGAGTTATAGTGTTCTCCTTTGTTGTCATCTGTGATATCTGTGTAGCTTATAATTGTAAAATATATATATTTTATCTAGCTACATTATTTAGTTATATAGAAAATCACAGTTTTCTCAAGATAACACTATTGACGTATAAGTCAATACGTTTTTATACGTCATAATGTATTTTGAGTAATGAGAGAAGCGCATCTCTTTCTCCTCTCATCATTGTTAAAACAACAAAGTGTGCTGCTTATTACACCTAATAAAATGTTGGTACTATTACTTTACATGTTACGACGGTATTTACCACCAACTTCAAATAAAGCGTGAGTGATTTCACCTAATGAGCAATAACGCACGGCTTCAATAAGGATTTCAAACACATTTTCATCTTTAATTGCGGCTTCTTGTAAGCGTGCAATTAACTTCTCTGCATTGTCTTTATGCTCAGTATTAAACGCTTGTAGGCGAGTAATTTGGCTTTCTTTCTCTTCTGTTGTAGAACGTGCTAATTCAATCGTGACATCTTCAGCAGGTTTTGGATTTAAGAAAGTATTCACACCAATGATAGGTAAACTACCATCATGCTTCATCATTTCATAATACATTGATTCTTCTTGAATCTTACCACGTTGATAACCTGTTTCCATCGCACCTAATACACCACCACGCTCGGAAATATTTTCAAACTCTTGTAATACTGCCTCTTCAACTAAATCAGTCAGCTCATCAATAATAAATGCACCTTGTAATGGGTTTTCATTTTTAGATAAGCCCCACTCATTATTAATAATTAATTGAATTGCCATCGCACGACGTACAGAGTCTTCTGTTGGGGTGGTAATCGCTTCATCATAAGCATTGGTATGTAAACTATTACAGTTATCATACAAGGCAATTAATGCTTGTAATGTGGTACGAATATCATTGAAATCCATTTCCTGTGCGTGTAAAGAACGCCCAGAAGTTTGTACATGGTATTTTAATTTTTGGCTGCGTTCGTTTGCACCATATTTAAAGCGCATTGCCACAGACCAAATGCGACGCGCAACACGTCCCATCACTGAATATTCTGGATCCATTCCATTGGAGAAGAAGAATGATAAATTCGGTGCAAAATCATCAATGTGCATACCACGAGCTAAATAGGTTTCAACATAGGTGAAGCCATTAGCAAGGGTAAAGGCTAATTGTGAAATTGGGTTCGCACCTGCTTCCGCAATATGGTAACCAGAAATTGAAACAGAATAGAAGTTACGTACTTGATTATGTACAAAGTACTCTTGAATATCACCCATCAGTTTTAAGCTGAACTCTGTAGATAAAATGCAGGTATTTTGTCCTTGGTCTTCTTTTAAGATATCGGCTTGGACTGTACCACGTACATTTTTTAGTACCCATTCACGGATTTTTGCAATTTCATCATCTGTGGGTTCACGTCCATTTTCTTCACGGAATTTAGTGAACTGCTGATCAAAAGCAGTGTTAATAAACATTGCTAAAATAGTCGGTGCAGGTCCATTAATTGTCATGGAAACCGAGGTAGTTGGGCTGCATAAATCGAAACCACCATATAAGACTTTCATGTCTTCTAGTGTAGCGATGGATACACCCGAGTTTCCTACTTTACCGTAAATATCAGGACGGTGATCAGGATCGCCCCCATATAAGGTTACCGAGTCAAATGCAGTAGATAAACGTTTTGCATCAGAGTGTTTAGATAAGTATTTAAAACGTTTATTGGTACGGAAGGCATCCCCTTCCCCTGCAAACATCCGTGCAGGATCTTCACCTTCACGTTTAAAGGCAAACACACCCGCCGTATAAGGGAAACTCCCCGGAACGTTTTCACGTAATAACCACTTTAATAATTCACCGTGATCTTCATAAGTCGGTAAGACTACTTTACGGATTTTAGTGCCTGATAAAGAAGTACGAGTTAATGCAGTACGGATTTCTTTATCACGAATTTTGACAACATACTCATCACCTGAATAGCTTTCCTTAACCGTTGGCCATAAGTTGAGTAATTTACGGGCACGGGGGTCTAATGCATCATCTTTTTTACTAATTAAACCGTCTAAGCCCTCTGCGTCTTTATCCACTTCGGCTAACATACGCTTAGTTTCACGTAGTTGTTGTAATTCACGCGCTGTTTTAGATTGCTCTGCTACATCTTCATGGTAGCCACGTACTGATTCTGCAATTTCAGCTAAATAACGCTGACGTTGAGCAGGGATAATAATGCTATTACTGCTTGATTCTTTCACACTGACAGCAGGTAAATGTCCACCTGTTGTCCAGTCAGTCATTTCTTTTTCAGCAAAAATTTCTACTAAACCTTGGTATAGTGCAGTCACCCCGTCATCATTAAAGCGGGCGGCAATGGTACCAAAGACAGGCATATCATCAGGAGAAGTATGGAAGGCATTACGGTTGCGCTGCATTTGCTTACGTACATCACGTACTGCATCCCGTGCACCTTTACGATCAAATTTATTGATCGCAACGATATCAGCAAAATCCAGCATATCAATTTTTTCTAATTGACTGGCTGCACCAAACTCGGGTGTCATCACATACATAGAGAGATCAACATGCGGCACAATGGCAGCATCCCCTTGACCAATCCCTGATGTTTCCACAACGATTAAATCAAAACCTGCAAGTTTTGTGGCAGCAATAATTTCTGGTAAGGTCGCAGGGACTTCATTTCCTGCTGCACGCGTTGCGAGAGAACGCATGTAAATATTTTCACCATCATTTGCATTCATACGAATGCGGTCACCTAATAAAGCTCCCCCACTCTTACGGCGAGAAGGGTCAACAGCAATAACAGCAATTTTTAATTGATCATTATGATCTAAACGAATACGGCGAATTAATTCATCAGTTAAGGAGGATTTACCTGCGCCCCCTGTTCCTGTAATTCCAAGTACAGGGACTTTTTTCTCTAGTGCAGAGGCGCGATCATAAATTGTTTTTTTAACGTCATCACTAGCAGCTTGATTTTCTAAAATAGTAATCAGACGGGATAAGGTTTGATAATTAGTATCTTTATCTAATTGCTCAAAATCGGTAGTCACCCCTTCGCCTAGGTCAATATCACAGCGTTCAAGGATATCATTGATCATCCCCTGTAAGCCCATTTTCTGACCATCTTCAGGTGAATAGATATGTGCCACACCGTAATCATGTAATTCTTTAATTTCTTCAGGAACGATAACACCACCGCCCCCACCGAATACTTTAACTTTATCACCACCGTTTTCACGTAGTAAATCTACCATATATTTAAAGTACTCGACGTGTCCACCTTGGTAAGAGCTGATTGCAATACCTTGAGCATCTTCTTGGATGGCAGCACGTACCACTTCATCAACAGAGCGATTATGCCCTAGATGAATCACTTCAGCCCCTGTACTTTGTAAAATACGGCGCATAATATTAATTGATGCATCATGTCCATCAAACAAACTGGCGGCAGTGACAAAACGAATTTTGTTTTTAGCACTGTACGTCTCAGGCATGTGGATAGTTTGTGAGTTATTACTCTTCATCAGAATCCCCCGATGGCACACAAAAGCTCAAATTTTGCTGCTGACCTTTGCTGAATAGTATATTTAGACTTACTCTAGTTGACGTAAACGTCAACCTGCTTGACAGCATTGTACTCTAGTTGACGTAAACGTCAACCTTAAACGAGAATTTATTTTTATACTAGAGTAGCGACATATAACTAAAAACTTATGTATATGTAAAATAAATGGACTATATGACATACCATTTTTTAGTGTTATATGTTGAAAATAATATATTGATATAGCAGCAAATAAGCCGTGTGTGGTTAAAAATAATAGCCATAATCTACACTGTGAAGCCCATTTTCACCTAAGTTCAGGTAAGCCAGTGTGATCGCTGCAATAAGAAGTATATTTTATATTTAAATAGCACGATTATAAGTATACAAAAGGATACTATATGCCAAAAATGTACGTACTACCCAAATAGATAGTTATTGATTACAATAATTGTAATTAAAAGTAACAGCGTTTGTAGTGTGCTATTCTCTTTATTTGTTCAGTTATATATCAATGAATCACCACTATAACAAATAATTTACTATTTCAACACTCTGTTTTACATCCAATACAACAGATAGCTATTTAAAACAACACTAATTATTGTCTATCTAACTTTGGATAGATAAGGAGGATTTATATGAATAATTTTAAAGCATTACGTGTTCATCAAGTTGAAAAAGGAACAGAGTACCGCTTTGATACGATTAGTATTAATGAGTTATCAGAAGGGGAAGTAGTTTTAAAAGTTGCCTACTCCAGTATTAACTATAAAGATGCCTTAGCCATTACAGGAAAAGGTAAAATCATGCGTAAATTCCCGCTGGTTGCAGGGATTGATGTCGCAGGAACTGTAGTTAGCTCTAGTGATAACCGTTACCAAGAAGGTGATGAAGTATTAGTCGTTGGCTGTGGTATTGGTGAGAATTTTGATGGCGGCTATGCAGAATATGCACGCGTATCTGCCAATTCTATTGTTAAGCTCCCTACAGGTTTAACTTTACGCGAAAGTATGGCAATTGGTACCGCAGGGTTTACTGCTGCTCTAGCAATTCAGCGTATGGTTGATAATGGACAAACCCCTGAAATGGGTGAAGTCCTTGTCACAGGGTCTACAGGCGGTGTAGGAAGTTTAGCTATTAATATGCTAAATAAAGCAGGTTTTGACGCGGTTGCCTTAACCCGTAAAGCAGAACAAAAAGACTATTTAATTGGTTTAGGGGCAAGCCGTATTTTATTAGCAGATGAAGTTGATTTAGGTAAACGTCCCCTAGAGCGTGCAGAATGGGGGGGCGCGATTGATAATTTAGGCGGTGATACCTTAACATGGCTAACTCGTACCGTAAAACCATGGGGTAATATCGGCTCTATTGGTTTAGCCAGTTCACATAAGTTAGATACTACCGTGATGCCATTTATTTTACGTGCAGTCTCTTTATTAGGCATTAACTCTACAGAAGTCCCCACCGCATTACGTGAAAAAGTATGGCAACGTTTAGCCACTGATTTACATCCTGATGTTGATGCCATTACAAATCGTGAAGTGGCTTTAGATGATCTACCTGCTGTGATGCCTGATTATATTGATAGCAAAGTGACAGGACGTACTGTAGTACGAATTAGTTAATCATACCTTTTATATTCCTGATTAGATAATGAGGGCACCCCTTGTGGGTGCCCCCTATATGTATTTTTAATATTCCCCTTCTTTTATCTCCCCTTTTTCTTAATTCTAAAATTAATATATATAATATTTATTAAGCCTAAACCTCCTGCTGATTTAATAACAATATTGCTTTTCATTAATTTAATGAAGATACTTAATTCATGCTAAATAAATCAGTTTTTTATATCTCAGAGTCTCTTTGTTCTTAAATAATTATTGTCTAAAAAAGTTTACATACTGTTATGAGTAGAGGAGCAGCTTTATGAGTTTACAGAATAAATTATTACTAATGGTAGGGGTTACTTTATTGGTTACATTTATGGGGGTAAGCACAATTAGCTATCAAACAGCCCATGATGTAGCAGTAAAAAATCTGTGGAGAGAAGCTGAAAAGGTACGTAATTTTATTATGGCATATCGCCATACAGGGCAAAAAGTTTTTATTGAGCATGAAATCCCTATGATTGAAAAAAATTTATACCTTTTTCCTTCATTTTTAATAGGGTCTATTTCAGATAACTACAGTGACTGGGATAAAAGTGGCTTTCGTTTTCGTAATGTCACAAAAACCCCTCGTAACCCTAAAAATGCAGCCGATTCTTTAGAACAAGAAGTAATGGATTTTTTTAAAGAAAATCCCAAAGAAGAGCTTGTATTTAAACCCTTTGAGAATAAAAAAGGTGAACCCTACTATTTATATGCGCGTCTTATATGCGCGTCCACTTTGGATCGAAGGGCATTGCTTATCTTGTCATAATAAACCTGAAGAAGCTCCTGCAAGTATTCGTGAACGTTATACAACAGGCTGGTCATATAATGTAGGAGATTTAAGTGGCATATTGAGCATTAAAATACCTGCTAATACCATATCACAACAGACATGGCGGGTATTTACAGAACATGTAGTGATTCAGTTAGCTGGTTTTTTATTAATTTTTGCCATTATTGTGTGGGTGATGCGTTGTCATATCCTCAATCCAATGAAAGAGTTGACAATAGGTATGCAAGATATTGCACAAGGTGATTATAAACGCCAAATTACAGGCATGTCAGGAGAGTTTGCAGTATTAAGTGATACCTTTAATTGTATGGCAACAAAGCTATATGAAAATCAAGTGGCATTAAATAGCTTAAATACAGAATTAGAACAACGAGTTGAAATGCGTACTCAAGAACTTGAGCAAGCCAATAATAAAATTTCAGATCTGAATATACAATTACAAAGTGAAAATGATCGCTTAGGAACAGAATTAGCGATTACCCGAGAACTACAAGAGATGCTACTCCCTAAAAAAGCAGAACTTAAGCTAATTCATGGAATTGAAGTGGCAAGCTTTATTGCCCCTGCAACAGAAGTAGGGGGGGATTATTATGATGTATTACCTCACCCGCATGGCGTCACTATTGGGATTGGTGATGTGACAGGGCATGGTTTAGAAAGTGGTGTCATTATGCTAATGGTACAAATGGCAATTCGCACTTTAATCCGCCATAACATTACAGATTTAGAAATTATTTTAAACGTTGTCAACACAGCATTATTAGAAAATATTCAGCGTATGGGGACAGATAAAAACCTTAGTTTACTCTTATTAGATTTTCAAAACGATACGGTACATATTGCAGGACAACATGAGGAAGTATTAATTGTACGTAAAAATGGCGAAATTGAGCGAGAAGATACTATTAATTTAGGTTTTACTGTTGGTTTAGAGCAAAATATTGCTGAATTTATTGATACACGCCGTATTACCTTACAGCAAGGGGATGGGGTAGTGATTTATACAGATGGTATTACAGAAGCCTTTAACCAAGCGGGTGAAGAGTATGGTATTGAACGCTTATGCAGCATGATTCATTTACATTGGCAAAGCTCATCAACAGAAGCGATTCAAGCCAAAATTATTGATGATGTCTATCAACATATGGAGGGATTACCTGTTTCCGATGACATTACCCTGTTAGTTATTAAGCAACAAGAAAAAAAACAGTAGCTTAGTTTTCCATAATAAAAAGGGGGAATAAGTTACCTTATTCCCCCTTTTTTATATAAAAGAAATTATTGGTGATGCTTTATACAAGCTCTTCCCAATTATTTAAATCTTAATCTCTGTATTGTTTCTTTTTAGATTTGTATGGTTTTTTAGATTTATAAGGTTTTTTGTCATCATTATTATTATTCCCACCACGAGAATAACTATTACCCCCTTCTTGCCCATTAGATTCGGCAATATTCAACATCTTACCGCATACACGGACTTTCTTAAGATGTCTGAAGGTATCATCAGGAATACCAGCAGGTAGTTCAATTGTACTAAATTCATCAAATAACTTAATGCGCCCAATGTAACGGCTTTCCATTTCCGCTTCATTCGCAATAGCCCCAACAATGTGCTTAGGTTCTACCCCATCTTCACGACCCACTTCTAGACGGTAAGTCATCCAATTTACATCATCGTTACGACGACCACGATCACCTCGGTCGTTGCGATCACGACGACCACGGTCACCGCGATCACTACGATCACGGTCACGACGGTTACCCCGATCATCATCATCACGACGTTGACGACGAGGTGTTTCAGGTAATTGTAAAGGACGATCACGCTGTGCTAATAATGTTAAAGCTGCAGCAATATCAATTAATTCTAATTCACTTTCATGTTGGAAAGCATCCATTAATTGACGGAAGAAATCTAAATTTTCATTAGCAAGGACTTCATTCACTTGCTCTTTAAAACGCTCAATACGTCGTCCGCTGACTTCAGCACGACTTGGTAAACCCATTGGCTCAATTTCTTGACGAGTAGAACGCTCAATAGTGCGTAACATACGACGTTCACGTGGGGCGACGAATAAAATAGCTTCCCCTGTACGTCCTGCACGTCCTGTACGACCGATACGATGAACATATACTTCACTATCGTAAGGAATGTCATAGTTAATAACATGACTAATACGGGATACATCTAATCCACGTGCCGCAACATCTGTTGCAATAATGACATCTAAATCACTATTTTTTAAACGTTCAACATTTTTTTCACGTTGCGCTTGGTTCATGTCACCATTTAAAGCTGCCGCAGCATATCCCCGCGCTTCTAATTTCTCTGCTAACTCTTCAGTTGCACTCTTAGTCCGTACAAAGATAATAATGGCATCAAAAGTTTCTACTTCTAAAATACGGGTTAAAGCATCTAACTTATTTACCCCACTGACTAACCAATAACGCTGTTTAATCGCGCCCACTGTAGCCGTTTTGGTTTTAATCTTGATTTCAACAGGATTTGTTAAGTAATTATCAGCCACTTTACGCACTTCACGTGGCATGGTTGCGGAGAATAAAGCAACTTGACGCTCTTTAGGCGTATGATTAATGATCCATTCCACTTCTTCAATGAAGCCCATGCGCAACATTTCATCCGCTTCATCTAATACTAATGTTTTTAAGCCACTGAGTACTAATGAGCCACGGCGTAAGTGATCTGCAATACGCCCTGGAGTGCCTACCACAACATGTACACCACGACGTAATGGGTGTAATTGTTGCCCCATTGCTTGACCACCATAAATAGGTAGGACGTGGAAGTTTTTTAAATTACGTGCATAACGTTGGAATGCTTCAGCAACCTGAATCGCAAGCTCACGTGTAGGAGTTAATACTAAAACTTGTGGTGAACGTTCGTTTAAATCAATGTTACTTAATAGAGGCAGGGCAAAAGCAGCTGTTTTTCCTGTTCCTGTTTGCGCTTGACCAATTAAATCATTTTTTTCTAATAAAGGAGGAATGGCAGCGGCTTGAATAGGGGAAGGGGCTTCGTAGCCTACGTCTTGAACCGCTTTAAGAACGGGGGCTGAAAGAGATAATTCGCTAAAATCATTAATTGTCGTGGACATAGATGATGGTACCTATAGGGATGCAAAGAGAGCGTAAAAAGTAACAGGATGAAATCAAGTCATCAGTATTTACATCGGGGCATTTTTATCCAAAGAGAGAGAATACATGTCGTGTATTACTCAAAACACAGAAAGTAAAGCAAGAAAAATAAGGAGATTTTTTAAATCTCATTTTTATCTGCTATATCATGCTTGGCATTGATAAATAGGGTTGGTTTCTATGGGGATGTCTTACCGCACAATGTAATTGTGCCTCTTCACTTTCCATACACACACCTGACCATCTAGTTATGTTCTCGTGTCATAACCCTGGTTTATTCTGTCCAAGAAAACCGCCCATACTAACAGAAACCTAATAATAAATATATAGTTATCAAAAATAGTTTTGATTTAATGCTGATTTCTTGTTGTCGAGCAAAATGTGCAATCACCCCTGTATAGAATGCAAGTTGAATTGAATCAATAAGGTGCATTGATACCCCTCTTGTCAGTCAGTATTAGAACATAGAGGTATTTTTAACGGCTATACAAAGCATGAGTGTGGTCAACTAATAATAAAAATGACACACTGCAACATTTACTCGGCGTATTCTAGCACAGATATATAAAAATAGGTGTACCTATTCTGTATTATTCATGTTCTTTATTAAGCAGCTTAGAAACTGAAATAAGCTATTTTTAGTGCATTATTACTTCCCCAATAAAAAATCATTAACAAAAATTATTATTTTTATATGAATTTTTAGAGACATAAAAAAAGGGAAAATGATTAAAACCATTTTCCCTTTTTATCTACTGTTCTACTCAAAATGCTGTATTGCAAAAAGTAAAGCAGCCTATTTTTTACCTATTCGCGACTTAACGGCGTTTATTTAGCATATGTTTAGTATCAGGGCCTATTGGTAAGCCATAATCATGAGAAGCTAACACCACACCATCATTTGCACGCACTAATTTTGCATTCACGTAAACAGTGCGCTTTCCTGCTGCATATGTCCCAACTAATACTGCATGAGCATCATGTTGTAAACTGATTTCACGAATTTCACGTGATAGCAATAATTCACCTGTTTGCTCTTGAATAAAAACGTTATTACGCAATTTCATTTCAAAAACTTTAAAGCCTTTTTTAGAAATGGCAGAGCCAATTTGTTCTGCAACAATGCGCCCAAAAGTAGAGGAGCGATGTACATTATCAATATTTACAAAGCTTGCCACTAAAATAGGTTTTGTAGGTAAAAGGTTTAGGCCTTTGCCATTATTAGGATTTTTATAGTGATGGGACACTTCACCTAATAATGAATCAGCAGCATGATAACTGGTTTTAACCAGATCAGCATCTTCAATTTGTTTATTTTTAGGTTGTGATGAACAGCCTGTAATAAATAAAACACATGCGGTGACACACGCTAATTTTACGATATTTTTTCTCAACATAATGAACAACCTTGTTAACAATTACCCGCACGGCAATTGACTAAGTTAAACGAACGGCTGTCATTTTCATAATGGTCTTGATCACCCGTGTTAATGTAATATATTGCGGTATCACCAAAAATGTATTGATTACCTAATGTCATCGAGGTGGTAATCGCCACTTCACTTGCAGTGATAGGTCCTAACCATGCCCCGCCAACACGACGATTTTTATGTTGAGTCACCTGCATTTCATATTCCAGCATCAACGGATTATCATATTTAATATCGTCTTCACAATCTAACAGATTATCACGTTGTAACATGCTTTCATTACGAAAACGTTGACGATCAACCCGTGTCATCTTATCAGTAGCTAAAGGATGCGTATTCGCATCATTTATGCGTGTGACTTTATCACGGTAACATTTATTTGTAATGACAAATAACCCTCTTTGGATAAGCTGATTACGTAACAAATCATCAAAAGTTTTCCCAAAGTCAGCCTTTTGTTGTTCGCGCGTCGTTCGTATATAAATAGGTAGAGACTGTTGACTTAATACAGCAAGTTCAGGATTATTATTTAATGTCTCTTGAATCCGATCCGCCACATTTGCAGCTAAAACATCCCAATGATGAATAGCTTGCATTTTCCGCTGTGCCGTAATCGGATACGATGTTGCCACAGGTACAGGGCGTTGTGAACACCCAGTGATAGTGAATAGCCCTATTAAGGAAAGTAATAGTAAGCGTTCTTTCATGAAGAAAAGCCCTCAAAGCGTATTTAAAGCTCTTTATATTTAATGAATTATTCAATCATATTTTTTATTATGATGCGAGCATTTTTTTATATATTGCAATAACTAATCGCATTATCTTAATGTAATTTATAGTTATTAGTGTAGTTAAAAAATAGGATTATACCAGCGAAAAACAGGTATGTTATTTGCTTCGTGGTTTATTAACGTTAAAAATAATACGATAATAAGATAAAACAGAGAGTAGGGGTGTTTTATGATGTGTAATAATCGTCTTTTTTGCAGTGCTGTGCTGCTATTGTTCCTCACAGGGTGCTCAGGTTTATTACCTAGTATTGAGCAAACAACCAAATCACCATGGGAAAGTTTTGGAGAAGCGAAAAAATCCTTTGATAAAATTACGCCTAGGAAGACTACCACGGAGGAGTTGAAGCAACTGGGCTTTGATCCTTTTGAAACCCCTAATGTGACCTTAATCACCTATTTAGAGATTATTGAGCATTTTATGCCCAACCCTTCTATCACTTTGCAACATCTCGACCCTGGGGTCAGAGCTTGCCTAAAATCACGTCATGCTTGTCATGGCTACGCGGTCGCGCCTAAGATGGAAACCAGTCGTCGCTATGGTAATACCGCTGCGGATTTATTTAATTTCCGCCGCAAAACCATGACTACAGGTTGGGAGTTTGATGCCTTAATTGTCATTAAAGATGATTTAGTGGTGTATAAATTATGGGGAGGACAGCCTAATATTGAGAAATTTGAAGACAAACGCAATCCACTGGGCCCTTTACAGGATGTGGGTAAATTACTTAAGTTTTAATGCTGTAATTTGATAATAATGAAAATAAGGTATGTCTTAGTCTTAAGCATTATTTTTTACCTAGGCAGCTTCTCCTGTGGGCAAGCTGCTTATGTAGAAAAAAATCATCGTGTTTGCCATCAATTGAATACACCAAGTATGCAAACTGATGCAGTCACCTTGTTAACAAAACATTCATTTTTAGTTAATTTTCCGGGGTATCAAAATGTGTGTTTTCTTGCCTTGCGTACACCAATAAATTATCAATTTATATTAAGTAATCTGGCATCCCAAGAGCTGTATCATTTTGTATTACCTAAAACTGTGACCCCAAAATGTCATTTAATTGCTGTCGCATTTGACGATTTTAATCAGGATAAATTTGCAGAATTGGTGATCATGCAACGCTGCCAAGCAGCGGCTAATAATGCCTATTACCAACATGCCATTTTCTGGAGTCGTACCACAGGGTGGAATTGGTATTATGATCCAAAAGTCAGCCGTGAAATCAGCAATTATGCTAAATACGCCAAGGTAAAGCAGTATTTACAGCATCACCCTGAAGGACACGCGCCCACAGTACTGCTATTAACAGGGCAATTAAAAACGGATCCGATTGGTTTTTTATTTGTCCCTGATAATGAGCTATTAACCCTTTATGAAATCGATCGCTATCCCAATTATATGAAACAACAAGCTACACAATTATTGCCCCATACGGTAAGAATTAGTGCTAAACTTGTACGCACTTATCAACGTGGTCAAATGACTTATAAGGTCATTGATTTATTAAGCATTGATAAGATACTTCCTTGAGATATTATAAATAAAAAGAATGAGTGCATGACAATAACCCCCCATGCCACGCCACCTGTGATAATAAAACGCCTTGGGCAGGCAGAATACGCCAGTACCTATAAAGCAATGCAAGGTTTTACTGACCAGCGTGACAGTAATACGCCTGATGAATTATGGATATTGGAACATCCACCTGTGTATACACTAGGATTAGCAGGGAAAGAAGAGCATTTATTAAATACAGGGCAGATTCCTGTACACCATATTGATCGTGGTGGACAGGTGACTTATCACGGTCTAGGTCAATTGGTCGTATATGTATTAATGGATGTGAAACGCCGCCGCTGGGGCGTGCGTCAACTGGTGACAGCCCTAGAACAAGCGGTGATTGACTATTTGGCAAGCTACCAAGTGATAGCTGAACGGCGCGACAATGCCCCAGGAGTCTATGTTGCAGATAAGAAAATTTCTGCGCTGGGTCTACGTGTGCGGCGCGGCTGTAGTTATCATGGCTTAAGCTTGAATAACACCATGGATACACGTCCCTTTAATGGAATTAATCCTTGTGGTTATGAAGGGCTGGAAGTCACGCAGTTGATTGACGAAGGCATTGATGTATCTATGGAAACTATGGTAGATACCTTTATTCCTTATTTGATCGCTGCCTTAGATTACACAGCCTATGAAACGGCTGAAATCAGCTCATAATCCTTATATTTATACTAAAAATCCTCTACTGTCCCTACCCTGTCATTGAGTGAGATGTGAATACAATGAGTAAAAGTTCTGTAAAAACAGGTGTTCCTTTACGTGGTGAAGATAAAGTCGCGCGTATTCCCATTAAAATTGAACCTACGGATATTAAAACCCGTGAGCGTAAACCCGACTGGATTCGTATTAAAGTTCCCTTAGGTAACAGCGTTAAGAAAATTAAAGATCAGTTACGCGAAAACAGTTTAAATTCTGTTTGTGAAGAAGCCACTTGTCCCAATTTAAACGAATGTTTTTCAAAGGGAACGGCAACTTTTATGATCATGGGGGAAATTTGTACGCGTCGTTGTCCTTTCTGTGATGTAGCACACGGTCGCCCAAACCCACTTGATCCTGATGAACCTAAAAATCTGGCAAAAACTATTGCAGATATGAAGTTAAAGTATGTCGTTATTACTTCCGTTGATCGGGATGATTTACGTGATGGCGGCGCAGCACATTTTGTAGAATGTATTAAAGCCATTCGTGCTGAATCCCCTACAACTAAAATTGAAGTGCTTGTGCCTGATTTTCGTGGACGTATGGAGATTGCACTGGATATCTTCCGTCAATCCCCCCCTGATGTGTTTAACCACAATATGGAAACTGTGCCTCGTTTATATAAACAATCACGCCCTGGGGCAGATTATGAATGGTCATTAAAATTGCTTAAAGAATTTAAAGCGATGCATCCTGATGTACCAACTAAATCAGGTTTAATGGTCGGTTTAGGCGAGGAAATCAGTGAAGTTGAAGAAGTGATGCAGGATTTACGAGATCATAATTGTGAAATGCTTACCATTGGGCAGTATTTACAACCAACTCGTTATCATTTACCTGTATCACGTTATGTACACCCTGATGAATTTAATGCATTAGGAGAAAAAGGTGATGCCATGGGGTTTGATAATGTTGCCAGTGCACCTTTAGTACGCTCCTCTTATCATGCTGATTTACAAGCAAAAGGTGAAACGATATAATGTAAATCTTTGATACCTCGAATAAAAAATTCGAGGTATTCACACTATGTTATATATCTTGAAAGCTTGGGTTTCCTGTACAGCATTAAATAACACAATAGAGAACTATGGCAGCGTTTGAATACAGTGCATTGGATGCACAAGGACGTATTTGTAAAGGGGTACTTGAAGGGGATACTGCGCGTGTTATTCGTCAACAACTGCGTGAAAAAAACCTAACACCCTTAGATTTACAGGAAGTCAGTGCAAAAAATACACAGCATAAACAAAGTCGTTTACGGATCAGTGCGGCAGATTTAGCTTTGATTACCCGCCAGCTTGCCACACTCATTCGTGCCAGCCTTGCTTTAGAAGAAACCTTACGTGCTGTCTCAGAGCAAACGGAAAAACCACGAATTAGAAGTTTATTATTAGCAGTGCGTGCACGGGTTTTAGAGGGGCACAGTTTAGCTGATAGTCTTGCTCTTTACCCTCATGTATTTTCTGAATTATTTCGAGCTACTGTTGCGGCAGGAGAACAGTCAGGGCATTTAGATTTAGTATTAGAACGCTTAGCCGATTATACTGAAAACCGTCAACATTTACGCCAAAAAACCATGATGGCACTTTTTTACCCTGCATTATTAACATTAGTGGCACTGGGTGTAGTGGTTGGTTTGCTTGCCTATGTCGTACCACAAGTAGTGCAAGTGTTTAACAATATGAATCAAAGCTTACCGTGGTTAACGCAAACCTTAATACACATTAGTGACTTTTTACGTCATTGGGGCATATATTTATTTTTAGCTATTATCAGTAGTATTTTTCTACTTCGGCATCTCTTACAGTATGATAAATTTTTATTTCGTTATCATCATTTATTATTAAAATTACCGATTATTTCTCGTTTAGAACGCGGGGCTAATGTGGCACGTTTCACGCGTACTTTAAGTATTTTAACGGAAAGCGGGGTACCTATGTTAGATGGCTTACGTATTACCGCACAGGTTGTTGCAAACCGTCCCATGCGACAAGCAATTGAACAGGCAAGTCTCAAAGTCAGTGAAGGAACCAGTTTGCATCAAGCCCTAGAGGTGACAAAATTATTCCCCCCCATGACCGTTTATCTTATTGCCAGTGGAGAAGCCAGTGGGGATTTAGAGCACATGTTAGCACGCGCAGCCATTGGGCAAGAGCGCGAGCTAGAAGGCTATATTGCTGTTTTACTTGGCTTATTTGAGCCTTTATTAATTCTTGTGATGGGCGGTGTGGTATTAACTATTGTACTGGCAATATTAATGCCTATTTTTGAGCTAAACCAATTAGTGCAATAAAAAATAACACAGTTATTTATAAAAACGCCTATTTTTGCTACAATTTCAATGAAAATGTATTTTTATCTACTATGAGCTTTTTACTACACACTATGTATAAAATGATATGCGCTTTATTTTGCACGGTTTGCATGATGAGCTTATCACTACAGACCGTTCATGCAAGCTCCTCAATCACCACTGATTCATCGTGTTTACACTGCCAACAGGCAATAACCGCCTTAACAGTAGACGAACGAGATGCACAGCTAAAAAAATTACCTCATTGGCACTATGATCCCATAAAACAAGAAATTGTACGCCAGTACCATTTTAACAACTATTATGACACGCTTGCTTTTGTCAATGCAGTGGCGTGGCTTGCTCATCGTAGCGATCATCATCCCACTTTAATTGTGCGCTATAAAGACTGTGAAGTACGACTGAGTACACATGAAGTTTCAAATATTTCCATACGAGATATACACAGTGCAGAACAGATTGATGATCTGATTAAATAACGCCTTGATAGCTTTTTAAGCAATGCGATGAACACTTTTATACATTCTCCTACAGAGCATATAGATGGCAACAATTACTGACTCCCGTCGACAAAGACTAAAACGTAACCGTGCAAAACGTATTACGATTGCAATTGATTTTTTGTGTGAACGTTTTCCTTTATGTTTTTTTTCTGATCCTGAGAAAATAAGACCTTTATCAGTTGGCACACAACAAAAAATCTTTGATATTTTAGAAAAGGAAGAGTTGCCTGAAGGGGTTACCTACTCCCGCATTAAAATGGGTTTATATGCCTATTGTAATGCACCAGCTTACCGTAAGCTCAAAGCAAAAGTAGGAGTTGTACGAATTGATTTAGAAGGGAAGGAATCTGGTGCGGTAACAGAAGAAGAAACCCGCTTACATAAAGAAGCAGTGAAGCGTATTTTTAGTGCACGTAAGGTACAACAACGTCAAGCTGCTGAAAAAGCAAAAGCGAAAAAAGAAGCTAAAGCTGCAGATGAAAATCAGGGCACTGCACCAAAGAATAAACCTGCCCCTAAAAAACAAGAGAAACAAACAAAAAAAGCACGCCCTAAAATAACCCCCAATCAAGAGCAAGGAAATACAGCAGCTAAACCAGCAAAACGCCAAAATAAATCAGCAAATGTATTTATGCGTAAAAAGCGTTCAGCACCGCCTCCTTCTACAGGAAATGATGCTTTACAAGAGCCAATGCAGCCTTTGATTGATTCTGAAAAACCCACAACTACACCAAAAGTAGTTTTCAAAAAACGCCGTACCCTATCTGTAAAATAAATCTATATACGGGGGGTATTTATCTTGATACAACATATGCTCTTTTCACATGTGGAAAACCATTTTATTCACTACATTAGTTAGTTTTTTTCTGGGGGTGTTTACCACCCTGTATACACAACGTTATGCTCCTGAGTTTAAGCTACGACAGAAAAAAAATACAAGCTATGATTATTTAGTACAATTAGCAGACAGTTATGCTAAACGTTATCATATTCCCTCTCCTTTATTTCGCGCTGTCATTAAAGTCGAATCTAATTGGAATATTTCTGCCATTAGCTCTCAAGGAGCTGTGGGATTAGGGCAATTGATGCTTAGTGCTGCGGATGATTGTGGCTTATCCGCACATGAACGTTATAATCCTGAAAAAAATCTAAAGTGCAGTGCATGGCATTTGGCAAGACATAAACGTAATTGGAAGTCATGGCGCAATGCCTTGTATGCCTATAACTGGGGGCACGGTAATTTAAGCCGCAAAGGTAAACATAATGCCCCAAGAGAAACCCGCCGTTATGCAGATATGATTCTCAAAAAATGGCAAAAAGC